>Ga0310123_10003683_pt1 | contig 11758 bp, 8 predicted proteins | sample CB6_AW_1057_MG_FD_203505 | JGI IMG/M metagenome (GOLD analysis project Ga0310123, IMG submission 203505) | Marine microbial communities from Western Arctic Ocean, Canada - CB6_AW_1057 | ecosystem: Environmental > Aquatic > Marine > Oceanic | place: Canada: Western Arctic Ocean | collected... | reverse complement strand
GAAAATCGATCGCGTTGTGACCTCGCCCTGGCTGGGGTTGCCGATGATGCTCGGGATCTTGGCGCTGATCTTTTGGCTCACGATCATCGGAGCAAACTACCCATCGCAGATGCTGGCCAACGGTTTTTTCTGGTTCGAGGATCAAGCCGCGACTTGGTTCCTCTCTCAGGGCGTGCCGGCTTGGCTGACGGGATTGTTATGGCACGGCATCTTCCGCGGCCTGGCATGGGTCGTCAGCGTGATGCTGCCGCCGATGGCAATTTTCTTCCCCATGTTCACGATTTTGGAAGACCTGGGCTACTTGCCTCGGGTCGCTTTCAATATGGACTGGCTGTTTCGCAAGGCCGGGGCACATGGCAAGCAGGCGCTTTCGATGGCGATGGGGTTCGGATGCAACGCAGCGGGCGTGATTGCCACGCGGGTGATCGATTCGCCCCGGGAAAGATTGATCGCGATTCTCACGAATAACTTTGTCCCGTGCAACGGCCGATTCCCGACCCTGATTATGCTGGCGGTGATCTTCGTCGCGGCGGCCTTTCCTCCGGCTTTCGCCTCGGTGGCGGCGGCCGGCGCGGTGGTGGGCGTGGTCTTGATCGGCGTGGGATTCACCTTGCTGGCTTCGTGGCTGCTGGCGCGGACGGTGCTGCAGGGCGAGGCCTCGGCTTTCACGCTGGAGCTGCCACCCTACCGGCGTCCCAGCATTTTGCGGATTCTCTACACCTCTTTAATCGATAGGACCATTTTCGTGTTGGGCCGGGCGATTGTGACGGCCGTGCCTGCCGGGGCGGTGATCTGGGTCCTGGGGAACATCGAGTGGCAGGGAACCAATCTGGCCCTGCATTCGGCCAATTTTCTTGATCCGTTGGGCCGTGCGATCGGCCTGGACGGGGTCATTCTGCTTGCCTATGTCATTGCGATTCCGGCGAACGAGATTGTCGTGCCGACGATGATGATGGTCTACATGGGCGTCACGATGATGAGCGACATCACGTCGTTCGAGCAGATCAGAACCCTGCTGATCGATGAACAGGGCTGGACGATGCTGACGGCCGTCAACCTGATGCTTTTCTCGGTCCTGCACAACCCCTGTGCGACGACCATCCTGACGATCTGGCGCGAAACCCGCAGCGCCAAATGGACCACCATCGGAGCCCTGATGCCGCTGGTATTCGCCTTCCTAGTGACATTCGCCGTAGCCGTCCTGTGGCGAGCGTTTGTCTGATGCCGTCCATGCGGTTTGGGAACGTCTAGATGACACAACAGAGCCCCAGGCGGAAGCCTGGGGTCCTGGAGTTTCTACATTTCGCGAGTGACCCGGCACGCTTTCCTGAAGCCGCGGGCTATTGTTGTAGCGACCCTGCCGGGGCTTGGCCGGGGCCGGGGCGAGCTGCGACAGGACAAAAGAAGCACCCGCGGCGTCCCGTTAGGGACGAAACAGCAATAGCCCGCAGCTTCAGCCGTGGGTTACCGGTCCCATTGCCATAAGCCCTGGAAAGGGCGAAACAACCATGCCGCACAGCCTCGCTGACCTGCTGATTCATGTCGTTTTTTCAACTAAAGATCAGCGGCCCATTCTCGACGACGACCTACGATTGAATGTACAGAAGCACGAAATTGAGTAGGACGAGACCTATCTCTGGCCGCGGCTTTGTACCGCCCTTTCCAGGGCTCGGCATTGTCTTGACCATTCCCCACGGCTGAAGCCGTGGGCTATCGTTGTAGCGACCCTGCCGGGTCGCCCGCGAAATGTAGAAACTCCAGAGGAGTGGACGGAAGTCCACGCTCTCGAGCCGACGCCCCGGCCCGACGTAGGCGCGTAGCGAGCGACGTGGCCCGCCCGAGCCCCACTTCAAAACAGCTTGACTGTGGAAACGCGGGAAACTGGGCAGTCTGGAAACTGGCTAGAATGTTGGACCGGAGGCAATATGGGTTCGGATATCGCACGGGGTAGAGTCGCTCTCGTCACCGGCGCGTCGCGAGGTATCGGCCGCGCTATCGCCAAGAGCTTAGCCGCCGATGGCGCCGCCGTTGCCGTCAATTACCGCGCCAATGCCGAAGCCGCGCAACTGACGGCGGACGAGATTCAAGGAGCCGGAGGGCGAGCCATCACGGTCCAAGCCGACGTCGCCGACAAAAGCGCTGTCGAAGCCATGGCCGGGCGGGTCACAAAAGAACTCGGCCCCATCGACATCCTGGTCAATAACGCCGCCCTGCTGATCCCTGGCGAGCTGCTCGACTACAAGGAAGAAGACCTCGACCGCATGTGGGGAGCCAACGTCAAGGGTGTGCTCTACTGCACCGGGGCCGTCGTCGGGTCGATGATCGAGCGCAAGTACGGCCGCATCATCAACCTCTCGTCCAACGCCGCCATGGGAACCGCTTTCCCTGGGACCACGATGTACGCGGCGACGAAAGCGGCGGTAGCGATTTTGACCAAGCGTTTCGCGTTTGACTTCGGCAAGCATGGGATTACCGTCAACGCGGTCCTGCCTGGATTCACCGTCACCGAGATGACGACCGGAGGGGAACCGCCCGAGCAAGTGCGACAAATTCTCGAAACCGTGTCATCCCGGTCGATGATGGCCCGCCCAGGCGAGGTGGAAGATATCGCGCATGTCGTGTCGTTTCTGGCTTCCGATAAGACGAGTTTCATGACGGGGCAGTACTTGATGGCCGACGGCGGCCGCATGGACTACCTGACCCACACCTGATGCCGTTTTGAGCTTGAATCAACGCCCCACCCATGGCACACTGAGTTTTGGCGCGGTTCGGCTGCGGACGCGCAGGGTCTCGCGGCGGAGAGAGTCCCACTCGTCTAACGTTTGCGCGAGCGGCCCTGCCGAGCCACGAACAAGCAGCACACCATCTGCCAGCGCCCACTCGACCCCATGCCACAACAGATCGTCAAGCAACGCTCCCGAGGTTTCATCTGCATCAATGCTCACCCGGAGGGCTGCGCCCGCAACGTTCAGCACCAGATTGACGCGGTTCTCCAGGCTCGCCCGGCGGGCACGATCGGACCCAAAAACGTCCTCGTGATCGGCAGCTCCACCGGATATGGGCTGGCCACGCGCATCGCGGCGGCTTGGGGCTTCGGCGCCAAGACTCTCGGCGTATTTTTCGAGCGGCCTCCAGACGGTAATCGGACGGCCTCGGCCGGCTATTACAACACCGCCGCGCTGCACCGTCTGGCGAGGGAAGCCGGACTTTGGGCCGAGGGACTCAACGTCGATGCCTTCTCCGGCGAGGGTAAGCAGCAAACGATCGACCTGATCCGCCAAGGCATGGGGAAAGTTGACTTGGTCGTCTATAGCCTGGCTTCTCCGCGCCGAACGCACCCCAAAACGGGCGAGATTTTCAACTCCGCGCTGAAGACGATAGGCGATCCATTTACTGGAAAAACGGTGGATCTCTCTAGCGGCGAGGTCAAGGAAATTACGATCGAGCCAGCAACCGAATTGGAAATCTCGGACACCATCGCGGTGATGGGTGGCGAGGATTGGAAACTCTGGATCGAATTGTTGCTGAGCGAAGGACTTCTCGCGGACGGCGCCAGGACCGTGGCTTACTCCTATGTGGGGCCTCGGCTAACCTGGCCCATCTACCGCCACGGGACGATTGGAATCGCAAAGAAGGACCTAGAGGAGACAGCCCACTGGCTTGACACCCGGCTCGCGTCGGCGGTGGGCGGGAATGCCTGGGTTTCCGTCAACAAGGCCGTCGTCACACAGGCGTCCGCGGCGATCCCCGTGGTCTCGCTTTACATCAGTTTGCTTTTTCGGGTCATGAAGCAGCGGGGCAGCCATGAAGGCTGCATCGAGCAGATCAGCCGGCTCTGTTTCGATCAGTTGGCGGCGGGCAAAACAGTTGCCACCGATGACGGCCGGCTGATTCGTCTTGACGACCGCGAAATGCAAGACGACGTGCAGTCAGAGGTTGCCGAGCTTTGGAGCCGCGTGACAACGGAAAACCTCTTGGAAATCTCGGATTTTGGCACGTTCCGCCAGGAGTTCAGCAACCTTTTCGGATTCCATGTAGACGGCGTCGACTACGAAGCTCTGGCCGAGACCGATGTCACCCTGTAGCCATTCGGCGGGCTAAAGCGGGCTAAAATGACACTGTGATCTCGCCAGTCCTGCAAACGATCGCCGAGCATCACATGCTCAAGCCAGGCGAAGCCGTGGGCGTTGCCGTCTCAGGCGGGCCGGACTCGGTCGCGATGTTGCATTGCTTGCTGGAGTTGCGTCACCGCCTGGGAATTGCGCTGGGCGTGGTCCACGTCAATCATCAGTTGCGCGGCCCCGAGTCCGAGCAAGACCAGAAATTTGTCGCCGATTTATGCACCCGGACCGGGCTCCCGTTCGTTTCTACTTCAGTGGATGTGGCCGGCCGCGCGGCAATAGCCGGGGATAACCTCGAACAAACCGCGCGCGGCGTCCGATATGAGTTCTTCAGACGATTGATTGACGAGGGCCGATTTGACAAAATCGCGGTGGGACATACACTCTCCGACCAAGCCGAGACGGTTTTGTATCGGTTATTGCGGGGTTCGGGAAGCGCCGGCCTCGCTGGGATTCGCCCGGTGCTAGACGGCGCCATCGTCCGCCCGCTGATCGGGGTCAGCCGCGAACAAGTGCTGGCCTATCTCAATACCGGTGGCTTCAAATGGAGAGAAGACGGGACGAATCGAGATCTGAACCGCGACCGCAACCGCATCCGGCATGAGCTGCTGCCGGCTCTCACAAACGAGTGGAACCCCAATCTCACTCATCTGCTGGGACAGCTAGCTCATTGGGCCCAAGACGAAGAAGCCTACTGGGAAGGTATCGTGCCCGCCTTGGCGGCCGAGCATCTTGTTGAGAACTCCGACGGAATCCAGATCGCCGCCGGCTCCCTCAGCGCCCTCCCTTCCGCCGCCGCGCGCCGGCTGCTGCGCCACGCGATTAAGAGCGTCCGCGGCGATCTGCGTGGCATCGGGTTCGGGCATGTCGAGTCGATTCTGAAACTTGCGCGGAGTTCGGCCGGCAGCGGACAAGTTCATCTTCCAGATTTGCGGGTCATCCGCTCATTCAGCGAGCTACGGCTCACAACTGCCGCCTCTGAGGTCGAAACGCGACCGCCGGACTATAGCTTCCTCGTTGATCCGCCGGGATCTTTGGAAGGCCCCTGGGGTACAACCTTAGTTACACTCAAGTTATATAACCGAGAGAACCTTAGGGGCGAGCAGGGTTATAATAGGAATTGTCGAGGTGTCCTCGACTGGGATAAGGTGCCCAAGCCGCTGCGAATACGGAATTGGCGGCCAGGAGACAGTTACCATCCGCAGGGCTTGGTGGGGCCACGAAAGATTAAGTCCTTGTTTCAGGAACGCAGGGTAGCGGTTTGGCGGCGCGAAGGATGGCCCGTCATTGTTGCCGATAAACATGTCGCCGATAATCAGACAGATAGCGGCAGACTCGAACAAATTGTTTGGGTGCGCGAATTCGGGGCTGCCGAGGCTTATGCCGCTGACCAAAGCAGCCGAGTTGTACTGGAAGTCGCGGAAGTTGAACGCGCATGATCGATTGGTCGAATCGAATTCATGCTAAAGCGCGTCTATACAACAGGCGCGTCAATATAGATACACCTCTAGCTTTGACGAGGTATGCAGGGATAGCGTTTGCGGAGGGGTGAAACTAGTGAATTCCACAGTGAAGACAGCAGTCTTTTGGGTCGTGATGCTTTGCACGGCGGTCCTGCTCTGGCGGGTTGTCCAGACGGGCAACGCCGCGAGTGAAAAGCACCTCACCTACACGGAATTCTATAAAGAGGTCAAGGCGGGGAGCGTTGAATCCGTCCTGATCACAAACGGGAATCAGGTTTCCGGAAAACTCAAAGGTAGTGGTGATACGCTGCGCACGGTGCTGCCGGCGGACTATCCAGGCATCATTGATGTTCTGCAAGACAGCGGGGTGGTCATCGAGGTCAAGGAATCCAGCACGCCGGCTTGGCTGAGCTTTCTGATCAACGCCTCGCCGTTCATCCTTTTGTTTGGCTTCTGGATCTTCATGATGCGGCAAATGCAGGCTGGCGGCAATAAGGCTCTTAGCTTCGGCAAGAGCCGCGCGCGGCTGCTGACGAGCCAGCAGAAGAAAGTCACGTTCAAGGACGTCGCCGGAGTCGACGAGGCAAAAGAAGAGTTGCAGGAAATCATCGAATTTCTGCGCGAGCCTCAAAAGTTCCAAAAACTGGGCGGCCGCATCCCCAAGGGAGTGCTCCTGGTGGGCCCTCCCGGAACAGGAAAAACCCTTCTGGCCAGGGCCATTGCCGGTGAGGCGAGCGTTCCCTTCTTTTCGATTTCAGGTTCCGACTTTGTCGAAATGTTCGTGGGTGTAGGCGCCAGCCGGGTCCGCGACTTATTCGAGCAAGGCAAGAAAAGCGCGCCTTGCATTATCTTCATCGATGAGATCGACGCCGTCGGACGCCACCGCGGCGCTGGATTGGGCGGTGGTCACGATGAGCGCGAGCAGACCCTCAATCAACTGTTGGTTGAGATGGACGGCTTTGATTCAAATGAAGGCGTGATTCTCATCGCGGCCACGAACCGGCCCGATGTGCTCGATCCAGCCCTGCTGCGTCCTGGCCGATTTGACCGTCGCGTCATAGTGAATCATCCTGATGTGCGGGGACGCGAGGGTATTCTCCGCGTCCACACACGTAAGGTTCCTCTTGCGACGGATGTCAATTTGCAGGTCCTGGCACGCGGAACTCCCGGTTTTTCGGGAGCCGACTTGGCAAACCTCGTGAACGAAGGCGCGCTCTTCGCCGCTCGCCAAAATCGCAAGGTCGTCACCATGCACGATTTTGAAGTGGCCAAGGACAAGGTCATGATGGGCCCCGAGCGCCGTTCGATGATCCTGACCGACGAGGAAAAGAGAAACACGGCCTTCCACGAAGCCGGGCACGCTATCGTGGCCGTCCTGCTGCCGGACTCCGACCCGCTTCACAAGGTCACCATCATTCCGAGAGGATCCGCTCTTGGTGTGACGATGCAGTTGCCTTTGGACGACAAGCATACCTATACCAAGGCGTTTCTCCAGACCCGCTTGGCCATCCTGATGGGCGGTCGCATTGCCGAAGAGATGTTCCTCGATCACATGACGACCGGCGCCGGCAACGACATCGAGCAGGCGACGGAAATGGCTCGTAAAATGGTCTGCGAGTTCGGCATGAGCGCGATGGGGCCGTTGACCTACGGCAAGAAGGAAGAGCAAATCTTCCTCGGCCGCGAAATCACGCAGCATCGCGACTACAGTGAAGCGACCGCCATTCGCATCGATTCCGAGGTGGGGAGCTTCGTCAAAACCGGCTACGACCTCGCCAAGAAGGTCATCACCGAAAATTCGGATGCCTTGGTCAAGATTGCCGAAGCTCTTCTGGAACGGGAAGTTCTCGACGGTGATGAGGTGATGACATTGGTCGACGGCGGCGAGTTGTCGGCAATTACTCCTCCGAATGCGGATGAGGAGCCAGCGGACCCGCAACAGGAAGTGCTGCGTCCAGACAACCCGCAACCGAAGGGAGTCCCCGGACTCTCGGAAGGCGAGCAGCCCTCCCCCGCGTAAACTGCATGGCTGCGGCCGCGGGTTAACCGCCCAGAGCTTTCTCGAAGAACGCTTTGGTCTGGGCGGCTGTTCTTTGCCAGGTAAAAGCCCGTGCCTTTTGTCGGCCGGCGCCGCCCAAAGCGCTTGACAGCTGCACATTGCCCAGGATTCGTTCCATCGCGTTGCTGATCTCGGCCACGCTCAGAGGATCGACCTGAAGTGCGCTGTCCCCGGCTATCTCTGGAGCGGCTCCCGTGTTGGAGGTAATAATCGGCAATCGAGCGGCCATTGCCTCCAGCAGTGGTAATCCGAATCCTTCGTATAGCGTAGGGAAAGCAAAAAGCGAAGCGCCATGATAAATCTGTGGCAGTAAAGCACGTATCACGTGTCCCAGGACGTTCACCTTCGGAGCTTTGGCGAGAGCACGCTTGATCTCATTGGACTTCCAGCCTAAACTGCCCACCAGGACGAGAGGATATTCCCAGCGCAGTTCCTCTGGCATCAAAGAGTAAGCCTCAATGAGCCGTACGGCATTCTTACGCGGTTCGAGAGTGCCGACGAAAAGCACATATTTGTCTGGTAACTTGTATTTCTGCCGGACCAAGGCATGTGCCGACGCACTGCTTTCGAAAAAAGCCTCCTCCACACCGTGATACACAACGCTGATCTTGGTGTCGGGAACTCTTAGTTCCTCGACAAGACTGGTCTTCACCGCATGGGAAGGGACCAGGACGCGATGCAGGCGGTGGAGCGTGTCGCCGACGAACGCCTGAAAGTACCGGATGTTCGATTGCGTGTGGCATTCCGGAAAAGAGAGCGGCGTTGTGTCGTGAACCATCGACGTTAAGCACTTGCCTTGCGGCAGCTTCCAAACGTGCTGGGTTGCGTGAAATAAATCCGCGCCTGAGGAATCGAAGTCCGCCAGCGAAAAGCCGAGGTAGTTGGAACCCAGCACGGCTCCAAGCCGCAGCGAGGTCGCCAGCCGCGGGTAGTTGGAGCTGTCGTTTCTGTTACGCGCCAGCGTTCGCAGGTAGGGAAACAATCGTAACCGGTGGGGCGCAATGTTAGGAATAAGATGTTTCAGCAGCGAGTGGTGGTAGTTCTTGACCCCCGCGCTGCGCATCAACAGGGGAGTGCCGTCATAGAGAATGCGCATGTTTTTACACTCCCAATGAATTTGGGCGCTTTTTCGCTGACTTCCCCTCGCGTAGTTGAGCGAGTTCAAGTCCCTGTCGCTTCAGCTCCCACTCGAGCAAGCCTATCTTTTGAGCCAAAACGATATTATGATCCTTCAGGCCTGAAACTTGGATGGAAGACCGAAAAAAGATAAACAAGAACAACACGCCGGCGACAACCAGCAGAACGAGCGGGGAATCATAAATCCCAATCGCCCACGAGAGCCAGTCCAGAGCTGTTTTAGATAGGCATAGACCTAACAGCAACACCGCCACGCCGAACCAGGCCATCGAGTATTCTACCCGGATGTGTTCCCGGCGAACCGACCGCACAATCTGAAACAGCAGCAACAGGCAGAAGACGATTGTGACGATACGGATCTGCTCCATACGCTAGCCTCGCGTCCCCGTATGGTAGCGGCTTTCGTATTTGATGACGTTCACGAAGACGCCCAGCAGCACCCGTACCATGTAATAGGCCGCTGTCCAGCCGTTGATTGTCGATTGTCCGCTGCGCCTCGGGAACATCTTGGTCGGCACTTCACTGAAGCGCAGCGCCTTTCGCTTGAGCACCACCAGCGCCTCGATTTCAGGGTATTCGAGCGGGAAACTGCCGCTGAATGCTTCCAAGGCTCTGCGGTTGACCGCAACGAACCCGGAGGTTGGGTCCGTGATACTCTTTCCCAGAATCGGGTACAGAATCCACGAAAATAGCAGACTCCCGAAGCGGCGCATCGTGCGGGTCGGGTAACCGTTCGGCACCAGAAAGCGAGAACCGCTGACCATGTCGTAGTCGCCCTGCTGCATCGCCTCGAGCAGTTTCTTGATGTCTGCTGGATTGTGCTGACCATCGCCGTCAACCCGCACCACATGCTCGTAACCGTGCTCGAACGCAAAGCGGTAGCCCATCTGCACGGCCCCACCCAGCCCGAGATGATGAGGCAGCCGGAACACGTCCGCCCCCTCGCTCTCGGCCACACGCGCCGTATCGTCCCAAGAACCGTCGTCGATCACGATGACCCGCACGCCGGGAAGCACCTCGCGCACGGACCGGATCACACCGCTGATCGCGCCCTCTTCGTTGAACGCCGGGACGATTACCACTAAAGATGAAGTGTCATTATTCATCGTTGATCGTTGATCGTTGATCGTTTATCGTTGATCGCTCATCGTGACGATTCGCGAAGGGCATTGATGGTCTCAAACCGGGGTTGGGATCGAAGCTTCGATGATCTATTGTGCGGCAATGTCGGTCGCCTTGGTATTGTGCTGTCTCAGGAGCCGCCAGAAAGACATGCCGGTCAGGGCAGCCGTTCGCTGCACCGCGCGACGCTTGCGAAGCAGCGTGCCCGCTTGGAGCAAGACGCTCCACTGAGCAGACAATACTATTATCGCAAGACGCCACCACTTTTCTTTCCCTCCGGCAAATTCAGAGGCCAAGCCCCGCCCCTGGAGCAACGCCATACTATGCGCGGCATATCGCCACAGGGAATACCAGGGGACCAGCGGCCACAAGAAGACCGGGAACACCTTGAGGACCGTGTAGATGCGATTGCGTTCCACAAAGTAAGCCTTCTCGGCCGATGCACGTCCGGCGGTGGATGAGTAGTCGTGCTCCACCACGGCGGCGGGGACATAGAGACACGTCCAGCCCGCCAAGCGGCCTCTCAAGCCCAGGTCCGTATCCTCGCAATAGAGAAAGTAGTCGGCGTCGAAGAGGCCGATCTCGTCCAGCATCGAGCGCCGGTAAAGAGCCGCGCAGCCGCTCGGGATCAAGGCCTCGCTCGGTGTGCCCGATGGATGCCGGGGCTCGCCGTGCTGGCGCTGCTTCGTGGTCCCGTCGCCATAAATGTCGAGCCCGGTGGAATCGAGCCGCCCGGGCTGATCCCGCAGGAGAATTTGAGAAGCGCACATTCCGGCGCGATCCTGCTTCTCGCAAGCGCCGACCAAACTCTCCAGCCACTGGGGCGCCGGGTAAGCGTCGTCGTTGAGCGTGCAGACGAACTCACCCTCGGATGCCTCGATACCCTGGTTCACGGCGCCGCCGAAGCCAGCGTTGGAGTTGTTCTCGATGAGTCTTGCGCCCGAGGCGCCCGCAATCTCCGCCGCCGCCCCGTGCCCGCTATTGTCGACGACGATGGTTTCGAATTCCTGGAACGTCTGATCACGCAAGGAGTTTAGACAGCGAGCCAGCTTTTCACCCGCTGAAAGAGTTGGAATGATGACCGACGCGCGCGGGGCTCGCAAGCTAGGATAGTAACATCTTGGCCCGAGCCGGGAAACAGTGAGCACTTTTCGCCTTCAGTGAGCAAGTGCGCCTGCAAACTGCCCCAGTAGGGACCGGCAATCCTGCCGGTCCAACGCCGCGCGGCGGCGATAAGAAGCGGCCAGCGACAGCGAACTCCAGGCCGATCTGGAAGCAGTCGTAGCCACCGTGGCAGAAGCTATCATAGTGGGTTCCCGCGAGCTTGTATCCCGCGGCGTCGTTACCGGCAGGTGGTCACCCGCGAGGCGTCTAGCCGTTCGGCTGCTCTCGGGTTCGCCGCTCATTCGTGCGACTGAGCCCCTGCCGCGGCCCGTCTATGCCCCGCCCATTAAAAATCGGCGTGAACGCGCTCTATCTGATCCCTGGCGGCGTCGGGGGCACGGAGATCTATCTCCGGAATTTGCTTTCCGCATTAGCGGCGATTGACAAGCACAACCAATACTTCATCTTCACGAATCGAGAGACGGGCAAGGACTTGTGTCCCCGGACGCAGAATTTTCAGACCGTCGCCGCTCGCGTGCCGGCTCGCATCCGCCCCGCGCGCCTGCTTTGGGAACAGATCGTGCTTCCTCTGCAGGGCTTTTTCCGCGGCCTAGACGTGATGTTTTCCCCAGGCTTTACAGCGCCGCTGCTCACGAGTGCCCGCAAAGTCACGGTCATCCACGACCTGCAGCACAAGAAACAGCCCGGCAACTTTGGCGCGCTCGAGCGCCGGGCCTGGGATCTGATGGTCT
>Ga0310123_10003680_pt1 | contig 11762 bp, 10 predicted proteins | sample CB6_AW_1057_MG_FD_203505 | JGI IMG/M metagenome (GOLD analysis project Ga0310123, IMG submission 203505) | Marine microbial communities from Western Arctic Ocean, Canada - CB6_AW_1057 | ecosystem: Environmental > Aquatic > Marine > Oceanic | place: Canada: Western Arctic Ocean | collected... | reverse complement strand
TTACCGGGTGCCCGTTTGACATTCCTCGGTTTGACAAGGCCACGAAAACAGTCTTTAAGTGCAACATGTGTATCGACCGGGTCGACGCAGGTCTTGAGCCGGCGTGCGTCAAGACGTGTCCGACTAACGCGATCTCCTGGGGCTCGAAGCAGGACATGCTGGCCCTGGCCGACAAGAAGCTCGAGACTCTCAAGCAGCGCGGCTATAGCAGTGCCTCGGTGTACAACCCGGCGGGGGTGGGCGGCACTCACATGATGTACGTCGTCCCGTACGGTGACCGCCTCGACGACTACAGCCTGCCGACCAACCCGACCGCCAGTCCGGGTCCGATGACCGGTTTGAGCTTCCTGAAGCGTGCTGCTGTGTTCCTGTTCAATTTCAGTATCATCGGGACCGCTCTCCATTTTCTGCGCTATGGGCAGGAGCACGTGGAGGAGCATGAGTAGCAACGGACTCCTGCACCGGTTCACGTATCTCGAGCGGGTGGTCCACTGGGTGGTGGGCGGCACCTTCGTCGCCCTGCTACTCACGGGGTTGGCCTTGTCTTACCCCTCGTTGTTTTGGCTGACGTCGCTGGTGGGCGGTGGTCCTGCGGCGCGCGTGCTGCACCCGTGGGTCGGAGCCGTATTCGGCCTGAGCATGGTATTTATGCTGTTGCTCTGGTTTCGTGAGATGTTTCTGAGCCACGACGACTGGCGGTGGCTCGGAGCGATCAAGGACTACGTGACCCGGAATCACGACAAAGTGCCGCGCGCGGGCAAGTACAACGCAGGCCAGAAGGTCTTTTTCTGGGTGCAGGGCGGGTTGGCTCTTGTTTTCGTGGCCACGGGCCTGACGCTCTGGATGCCCGAGTGGTTTGGACCCGGGCTGCTGGCGACCGCTCGGTTACTGCATTTCGCGGCAACGATTGGGGGCGGCCTCTTCCTGATCGTCCATGTGTATCTCGGCGTGGTGGCCTATCCGGGAACCGCTCGAGGGATGATCGACGGCAAGGTCACGCGACGCTGGGCCTCGATGCATCATCCACGTTGGTACGAAGACCAGTCTTGACCGCAACCCTGCCGACCTGGGCGCGGCGTCGGGCCAGAGTCGCCAAGCTCAGCGCTGCACATCGGCCGGCAGTGGAGCTCCTGGCGTTCTATGACCGGGTACTCGAACTCCAAGAATCCGTCTCGCGCGCGGCGAATCGGTTTGACTGGCTGAGCGACGGTTCGACCGGCTCGACGCTCTCCCTTCATCGGTTACCACTCGACCGCTGCATGCCGCCCTTCCTACGATTCGTCAACGATGTCGGTACGGCTTCGACCGATGTGCTCGCGGCGATCGCTAAACGTCTCGGTGGGTCACGCTCCATCGCGACCGATGTGTTGCAGGCTTTCCTGTCTCGACGTCCACTCGACGAGGTCGCAGCCGATCTTGACCATCCGCCATCGTCGGTCGAGTTCTTCCCGCGTGCCTTTGTGCAGCCTCTGGCTGAGGTATTGGTGGCCACTTTACCGGACAGGGAGGCATTGTCCCCTCCGGGCGGGTCTAACGAGCGACACGACCCGACGTCGGCGACCTGCCCACGATGTAATTGGCCCCCGCAGCTGGCTGTGATTCGAGACGGGTCTGAGATTAAAGGAGAGCGCCTGCTGCTCTGCGCGCTGTGTTCAACCGAATGGGTGTTTACTCGCCTCACTTGTCCCCAGTGCCGGTCGATTGAGACCAACAAGCTCGTCTATCACGTGAGCGATGTCTGGCTACAGGTGCGGGTCGAGGAGTGCCAGGTCTGCAGGACGTATCTCAAGGAGATCGATCTCCGAGTGGACGGCTTGGCAGTGCCGATGGTCGATGAACTAGCATCGGTCGAGCTGGACCTCTGGGCCGAAGAGGCCGGTCTCGAAAAGCTCCAGCGCAATCTACTCGGGCTTTAGACGGTCGCAACGAGCTGGCCGGCTCGACCGATCACGGCACTCCGACTTTGCCAGCATACCGAGAATGCGACGACCCGTATCATCATTTCCCAATCGCAACCAGTTCACGTTCCGTCCGAACATACCAACGTCCATCGACCAGGGCGGGGGAGGCCAACGTTCGCGCACCGATGTCGTTGGTGTGGAGGAGCTCGAACTCCGGTCCGGCTCTCAGAACAAACGTCTGTCCCTCGTCGTTCGTGAAGAACACTTTTCCGGCGACGCCGACCGGCGACGCCGAGAACCCTTCCCGGGAGGGCGGTCCCAGTCGTTCCTGCCACATGACGGTCCCTGTCGCTGCCTCGAAACAGGTAACGACGCTGGCCATGTCGTTCACGGTGTAGAGATAGTCGCCGTAGACAAGTGGTGACGGGACGAACGGCGAACCACGGGACGTGCGCCATGCGACGTGCGAGTCGGTGACGTCACCACGTCCGCCCGGACGGATGGCGAGTGTGGGGCCGGCCCGTCCGGACGCGCAGAATACGAGCCCGTGACTGACAACCGGCGTGGGTATCACTTCGAAGAGATTCCCATTGCAATGCCACAGTTCGGAGCCATCCGACGGACGGTAGGCGGTTACCGTCCGCTGGCTACTGACGATGATCTCGTCGTGGTCGCCGACTCGGACAGCAATCGGCGAGCCCCATCCGACGCTACCATTTCGGTCGGTCTGCCAGACCAGCTTGCCGGTCACCTTATCGAATGCGGCGACGAACGCCCCGCGTCGGTGGTCCTGGTATGTGATGAGGAGATCTTTGTACAGAAGGGGAGAGCCCGCGGTTCCGTGATAGTTGTCAATCGGACCGACTTCGGTGTGCCAGACGAGCCGACCGTCGAAGTCGACCGCCACGAGTCCGCGACTCCCAAACGATGCGTATACACGCTCTCCGTCGGTGGTTGGCGTTGCCGACGCCTGGGTGTTCTTCTGGTGGATGCGTTCGGTCGGTCCTTCGCGCACAGCCGTTTGCCATAGGAGACGTCCGTCCGATCGGTGGTAGCTCAGGATCGAGATTCTTCTTCCCGCTTCCTCTGCCGTGGTCACGAAAATGTGGTCGTCCCAGACGATTGGGGACGAGTGTCCGCGTCCGGGAACCGCGGTTCTCCAGGCGACGTTTTCGGTCTCGGACCAGGCGTCTGGGTATGCGCCGCCAACGATTCCCTGCCCTGACGGGCCACGCCATCGCGGCCAATAGTTGGCACCTTCGCCCTCGACCGGTACCATGAAAATGTCTGGGCTTTGAGCCTGGCTCTGCAGTACGCTGACCACGGTCAGCGCCATCCAGGTAGAGAGGGTTGTCGCGGCGAGCCTTCGTCTCGTCAAGAACATCCTGCTCGGCGATTTGGTCTTCAGCGTCTTGATCGCCTCCCGTGATTATACGGGTCTTGGACCGCGGCCATCGTGCGGCCAGTGGGTAGTGCGCATAGGTATAATCGCTCGCATCTGGCCTTCCGGGTGGCCATGATCCGGCGAGCGATTTGATAATGCAGGCAATTACCGTGTCCGAGCAGCTCGCACTCATGCCGCTGGAGCTGCGTGACGCTGACGAGCTGTTCGAGCTGACCGACCGCAACCGTTCCTATCTGCGGCACTGGTTGCCATGGCTCGACAACATCACCCGCCCCGAGGACACCCGGGCTTTTATTCGTGCCGCCCAGGCGCAGGGGTCCCAGAACAACGGTACTCAGCTGGCGATCAGGCTGAATGGTCGCATTGCCGGCATCGTGGGGCATCACCAGATCGATTGGCGGAATCGTCTGACCTCACTGGGGTACTGGGTTGGCGAAGATTTCAAGGGGCAAGGGCTTGTGACGGCCGCCAGCCGGGCACTGGTTGGCCATGCTTTCAACCAGGCTCAGCTGAATCGAGTTGAGATCCGTTGTGCGACCGGCAACGACCGGAGCCGTGCAGTTCCCTCACGTCTGGGTTTTCTCGAGGAAGGTCTGCTGCAAGATGCCGAATGGCTTTACGACCACTTCGTCGACCACGTCGTGTATGCGATGCTCGCCAGAAACTGGGTTACCGCGGCGGAACGGACGTCGATCGGGGTGTCGCGAACCGATGCTGAGCGCCGGTCGTGATACTTAATACGGCATCTTTCGGGTGAGTCATCATGAGCCGGTTCTGGGCCACACTGAGCCTCCTACTGCTGGCAACCTGGTCGACCCTGGCCCAGGATTGGCCACAGTTCCTCGGACCAGACCGCGACGGGCGCTACCCTGGTCCTGCTCTGGACATCGACTGGGGGGCGGGTGGTCCCCCCGAGCTGTGGCGACGTCCGGTGGGGTCAGGCTTTGCCGGCCCGGTCGTGGTCGACGGACGGCTAATCCTGTTTCATCGTCTCGAGGACCGGGAGGTCGTCGAGTCCCTCGATGCATCGACCGGGGAGACGGTCTGGCGGTATGACTACGTCACGACCTACCGGGACGATTTTGGCTTTGACGAGGGGCCTCGCTCGGCGCCGGTCGTCGTCGATGGGCGGGTGTTCACGTTCGGTGCACAAGGCCAGCTCCATGCCTTGCGTCTGGAGACCGGCGTCGTCGAGTGGCACGTCGACACGAAGACCGAGTTCAACTTTCGCAAAGGGTTCTTTGGAGCAGCGGGGTCACCCCTGGTCGAGGGCGGACACGTGATCGTGAACGTCGGAGGTGCCGATGCTGGTGTCGTCGCCTTTGATGCCGAGACGGGAGCGGTCGTATGGACGGCGCTTGACGATGAGGCTAGCTATTCGTCCGGTGTCAGTGCGGTTTTCGGTGGGGTCCGCCATGCCGTGTTCTTTACACGGAATTATCTAGCCGGCCTCGACCCCGTGTCTGGCACCGTCCGGTTTTCTCGTCCCTGGCGGTCGCGGTTGAGGGCGTCAGTCAACGCCGCGACACCACTCGTCATCGACGACGTCATCTTCGTGTCGGCGACATATGGAACCGGCGCCGGGCTGTTTCGGGTGAACGGTGACCAGCTGGATGAGATTTGGGTCTCGAACGAGGTGATGTCGAATCACTATTCGACCAGTGTGTATAACGATGGTCACCTGTACGGGTTTCATGGCCGCCAGGAATACAGCCCGAGCTTCCGTGCCGTGGAGCTTCTAACCGGTGAAGTGAAGTGGGATATCCTCAGCTACGGAGCTGGAACCGTGACACTGGCCGATGATCGTCTGCTGATTGTTCGCGAGAGCGGGGAGCTGGTCGTAGCGCCGGCGTCTCCAGCGGCCTTTACCGTGATCGCCACGACGCAGGTTCTTCCCCCGGTCGTTCGAGCCTATCCGGCGCTTGCCGATGGGCGCGTCTACATTCGAAATGAGAACACGCTAATCTGTCTTGATCTCAACGGTCGACGGTCCGGTGACGACTGAGACGGCGACTGCCACTCGGCTCTGAACGTCACGAACACAGCGATCACGGCATCGTCGAGCCAGCCGGGAGCTGCGGCTCTCCTAGGATGCGAGACGGCCGTGGTCGGCAGCGAGACGTGAGACCGAAGCTTTCGACCGCATATTTACGAATATGCGCCATCGCCTCGTCAGTATCGTCGGTCGCCAGCAATGAGCCATCGGTTTGCCGGTCACACAGCCCAACGCGTTGATCTGATCGCCGCGAAACGCCTGATACATGTCAGCGATCCAAGCCATCTCACGGGCGCCTGTTCCCAGATCGATTGCTGGGACGTCGACCGCGGGGCCTAGGAAGTTCTTCTTGAGCAGCTCGTGCGCATAGCGGCGCGTGATCCGCTCTAACTGGTCCTCGTTGTATCAAGTCGTGTCGACCTGCATCGCACCCTTGGCACCGCCAAACGGCACGTCGACGATCGCGCACTTGTACGTCATGAGCGCAGCCAGCTCCATAACTTCGTCTTCGTCGTCGGCCGAGCTGAATAGGATGCCGCCCTTGACCGGGAGCTTGTGGTGGCTGTGCTCCGCGCGCTAGGCGCGCACCATGTCGATCCGACGTCAGCGTGTCGAAGCGGAAAGTCGAAGCGATAGAGGTTGTTGCACCGCTTGATATGCTCGAGGAGATCAGGCGCATATGCATTCCAGGCGGCTGCCTGATCAAAGTAGCACCCGAGGTCAGACCCGAAGCGTCGCTCTTTGATAGTGTCACGTAGATCCCATATCTCATATTCTCTTAATCGGAGGTGATAACGGCAATGCTCGAGCTGGAACTTGTAGTGGGGTTGGTCCTCGTGCTGTCCGCAGCCTGCTCTCTGTTCGAGGCGGTTCTCTACTCGGTGCCGGCGACGCACGTCGAGATGTTGGCACAGTCTGGACGGGCCTCGGGTCGGATACTGATGCGTTTGCGGCAGAAGGTCGACCGGCCCATTTCGGCGATTCTCTCGCTCAACACCATCGCCAATACGGGTGGTGGTGCCGTTGCCGGCGCGCTGGCGGCCAGTGCTCTAGGAGAAGGTAATGTGATTTATTTCTCGGCCGCATTCACGCTGGCGATCTTGCTGCTGTCCGAAGTGCTCCCAAAGACGATCGGGGTGGTCTACTCTCGTCAACTGGCTCCGGTCATTGCTCGGCCGCTGCATCTGCTGGTCGTCATCTTCAAACCGCTGGTCGCGCTCACGCAGGTGGCGACGAATCTGGTCTGGAAGGGACACCAGGAATATCGTGTGTCCGACGAAGACTTGCTGATGTTGGTTGGGTCGGGTCTGCGCTCCGGGACACTCAAGCAACACGAGGCTCGCGTGATCGAGAATGTGCTGTTGATGGAGACCCGAACAGCCAAGAAAATTATGACCCCGCGATCGGTCGTCTTCACACTTGGCGCGCGCGTCTCTGCTCGTGAGGCCGTGGCTGATGATGCGCTCAGTAAGCACAGCCGTGTTCCCATTGTTGACACGGGTGCGGAAGATCTCGTCGGAGTCGTGCGCGCAGTCGACATCCTGCGAGCGGTTGCCCATGACCGTTTCGAGGTCGCGATGGAAGACTTGATGCAGCCGATTCACTTTGTCGTCGACTCGACTTCGCTCGACAAGCTGCTCCGGACTTTTCTCGAACGGCGTCAGCATCTTGTGGCCGTCATCGACGAGTTCGGAGGCTTTGCCGGGATCGTGACGCTCGAAGACGTGCTCGAGGAGTTGATCGGACGAGAGATAGTTGACGAATCCGACCAAATCACCGACCTCAGAGCCTACGCGCACCTACGCCGCGAAGAGACACTGCGCCAGTTAAAGAAACTGCCGTAGGTGACCCTAGGGCCGCCGTGCCGTCAGCTCTCGTGCAAGCGGCGCTGCGTCGTACAGCTCCTCCAACGCCTTGAGGATATACCCTGGGTGGACTGCGACCGCTTTTGAGACCAGGTCGTCATATGCGAAGGTGCCGACCAGGCTTTCGATGTTGCCGTCGAAAATTAGGCCAACTACGTTTCCTCGATGTCAATCAAGGCTGGTGCTGACGCTCTGATTAGGCGCGCCAGTGTGTCACTTTCTCTGTCAGTTGCCGGTCGCCGCGAGAGCATGGGCCGTGCAGGACTACACGACCTCGTTTCTTTACCTGATACACCCAGTGCAGTCCACTGTTGTCCTCGACGTGCTTCCGTCCGGGGGAGAGGCTCCCAGTTCAGGGCTGCACGGGACCGCTAGATCTGGGGCAGGGCCGGCGGTCCATTTTTCCGTCCGCTGCTTTAGCGTTCTCGCATAGACAGCGACGAGGCCCCCTGCGAATCACGGCCCGCGTGGTGGCCGGAGCGGGCACGCCCTCAGCCCACGGGTTGCCTTCTCTGCGCCACCGCGACTCTCAATTGCGAGGTAACCTTTGAGGAGAAGTGCAGATGCTCGGCCGCCACTCCGCGAGGCCGTGGCTCCGCCGCTTGTCATGTTCCCACGGTAAGACGCCGGTTGGAGAAGGAGTGAATGCAGCGACGGAGGTTAAGCGTGTTGCGTGGCTGTATACGCTTCCAGTAACTCACTGGGTGGGTGTCGGCGCTTCCAGAACGATGTCGAAGTCGACCCGCACCTTGCTGTCGACGGGGGTCGAGACCCCGGTGATGCGCATCGGCGGTATCCCGAAGTCTGTCGGTGAGACCGTCGTCGTCCCGGTGAAGCGATCGCCCCGCCTCACCGCCCGGACATTTAGCGGCAGGAACTGTGCGCGCATCCCCAGCTCGCCCTCCACAAGCCAGACGCCAGCCTCGATTCGGTCGATCGTGAGCGAGTGGTACACAATTCGCGAGAATCGCTCCGCGTCGAGTCCCTCCGGCCCGAGCAGCTGCGCTCGCACCCGTTGGCGCTCGTCCGCCGAGCGTCCTGCGCCGACGACGCGAATCTGGCCAACATTTATCACAAGCGCCAGGTGTGGTGTTTCAGTGTCGTCGAGCGACCCTTCTGCGAGCGGCGCCTCGACCACGTAACCGGCCGCGGCTGCAGGTCGCGCGCCAGACGCCGAGACGTGGACCGTGACAGTCGAGCGCTCGATGTCTATCCAGCGCAACTCTGCGTCGAGGGTCGCAATCCACGCTACGATCAACGACCCGACAGCGACTATTCGCGCCAGCGTGCTATGCCAGCGCGGTCTCGAAGAGGGCCAAGAGTCGGTTCCAGGCTCGCTCAGCCAGCGCCTCGTTGTAGACGGTTGAGTCGGGTGGGCACCAGCCGTGGAGTGAGTTCTCATACACCTCTATCTCCGCCGTGAGACCAGCCTTTACGAAGGTGTCCAGCAGGACATCCTTGGCCTCCGGCGCGTTCATATCGTCGTTTTCGGCTATGGCAAACAGAAAGCGCGCTTTCATCCTGGGCGTCAAGAGATGAGGACTGTCAGCCGCATCGGTGACGAGCCTGCTGCCGTGGAATGAGGCGCCGGCCCCGACCCGATCAGGAACCGCGGCGGCCGTGCGCATCGTGAACGGACCACCCATGCAGTAGCCCATCGTGCCGATTTTCCGATTCCGGTCCACAGCCGACTGGCTGTCAAGGAAGCCGACAAACGCCACCGCGTCGGTCGTCTGCGTGTCAGGGTTCAGCGAACCCATCAGCGGCCTAAGAATGTCGCGAACCTCGGCAAAATTCGTACTGCTGACGACCGGGGCCCGTTGCTCACGATAGTACTGATTGACCACCAGAACCGAGTAGCCTGATTCCGCCAGCCGCTTGCCAATTTGTCTGAACGCCGGACGCAGGCCGAATGCATCGGGCCAGATCAGAACACCCGGATGGGCCCCGCTCGATGGATGAACAAAGTAGCAATCCGCCACGCCGTCGGGTGTCGCAACGTCAATGTCGGCTTCTGACACCGCCTGGGCATTCGCGGACCGGGACAGGAGCATTGCCAACCCCGTACCAGCCGACACGGCTCCGAACTGCCGCCGTGTCAGTTTCTTCGAGCGCAGGTAATGGTCGTTGTCCGCAACGGTCCGGTCATCGCACATGTTTTCCTCCTCTGTGAATGCCTCGATTCTATGTGAACTTGACCAATCAACCCAGGCGGGCGAGCACAGGGAACGAAAGACACCGACGGGCATGACCGGTCTGGAGCTATAAAAAAAGCCGACCTCGCTTAGTCGAGGTCGGCTCTGGTCGATGCGGTTCCGGGCGGGGGTCCACGACCCCGGCCCGGGGCGAACTGGAGCCAGGTGAGCGTCGAGTTATCTCGACTCGTTGCTCATCACTGTCTCCGCCGCACGCGCGCCGCTGAGAATGTTCCGGCCGCCGTAATTCCCCTCGTGGCACGCGAATTCGTAGACTGGACCCTGCGACACGCCGGCTGCAGCCTGGTTTGTCGTCAGATACGTTTCCACGGTCCACGGCCTCGTGAACTTGGCTGGGTCAGTGATCGTTACCTCGTACACCATCATTTCATAGTCAAGCCGCGTGAACCGTTCGACCAGCTGTAGCGTGGCGGACGGCGCGCGCCACACCTCGTTGAACCGGTAGTCCTTCCACTTGTTGACGAAGTTCGTGGATTCGACCACGAGCGTGTCTCCCTCCCAGTGGCCGCGAAGATCTCCATTCCACTGGCGAATGTCTGCGTCGATGTGCGCCCCCGCGTCGATCGGAATGATGCGACGTTCGCGAAACATCTCATGCAGAATCACCACGTGGTCAGCCGACTGGATAATTTGATGATTCGGGTTGTATCCGAACCAGAGCGTCTCGAGTGGACCGTCGCCGAGACACCGTTCTCCGGTGTCGAGGTCCACATGGGAGTCGTACGGCGGGGCCCCATAGACACGCTGGTGGCGGTGCGTCTCCTCGCGATAAGGGATGCGCCCGTCTGGAGGATCTACAATCAGCGACGTCCGTTTGGACGGGGCGATCCTGGTCCCACCGTCAAAGTATTGGGGATTGTAGGTGCCCACGCCGCTCTGTGCGAGAGGGGCGCCGGTGACGGGGTCGGTCGGCTCGACGTAGTCTTGGCTGAGCGACACTGCTTTTTCTTCGGCCGCGGCCCGCTCGATGGCGGCCACGTCCTCATCACTCAGAAACTCTCGTCCGGCGTACTCCTCGGGGCGTTCAAGATCAGTCAGGGTCCCAGAAGTCCAGACACCTTGCAGGTCCGGTTTTCCATCGGGTGTCCTAGGTAATGTGGCGCCATCCGCCGTTGTCGTTTGAACTTGACTGGCAGCCGAAAACGGTACGAGTAAGACGAGTGAGATCACCGCCAGAAACCGAGCGAAACCGTGACCTCTCATGGGATACTTCCGTATGTGTTCGGATGCCACACCCATCGTGTGTGGGCCGCGTGGAAGACACAAGCACGAAGACGTTTTACCGGTCGAAAGATACGCCATGGTTGAGCATCCTACACCCTGATCGGTGCCCGGCGTCAACTCCCGTAGTGTCTTTATCGTGACGAGTCGTGCAGCTCGAGGAGGAGGGCTCGGTCGTCGTTCGTGAGAGGGAGGAACGCGTCGGCGTCGAATGTATCCGGCAGCGGGACGCATGGTCCGCACATGAGCGCGTGGGATTCATTGTTATGGGGGAGCCCAAGCGCATGGCCGATTTCGTGGGCGACCACGTGACGCTGCACGATGTCGTCGTCCCGATCTGCCCCCCCCACCATGCGGATGACCACCAGGTGGCGGCGTGGCGTGACTTTCGGCATTGTCCATGTGAACGACAGGATGTCCTGACGAGACAGTAGGAGGATGATGTCTGCGTCGAGGCGTGCGACCGCATCGGGCGGCGGCGGTTCGGTGCCGCGGGCGGGCGGGCGCCTCGATCGCATAGCGAGATCGCGGGCATAGTTCTCGACCACACGGGCGGAGGGTGACTCGATGATGACCTCCGGGGCGGCTAGGCGTAGATCAAGTCCGAGGTCCGAGAGCATCTCGTTCCAGAAACGGATGGCCTTGTCTACACTCCCGAGCCGGGCGTCCTCTGCCGTCGGTGTCAGGAGGAGGACCGAGTAGTCCGCTCCCCAGGCAGGTAGTACGTCACAGAGCGTGAGCAGAAGCACGACCGTCGCGAGTCTCATGGAGTTCTCACCATCCTGCAACCGCCCGCCAAGACTGGAATCAGTTTACTCTCGTAGACAGAATCGACGCCGTATCCGTCTACCCATGAAAATCTGGTAGCGAACGCTTCTGAAATTTCTGGAGGAGGCATATTGACTCGATGGCTTGGTCCCTACTCAGACTATGCATACGCTGGTATCCGGATTGTGTCCGGCTTGCTTTTTACGTGCCACGGCGCGCAGAAACTATTCGGTGTGCTCGATGCTAACAGCGCGGAGTTACTGTCGCTCCGCGGTGCTGCCGGCATGATCGAAGTTTTTAGCGGAGCCCTGATCGCGCTCGGGCTATTCGTCCCTCACGTCGCTTTCATCGCCAGCGGGCAGATGGCCTTTGCCTATTTTCTCTCGCACG
>Ga0310123_10003679_pt1 | contig 11768 bp, 13 predicted proteins | sample CB6_AW_1057_MG_FD_203505 | JGI IMG/M metagenome (GOLD analysis project Ga0310123, IMG submission 203505) | Marine microbial communities from Western Arctic Ocean, Canada - CB6_AW_1057 | ecosystem: Environmental > Aquatic > Marine > Oceanic | place: Canada: Western Arctic Ocean | collected... | reverse complement strand
AACCATTGAAACCATCACCCTGGTTCCTCAGGATGCCTCAGCTCCAGGGACCACAAACGGTTGCAGGTCTAACATAGCAAGTGGTACCGCAGGTGGGGGCACGTCACGCTCGGCGAGACGGTGTCGGATGCGCTGACGGATGACGACTGCGTCCTCAACGGTACTAGTTGGCCGTATGTCTTCGACACGTGGACCGTGGATCTGGATGACACGGCAACCGTGAGGCGTACGATGGAGACGTCCGAGTTCGGGACCACTTCATATGCAAGTGGAGCGAGCAGCATCTTCGAGATCAGGGAGTTCAGGGTTGAGTCCTCACCGACCCCAATCGACGTGAGGTCTTCCTCCCGGCAATCAGGCGCACGGGGCGACTACACGCTTCGGATAGACCTCCCGCCGCGATGCTCACGGGGCGCGGTGATACGCCTGGGCGAGACGATTGACGGTGAGATCTCGCCGAGCGATTGCTTCCGTAACCCTTCGCCCGTGACTAGCACGCACATCACCCCCCTCGCTGACTCCTTCGCTTTGAGTCTGGAAGAGGAGACTCAGGTTGAAGTCCTCCTCGAGACGCAGTCCTCGTTTTACGCGAGCATAATCAATGAGCAGGGAGAGGACCTTTTGTTGATATCCCTGCGGCTCGCCCCTGACGGGAACCAAAAGGCGGTGTTACCAGCCGGCCGTTACGCGCTTTGGGTAGGGACCTAGGGGCCACATATAGCCAACTGGGTATCGCTGGGCTCGTATCGATTTTCGATTCGAGAAATACCCTAAGACCGACACGATCTGGTGATCCGCCTGATTCCCTACCCTACCCAACCTTACGCCAAGTGCCGGGGGCGGGAATCGAACCCGCATGGGATATCTCCCGGGGGATTTTAAGTCCCCTGCGTCTACCATTTCGCCACCCCGGCGGTACCCCATATCATAAGGGCTCCGTGCTGTTCTGTAACCGAGGTTGGATCCCGACGGTCCGAATCTGAGATGCCCTCCCCGATACCGAAGCCTAGCTTGCAATGAACCCGGAACGTTTTCGACGACTTTCCGCCGCGCTGGAACGCCGTCAGCCGGACCTCACCGTGCTGATGGAGCGGGTCCACAAGAGCCATAACCTCTCCGCGATCCTCCGAAATTGTGACGCGGTCGGAGTGCTCGAGGCCCACGCTGTAGTTCCGGTGGAGGGGCTCGATATTCACGCGCACACCTCTGCCGGAACGTCCAAATGGGTTCGTATACGCCGCCATGCCTCGACCGAAGACGCTGTACGTACATTGAAGGAAAGTGGCTTCCGCATCCTGGCAGCACATCCGGGGGCTGACGCCGTGGACTTCAGGAAGGTGGACTTCACAGAGCCCACCGCGCTGATGATGGGAGCCGAACTCCTCGGATTGAGCGAGCGATCCCTCGAGCTAGCCGATTTACGCGTGTCGATACCCATGGTGGGAATGGCTCAGTCGTTCAACGTGTCCGTAGCCACGGCGTTACTCCTCTTCGAGGCCTTCCGTCAACGCGAGGCCGCCGGAATGTACGAGGCATCCCGACTCGAATCGAAGGAGTTCGACAGGATCCTCTTCGAATGGGCTTACCCGCGGATCGCTCTCTCTTTTCGGGCCAAGGGATCTTCTTATCCGACGATCTCCCCAGACGGGGACATCGGGAGGATCGCCCCAGACTAGCACGAACGCGATTTTCGCTCCGGTCATTGGCCCTCTCCCGGAACCGGGACCTCCCTCCCCAATTGGTAGAGAAGAGACTCTTCAAGGCCTGGGTACCGAAACTCAAAGCCCGTCTCTTCGGCGACCGCCGGCTGGGCGCGGGCGCTGGCCAACAGGGTTTCCTTACCCATCTCCCCGAAGAGTGCCTTGACCGCCAGGCTCGGGATGGGAAGCAGTGTCGGCCTGCGTAGCACTCGGCCGAGGGTGCCGGTAAAGGTGGAGTTGGGAACCGCCAGGGGGGAAGTCGCATTAACGGCACCCCGAATCGAGTCGGTCCGGATCACGTGAAAGATCAAGCTCAGCAGGTCATCGTGGTCGATCCAGCTAACGTACTGATGTCCGCTTCCGAGCCGGCCGCCAACTCCGACCTTGAAGGGCAGCAGCATCGTACCCAGCGCTCCCCCCAAGGGCGTGAGCACGAGACCGATTCGAAGATTTACGACTCGTATGCCCATTCTGGCCGCCGGACGGCTGGCGTTCTCCCATGCCTGGCAAAGATCCGCGAGAAACCCCCTACCGGGCTTCGACTCCTCCGTGAGCACCGCATTGCCTCGGTCGCCATAGAAGCCGACGGCGGACGCGCACACCAACACGCGGGGCGGACGCCGGAGTCCTGCCAGCGCACGAGCTAGAAATTCCGTCCCGTAGACCCGACTCTCTCGGATGCGCCTCTTCTTGTCGTGGGTCCAGCGCAGGCCCAGGAGGGGCTCCCCTGCAAGATGTACGACCGCGTCGAGTCCCTCCAGCCGATCCGCATCGATCGCCTCATCAGCCGGATCCCAGAATACGTCCGGGCCTGTTGAGCTACGTTTGCGAACCAAGCGGACGACGTCGTGGCCGCCGGTGGTGAGGGTGTGGCAGAGCGCCTGCCCGATGAGTCCGCTCGATCCCGTGACGCCGACTCGGAGTGGCGTCGGACCTCCATAGCGATCGATGCGCGCCAAATCGCTCTCGAGACGATGGTGCCGGAAGGTGAAAAGCCGCTCGAGCTCGTGCTCCACCGTCGAGTCCCCCAAGAGCTTGCCTGCCATCCCCATGGGGAGCTCCCAACTCACATGGTCCTCGACGGTGGATCTGCCCTCCCCCACGACTTCGAATCGGTGCGTGTGAAGCCAGCGAGTGAACGGCCCGCGCGTTTGCTCGTCACTGAAGAGTCGACCTTCTTCGTAGTTCGTGTGCTTTACTTCCCAGGTGAGCTCCGTCGGTCCTCGACTCAGTTTGAAACGGATGTGACCGCCATCGGCCGGCGTACCGGTGCGTCTTTCTATTTTGATGTGTTCCCACGGCGGGATCAGCCGCTCCAGAGCTCCGGGACGCATGTGCCAGTCGAACACGTCACTCGCGGCATGATTCAGCGGACTCAGGAGGGCGAATTCGGACACGTTCACGCTCAGTCCGTCGTGACCTCGACTTCTTGTTCGGCAGACGGGATCGCTGTTGTCGACTCCAGCGGGAAAAGCGTGGATATGATTTCGCTCGAAAGCTTCAGCCCACCCCACTCCTCAATCCTGGCGAGAGCGGCGGGGTCAATAACTGTTGGATCCATAGCCATGTGTACCCAATTAGTGGTTCTCCCCGGGCAGTCGTAGCCCCCCGGAAGCGCCCGCTGAGGCCAGCCTGCTCAGACCGTTCTTTCGGGATGGTTGTGGAACGAGCCCTGCCGATGAGGCAGGAGTTGCTCGACCAAGCCATCCCCACTCTCCCACGCGTCGAACTCCTCGACCAGATCTCGGTCCCAACGATCTCCAGCGGACCGAAGGCGTCCCTCTAACCACTCCCTCGCGCCGAACCCGATCGCGCGTCGATAGTGCTCGGCCACCTTAAATATCATGTCGGCATGGTCACCTACGTCAAGCACTACTGATGGGAGGGTGGAGTGGATGTCACGAAGTGTGAAGACGGGACAGAACTCACGATGGGGGGCGCCGGGTGTCACGACACCCGCGATGCGGGCGAGATTGACCGCGTCTCTGGCTATCTTCCCCGTCGTTTGATGGTCGGGATGGCGGAAGCCGCGAGCCCACGCATCGCCCCAGGTGATGAGCCCATCCGGCTTGATGTCGGCAATGACTTTGGCCACCTCTCGAGCCGCTTTAGGCGTCGCCTCCACCGCCGAGTCAGGGAGCGAGAGCCAGCGCGCCTCCACATCCAGGAGCTCGGCGACCTGCAGTCCGAGCTCCAGCCTGCGTTTGGCCACCTCCTCCCTGCCGATCGGGCCCAGTGAATCCGTCATCTCGCCTCGGGTGAGCCACAGGACCACCACACGTGAGCCGGTAGCACGCTGAGTCAGGAGCGTCCCTGCACACAGCACTTCGTCGTCGGGGTGGGCCAAGACGGCCATCAACGTTGGAGGTTTCACGATGGCGCGGGCAGGGAATCGTAGCGATCCCGGGTGCGCCCCCTAGCCGGCATCCGCCGCTTCTCGAATGAGCCGAATGGCCTCCGCAATGCCACCGGGATGGCCGAAGACGGCCGACCCCGCTACCAGGACCGTGGCACCTGCCCCACTCGCGGCTACGGCCGTCTTCGCGACGATCCCACCGTCCACCTGCAGCTCGACGCCGTCGCTCCCTCCTTCATCCAGCATCTGCCTCAACCGCTCGATCCTTGCCGTGCTCGCCGGGATGTATGACTGCCCCCCGAACCCGGGATTGACCGACATCACCAGTGCGAGATCGACCTCGGGGAGGATGTCGGCCAATACACTCAGCGATGTCTCCGGGTTGACGGTAACGCCGGGTCTCACGCCCAATTCCCGGATCCGTTGGACGGTGCGGTGCAGATGGGGGCAGGCCTCCTGATGTACGGTCAGATAGTCCGCACCAGCGTCGGCAAAGGCGTCCAGATAGAGTTCTGGGCGTTCGATCATGAGATGTACATCAACCGGCAGATCGGTCGCTCCCCTCACGGCCGCGGTGACGGCCGGGCCAATCGTGATATTGGGAACGAAATGCCCATCCATCACATCCACGTGGATCCAGTCCGCTCCGGACGCGGACGCCTCTCCCACCTGTTCAGCGAGACAACCGAAGTCACACGACAGAATGGAGGGTGCGATCTTGACGCTCATGTCGGTTCATCTCGGAACAGACTGCGAACTCCTTCCTGGCTGCTCACCAATACGTGGGTGGCCATACCGAGGAAGAGTCCGGACTCCACCACACCGGCCCTCGACGCGAGAGCCCCATCGAGCGCTTCTGCATCATCGACTCCCCCTGAAAAATGGCAATCGATGATGTAGTTCCCGTTGTCGCTCGTCATCGGCTGGCCGTCTGGGAGGCGGCGCACCACGGGACGCGCGCCCCACGATTCCAGAAAGCACTCATGTGCCTCCCATCCGAACTGAACGACCTCCACCGGAATGGGCGACTTCTCGCCCAACGACGTGACGACCTTCGATTCATCCACCATGATCGCCAACCGCGCAGAGGCCTGCGCCACCATCTTCTCTCGCAAGAGGGCGCCCCCGAGACCCTTGATGAGGTTCAGGCGCGGATCAACTTCGTCCGCGCCATCGACCGTCAGGTCCAGAGATGGATGCTCAGCCAGTGAAGTCAGCGGAATCCCGAGTTCGCGCGCCTCCCGCGCCGTTCTCAGCGAGGTTGGCACGCCCACGACATTGCGGAGTCCATCACGATTCAGCCTCTCCGCCAAAAATAGCAGAAAAAACGCGACCGTCGAACCCGTGCCCAAGCCGAGGCACATGCCGTCTTCGACGAGGCCCGCAGCCTCGAGCCCTACGGCCCGTTTCAGCGTGTCGGCATCGGTCAAGGCAGGCTAGTCCGCCAAAGACGTCAGGCGCCGTGGCCCTGCAACATGTCCTGAACGCTCCGGGTCATGGCGAGCGCGTCATCGAACGGCCGCTGCCACATGTTTCGTCCGAAGATGAGTCCAGTCGCCCCTGACTCCATGGCGGTACGAGCCTTCGTCATGAGGTCCTCATCTCCGAGCTTGCTCCCCCCGGAAAAGAGAACCAAACACCGCCCGGCCGACTCCACGACGCGGCGGGCACCCTCACCGTAGTCATAGTCGATCCCCACATAGTCGCCGGGCTGCTCAGAGTCCTTGGGGCCCTGCTTGGGGATGTTGAGCTTCACGATGTCCGCACCCATCTCCAACGCTACCCGTGCCGCGTAGTCCACCGCATACAGGCTGTCACGACCGCCCCTTCCCTCGATCGCGGCGCCCCTTGGGTAGGACCACACGACCAACGGCATATTGTACTTGTCACAGTCCTCGCGGACGATCTGGAGCTGGTGGATATCCTCATCCTGGCGCGGTGACCCGACGTACAGAGTGTACCCGACCGCATCGGCACCCAACGATACCGCATCCTCGACGCTTCCCGTCATCGAGGAAAAAGCCTCATCATCGGACGGAATGGTGGTCTTGCCATTGATCTTCAAGAGAAGTGGAACTTCGCCTGCATACTTCGTCATGTATTTTCGGGCGAGACCGTAATGACATGCCACCGCGTTGTAGTTCCCCTCCAACGCAAGACGCCACTGGAAATCCGGATCTTGTGAAGGAGGATTTGGGAAGAAATCTATCGGTCCGTGCTCTAGGCCCTGATCGATGGGAAGAATGAGAAGAGTCCCGTTCTTCATTCCCCGTCCGTAAAGAAGCCTACGAAGACGTACACGCTTGCCCAAAGGCAAGTCGAGATCATCGAGCGTTGGGCGCGTCGCCGCTGCCGTCACCGAGCGCTTCGGATCCGCGGTGGCCGTGGCCATGATAGATTCTCCAAGAGTCACAAATGAGTAACGGTGGGCCTTATTTTCGGGGGAAATCTATCGGAAGAACGTGTGGGAAACCAGGCTACAGGTTGACTCGACACCACCGCCGAGACAGGTTGTCAGACATGAGCGCTCACTACACATATCGAGTTTTCGAGTTTATGAGCCGACCCCCTCCGGAAGTCGGCGGCTGACGCGCGCGTACTAACGCACGAAGCGCTCTGTCCCGAGGCTTCCGACTTCGTCGGAGGCCTTTTTTTATTCTCATACGGTGAGCTGCATAATGATCATCATCACGCGCCTCGGTGTGTCGGAGCAGGAGCTCGACCACATCCGGGAAAGGGTGGAATCCCTCGGACCCCGTACCCATGTGATCCGGGGAGAACACCGGACGGTCGTTCTCTGCATCGGCGACCCGGACGAACTGGCCCACGTGCCGCTTCTCTCGATCCCTGGTGTCGAAGGGGTTCGTACCATCATGAAGCCGTACAAATTAGCCAGCCGGCAAGCGACCGCCGAGTCCACTCGGGTTCGCATCGGTGACACTTCGATCGGAGACACTCCGCTCGCGATCATCGCCGGCCCCTGCTCGGTGGAGGGCTCGGGCATGCTCTCGGAGACCGCAAGCCGGGTCCAGGCCGCCGGGGCGACCGCGTTGCGAGGTGGGGCGTTCAAGCCTCGGAGTTCGCCCTATGCGTTCGATGGACTCGGTGAAGACGGCCTGAAGATGTTGGCCGACGTGCGCGCCGAAACGGGGCTCCCGGTCGTCACCGAGGTGATGGACACTCGGCAGGTCGACCTGGTGGCGTCCTACGCCGACGTTCTACAGATCGGCGCCCGCAACATGCAGAACTATTCACTTTTGACGGAGGTGGGCCGCCTACATCGCCCGATCCTACTCAAGAGAGGCATGTCCGCGAAGATCCAGGATCTGCTCCTGGCAGCCGAGTATGTGATGAAGCAGGGGAACATGAACGTCATCCTCTGTGAGCGAGGGATCAGAACGTTCGAAGATTCGACTCGAAACACGTTCGATCTCGCGGCGATTCCGGTGCTGAAACGCGAAACCCATCTGCCTGTCGTGGCGGATCCGAGTCACGCCGGGGGACGCCGTGATCTGGTCGCTCCACTCTCCTACGCGGCGATCGCGGCAGGCGCAGACGGACTCATCGTAGAGGTCCATCCGAACCCTGAATTGGCCGTCTCGGACGGGGACCAGTCTTTGACTTGTGCGGAGTTTGATCAGCTCATGGCCGGACTGCGCCCGTTCGCCGAAGCCGCCGGCAGGACCCTAGAAGAGCCAGACGAAAGCGTTTCATCCACGGCCGAGGCGGCAGGCAGCCTGTGAGAGTTGGTCCAGGACAGCGCCCCGGGCGGTCCCGCCGGGCGCCTCGCGCGCCTCGACGGCCCGCTCCCACGAGAACACGTCTAGAACGTCGGAGCCGAACGCGGAATGGGCTTCGCCAAAGGCATCGACAGGGAGCTCATCGAGGGCCAGGCCACGCTCTTCAGCTGTCCTCACGACTGCTGCCACCACCTGGTGGGCCTTCCGAAATGGAACGCCGGCTCGGACTAGATAGTCCGCCAGGTCGGTGGCGAGAAGCTGCGGATCGAGGACGTCTCCGATTCGGTCCGGCTGAAATTCAGCGCCGTCCACGGCTCCTTCCACAGCCGGGAGCACGACCATCAAGGTATCGACCGAGTCGAACAAAGTCCGCTTGTCGTCCTGGAGGTCACGATTGAATCCCGTCGCCAGCCCCTTTAGGACGATCATCAGAGAAGTGAGATTGCCTACGAGCCGACCCGATTGACCCCGTACCAACTCCGCCACATCCGGATTGCGCTTCTGCGGCATCAGGCTCGAACCGGTGCTGAAGCCGTCGGAGAGCCGTACGAAGGCGAACTCTTTGGATGCGAAAAGGACCAGATCTTCGGCAAGGCGGGATAGATGAATTCCGATGCGGGCCGAGGCGAAGAGAAGATCCAGAGCCCAATCCCGATCGCTCACCGCGTCCATGCTGTTGTCCGAAATGCGAATAAATCCCAACTCCTTCCGCAAGAACTCCCGGTCGATCGCGAACGGACATCCCGTGAGGGCTCCCGAGCCGAGCGGCAACACCCCCGCCTGGGCTCGTGCGGCGCTGATCAGCTCTCGGTCCCGATCCAGCGGCCAGAAATGCGAGAGTACCCAATGGGCGGCCCGTACAGGCTGAGCTTGCTGAAGGTGAGTGTAGCCCGGGAGGATCACGTCGACCGACCCTTGTGCCCACTCGAACAGAACGTTTTGGACTCCAGCGATCGCCCGGTCGAGGACGTCGCAAGTCTCCATGCTCCAAAGGCGAAAGTCCGTCGCGACCTGATCGTTGCGAGATCTTCCCGTATGGAGCTTTCCCGCGACGTCTCCCACCTCTTCGTGGAGCAGTCGCTCGACCAATGAGTGTATGTCCTCGTCGGCCTCACCGGAGTGATCACTGCTCTCGAGGCGTTTCGCCACACGCCCGAGTCCCTCGACCAAGAGGTCGCCTTCGGATGAGGTCACTACGCCTGCCCGTACCAGAGCACGACTCCAGGCTAGGCTCCCACGGATATCTTGAGGTCCCAACCTGATGTCGACGTCCAGGCTCCGGTTCAGCGGAATCATCGCAGGCGCCATAGGCCCGCGAATTCGACCGCTCCAGAGGGGATCTTGGGGTGTGGCGTCAACCACGGTAGAATCAGCCGACGGGCGCTTTGGAAATGGTCGACCTCAGGATTTCAGTGACAGCAGCGTCCGACTCGCCCTTTCCGTCAGCTCTTTCCGCTGCAACACGCGCGGGTAACCCGAATAGTCTGATGAAGCCCTGTGCGTCGGCGTGGTCGTACGTCTCGTCTTCGCCGAAGGAGGCGAGACTCGCATCGTAGAGGGATTCCTCGCTCCGCCGACTCACCGCGGTCGCCACACCCTTGAAGAGCTTCAGGCTTACGGATCCGGTCACCTTCTTCATGAGCACGTCCATGAACGCGTCGATAGCCTCCCGCTCGGGCGTCCACCACCATCCTTCGTACACCAGGTCCGCGTACCGGGCCGCCATCTCATCCTTGAGCGCCAAAGCTCGTCGATCGAGCGTCAGCTGTTCGAGTTCCTGGAGGGCCACGTGGAGTAGCGTGCCGCCGGGTGTCTCATAGATGCCACGTGACTTCATCCCGACCAGCCGATCCTCCACCAGGTCGATGCGCCCGACGCCGTGCCTCGCACCGATCTCGTTCAGCGCGGTGAGCAACGCCACCCCACCGAGCTCCTTGCCATTCAGGCTCGCGGGACGCCCCTCGTGGAACTTGAGCTCGACGTACTCCGGCGTGTCGGGCGCCAGCTCGGGAGACAGAGTCCAAAGGTATATGGACTCATCAGGTTCGTAGGCCGGATCCTCTAGCGGGCCACCCTCATGGGATATGTGCCAAAGATTCTCGTCGCGGGAGTACAGCTTGCTCTCGTCGACCCCGGTCAGAGAAATATGCCGGGCACGGGCATACGCGAGGCAATCCTCTCGTGAGTGGAGATCCCACTCCCTCCATGGAGCGATCACCTTCAGGTCAGGCGCGAGCGCCATGAACGTCAGCTCGAATCGAACCTGATCGTTTCCCTTCCCAGTGCAGCCGTGTGCCAGTGCATCGGCTCCCACTTCGCGAGCGATCTCGACCATCCGTCGGGCAATGATCGGTCGTGCCATCGACGTACCGAGTAGATACTTGCGACCGTAAACCGCGCCCGACCGTAGCGTAGGCCAAACAAAATCTTCCACGAAAGCCTCGCGGAGATCTTCGCCGTAGAAAGCGGAGGCTCCCGTGGCCCTGGCTTTTTCGGCCAGTCCATCGAGACCACCCGGCTGACCCACGTCCACCGCCACACAGACGACCTCGGCATCGTAGTTCTCCCGGAGCCACGGCACGATGACCGACGTGTCCAAGCCCCCGGAGTACGCGAGCACGACCTTTAACCCCATGATTGCCTCACAAATATCCGATCATTGCGCATATTCTTGCAGGAATAATAGCCGGGGACCCTACGATGTCAAGGAGGCTTCGGGCCTGCTAAACGCTTGAACCTCGGGGCAATCAGGCCCCTTTGAGAACGCGCTTCAGGCGCTCTCTCCTCGTGCGATTTCAATCAGTCGATCGCGGATGAGAGGCATGTCAGACTTGTCCCTCAGCGCGACTATGATCGTGTCTTCGCCGGCCACCGTGCCCAGGATCTCCGGCCAGTCCTCCCAGTCGATCGAGATGGCCACGCCCGCCGCTCCTCCACTCATCGTTCGAATCACCACGAGGTTCTCCGAACCCTCCGCAGAGAGAAAGAGCATCGGCAGGAGTGTACTCAGGGGCGGCTTATTCCCCCAGTCCTCAGGGAGCCGATAGTGTGAGACCCCTTGGGCTCCCCGAACCTTGACCAGCCGAAGTTGTCGAATGTCGCGGGACAAGGTCGCTTGCGTGACTTCTATCGACCGCTCCTCCAGGAGCTCTCGCAAGACCTCGTGACTCGTCACCCGATTGGCCTTCACGAGTTCGAGGATGGCAGCCAAACGCTTCTGTTTGCTCATTGTGCTCGGCCTACCCGACCGCCTGCTCTGTCATACTTCGCAATTTGTCGGGCTCGAGGCCTACGCTGCGGGCCACCTCCTCGCCCCCTTTGAACAGAATCACCGTAGGTATCCCTCGAATGCCGAACCGTTCGAGCAATCCCGGCGCCTGGTCCGCATCGATCTTGGCGACCAGCAGTTTTCCGATGTTGTCCTGAGCGATTTCGTCGACGAGCGGTGCGACCATCTTACACGGTCCACACCAGTCCGCGTAGAAGTCCACGAGGACCGGGGGCCCCGATCCGAGCACCGTCCGCTCGAAGTCCTCATCGGTCACTTGGACCGGGCGGTCGAGAAGGATCGGCTTCTCACAGTCACCGCACACCGGACGGTCCGCCGCCTTGGCCAGGTCCACCGCATTCAAAGTCAGACAAAAGCCACAGCGGACGGTGACCTCATCGGCTTTGGGAGTCTCTGTTTTCGACAATTCAGATTTGTCCTCCGGGGTTCGTAGACCGGTCGTCTAAAAGAGGTCGTACTTCGCCTGGACCATGATGAACCGACCGATCTCGGGCACACCGACAAAGCTCCGGTAGGGCGTATTGAACAAGTTGTTCACCACCAACTGAAGGGTGGCCAGAGTCCCTGGGACCTTGTAGCCCACTGTGACATCCACCAGTTGGTAACCGTCGACACAGGGCTCTTCGTAGAGGGCGCCGGTCAGCCCAGTCTCACACTGAGTCCCCACGAAGCCTGCCGACTCC
>Ga0310123_10003678_pt1 | contig 11774 bp, 9 predicted proteins | sample CB6_AW_1057_MG_FD_203505 | JGI IMG/M metagenome (GOLD analysis project Ga0310123, IMG submission 203505) | Marine microbial communities from Western Arctic Ocean, Canada - CB6_AW_1057 | ecosystem: Environmental > Aquatic > Marine > Oceanic | place: Canada: Western Arctic Ocean | collected... | reverse complement strand
ACGCCCGCGTGGACGAAGCCGGTACTGCTGAAGGTATCGGTGTGGCGCGTGGGAAACGCGATCGTGAAGGCCACCGACTGATGGTGTGGCGCGTGGGCCGGAGGGGCAAGCGCGAAGCCTGTCCCCAACCGGCTCGACCGCCTGGGCGAGGGCGGAGGCCGTCGGCGAGGAGCGCCGCCGGTGTCAGAAGAGGAGGGCGTCGACCCCCCAGGTCTGCCCCGCCGCCGTTGCGAAGAGCACGACCGAGATCAAGAACATCATGAGGTTCTGCCCCTGCTCGCCCTGGTCTTTGAGCCCGGCGAGCAGGAAGTAGTTCAGATTCAGGAAGGCGCCGACGGCCAGGCCGGCGAACGTGAGAAAGCCGAACGTCAGACTCACCCCGACCGAAAACTCCCCGAGGACGACGAGCCACGAGGTCACGACCCAGGCCCGATCGCTGCGTAAGGAGACTTTCCGGATCATGTTCGCGAAGGCGGGCACGGGATGGTCTGCGACCAGGCCCTCGACCCAGCCCCGGGATTCGCCCCGAAGGAAGCCGGGAACGTCCTTGTGGCGCACGCTCTCCAGCCACCAAAGACCCAATCCGATTCGGAGGAGGGCGAGCCACTCCTCCTTGGTCAGCCAGTCGAAGATATCGTGTGGGTCCATGTCCCTCGTCGCCGGGCGTGGTCGCCGACCGTGATTCTAGCCCCGCTGACGAGCGATGTCCGCGCGCCGCCGGGTACGATGGCAACGTGAGTACTGAAGCGCCGAAGCCCCCGTTGGTCTGGATCGATATGGAGATGACCGGCCTCGAAGTCGAGCGCCACCACGTTCTCGAGATCGCCATCTTGGTGACAGACGGTGAGCTGAACGAGCTCGACGACGGTCTCGAGATCGTCGTGCATCAACCCGAGTCGGTTCTCGCGTTAATGGACGAGTGGTGCGTGAAGCAGCACGGCAAGTCGGGCCTGACGGCGGCGGTCGGCGCCTCCCCAACGGGTCTCGCCGAAGCGACCGAACTCGCGCTGGCCTACCTGAAGAAGCACAGCGCCGCGGGCCAATCCTTGCTCTGCGGGAACTCCGTGGGCCACGACCGGCGCTTCCTCGACCGCTGGATGCCGGCCGTGAGCAAGCACCTGCACTACCGCATCATCGACGTCTCGAGCGTGAAAGAACTCGCGAAGCGCTGGTACCCCGATACGAAACGCTTTCCCAAGAGCGAGGGCCATCGCGCCCTGGACGATATCCGCGAATCGATCGCCGAGCTGCGCTACTACCGCGAGCAGGTCTTCCGACCGCCACTCCCGGACCAGGCCGCTGCGGCGGGCGCGGAAGCGCCCTCCGGCGAGGCCGGCTAGGCGCCCTCCTCGGGAGGGAAAGCCGCGGCGAAGGCCGCGAAGAAGTCCTCGTCGGACCGCTCGCGGCCGAATAATTCGATCCATTCCTCATCCGTGAGCCGCGCGCGGCCGGCGACGAACGCCTCGGCATCTGCGCCGACGAGGTAGCGGAGCTTCGGTACCGGATCGTCGAGCGCGGCGACGATCGCCGTGGCGGCGACACGGGGATCGCCGCCTGCCTCACTCGCACCTGCGTACAGCGTGCCGATGCGGCGTTCGACGTCGGCATAGGGACCGCCCGGAGGCATCGAGGCGATGGCCTTCTCGATGATCGGGGTCGAAAAGAAGCCCGGCTCGATGATCACGACGCGGATGCCGAAGGGGCGCACCTCGATCGCGAGCGCCTCGCTCGCGGCTTCGAGGGCGTGCTTGGTAGCGCCATAGATCCCCTGCGTGGGCCCAGCGATGAGCCCGGACCCGGAGGAGATGTTCACGATCGTGCCGGAACGCCGCTCACGCATGGCCGGGAGCACCGCCTGCATCGTCCGCAGCGGCCCGAAAAAGTTCGTCTCGAACATCTCGTACGCGCGGGTCTCGGAGAAGGATTCGAGGGCACCGATGTCGCCGAGCCCGGCATTGTTGACGAGGACGTCAATCTGGCCCGCCTCGGCGGTGATGTCGCCGATCGCGCTGGTGACCGACGCGGGGTCGTCGACGTCGAGCGCGGTGAGGGTGACGTCCAGGCCCTCGGCCTCGGCGGCCTCGCGCAGCGGACCGGCGCGATCGAGGTTACGCATCGTGGCGTAGACACGGTCGCCGTGGCGGCTCAGCGCGAGCGCCGTCTGCAGCCCGAGGCCCGTGCTCGTTCCAGTGATCACGACAACCGCCACAAGCGACTCCTCGGTGGGGCCAAAGGCCCAGCTGGTTTCGGATAGCTTAGCCCCGGCGGAAGCGGCGCGCGGCGCGTTCGAAGAAGCCGGGACGGCGCATGCGCTCACGTAGCTGCTGGATGCCTTCGGGGGTGCCAACGAGGACCGGCTGCGACCAGTCACGCAGGCTGGGCGTGCGGTCCTCTCGGACCTCTGCGGGCGGCGTGAAGCGCTCGAACGGCTGCCACGCGTTGCCGGCGCGGATGAGGGCCGTTTTCCCGGCAGCGGCGTTGAGAACGAGGCCGGCCGCTAGGTCCCACGTGTGGACGCCCCAGAACTGGGCAGTCGTGAACGTCCCGGCGGCAACAAAGGCGCACTCGATCGCAGCGGAACCGGTCACGCGGTTGTCCCATTGGGCGGTGCGCCCAGGCGCGCCGCCGGGCGCGCTGCTCAGGCTGCGGCGGACGCCTTCGTTGGCTGCCACGCCCGCGAGCGGTTCGCCTTCGAATCGAAGCGAGCTGCCGCTGTGGGCGTGGTAGACACCTGCCCCGAGGGCGTGGCTCGTCGAGCACCAGATCGCCCCCGCGATCGGGGCACCATCGCGGAGAACGCCGATGGAGGCAGCGAAGAGGGGGAAGCGGTTGACGAAATTCGTCGTCCCGTCCACGGGGTCGACCGCCCACAGGTATTCCGTCGTGGGGGCGGGATGGTCGTCCCGCTCTTCGCCGAGGATCCCGTGCGCGGGAAAGCGCTCGGCCAGGCGCTCGCGGATCATCTCCTCGACGGCGCGATCGACTTCGGAGACGGGGTCCGTCGGCGCCGTATCCTCCGACTTCTGCTCGCCTTTGTAGTCGACGGAGACGGAGCGACCGAGGGCCGCGGTGATCTCGGCGCCGGCGGCTGACGCGAGTTCGCGCGCCGTCTCCTCCAGCGATTCGAGGAGACCGGGCTCGGTCAGCGGCTGCTGCTGGGTGGTGTCTTCGGTCATGGCTTGGGCGCCCCACGGTCGCCTGCCGCGGCGTGGTCGGCAATGACGACGATACGCTCGCAGGCGATACGCGCGGCGGGAATGTCCCCGCCGCGGAGGAGCTGCGCCAGCGCGTCTCGCTTGGTCTCACCGGTAACGAGGAAGATCGCGGCCTTCGCGGCGGAGAGCACGGGCAGCGTGAGCGAGAGCCGCGCGTGGGCATCACGCTCGACCTTGACGACGTACCGCTCGCCCGCCTCGAGGGCGGGGTCTCCGGGGAAGAGCGACGCGGTGTGGCCGTCGGCACCCAGCCCCAGAAGCACCAGATCGAAACGCGGGAGGCCGGGGCCGAAGACCGCCGCAAGCTCGGCTTCCTCGCGCGCGGGGTCGCAGGCCACGCCATCCATCGGATGAACGCGCGCCTGGACGTGTGCGAGGAGCGCCTCGCTGGCCATGCGGAAATTGGAATCGGCGTGGGTGCGAGGCACACAGCGCTCGTCGCCGAAGAAGACGTCGACGCCGGACCAGGCGTAGTCGCACCCACGGAGACGCTCGTAGAGGGCGCGGGGCGTATTCCCGCCAGCGAGCGCGACGGAGCGCGGCTGGAGTTCGAGGAAGTGCTTCGCCGCTTCCTCGGCAACGTCTGCGACGACGCGAAGCTCGGGGCTCACGTCAGGAGCCAGGCCCTCGGCGCGATGAGCGTATCCGACTCCGGCGGGCCCCAGGTAGCGGCGGGGTAGAAGTTCACCGCGGGCGGCTCGTCGAGGATGCGTTCGATGATCTGCCAGGAGCGATGAACGGCGTCCGCCCGCGCGAAGAGGGTGTGGTCGCCCCCCATCGCGTCGTGGAGGAGGCGCTCGTAGGCTTCCGCCGGCTCGGCGCTGAAGGTTTCGTCGAAGGAGAAGTGCATGGTCGCCGGCTTGACGCTGATCTCGGGGCCCGGCTCCTTGGCGAGAAAGCGGAAGGAGATCTCCTCGTCCGGCTGGATCGAAAGCGTGAGCAGATTCGGACGGAGGTAGCCCACGCCAGTGCCCTCGAACATCCTCACCGGCGCCTCGCGGAAGGAGATCGCGACTTCCGTGGCCTTTCGGGGCATGCGCTTGCCGGTCCGCAGGAAGATGGGCACGCCCGACCAGCGCCAGTTGTCGATGAACAGCCGAATCGCGGCGAAGGTCTCGACCTCGGAGCTGGCGGCTACGCCCGTCTCCTCGCGATAGCCGGGGAGGATCTCACCGCCGTCCTGGGCACGGATGTACTGCCCGCGGACGGCGTCGGCGGGGTCGATCGGGCGGATGGCGTGGAACAGCTTCGCGGCTTCATCGCGCACGGCTTCCGGGTGGAAGGACGCGGGAGGCTCCATCGTCAGCATCGCCAAGACCTGGAGGACGTGGTTCTGGAGGATGTCGCGGAGAGCACCGGCCTCTTCGTAAAAGGCGCCACGGCCTTCGATCCCGATCGACTCGGCGACGGTGATTTGGACGTGGTCGATCGCGTCGCGGTTCCAAACGCGCTCGAAGACCGAGTTGCCCAAGCGGAAGACGAGGATGTTCTGGACCGTTTCCTTGCCGAGGTAGTGGTCGATGCGGAAGACCTGTTGTTCTTCGAAGTGCTTGTGGATCGTGCCGTCGAGGTCGTACGCAGACTCGAGATCGTGGCCGAACGGCTTCTCCACGACGATGCGGGCGCCCTCGACGAGCCCGCCCGACGCGACCTCGGCGATCGTCGTCGGGAACGCCGATGGCGGAATCGAGAGGTAGATGAGCCGCTCGAGGTGGGAGCAGCAGCGAGCGACCTCGGCGAGACCCTGCCCGCTGTCGACGTAGCGGAGTCGCTCGGCGAAGGCGGGCCAAGAGCCCTCGTCGAGCTCCGTACGCGAGAACTCGCGGATCGAAGCGGCTGCGGAGTCGCGGAACTCGGCGTCACTCAGGGGACGGCGCGCGTAGCCGATGATGTGGCCATTGCGCGGGAGGAGACCGCCGAGGTGAAGGTTGTAGAGGGCCGGGAGCAGCTTGCGTTTGGCGAGATCGCCGGTCGCGCCGATGATGACGATGTCCTGATCGGCAGGGGGATCCAGGCTCACTGCGACTTCACAGCGTGGCCGCCGAACTGGTTGCGAAGCGCCGCGATGACACGCATCGCGAACGGATCCTCCTGGCGAGAGGTGAAGCGCGCGAACAACGACTGCGAGATCACGGACGCGTTGACCGCGTGGTCGACTGACTCCTTGACCGTCCAGCGGCCCTCGCCGGAGTCATCCGCATAGGCGCGGAGCTGCTCCAAACGCGGATCTTCCTCGAGGGCGCCCTCGAGGAGTTCGAGCAGCCAGGATCGGACAACGCTGCCTTGCCCCCAGAGCCCCGCGATCTCGTGCAGGTCGAGGGGGTACTCGGACGCTTGCAACAGATCGAAGCCCTCGGCGTAGGCCTGCATGAGGCCGTACTCGATGCCGTTGTGGACCATCTTTACGAAGTGGCCGGCGCCGGAGTTGCCCATATGGCCGTAGCCATCGGGCGGAGCGAGCGTGGCCAGGAGCGGCTCGACGTGCTCGAAGGCCTCGCGGGGGCCGCCGATCATGAGGCAGAAGCCGACCTCGAAGCCCCAGACTCCGCCAGAGGTCCCGATGTCGAGGTAATGCAAGCCCTGCGGCTTCACCTGGTGCGCGCGCCGAACGGAGTCCCGGAAGTTGCTGTTGCCGCCGTCGATGAGGATGTCGCCTGGACTGAGGAGCGCGGCGACATCGCTTACGGTACTCTCGGTTATGTCGCCTGAGGGGACCATCACCCAGACGACCCGGGGCGCGGGCAGGGCCGCGACGAGCTCTTCGAGCGAGGCGACATCGGAGACGTCCGGGTTGCGGTCGTAGCCGACGACCTCGTGGCCGCCGTCGCGGGCACGCCGCGTCAGGCCCATGCCCATGCGGCCCAGACCGACCATTCCGATCTTCACGCGGTCACCTCACCGACGAGCTCGTCGAGAGTGACGCGCGCAACGCGTCTCCCTCTCGCGACCAACGACTCGAGATCGCCCTGCGCCTGCGCCGTCTTTAGTTGCGAGAACGAGTACGGCTTCCCCGGGATCGCGGCGTCGACGGGGTCGTCGCGCACGATCTGGACGAAGGCCCCGCTCGCGGGGCCGCCTTTGTGGAGCTGGCCGGTCGAGTGCAGGAAGCGGGGGCCGAAGCCCACCGTCGTCGCGACGCGATAGCGGTCGCGCAGCCGCGTACGCAGACTCTGGAGGATGGCTTGGTTCTCCGCTGTTCGGGGGAGGTAGGCGAGCAGGGCGAGGTAATCGCCGGAGCCCAATGAGCTGAGCAGATTGGCGAGTGACCCCGTCTCGGGGGGCGGCACGGGGTCGGCCAAAACGCGGGCCGTGGCGTCCTTCGCTTCCTGGACGTTGGGCTGGTCGAACGGCTGGATCCCGAGCACGTGGCCCGCAACCGCGGTCGCGAACTCCCAACGCGCGAACTCGGCCGGAAGCTGGGCGGCGTCGCAGTACGGCAGACGCACGACGGGATGGCCCGCCGCTTCGAGTGCGGCCAGGTCAGCGTGCTCCCCCAGCGCGACGAAAAGGCGATCGTCGCCGTAGACCTCGGGGCCACCGAGGGGCTCGCCCTCCACGGGCAAGATACCGGTGCCCTCCTTACCCGTGGACTCGGCGATAAGCTGTTCGACCCAGTAGCCGAAGCTGCGCATCTCGTCCGGAAGGACGAGTGTGAGCTTGTCGCGGCCGCCGCGGGCCGCTTCGCCCATGACGGCGCCGAGGAGGGCGCCGGGGTTTTCGTGGGGCACCGGATTGCGGCAGGCCTCGAACATCTCCTGAGCGCGCATCGCGAGCTGGCCCGGATCCGCGCCGATGAGGGCCGCCGGGACCATGCCGAAGGCTGAGAGCGCCGAGTAGCGCCCGCCGATGTCCGGCTGCGCGTTGAAGACGCGGCGGAAACCGTGCTCGCGGCCAAGGGCCTCGAGCGACGTGCCAGGATCGGTGATGGCGATGAAGTGGGCGCCGTCGGGAATGCGCTCCCAGAAGTAGGCGAACTGCGAGTTCGGCTCGATGGTGCCACCGGACTTGCTGGCGACGATGAACAGGGTCTTGGCGAGATCGAGCTGCGCCTCGAGATCGAGGATCTGCTCGGGATCGGTCGTATCGAGGACGTGCAGTTCGAGGGCACCATCGGCGCGGCCGAGCGTCGTTCGCAGCACCTCCGGTGCGAGGCTCGAGCCACCCATGCCCAGGAGCACGGCATCGGTGTAGCCCGCGGCGGTCACGTCGGCGGCAAAAGCGGCGAGATCGGCGGCCTCGGCGCGGGCGCGGTCCGCGACCGTGAGGAAACCGAGGCGGTCGCTGATCTCGGTAGGGTCGGGCTTCCAGACCGTGTGGTCGCCCGCCCAGATGCGATCGACGATCTCGTCGCCGCGCATGGCGGCCAACCGCTCGTCGACGCGCTCGGCGAGGTCGCCGAGCGCGAGTTGCGCCGCGGGGCGGCGGCCGGGGGCGGTCGCGAGACGGCGGCCGAGCTTGTCGAGAAGCGCGACGAAATCGCCCTCGAACGAGGCGAGGCCGTCCACGAGCAGCTTGTCCGTCACGGCCGTGAGGTCGACGCCGGCGCCGGCAAGCTCATCAAGCACGCGGCGCGCATCGTCGAGGTTCGGCTCGAGCGTCGGCTCGACGACAAGGTGATCGAGGACGGCGTCGAGGGTGGCCTGCGGCATCGTGTTCACGGTGTGGGGCGCGATCAGCGTCTCAACGTAAAGCGTGTCGGAGTAGGCGGCGTTCTTCGTGCCCGTGGAGGCCCAGAGGGGCCGCTGGGGGTGGGCGCCGGCCGCGGCAAGGGCCTCCCAGCGCGGCCCAGAGAAGATCTCGAGGAAGCGCTCGTAGGCATAGCGCGCGTTCGCGACCGCGACCGTGCCGCGCAGGGGCGAGTCCTCGGGGAGCGCTCCGTCGACGGCTGTGTCCACCCGCGAAACGAAGAACGAGGCGACGCTGGCGATGGTCTTCACAGAGCCGCCCGCCGCGAGACGACGTTCGAGCCCAGCGATATAGGCGTCGGCAACGCGCTCGTAGACAGCGACGGCGAAGAGGAGCGTCACATTCACGTTGACGCCATCGGCGATCAGCTCCGTCAGCGCTTCGACACCCGCGGAGGTGCCGGGAACTTTGATCATCACGTTCGGGCGATCGACGAGGCGGAACAGGCGCTGGGCTTCGGCGACGGTCGCATCGCGGTCGTGCTCGATGCCTGGCGGGACCTCGAGGGAGACGTAGCCGTCGACCGCTGCGGTCGCGTCGTAGACGGGCCGGAGGGCGTCCGCGGCCATCTGGATGTCCTCGGAGGCGAGAGCGACGAAGGCGTCGTAGGGGTCGGCTTCACCCATGCGAATGATCGCCTGAAGGGCCTCTTCGTAATCGCTCGAGCCGGAGATGGCCTTGTCGAAGATCGTGGGATTCGAGGTCATGCCCGTGATCCAGCCGTCCTCGACCATGCGCGCGACGCCGCCCGAGGTGAGGAGACCGCGACGGATGTAGTCGAGCCAAACGCTCTGGCCCTGCTCAATGAGCTGCTGGGTGGGGATTGCCATGTGCTTCCCTCCGGGGGTGGGGCTAGCGGGCGCGCAGGCGCTCAATTACGGAGATTGCGCGTTCTGCGACCGCGCTCGCTGTGAATCCGTACTGCTCCATAACCACCTTACCCGGGGCCGAGGCCCCGAAGCGGTCGATCCCGACGATCTCGCCGTGGGCGCCAACGTGGCGCTCCCAGCCGAAACTCGAAGCGGCCTCGACTGCGATCCGAGCGGGGACGGTCGGAGGCAGGACCTGCTCGCGATAGCTTTGCGGTTGCTCCGCGAACAGCTCCCAACTGGGCATGCTCACGACCCGCGCCGCGAGACCACGTTCGCCTAGGAGGGCCGCCGCCTCCCGCGCCAACGAGACTTCCGAGCCGGTCGCGATGAGGATGACGTCGGGCGTGGCCACCGGCGGATCGTCGAGGATGTAGGCCCCCCGCGGAACGCCGGCACGGACGCGCTCGATGTTGTCGATAACGGGCAGGCCCTGGCGCGTGAGCGCCAGCAGGCTCGGCCCTGAGCGCTCGATGGCGACCTTCCAGGCGGCAGCGGTTTCGTTCGCGTCCGCGGGGCGAAGGACGACAAGGCCGGGCATCGCCCGCAGAGCAGCGAGCTGCTCGACGGGCTGGTGCGTGGGGCCGTCTTCGCCGAGCGCGATGCTGTCGTGCGTGAAAACGTAGATGGCGTGGCACTGCATGAGCGCACCGAGGCGGATCGCCCCGCGCATCCAGTCGGAGAACGCGAGGAAGGTGCCGCTATAGGGGATGAGCCCGCCGTGCGCGGCGATGCCGTTCACGATCCCACCCATCGCATGCTCGCGCACGCCGAAGTGGAGGTTGCGACCGTCCCAGCTGCCATCGGCGAAATCGCCGAAGCCGGAAAGGTGGGTGTTATTCGAAGGGGCCAGATCGGCGGAGCCACCAACGAGGTTGGTGAGCACAGGCGCGATCGCATTGAGGACCTTGCCTGAGGCCTGGCGAGTCGCCATCGCGGGCGTGTCCTGGGCTGAGAAGGCCGGGATCTCGGCCTCCCAACCGAGAGGCAGCTCGCCCGCGGCGACGCGCTGCCACTCGGCGGCCTCCGCGGGGAAATCGCGGCCGTGCGCCTCGACCCGCTCCTGCCAATCGCCCTGCCAGGCCGCACCCTGCTCGAGAGCGACGCGGAACTCGGCCAGCGTCTCGGCGGGGATATGGAAGGGCGGCTCCGCAGGCCAACCGAGCGCCTCCTTCGTGAGGCGCACTTCGTCCTCGCCTAACGCCGCCCCGTGGGCGTCGGCCGAGCCCGCCTTGTTCGGGCTCCCGTGGGCGATCTCGGTCGTGGCCACGATGATCGAGGGCCGATCTTTGGCAGCGCGGCCCGCGCGAATGGCCGCCTCGATCGCATCGAGGTCGTTGCCATCGACGTGTTGAACGTGCCAGCCGTAAGCCTCGAAGCGCTTGCCTACGTCCTCGCGGAAGGAGAGGTCCGTGTCCCCTTCGATCGAGATCTCGTTGTCGTCGTAGAGAAAGATCAGCTTCCCCAGGCCGAGGGTCCCCGCGAGCGACGTCGCCTCGGAGGCGATGCCCTCCATCAGGTCGCCGTCGCTCACAAGCGCGTAGGTCGTGTGGTCAACGATCGTGTGGCCGGGGCGGTTGAAGCGGGCCGCGAGCATCCGTTCGGTGATCGCCATGCCGACGGCGTTCGAGATCCCCGAGCCCAGGGGCCCGGTCGTCACCTCGACGCCCGCGGTGAGCCCGTGCTCTGGGTGGCCGGGCGTCTTGCTGCCCCACTGGCGGAAGCGCTTCAGCTCTTCGAGCGGGAGGTCGTAGCCGGTGAGGTGGAGGAGGCTGTAGAGCAGCATCGACGCATGCCCCGCCGAGAGCACGAAGCGGTCGCGGTCGGGCCAAGCGGGGTCGGCGGGGTTATGGCGGAGGAAGCGCGTCCAGAGGACGTAGGCCATGGGCGCCGCGCCCATCGGGGCGCCGGGGTGGCCCGAGTTGGCGGCCTGCACCGCATCCATCGAGAGGGTGCGGATGGTATTGATCGCCTGGTGGTGCAAGGTGCCGACGGTTGTTGCGGTCATGGCGGGCGCGCTCCGGGAAGAGATCGGCGGCTCGCAGAGCAGCCGCGGGGAGGGCCGTTCTCACGGGCGCCCAAGGCGAATGTAGCACGTTCGTTTCTCACCAGGAATGAAGGCAACTCCCTAAGCGTTTTCCTGTAGATATCGCGCGCAGGAGGAGCTGGGCGATCCCACTCGACCCACGCTCCAGGGGCGCTAGGCTATGCGCGACCCGGCGGCGAAGGATGGCAGACCAATGGCAGACGCGAGCGCCTTCCCAGCAATCGGCGACTACGGGCTCATCGGCGACATGCATTCGTGCGCGCTCGTGTCCCGGGAGGGAAGCATCGACTGGTGCTGCTTCCCGCGCTTCGATAGCCCCGCCGTCTTCGCCCGCATGCTCGACGAACGAGGCGGGTACTTCCGCCTCGCCCCGGACGGCGTGCGCCGGGTCACGCGCGACTACGTCGCGCGGACAGCGATCTTGGAGACGCGCTTCGAAACCGACAGCGGCGAAGCCGTGCTGCGCGACTTCATGCCGGTCCCTGCGGGTGCCGCCCCGGACCGGCCCCGGGAGCTCACCAGCGACCATCAGATCGTACGCATACTCGAGTGCACCGCGGGCAGCGTTCGCTTCTCCCTGGACTTCCAGGCGCGGTTCGATTACGGGACGATCGTGCCCCACGCACATCTCGATACGGACCACCTGGGTGTCTCCCACGGCGGCCCCGACGCCCTCTCGCTCTACTGTTCCGCGCCCATGACGGAAGGAGACGCGGGCTTCAGCGCCCAAGGCGAGCTGACGGCCGGCGAACGGGTTGAGGCCGTCGCGACTTACCACGTACCGGGAACCCTCGACCGTTCGCACGGCGCGAGCTCGGAGCGGGGCGAGCAGCTCGTAGCGATGAGCAGCGCCGATGTCGCGTATCGCCTGGCCGAGACGAAGCGGTTTTGGGAGGAGTGGTCGGGCATCTGCACTTACCGAGGGCGCTATCAGCGCGAGGTCCGTCGCTGGGCGCG
>Ga0310123_10003676_pt1 | contig 11780 bp, 8 predicted proteins | sample CB6_AW_1057_MG_FD_203505 | JGI IMG/M metagenome (GOLD analysis project Ga0310123, IMG submission 203505) | Marine microbial communities from Western Arctic Ocean, Canada - CB6_AW_1057 | ecosystem: Environmental > Aquatic > Marine > Oceanic | place: Canada: Western Arctic Ocean | collected... | reverse complement strand
AAAGGCCTTCGGCTGTTTGGCCATCGCCTCAGACAGTGTGCTGCCCGATTCGATGTCGTCGATGACGCCGATCAGCGCATTCTTTAAAGGTCCCGGCGGTGACTGACCCTCTAGAATCCGCAAGCTTCTTAGGATCGGCAAGCCGGCGTCCTGCAGCGTCGACAACTGACGAGTGAAAGCACATAAATGTTTACTACGGACGCCTCCGATTACAAACGTGGTCTTCTTTTTCCGTGAGATGACCTTTGTTTTGTCGACCTTTTTCTTCTGACGCCCTCTTTCGGAGATTTTTGTGACATAGAAGCCTTGCTCCCTGATCATCGTCTGGGCTTCTGATTCCGAAGGGGCATCGATCGTGTCCTGTACCTCGGACCCCGCACTGTCGAACGCCTCGTACTGGTAAACTGGCATTAGTCGACTCCCCACAACTGTTTGCGTGGCATCCCAAAAGTTTAGTCCACGTCTTCGATCACGGTTTCGCGAACCACTTCGTCGATAGTCGTCACTCCGTCAAAGATCAACTTCAATCCGGCTTCCCGCAACGTCGTCATACCTTGATGGCGACCTAGGTTCCGTATTTCGTCAGTCGACGCGTTGCTCGTAATCAGATCACGCAATTCGTCGGTAACTTGCATCAATTCGAACAGTCCAACGCGCCCCTTATAACCACCGTTGTTGCACCGAGCACAACCTTTTCCGTAATAGAACTTATACTGCCTCGCCTTTTCGATCGGCAACTGTAGTTCCATCAACAATTCGTCGCTCGGTTCAAATTCGGTTCGACAATCCACGCAAATCCGGCGTACGAGTCGCTGAGCCAAAATGCCTTCTACGGTAGCCGTAATCAAAAAGGGCGGTATGCCCATGTCTCTAAGCCGCGTGACGGCGGATGGAGCGTCGTTGGTGTGTAACGTGCTAAACACCAAATGGCCGGTCAACGCGCTTTGAACAGCAATCTCGGCCGTCTCGTAATCGCGAATTTCTCCGACAAGGATCTTGTCCGGATCGTGGCGCAATATGGCCCGCAGCACGTTGGCAAACGTCACATCGATATTCGGGTTGACGGGGACTTGCAGCAACCCGTCAATGTCATACTCGATCGGATCTTCCGTCGTGATGATCTTCGTCTCGACGTCATTCAGTTCATTCAAAGCCGAATACAAAGTCGTAGTCTTACCGCTGCCCGTCGGGCCAGTGACCAGGACAATGCCGTGCGGTGTGCCAATCATATCTCGAAATCGCGACAGCGTATTTCCGTCCATCCCAACTTTGTTCAAGTCCAATTGGACCACTGACCGGTCCAACACGCGCATGACAACCGACTCGCCAAACATGGTCGGCAAAATGCTGATACGCAAATCGACTGAGTTTCCACCCACGTTCAACTCAATCCGGCCGTCCTGAGGCAAACGGCGTTCCGCAATATCCAAGTCAGCCATGACCTTGACGCGGGTCGTGATCGCATTGGACAAATGCCGTGGAGGTGGAACCATCTCGTACAAAATGCCGTCCGACCGGACACGGATCTTGAATTCATCTTCAAATGGCTCGAAATGAATATCGCTGGCTTGGTCCTTGATTGCCAACAACAGCACCATGTTCACTAGTTTGCGAATCGGGGCAGAATTGACCAGTTCCTCTTCTGATCCAATGTCGATGGTGCCCTCATCTAAATCGTCGGTACGGCGATCGGATTGCAATCCGCCGATGACCTCTTCGATGCTTTCTTCTTTCTCGGCGTAGTGACGATTGATTGCTTGTTCGACATCGCGCGGATTTGAGATCGCACCGCGAACATCGTAACCCAGAAAATTTCGCAAATCATCTAAAGCGGCCACGTTCTGCGGATCGGCCATAGCGACCGTCAACACGTCGTTCTTGATCGAGATAGGCACGATCTTGTAGATTTCGGCCATTGTCTCGGGGACCAACTCTAACGCCTTCGGCGGAATATTGGTTTCCGCCAAGTTGACGACCGGCATGCCCCATTGTTCGGCCAATGCCTCGGTGATCTGGGCTTCGGAAACAAAATTCAATCGAAGCGCTACCTGGCCAATGAGTTCACCAGGACTCTGCTTCTGCGCTTCCAAAACGTCCCAGAGCTGGTCTTCACTCAAATGGCCGAGGTCGACCAAGATTTGTCCTAACCGTCTTTGTGCCATATTGCCAAATCCCAAAATCTTACTACACCGCGAGGAACCAGCACGTCGTTGTTACGTCAAACTCACCAAAAAGCAGCCGTTGTGGCGATGAGTCAGTTCCCGTTTTTACTTTTTGCTAAGTATTCAATTATTCGTCTTCATCCTGGTCGTCGTCCAGTAATCCCTTCTTTGCCATGGCGATCTTGGCGCGTAGTTCCCCGGGGTGGTTCGCGCGTGAGACGACTTCTCGCTCCTCGCTTAAGCCTTTCTTCCACAATTTGAACAGATTATCGTCCAGCAATTGCATGCCATACTTTTTCCCCGTCTGAATGGAAGAAGTGATCCGAAACGTCTTCCCTTCACGGATTAAGTTCGCAATAGCTGGGGTGACCACTAGTAATTCGAAGGCGGCGACCAGGCCTTTCGGAATCCGCGGCAGCAGTGCCTGTGATAAGACACCCATCATAGCAGTTGAAAGCTGCGTGCGAATTTGTTCCTGTTGATTCGGCGGAAACACGTCGATAATTCGATCCACCGTGCCCTGTGCTCCCGTCGTGTGCAATGTTCCAAAAACGATGTGTCCGGTTTCGGCTGCGGTAATGGCAGCTTCGATCGTTTCCAGGTCGCGCATCTCGCCGACCATCAACACGTCGGGGTCCATCCGCAGCGCTCGTCGCAATGCCTCGCCAAAACTGGGAACGTCAATGCCAATCTCGCGCTGATTGATCGTACACTTGCGATGCTCGTGGTAATACTCGATCGGATCCTCCATCGTAATGATGTGGTGATCCATTTCATCGTTCATCCAATTTACCATACTAGCCAGAGTCGTCGTTTTTCCACTTCCGGTCGGTCCGGTGACTAAAAACAAGCCACGTGGCCGGTGCAGCATTTCCTTAATTGTTTCGCTGGGCAAACCCAATTGTTCGAACGTCAGAAACTCACTCGGAATCCGACGCAAAACCATAGAAACCTTCGCCTTCTGCTTGAAGATGGACACGCGAAACCGACCCGAATCTCCAAAGGCAAATCCGAAGTCCGTGGTCCCAACCTCCTGTAGCTCTTGCTGGTTGCGCTCCGGCGCAATGCTCTTCATCAAAGCGACCGTGTCTTCCGGTTCCAAAACCTTGGTATCCAAGCGAATCATTCGACCATCACGACGGACCACCGGAGGTTGGCCACAAGAAATATGTAAATCTGTCAAACCCTCTTTAACGACAGTTTCCAGTAGTTTGTCGATTTGAAGTGTTGCCATACTGAACGTGCTCCCAAATTCGGTTATACTTCGCCGGCTTTCTGTAGCCTGTAGACTTCCATCAAAGTTATTTCTCCTCTCAACGCCTTATCTGTCGCATCGTCCACCAAAGTTCTCATTCCCAAAAGTCTCGCTTGCCGTCGCAGATTCTGTGCAGGTTCTCGATTAAACGTCATCTCGCGTAATGTGGGGTTCATGGACATCATTTCGAAAACAGCCGTCCGTCCCCGGTAGCCGGTGTGCTGACAGTGACTGCATCCTCGGCCACGCATAAATGTCGCTTCATCCAACTGAGCCTGGGTGATATCAAGACCTCGTAATTCGCCTGAATCGGGCGTATACGGTTCTTTGCACTTTGAACAGATGACGCGAGTCAGACGCTGAGCCATGATCGCCATGACGCTGGATGCCACAAGAAACGGCTGAATGCCCATGTCAATCAACCGTGTTATAGAACTGGGCGCATCGTTCGTGTGAAGTGTACTAAAAACCAAGTGTCCAGTTAAAGATGCCTGGATTGCCATTTCGGCCGTCTCCATGTCGCGAATTTCTCCAACGAGAATCACATTTGGAGCCTGTCGCAACATCGACCGAATGATCGCAGCAAAATTTAGGCCAATCGATGCCCTCACTTCAACCTGGTTAATACCGGGCAATACATACTCGACCGGATCTTCTGCCGTGATGATTTTGCGATCCGTTCTATTGAGTTCACCTAGAGCACTATACAGTGTTGTGGTTTTACCGCTCCCGGTTGGGCCAGTCACCAAGAAAATACCATTTGGTCGGCGAATAATGTTCTGGAAACGACGGTATTCGTCTTCGCCGAAGCCCAGACTTCGGATGCCGATCTTGATACTCTCGCGGTCCAAGATCCTCAAAACAATTGCCTGTCCGTGGTTGGTAGGCAGGACGCTAACTCGAAGATCGAAATCTTTTCCGCCAGTCCGCGTCTTGATTCGTCCGTCTTGAGGCCTCCGCTTTTCGGCGATATCCATTTTAGCCATTATTTTAATACGTGATACCATAGCGGCCAACAAACGACGGGGAGCGTTGTCCCGCTCGACCAGCAGGCCGTCAATGCGGTAACGGATGCGGATCCGGTCCTCAAACGGCTCGAGGTGAATATCGCTGGCCCGCATGTTGACCCCCTCACTGATGATTAAATTCACCAATCTGATAATCGGGGCGGATTCATCGTCCTTGCCTCCAGCTTCGGCATCAAGGATATCTGCTTCCGTAAAATCGATGGCCGTTTCAGTGAACTCTTGCAGCATTGAGTCAACCGACTCGGTTTCCGTTTGGCCGTAATACCGGTTAATCGCAATTTGAATATCTTCATTCGGAGCGATGGCCACACTAATTTCGCGGTTCAGAATAAACCGCAGTTTGTCCAGCACCTCGTACTTCATGGGATCACTGATAGCAACTTTCAGTGCATCGCCATCCATTTCCAACGGAATGACGATGTTCTCACGCGCAACTGACTCCGGGACCAATTCGATGACCGACTGAGATATTTCCATGCTGGAAAAATCTACAATGTCGAAACCGAACTGAGTAGCTGTGGCTTTAACGATTGCTGCCGCATCAACATACTCCAGCTTCACCAAAGCCTCTTCCGGACGGACCCCTAAACTCGTGGCCATCTCAACGGCTTCCGCTAATTGGTCAGCGCTAATCAACCCGTCATTGACCAACGTCTGAAGCACATCGCCGGCCATATTCTTCACTCCACCTTTAATTGCCATTATTTTTGAGAATCGCTATGCCGCGGATACATCTACATATGTCGGTACGAGACCTGAACGAGCAACACGGACCGAATCCCTGAGTACGTCTAAAGATACGCCACTTACTTCAATTCTGAATCGCCTGTGATGACCTGTCAAGGATGGAGTTCCGGTGACGCACGACATCTTTTCCTTACTCATGCCGAGTTTGGTCGAACCTGGATGATTCCCATTTGCCCTGATCCGACAACACATTGCACACCTTATTTATTCCGGTCTACGCGAACCATCGGCTTGCGCACAGGGCGACCTTTCATTGGCATTTTGATTAGGATAGAATTGGTGCTGTTCGGGACGCCGGTTGAGACCTTTGTATTGATAGTGCAAGCCGCGCCGATTTGAACTGTGGTGCTATTCAAAGACTTGGGGCGGTAGCTCAGTTGGGAGAGCGCGGCGTTCGCAATGCCGAGGTCGGGGGTTCGAGTCCCCTCCGCTCCATTCCCTGGTTCCGCAAAGTACCGCAGGGAGTCGCAGTCCCCTGCAAAATCGGAGGTTTTTCATGCACTACAAGGTTGGCTTGCGAGTCGGTGCCAGTCATGGCGTGCGTCGGATTTAGCGTCGCTTTGTTATTTAGCTCGACGTCGCCAGACGCTGCCCGCTCGAAGTCAGCATCGGTTACGTCGACATAATGTTGCATGGCAATGGCTTGAGTGTTTCCTAGCCACTTGGCCACGACCGCTAGCGGGAACTGCCGCGCGATATCAGTTTCACAACTTGTACGCATGGAATGCCACAGTCGAGGCCAAGGTTCCAATCCGCATCGACACACAATTTTCTGTAACGTCGTCCTCAGGTTCGTATTGGCTCAGCCTGCCGGGCCTTGCGCTCGCCGCCGATTCCGCGTTGTGGGATAGCGTGACGAACTTGTGATCCCCATTCGTTCCGCGATAGGCTATGGTGACTACTTTTACAGCTAGGTTGTGGCACTCACTCCACTAGCGGTTTCATTTTAGGAGATCGCTGCTATGGCCCCGTATCACCGAAACTATCGCGTTGCGCTAATCCTGTTGCTGGCTGTTTTCTCTGGATGCGGCGGCAATGAATCCCGTGACATTTCTGCGATCGCCCTCACTGAAATAAAAAATGGTGATAATTTCCGCAATCGCGGAGACTTCGACACCGCGAGCTACACCGAAGCCATTCGACTGGATCCGGACAACGCGGTGGCCTACGCCAACCGCGGTGACGTGTACAGAGAAAAAGGTGAATACAACAAGGCAAGAGACGATTACTCCCAAGCCATCCGACTGGATCCAAACAACACGCGGATCTACAAAAATCGCGGCATCGCGTACTTCAAGACAGGCGAATACGACAAAGCAATCGAGGATTACACCCAAGCCATCCGACTGAAGCCAGACAACGTGTGGGCCTACCAAACTCGCGGTTTCGCGTACAGAGAAAAAGGCGAATACGACAAGGCAATCGAGGATTACACCCAAGTCATCCGACTGAAGCCAGACAACGTGTGGGCCTACCAAACTCGCGGTTTCGCGTACAGAGAAAAAGGCGACCTTCAGAAAGCCAAAGCCGACTTCGACAAGGCTAAATCGCTAAGATAGGGCCCTGAGCCTACGAGCTATACTCGCTCCAATCACTAAGTTGTCGTGCTTCCGCGATCACTCCCGCAACAAGAATTCGAATGCAGCACAAAAAGTCAAACGAACGAATTTTGGGATGCAACTTTTCCTTCAGAAGGTTGTTTCGGGACAAGTTGCTAAGAAATTCAGAGTTGCTCAATGACATACCGCAAAATCTTCACCACCTGATCGAGATCTCGGGCGGTGGCGCAAGCCGCAACGTCGATTTCCTTGAGCGGATGGTCCAGCTCGGCGTCGTGCAGCGTGACCAACGGCTTTCCCAACGCGGCAGCAAAACCTGCATCAAATGCTGCGTTCCATTGCCGATACTTAGAGCCGAAACGCACGACTACCACGTCGGCCTTACGAATTAAGGTGCATGTGCGAATCGCGTTGATCCCAGCACCCTTGCGATCCTTCCAGAACGGATCACTCTCTTCGCCCAGGATGTTCACGCCGCAATCATCACTCTCGACGTGATCTGTCACTGGCGTCGTCAGCCTCACCGGCAATGCAGCACGCTCGATTCCTTCTGCGATTTGATGTCGCCAATCCGTGTGAATCTCTCCGGACAGGTAAACACTCCAATTGCGATTATCGAGCATGGTTGTTAATCCTGATGTTGGAGGATATCAGTTAATTGCCATGGCTTGGATTGTAGCAGAATTTCGAGCACAGACTGCCGGTGTATCACGCTACAGTTGGTGTCCATCCCAAAAACCATCCGCGTTGCAGTTTAAGAATTTACGGCGATTGAGCTTATCGAAACGGCGCATGGATACGTGACGGTAATTTTGATCGGCGACATCTCGGGCGTTCGGCGCGCCAGTTCGTCCTCAAGTGCGAATGAATTGACGGAGTCGTTCCAATGGACCTGCGGAACAATCGCTACAACGAAAGTCCGTTGGTGAAAACAAAGATCATCGCCACTGTCGGACCAGCGTGTACGACGCTCGACAAACTGCGTGATCTGGTGATTGCGGGCGTCGATCTGTTTCGCCTGAACTTTGCTCACGGGTCACATGACTGGCTGGACGACATTGTTCGGTTGATTCGTGAAACTTCCACCGAGTTGAATCGACCGATCGGGATTCTCAGTGATCTGGCTGGACCAAAGATTCGGCTCGGCCAACTTCAAAACGACATTCTTCAGTGTCAAGTAGGAGCCCATTTTGAATTTGTGCGCGCTCCCGATCCTGCGGATCCACGAAAGTTAACGTGTACCTACGACAAGATGATCGATGACCTGAACGTTGGAGACCGTATGCTGTTGACCGACGGGATTGTCGCGATGCGAGTTGTTGAAAAGGAAACCGATGCGGGACGAGTGGTCTGCGTCGTCGAGCGTCCGGGAGTGATTCGCAGCGGGCAAGGAGTCAATCTGCCGGGCGTCTCGCTGAGCACACCCAGCTTGACCGACAAGGATCGTGAGGACCTAGCATGGGCCATCCAGCAGGAACTCGACTATGTCGGGATGAGTTTCATTCGCAGCGCCTCGGATATCCGATTACTGCGGGAAGCGATCGGTCGCTACGAAAACAGACGTCTTCCACAGATCATCGCCAAAATTGAGAATCAGGAAGCCGTCACAGATCTAGAAGCGATCATCGAGCACACGGACGCTGTGATGGTCGCCCGCGGCGATCTGGGAGTCGAAATCGACATCGCTCGAGTTCCCATCCTACAGAAACGCATCATTCGACTGTGCAATCGGCATCGCGTGCCAGTCATCACGGCCACGCAAATGCTGGACAGCATGGAGAGAAATAAAACGCCAACCCGTGCTGAGGCGAGTGACGTGGCTAACGCGGTGCTCGATGGCAGTGACGCGGTCATGCTTTCCGGCGAGACAGCAATCGGTGCGTATCCGGTCGAAGCGGTGGCCATGATGAGCCGAATTCTCCATGAGGCAGAATGTCAAATCGCATCCAAAGACATTCGCGAGACCGACGGTCAGGCACGGCAACGTGCGTCACTGCTGACGGAAGCCACGACCGTGGGCGCGGGCTCTGCGGCTGAATATCTGCAGGCCGATCTAATCGTCTTAGCCACTCGCACCGGAAAAACGGCCCTGGCGGTGTCGAAGCAGCGCCGTCCGGTACCCATCGTCGCACTGAGCGACCGCGCCGACACCGTACGCCGCATGAGTCTGTACTGGGGCGTCACCGCGGTCGAGACAGCAGATGTTTATGAATCTCCGGAAATCCTGCTGAAATTCGTCGTCGAATGGGGCAAACGGAAAAACGTCTTGCAATCGGGTAGCCGACTTGTTCTGGTCACCAGCACAAACTGGTCGGCCAAAGGTCACGACCTAATGCTGGTCCACGTCGTCCCGTAAATCTCGCACGCTATGAGTGCACCGTTCGCGGTGAAGCGCACCACCAAAAAGGCGACCTTCAGAAAGCCAAATCCCACAAGTCAGAACAATACCCAGTAGTCACGCTTGAGGAAGCAATCCGTAAGATGGGTCTTTCGTCGGAATCAGACCTTGATTAATCCCGCAACAAGAATCCGAAAGCTGAATTTCTGTTGCGGATTTTTGAGGCCAATTAACACCCATATACATGTGCGAAGGAGATGGGGGTCCGGGTCAAATTTCCGAAAGAGCCAGACCAGACTGTCTTAAACAGTCTGCTTTCGTTCAATGGCGTGCGATGCTTTGCGATTGCTGGTAACGACAAGCAAGAAGGGTGATAACTCGTCGCCTTCAAGTCTGAAACCTATTCTTTTAGTCAAGAATCTTAGCCACATCCTAGCCATAGCCTCTCTTCTAACCTCCCGTCTGGTGCAAGCGTCGCTGCAGCACTGTATCGCGTTTAGACTACGCCAGTAGACTATTGTTGCAATTCGCACTTTCCGTTTGAGCTGCGCAGTGCTTAATCTTCTTGTTGATGAAGACTAACCAGACCCAGGACGGTAGTTGGCTAGCCTTTGACATCGACCGCGTGGACCGCACGGACCATTGCTACGACGTGAGCTTTTGTCGCTTCGGACAGGTCTTCCCACTGCTCGATAATCGATTGTAATTCGAAGTCCACAGAGCTATTTTCTGCAATAACTGCTGCGTGTGGTGCAGCGATTGTCCCCAAATCGTCGTTTTCCTCGGTGTTTTCAGGTATAGCATGCGGACTTTTAATCCGTAGGTCGGGCGTTCGAGTCGCCCCGCCCTCACTTGCCATGCAAGGACTTACGGCAATTACAAAACATCCGCAACAAGCCGTTCTACAATTCACTCGCCGATTTCAAGACATCTGGCACGTAGAAGCCCTCGAGAGTTGTGTTTAGGCGGCTAGACTATTGACATAGCAGTTAGTCGTTTCCAGGCTCGTGTGCTGCATGAGCGTTTTTAGTTGGAACAGGTCCATTTTCTGGGCGTTCTCGATTCACAATTGCTCGTAACTGGCGGGGTGCTGATCATGACAATGTCAAATATATCCAGGAATTTAGACTGTTGGTTGATCGTTGGCATGATGACGTTTGCTGTGACCCAACTAAGCAACCAGCATGTTTTCGGCGACGAATTTCTTCCCGTAACCCAGGTTGAGCATCAGCCGCTGGTGTCCGCCACTCAGCGATTATTAGAAGCGTTAATCTATATAGGCGCTCCGTTGAGTGATACGGATTCCAAGACGATTAGGGCAGCAATGAGAAACACCGACAAGGCCAAATCGATTACCGCCATCCAGAAAATTTTGGACAAGTACTGTATAGCCGGCGTCCACATCAACGCGGAAAGCCGAGTGGAAGTTGCCGAAGGGTGGGTGAAGAAGGAATTGGTCCAGCAGGGATGGCGGACTTTTTTGGTCAAAGTCCACAACGAAGCCGGGATCAATCCGAAACTGATCGCAGCGAGTCCTAACACCGCGCCGCAATTCAAATCACCGTCCTGGTCCCAGCGGCCCAAGCAGGATATTTTGCCTAGCGACGTGGCTCAACGGTTCCTGGACATCGCCATGTTTGACAAACAGCCGTTGAAGGCAACGCTGTCCGGCTTGGCTCTGGAATACCGCATTATTCAGCTTTTCAGCCGCGACGTGGGTAAGCGCGAAGTCAAACTGTCGTTCAACGTGGGACAGGGGACTCAAGACATCGGATTTCGCAATTCGGTGCCGATTCTGTTCAATTGCGTACCGGCGGTGGAAGTGTCGTTGGGCGTTCAGGATTTCAATGGCAAACCGACGACGGCCGCTTTCGTAGTACGAGACAAGTTTGGGCGAGTTTACCCAAATCCGGCTCGACGGTTGGCTCCGGACTTTTTCTTCCATAATCAAGTCTATCGGTCGGACGGCGAGTCTCTGCATCTGCCTCCCGGAGAATTCAGGGTGACCGTTTCGCGCGGTCCTGAGTATCACGAAGACACTCACAAGCTGACCGTCAAATCAGGCATTGTCAGTCAGCGTGCGGACTTCAAGCTCCGGCGGTGGTCTCATCCAGCCATTCGGCGTTGGTACTCAGGCGATCATCACGTGCATGCCGCTGGTTGTCATCATTACGAAAATCCAACCGAAGGCGTCACACCTGCCGACATGATGCGGCATATCTTGGGTGAAAACTTGAACGTTGCCTGCATCCTGAGCTGGGGTCCATGCTGGTACACTCAAAAGCAGTACTTCGAGGGCAGGCAGTCAGCCCTATCGCAATCGAATCACCTGATACGATATGACGTCGAAGTTAGCGGTTTCCCGTCGTCGCACGCCGGGCATCTTTGTTTGCTGCGGCTAAACGAAGATGACTATCCGGGAACGAAGCTCATCGAAGAATGGCCCAGTTGGACGTTGCCCATCCTGGCCTGGGGAAAAAAACAGGGTGGCGTCGTCGGCTACAGCCATAGCGGCTTGGGACTGCAGTTACCTGATATTCTGCCTGGGAATAAGCGAGAATTCGTCAACCATCGAAGAGTGCCGGGGGGCTGGCAAGGCCGCGCGGCAGACAAGCTGCCTGACTATGCGATGCCCAGATTCGACGGCATCGGAGCCAACGAATACATCGTCACCGTCGTGCACAACGTGTG
>Ga0310123_10003675_pt1 | contig 11783 bp, 8 predicted proteins | sample CB6_AW_1057_MG_FD_203505 | JGI IMG/M metagenome (GOLD analysis project Ga0310123, IMG submission 203505) | Marine microbial communities from Western Arctic Ocean, Canada - CB6_AW_1057 | ecosystem: Environmental > Aquatic > Marine > Oceanic | place: Canada: Western Arctic Ocean | collected... | reverse complement strand
ACGCTGGCCGTGGCCCGCAACGTGGTGGGCCGTAATGTTGCGGGCCGCAAGATCGTATTGCTCCAGCGCTCCGCGAATCTCCAGCTTGATCTCCTCGTCGTTCCAGGGCTTTATCAGGTACTTGTAGATCGCGCCGCTGCGAATGGCCTCGCGGGCCCCAATCACGTCGGGGTACGCGCTCAGGATGATGCGGACCGTCTCGGGCCAGCGCTGGCGGACCTCCCGCAGGAAGTCGCTGCCCATTCTCTCCACCATCTTTTGGTCGGAGATCACGAGGCTGGCGGGCTGCCCCTCGAGCATTCGAACGGCCTCGTCCGGCCTAGTCGTGGCGGCAAGCTCGTAGGGCTCGCGCCGCAACAGACGCTTCAGCGCGCTCAGGATCGGCTCCTCGTCGTCCACCAGCAGCACGCGGTGGCCGCCGTGGGCGGATGCATCGGCGGCTCGGCTAGGCGGCTTGTTCAACCCGCGCCTCCTTCGTTTTCGGCGGGCCGCTGACCGGCAGCTCGATCCGGAATGTCGAGCCCTGGCCCACCTGGCTGTCGGCGGATATCCGGCCGCCGTGCGCCTCGATGATCTTGAAGCTCAGGTGCAGGCCGAGTCCGGTGCCGCTGCCCACGGCTTTGGTCGTGAAGAATGGATCGAAGACTTTCGTCAGGTTTTCTTCGGGGATGCCGCTACCGGTGTCGGCGACCTCGATCCACACCTGGCCGTCTTGATGACCGCTGCGCACCGTCACCGTGCCCCGCTCCTCGATGGCCTGAGCCGCGTTGACGAACAGGTTGAGAAAGACTTGGCTCAGCTTGCCGCCGAAGCACGGTATGGCCGGCACGTCCCCGAGTTCGGTGACGACGTCGGCCTTATACTTCAGCTCGTTCGCGGCCACCCGCAGCGTCTTCTCGATCAGCTCGTTGATGTCGGCGACGGTCATGTCGGGACTGTCGACGTGCGAGAAGTCCCGCAGATCCGCCACGATCTTGCTCACGCGGTCGGCGCCTTCAATCGACTCGGTGACTACGCTGCCGATGTCGGAGAGGACGTAATCGAGATCGATCTCCTCTCGAACGCGATCGGCCTCTTCCACCTTCGCGCTCAGCTCGGCGGAGCCGGCCTTGACGGCGCTGATCACCCCGTCGGCGGCTGAAAGCGCGCTCTTGAGATCTTCTACATAGCTGCCGAGCGAGTTTGAGGTTGCTCACGATGAACCCCAGCGGATTGTTGACTTCGTGGGCGACGCCAGCGGCCATCTGACCGACCGACGCCATCTTCTCGTTCTGGACTAATTGTGCCTGAGTCTCCTAGAGCGTCTCCAAAGTCTCGTTCAGCTCCTGGTTCGACTCTTCGACTTTCTTCGCCGACGCCGTCAGCTTTTCGGCGTAAGAGTGAATGCTCGCGGCAAGCTGCCGGACTTCGCTGGACCCTCGCGCTTGATCGTGAATCGGGGCGCCGCCAATTTCGCCGTCCCGAGCCGCCTCCGTCAGCCGGGCCAGTGGCCGCACCACGGTCAGCGAAGCCCAGCGCCACACAGCGAAGACGCAAAGGATGTAGCCGAGGCTGAGCGCGATCGCCATCCAGCCTAGCCGCTGGCGCTGCGCTTCGAGGCCGCCCGTCAGGCGCTCGGAGCGTTCTCGCATGTCGATTGCGGTCGTATCGAGGGCCTCGATCAGCCCGCCGGAATTCTCGTCTACCAGCGACGCTAGCGCGCTGAGCCGGCTGTCCCGGTCGATCCCGTCCAGATTGGCTGCCTGCTCGACGAGCCCGTCAATCGCTCTGATCCGTGCCGTGGCCGAGTCGATCTGATCGGCGCTGTGCTGGCCGAGCGCACCGCCGCGCAGCCCGTCGAAGAGGGCGAGAAGACTGCTGGATTGGTCGCGGGCGCCGTTGGCGAGATAGGTCTCGCCCTCGTAGAGCACGAGATCGACGGTCACGAGCCACTGGGCGATCATCGTCTCAAGGTGGGAGATGTCGCGCAGCGCCGCTGAGTTCTGCCCGAGGTCGCTCGTCTGCATATCGAGGTCGCGATATCCGACGGCGAGGGCGCCGGCGAGCGCCAGGCCGCCCAGCGAGCAGACCAGCACGACCACGATTATGTGATGGGCGACGCGCATTGCGCTACTTTGTCCGGCCTTTCTGATGACCAGCGAGGATCAGGACCTCGGTGGCCAGGACCATCGCGCCGTTCGCGCAGGATTCCGTCGTGCTCATCGACCCGCCCACCAGCGCCGTGAACGCGCGCTTCGTCTCTTCGTCGGGCCACGGACCGATGGTATTGATGCCGGTGATGGTGTTCTAGGTGTCTACGGACCACCACTTGGTCAAGCGCTGGCCATCGATGTCGCTGCTCGTGCGGACAACCGTGCCCAGCAATGAATTGTTCCCGCCGCGCACCCGAAGAACGGCGACGTCCGAGCGGTCGATGGCCGAGGAGACGCCTTGCAGCGCCGCTTCGACGGCGGCACGGACGTCAGAGGAGTAGGGGTCGGTGACGGCCTGGACCGATTCCGCGCCCTCGAAGGCGGCGAGCGTCTTGGCCCCGCAACGAATGACGACCGCCGCCAGCTTTTCCGCGCCGGCCGGCACTTGAAGAAATGACGGGTTCACTCCGCTATAGTCGCTGTTGAGCATCCCTACCAGATCGCCGACGCCCTTGCCGATGAGCTGGGCGCGGAACTCCTCGGTGTCCAGCAGGCTCTTCGCTCGCTCGCGGCAGCGCTGGAACTTGAAGTCGACGATTCGCATGTCGAGATCGGTTGCCCAGGCAATTTCCACGAGGCCCCATTGGCCGCGCTCGGAGCGCACATGGACGAGACCAATGGGTTTGTTGCCGTCCAGCGCGGCATAGAGCGTGTGCCGCCCAAGTTCGGTGAAATGCATCGTGAAGGGCAATCGCTCCGCGATGATTAAGCGGTGTTTCGCGCCCACGGTTCTGACGATCGAACGGTACGAAGTCGCGCCGGGGTAGAGCTCGTACACCTGCCGTACCGGATCGCGCAAGGCGCAGTAGGCTTGAGCCCAAGCCGTCGATGATGCGGCCGCCGCGAGGGCCAGCCAGAGCAGAGAAGTGATTAGTTGTCGCATTGTCCGTGTCATCCTTGTCAGCAATCTAGAGGCGGTATCGAATCTGAATGCTCCCGACGCCGCCGCGCGCGGCGGCTCCGAAAGCTGTGAGTTCCTGGCCGATTTGAGCGCTGAAGGCCCAATGGCCGCCGGGTGCGAAGCGGACGCCGACCAGAGCCGAGCCGGCGTCATCCCATCTGGTGGCGATCACCTGGTTGAAAAAGCGGGTCTGGGTGTAGATGAGCCAGCTTTCGCGAGGAGTGTGCCAGTCGAGTTCCACTAATCCGTTGAACACGCCGGTGCCCGCGTCTCGGCCATAGGAAGCCTCGCCCAGCACCGACCACGGTCCGCGGTGTACTTGGATGTCAGGCCCGAATCGGGTTCGGTGCAGCACCAACCGAGGGGTCCCGGGCCGGGCGATGTCGCCCACCATGTAGGAGAAGCCGGTGACCACCCTCTGATCGCGGGGAGTGCCCACTCGGCCGGCGAGGATGTAAGGATTGCCGGTCGAGAAATACGCGTTCCCGCTGCCGCGGCTGAGGGCGACCTCATATCCCAGCTTGTCAAAATCGCCGTTGACGCCGACGCCCCAGTCGCCCTTCACTCCCATATTGCGGCCGTGCATGTAGTCGCGCAGCGTGCCGTTCGTGTTGATCAGATGCTCGAGCCCGTACGGGATTTCGAAATGGCCGACCCGGATATTGAAGCGGCCGCGGGCGAGCGCGGTGTAGTTGAAGTTAACGATGCGATACACCAACTCCCAGTCGTCCGGGCCTTCGAAGAACCCGGGATGCTTCTTCTGGTTGTCAATGCGCGTGACGTAGCCTTGCACCACGGCCGTGCCCCAGTCGCCTTTCTTGCCCGAGAAGACCTTGTGCATGTCGACGCCCATGAATTGAGCCGCCGAGACATCGCCCGAATCCGTGTTCACCGACATGCGCGAGCTCAGGTCGATCGTCAAGCGCATGTTCTCCAGGATCGAGCTCTAGTTGCTTCTGCCCGGGAATACGAAGTCATCCTCGGCGTGGAGCGCGGTGTTACTGTTCATCGTGGCCGCGACAAAACAGAGTGCGAATACTCGGATCATCTTCTTCATCATCATTCCCTTGTGCCTTTGTGGGGCGGTAGTCCTTTGCGGGCCGGTAGCGTGCGAATCGCGGCCGGCCTGATCGTTTCCCGGCCCCGCCGAGTCGCCAACTAAGCCATGCCGTAACAACTTTATCGGTCTCCCCCCGCCTTTCTTGAACCTATAGGGGCAGGAAAACGGGGGGACCCGCGAGGCTTCCGAGGACAGAGCCCGATGCAGGAATCCCTGCCCGCCGGATCCGAAAGGCAGCGGCAAAGGCCCGCGACTCTCCAGCACAGCGGCCAACCAGCCACGTTCTCAATACATGGACCGCTCTGAGGTGGCGCGCGCCTGCTGGCGGGCCGCGCCGGCCGCCGGGCTGGCGTCCGCGATTTTTCTTTGGAAACTTGGGGGCGAGGCCGGCTCAGCCTTAGCGCGCATTAGGGTGCGCGTTCCGGTGCGCGTTCCGGCCGGCCAGCTTGCTCGCCCAGCTTTCGCTGGACTTTGTCACGAGGCTTCCGCCCGGCCACTTACCCGGCCAAACCGCTCGTCCGCTTCCATGCTGACCGACAACTACATAGGCGGGCTCCTTCCTCCCACAGGGTGTCCGCGCCGAAAGGGCGCACTGAGAAATACGGGCTAGGGCCTTCAACGGATTTGCCGCGGCCCCTCACATCGGATACAATCGGTCGGGTGCCTTTGCCGGATGCCTGATGCTCACTGGACTGCCCTCATGACGAAAAAAACCTGGTCGCCCACCCTTGTTTCCCTTGTGTTATCGGTAACTAGTCTTGTCGCGGCCCCGAAGCCGCTCACTCCAGATAACCTGACGACGATCAGCTTCGGCGAAGCAGACACGCTCACGCTCTTTAACGGGGACGACGGATTCTTTGTCGATGTGCCTTCGGATGCGGTTCGTGTTGTGATTAATCTCACCAGTTCGCCCTCGGAATCGGAAATTGATCTTTTCGTGCGTTTCGATACCGAGCCCGTGCGGGGGCCGGGCCGCACGGTGACCGCTGATTACAGTTCGACGAACTTGGGCGGGCAAGAGCAGATCGAGATCACGGGCCAGTCAACTCCTCCGTTGCAAGGCGGCCGCTACTTTATCGCGACGCAGGCCGAGGCCGGAACTGATCCAACTTTTAGCTTTTTGCTCGCGACCATCGAAATTGGGCGCAATACAGAAGGACTGATCACGGTAGCAGCGGCTGACTTTGAAGATGGGCCGCAGAGCTTTACGCTGAACCGCCCGGACCCTTTCCCTCAGATCCCGCTCAGCACTCTCGGCAACGAGGGGTCATCGGTGACCGCGCCGGTCGTTCCGCGCAACGAGTCCAGGGTCTTGGTGCTCAAGGGCGTCGGTAGCGATGCGATCGTTGTTCCCCCGCCCTTTCTCGGGAATCTGGAGAATCTGGGCCCGCGGGCTCGGTTTGAACTCGACCTCAAGCATCGGCCCGACGACGGATTCGCCAAGAACCAGGTCCAGCTAAAGATCTTTGGAGAATTGTCGGCGTTTGGCTGGAACGGCGGGATTCCGGAAAAAAAATTCGTTCACTACACGGCGCCTCTCGACGGCTCCTCCTGGAACCGGCTTGGCGGAGGGGCTTCCTTTGAAGAAGTCCGGCGGTCGGTGCAAAGGATCGAAATCATCGGCAGCTTCGGAAGTGGCGCCGGAACAACCACGGTCGACAACTTTGAGCTTCTGGGAGAAGTTCAGATTCCAGCGGTTCCAGCAACGTCCGACTTTGAAGTGTCGGAAGAGGGTTGGAGCCACAATTTCCCGGGCACGCCGTTCTTGATTCCTCGTATTCACGGGGCGACGCTTGGCGAATTGCGCGCAAATGAAGAGTTCGGCCGCGCGAATTCCGGGGGGAATCCTGGCGGCTTCCTGAAGATCAGAGACTTTGACGAAGAATTGAAGGACTTCCTCGTCGCTTCTCCAAAATTTCTAGGCAACCTCGCGGCGCTTGGCCCGAACGCGAGATTCGAATTTGATCGTTTCCACGAATCGGCCTTGGCCGCGATCCGCCCGGTCGAGATGCGTATCTTTGGTTACGGCGGCACCTATCGGTACCGGGGCACGTTACCGGCACCGGGCTGGTCTCACTTTGTTGTGCCGCTGGATGCGGTCCGCTGGACGGTTTTGGGCGGTTCGCTCACGTTCGAAGAGACGCTTCGCTCGGTGCAGCGAATTGAAGTAAGCGTAGACGAAGCTCTGGGGCTGGAGACGTCGGGCCTGGACAATTTCCAGTTGCTCTCTTCGGCGCCCATCGTGCCGACGTTCAGCATCGCTCCGGCGGAATTATTTTTCTTCGCCGTGCAGGGCCAGCCATCCCCGGTCGCACAGGTAATCGACGTGATCGCCGATAGCGAGGCGGTGCTGTGGACGGCCACGCCCACAGCGCCGTGGATCCAGCTTTCGCAGCGTGCCGGCACGGCAACTGATACGATGCCCAGCACGATCGTCGTCACCGTGAATCCGGCGGGGCTGGGGCTCGGCGAACAGCCGCCGCAAGCGATCGCGATTCGAGCAAGAGGATCTTCGGCTCCTCCACGCATCATAAGAGTGCGGCTGGCAATCGTCTCGGCGACCACGCCCAGGATGTTCTCCGGAGGCGTGGTCAGCAACGCCAGCTTTATTCCGAGCGGCGCCCCCGGGGGTGAGATCAGCGGAGGTATGTTTGCCGCGATTTTTGGTGAAAGTTTTTCGGGCGATACGATCCAAGTCTCCACGGTTCCGTTTCCCGTGACGCTGGGGTCAACGTCGGTGATGTTCGATAACCTGCCGGCGCCGATGGTGGCTGTTTCGCCGGGCCAGCTCGTGGTCGTCGTGCCACAGGGTGTGGTGGGTCCGGCGACAGAAGTGGTGGTGAGACGCGGCAGTGAAACCGGCCCGGCGCTATCTCTGCCGGTCGCCGCGATTCGGCCCGGCCTGTTCTCCCAATCGGCGAACGGATCGGGACTGGGTGCGATTCAGAATATTCTCGACACCGGCGGCGTGCAGTTGAACACGTTTCAAACACCGGCGAGACCGAATCAGGCCGTCACGATTTTCGGGACAGCGTTTGGCCCGACTCAAACCGCCGTGCCGGACGGCTTTGCTTCCAGCGGAGCGAACCGCGTCACCTCGTCAGCCCAAATCATGATCGGACCGCGGATGGTGGACCCGCTCTTCGTTGGTTTGAGCCCCAACTCTCCGCACCTGTTTCAGGCCAACGTGGTGATATCGCCGAACACGCAAACGGGGTGCTCCGTTCCGGTCAAAGCGATCATTGACGGCATTGAAAGCAACATCGTAACGATGGCTATCACCGCCAACGGCGCACCTTGCCAATAAGCGGCTGACGCGGCCATCAGCCCCCGGCCGTTCTCCGCGGAGGTTGTCAAGAAAAAAAACGGGGCGCGTGGCTGACGGCAACTCGTTTTTCCGGTGCCTCGTGCGAACGCGCCCCGTGGAGGAGAGACTACTTAACTTATCGGCCTTTTCGCGGTGATTTTTAACGGAGCGCGCTAGGGAATATATTTCCGCCGCGGACAGACCGTTTTTTCGAGCGCGAGATCCCGAGGTGCACAGTGTCCAGATAAGCAGCGTGAAAGTTCTAATCTGGACAAGAGGGATGCCGCCTTCCTGATACAATCGTGGGGCTTCGAGAGTGGAACTTCCCTGCTTCCGCTTGACTCGCCATTCACGAAGCCACGGAAGGTTCCTACTGGTTGAACACGGCAGTCCGGTTCAGTCATGGGGCTGGCCGAGACCCCGTTAGTTTCTTCCTCCCATGACACAGAGCGCGATCGGGCTTGACCTCGCATCGAGCCTTGACCGGCTGGAAAGCGCCGCTCGAAAAATTCAGCTCCCTTTTTCGCTGGGAGTCATCTTCGTTCTCTGTACGCTCCCTTGCTACTGGGTTCTTCTGCAGCTTCCCTTCGGGTATTGGGACTACTGGGCGTACCTGAACTGGCATTTGAACCGCCCACCATCCGAGTTGAGCGATATACCTCTCCTTCTCGACGCAGCCTATTCCAAGATTCTGTTTCTCTTCCGTCCCACGCGTGACTTGTTCTTCGGCTTGCTGGCGATCGTCTTCGGCGCCCAGTTTTGGATGTACTATCTGGCCAAATGGTGCATCCGGTTGCTTGGAGTTTATGTTTTTGCGTTGGCGCTGAAGCGATGGACAGGGAATCGGGAAATGGCCTGGGGCGCGGGAGCCGTCTTACTAATCCATCCAGCGGCATTCGAGCCGATGCTTTTTTCGTCTGATGGTTTATTGGCCACTGGAATCACCTTGACCACATACTTTGCCCTCAGTGAAGGTGTTTCCAGCGGATCGAAGGGATTCCGGATATTGGCGGGAATAGCCGGATGCCTGCTTTATATGCTCACCTTGGGAACCAAGGAGGTCGGCATTGTTTGGGGTCTCTGGTTGATTGCCCTGCTCGCCTACCTCATCTGGACCGGGACTCGCCGTTCCATCCGCACCGTCACCCTGTTTTTGTCCGCCATTCCCGTGGCTACATTTTGGGCTGAACGGGTCTGGGAGTCCAAGACAGCACGCATCGGAGAGACTCCTGCTCTGGGACGAATCATACCGGTCTTTCTTGAGGAACTTGAGTATTTGACTCCTTTCAACAAGGAATTGGCTCTGTTGATGATCATAGGTTCAGCTGCTGGCGCCGCGTGGCTAGCGTTGTGGCCTCCTGGGAACTCAAGCCGGATCAGGCAGGGTGCTTGGTTTGCGTTGGCTTCGATCGCTAGCGGCCTCGCCTTGCTGCTGGCGACATGCGTCACTGGACAGGGGGCCGTCCACTATGTAATTCCAAGCGCGTATATGGTGATCTTTGGAGCCGGACTCGTCGCCGCCTGGACTGTACAGAGGTATCGAGCCTTGGCGGCGGGCTGCATCGTGCTTCTGGCGGGCCTGTGTTCAACGGGAAATATCATTCGCAGACTCTCTCCTACCACCAGATGTTCCACGAATTCCGAGATGCCATTGCTTACTTGGATCAGCGCGGGAAGAAGGGCGTCACTCTTGCCTATGACTCGCCGGCACTGCCGCCGGAAGAGGCTACTAACTTGCGGCTATATCTCGAAAAATACGGCCCGCTATACTACGGCACGGAACCGCGCACCATAGTGGCAGCGGAAGATTTCGACTTCAGGCCCCAGCGTTTGAGCATCCTGACCCAGCGAGACTTTCGGCCCATCCAGACTTTCAGCGCTTCGATCGGGCTCAGCGTTTGCGATTCGGTCTACATTCCGTTCCGCGAAGCAGGACTGCTCGAAGACGCCGCCCGTACCGTGACCGGCATCGAAGCGTTTTTCCGGCTCCCCAGCCGCAGCTATTGGGACACTGGAACGATGCCCATCCGCCACCAAGGGCGTTTCGTAATCTACGAACTCTGCGATCAAGATGAACCGAAAAGTTTGGCGGTCCCAAGGTGGATATCAACCTTGGGACCATGGCGGTGGATGCGGGCAAGACACGAATCCAGCTACCGCCAACGGATCTGCCCGACATCGGGGTGTTCGAAATGGACTGCCCCGTAGAGGTAGTAAGCGGCCGAGCTATGTTCGGGCTCCGGGAGGTCGCCGGGCAAACCTTGTGGAGTACCCCCTTGAGGGTCGGAACCGGGCGGTTAGCAGCGCCGCCCGTGCTCGTTCGATCGCCCGAAAAGCGCTATGAGTTCTTTCTGGACCGGGGACAGCGGTTCGTCATGCGAATGCCCCGGGGATGCAGATGCAACGTGCTGCCCATTTCGAAGTTCGAGCCCTTCATGCCGGAAACCGCCAGTTAATGCGGGTTGACCCGCATTTCTCACCGCCTGACGGCCGAAGCACGTGATAGGCACGCCATTACTTCGTTGTGCTTGCTCGCCGTGCTCAACGGACTGTGAGAGTACGCCTGCGCTCGTCAAGCGGCGCGCGCCTCGTACTGACGCGCCTCTCACGCACTTCGTCTCGCCACGTGGTGAGAAAAGCGGGTTAACCCCGAGAGGTGGCAAATGATCTGGCGAAAGCCGGTCAGGCCCCGGCTACCCGCCATAGCGTAGAATCATTCAAGGGAAAGAAAACATGATTACGCGAAGAAGCTTCATCCAGGCAACAGCGCTTGCCGGGGCCTCCCAGGCTTTCGCCGTCGAAAATTGGCCGCAGTTTCGCGGCGCCGACTCGCTCGGAATTGCCGAGAACGATCCGCGTCTCCCCGACACCTGGAGCGCGACCGAGAATGTGGTGTGGAAAACGCCGGTTGACGGACGCGGCTGGGCATCCCCGGTCGTTTGGGGTGACAAGATATTCATGCTCTCCGCCGTCAGCTCGGGCCCAACCGAAGCGGCCAAGAAAGGGCTCTATTTCGGCGGCAACCGGCTGAAACCTTCCGAGCATGAGCACCGCTGGATGGGCTACTGCCTGGATTTCAAGACGGGACGAATCCTTTGGGAGCGCGAGCTGCACCGCGGAGTTCCCAAAGTCGGACGCCACGTCAAAAACAGCTATGCTTCCGAGACTCCCCTCACCGATAGCGAGCGGGTCTACTTCCACATAGGCGACCTGGGTACTTACTGTTTCGATCATGACGGCAAGAAACTTTGGGAGAAGGAATGGCCGGCCTACAAGACGCGATACGCCTGGGGCACGGCGGCTTCACCCGCTTCACATGAAGGCCGGCTTTTCATCGTCAATGACAACGACGACGAAGCTTTTCTGGCCGCGCTCGACAAGACCAATGGCAACGAAATTTGGCGCGTCGAACGCGATGAAAAAAGCAACTGGGCGACCCCTTATATTTGGACCAATGACCGCCGCACCGAGATCATCACCTGCGGTACGAATAAGGTTCGATCCTACGATCTCGACGGCAAACTGCTTTGGGAGCTGGGGGAGATGTCCTCTATTGTGATCCCGACCCCGTTCTCGGGTCACGGTTTGCTGTATGTGACCTCGGGCTATGTCGGGGACGAAACACGGCCGGTGTTCGCGATTCGGCCAGGTGCTTCCGGCGACATCAGCTTGAAGCCCGGCGAGAAGAGCAACGAACACATCGCCTGGTTCAAGCCCCAAGCAGGACCCTACAACCCGTCGCCACTGCTCTACGGCGATCACTACTACACATTGCTCGACAGAGGGTTTCTCACCTGCCACGACGCCAAGACGGGGGAGGAAGTCTACGGCAAGAGGCGCATCGACCTCGAATCCAACGCCTTCACGGCAAGCCCTTGGGCTTACAACGGCAAAATTTTCTGTCTCAGCGAAGACGGCGACACGTATGTAATCCAAGCCGGCGCCGAGTACAAAGTGCTCGGAAAGAATAGTCTGGACGAGATGTGCATGTCGACGGCGGCGATCGCACAGGGCAGCCTGCTGATCCGTGCCGACAGCCAGCTCTACCGAATCCAAAACGCCTGAGCCCGCATTTCTCACCGGGTGGCGAGGCAAAGTGCATGAGAGGCCTGTCAGTACGAGGCGCGCGCCGCTTGACGAGGGGCAGGCGAACTCTCACCGTCCGTTGAGCACGGCGAGCAAGCGCAACGAAGTACTGGCGCGCCTATTGCGTGCTTCGGCCGTCAGGTGGTGAGAAATGCGCGCTAGGAGTCTGTCCCACAGAACGAAAATCGCCGATTTCTTGTCCACATCTTGGGTTCGGGAGCGCTACCGATCACAACT
>Ga0310123_10003673_pt1 | contig 11786 bp, 6 predicted proteins | sample CB6_AW_1057_MG_FD_203505 | JGI IMG/M metagenome (GOLD analysis project Ga0310123, IMG submission 203505) | Marine microbial communities from Western Arctic Ocean, Canada - CB6_AW_1057 | ecosystem: Environmental > Aquatic > Marine > Oceanic | place: Canada: Western Arctic Ocean | collected... | reverse complement strand
GGCACGACACGCTCTTGCACCAAGTAGATTCGATCGCCCTGGTTATTGAAGTTCCCATTGGCGGCATTGCCGGCAGCCGCGAATAGGATCGGGCCCACATTCACATCAGGCGCGGTCCAGTTCAGATTGAAGCTCGCCGAGCCCGCGATGGCAGGCTTCGGTGCGTTGTGTGTCGGGTATTGGATCACGGCGTCGGGACAAATCGGCCTTGGCCCAGCTCCTTCAGCTCCGTTGCGGTCGTCACGAATGAGCACGCCCATGTCGCTATCCGCTTGCGAGAACTCGCCTGCCTGAAAGCAGCCGAGAGGAGCCTGGGCGGTGATCTGGAATCCGCGAACGACTTGAGATGCATCCGGGTCGGTTACGGTAACTGTCACCGGAACTGTTTCGCCCGGTGTGTAGGCGTATTCGCTCATCGGCATGCCGTTTACCGAAAGCATCACATTGCCGGGCCCGCTGTTCGGCGCGGCACCCGTGTGGCAGCCTATTGTGCAGTTCAACTCACCGGGAAACGGGCCACCCGTCCTGCGTTGTGGCGCGCCGCCCAAGCGCGATATCAAGTAAAGCGGGCACCAAAAAAGTGCTGTCAACAGCACCGTAAGCACAACCCGACTATTGAACAACTTCATATAATCCCCCTTTGTGAACACCCCCCCAAAAAAAAAGCGCATGGGTACAATGATATTACCCTTCCCCGCCAACTCGTCGCAAGCTAAAGCAAGCGGCGAACCCAGAGTTCTTGATAAATTTACAATAGTTTTCGTTGAGCATGTGATAAATCGTCCATATCGCAGTCGGTAGCCCGATCGAGAACAAATAGCGAGAAGTTTAGTGAAACGGTTTCAAGCGAGTGGGATGCTAGCCCGCATTTCTCACCACGTGGCGAGAAATGCGGGCTAGCCGCCGACAGGGAGAAAGCGCGGACATTGCCGCCAGCCATGGCGGCACGGGACGCAAGCATGCGTGAGCCGCGACGAAGCGGTTATCTAATTTTCAGCGATGTGATGGAGTTTGATCAAGTCGGTCTTACCTGGAACGTGAAACGGTGTCCCGGCCACGACGCAAATCAGATCGCCCCGCTCCACCCAGCCCAGCTGCTGCATCAGAACGTCGGTCGCGGCGACGAGCGCATCGAGATCCTCAACCTGCGGCAGTATTTTTGAGCGGACGCCCCACAGCAGCTTCATCTTGCGGCAAACATGCTCGTGACGCGAGAGTCCCAGGATCGGGCATTTTGGCCGATGCTTAGAGACCAGCCGGGCGGTGTAGCCGCTTTCGCTGTAGACGACGATGTATTTCGCTCCCAAATCGGCGGCCAGCTCGGCGGCACTGTGCGCGACAGCGGCGGAAAGATCTCCATGAGAGACCCCGATCGCGGCGACCCGCACGCTGAACTCTCCGATCGAGGCTTCGGCATTCTCAATGATTCGGGCCATCATTTGGACCGATTCGACCGGGTAGCGGCCGATCGCGGTCTCGCCGGAAAGCATCAGCGCATCCGATCCGTCGAAGACTGCATTCGCCACGTCACTGGCTTCGGCGCGGGTCGGTGATGGACGCTCAATCATCGATTGCAACATCTGCGTTGCCGTGATCACGGGCTTGCGGGCGCGCGTCGCTTCATCGATAATCCGTTTCTGTTCGATCGGAACTTGCCAGGGTGAAAGCTCAACCCCGAGGTCTCCGCGCGCGACCATGACTCCGTCGGAGATGTCGAGAATCTCCTTGAGATGATCGAGCGCCTGCGGTTTTTCAAGCTTCGCAATCACATCGGCGTGCGCGCCCGGCTGATCCACAATGTCGCGCAAGGCCTGCACATCTTCCGCGCTCCTGACGAACGAGAGCGCCACGTAGTCGACTCCCTGCGATAGCGCAAAATTGAGATCGCGCTTGTCCTTGCCGGTCAGCGATGGCAACTGCAACGCGGCGCCCGGAATATTGACGCCTTTTCGCGGGAGTATCGTCCCTCCCGTAATCACCTCGGTGACGACGTCGGCTCCCTCGATTCCCACGACGCGCAATTCAATAGCGCCGTCGTCGATCAAGATGGCGTCGTCTGGCTGGACGTCTTCCGACAAGAATGGGTAATCGATGGAGAGCGACCCGGCACCACCGCCGGGCCGGGTGGTGAGCCGCAGAGTGTGACCGCTGACTGCTTCGAGCGCCGGGCTGCCCTCGATCGGGCCGGTTCGGATTTTCGGCCCCTGCAGGTCGGCAATGATGGGGATCAGCCGCTTGCGGGCCTTGGCCGCCGCCCTGACACATTCGATCGTTTGAGCGTGCTGCTCGTGCTTGCCGTGCGAGAAATTGAGGCGCACGACACCGGTACCGGCATCCAGAAGAGCGCCGATCGTTTCGACGCTGTTGGTAGCCGGTCCGAGGGTGCAAACGATTTTCGTATTTCTCATGATGCCCGCCGGGAGGGACACAACCGTCGGACCTTCTCAAACAGGAAAATCAAATTAGCAACCATGCCCCGCGATAACGATCGGTAAGAACTCGCCAAACAATCAGGCCGATCACGATTGCAGCTTCCGCGCAATGGCTTCGAGCTTGCCGGCCATTTCCGTGTCTCGGGCCGTGATGCCGCCCGCGTCGTGAGTGGTGAGGTCGATTCTCACCTGGTTATAGACGTTGAACCATTCGGGATGATGACCGTAGGCTTCGATCGCAACGGCTGCCGTCGCCATGAATCCAAAGGCGTGAATGAAGTCGGCAAAGCGATATTCGCGATGCAGCTTGCCTTCGGCAAGAGTCCAGCCCGGAAGCTCGGCGAGGGCGGATTGGATTTCCGCGTCAGTGAGTTTGGTCAGGGTCGGCATGTCTCAATTCTAGACCGCATTTCTCACCACGTGGCGAGAAATGCGGTCTAGCCGGTGATGCGCCGGCCACGCCCATGAGTTTGGCCGTTCTCAAGTGGGGCGGGCATCCTTGCCTGCCATGCGTCGGTCTCCGGGCTGACGCATGGGCGTAGCGTGCTACGCCACAACGTCGTGGATCACGTTGCCATGCACATCGGTCAAGCGCATGTCGCGGCCATTGTGAGGATAGGTGAGTTTTTCGTGGTCGAGCCCGAGCAGGTGCAAGATCGTGGCGTGCAGGTCATAGATCGACTTGCGGTCTTCGACGGCCTTATACCCGAAATCGTCGGTCGCCCCGACGACCGTCCCACCCTTAATGCCGCCGCCCGCCATCCACACAGTGAAGCCGTATTGATTGTGATCGCGCCCGTCGGCGAGCTGGGAGATGGGCATGCGGCCGAACTCGCCGTGCCAGATGATCAGCGTCGATTCGAACAAGCCGCGGCTCTTGAGGTCCTTGATGAGCCCGGCGATCGGCTGGTCGGTCTCCTTGCAATGAGTACCGTGGTTGGTCCTCAGTTTGAAATGCGCATCCCAGCTCGGCTCAAAGTTTCCCCCGCCTGAATAAAGCTGGACGAACCGCACGCCCCTCTCCACCAGGCGGCGCGCCATCAGGGCCTGGCGCCCGAAGTAGCTGGTGATCTTCTCGTCCAGCCCATACATGTTTCGCGTGGCCGCGGTTTCCTTGCTGACATCGATCGCATCGCTGGCGTGTGTCTGCATGCGGTAGGCCAGCTCGTAGGAGGCGATGCGCGCCGAAAGATCCGTGTCGGCGGGATTCTGCTCGAGATGCTTGCGGTTGAGGTCGCCGAGCAGATCAAGCCAGCGGCGCTGACGCTCGTCTGACACATCCTTGGGAGGACGAAGGTCAACAATCGCGTCACCGGCCGAGCGGAACTGAGTGCCCTGGTAAGCAGCCGGCATATAGCCGTTGCCCCAGTTGGGCGCCCCGCCGATCGGACCGCCCCGGTAGTCAGTAAAGACGACGAAGCCCGGCAGGTTCTCATTCTCCGTGCCGAGCCCATACGTTAACCAGCTTCCGACGCTGGGATGGCCCGCCAGAACGGTGCCCGTGTTCATCTGGTAAAGCGCGGGGCCATGGTCGTTGCTAATGCTATGCATCGACCGCAGCACCGCCAAGTCATCTACGTGCTCGGCCACGTGAGGGAACAGGTCGGAGACTTCGATGCCCGACTGGCCGTACTTCTTGAACGCCCAGGGCGATGGCATCAAGCCGCCCGGATTCCCTTGTGAAACCACCACGTCGCCCACGCCGGTCATGGCCTGGCCCTGTCTTTTCAGCAGCTCCGGCTTGGGATCGAACGTGTCGACGTGACTGACGCCGCCGTAGCAAAAGATCGAGATGACGGATTTCGCCTTGCCCTCAAAATGCGGCGTCCGCGGAGAGAGCAGCGAGCGCGGCGCGGCGAGCAATTCCTGGCGCGCCAGCATGTCGGTGAGGGCGACACTCGCGATGCCGCCGCCTAATCTTCCGAGAAGTTCTCGACGTGAATAAAATTGCTTTCTCATTGCAGGTATGCGAATTCGTTCAAGTTGAAAAGTGTTTGGCACAGATCCACCAGACCGTGCGGATCAGAGGTGACGAACTTCAGGGCTTTCTCTCGCTCGTAGTCGCTGGGCGGGCGAGCCAGCGCCAGTTCGAAGGCGCGGCCGATCCGCGCCTCCGCATCCGCTCCGGCTTCCATTTGCACGCGCTGGGCGAAGAACTTCGCCTGCATATTAATGAAGGCGTTGTTCATCAGCAGCAGGGCTTGCGGAGCGACCGTCGAACGGTTGCGCCGGTCGCAGGAGGAGATCATGTCGGGCTGGTCGAAGGCTTCAAACAACGGATAGCGGATGCTGCGTTTCGAAAATACATAAATGCTGCGCCGCCATGTAGAAGGATCGCGGTCCGGCTGTCCCGGCCAAGTGCGGCTGGTGCTCGACTGGAACAAATCGGGGTTGATATAAGGGAACACGGCCGGGCCGCCGTGCGTACGGTCAAGCGTCCCGGCTACCGTCAAAATCGAATCGCGCATGACTTCGGCTTCCAAGCGCTGCCGCGGCATTCGCCATACAAAATAGTTGCCGGGATCCACCTTGTAGTTCTCGTCAATATCGCTGCTGGCCATGCGATAGGCAGCCGAGTTCATCATGAGCCTGTGCATGGCTTTGATACTCCAGCCCTTTTCGACGAACTCGACGGCCAGCCAGTCGAGCAGTTCAGGATGCGTCGGCGCTTGGCCGGTTGCGCCAAAATTGCTGGGAGAGCGCACGATCCCCTCGCCGAAGTGATGCTGCCACAGGCGGTTGACCAGCACCCGGGCCGGCAGCGGATTCTCTGGAGCCGCGACCCAGTCAGCGAATGCCCGGCGGCGCCCGCTGCTGGACAACTGCTCGCGGGGCGGCGGGAATTCAGGGTAGCTCAGACTCGCCACGGTCAGCACCCCTGGAGCCATCAGAGAGCCTTTATTGTCCGGACTTCCGCGATGCAGGAAGTAGGAGGGCAGAGCGTCGCGTCCGTCTTCGGTGATGGTCATGGCCGTCGGGAAAGGTTCCGGCCGGCTCTTATCGAGTTGCTCGATTTCGAGGCGAAGCTTCTCGTGCTGCTCCCGCTCGGCGTCGCTCGCGCGCGGCAGCACCTTCTTGTCGTCCCTGTAATCTTTGTCGAAGGCGGCCTTGAGCTGGCGGGCGTTGAGCCGCTGGCCGTCGCTGCGCTCGGCCTCGGAAGTATTCCAAGCCGCTTGCATGTAGTCGGACAGCTCCGCGAGGTACTCCTTGAACAGCTGGTCACGATGAGACTGCAGAAGATCCTTGCTTTGTTCCTTGAGCGGTTTCTGGAGATCGTCGATTCGCTTGTTTTCCGTTTCGACGCGTTCTACTTCTTCCTCACCAACAAGCGGATAGTCGGTGAGCTTGGTCGAAAAGAAAACCGCCTGCATGCGGTAATAGTCCTTCTGAGGAATCGGGTCGAACTTGTGGTTGTGACAGCGGGCGCACTGCACGGTCATGCCAAGGAAGGTGAGCCCGGTCGTGGCCAGGATGTCATCCAGCTCATCCATGCGGGTGCGCTCGTCTTTGTTATTGTTGTCGGGGCCGAGCCGGAGAAAGGCCGTGGCGATCTGGGCTTCCGCGGAATCGGGCGCCATCTCGTCTCCGGCGATTTGTTCGCGGACGAACTGGTCGTAGGGCTTGTCCGTGTTGAGTGAATCGACAACATAGTCGCGGTAGCGCCACATGCTCGGCCAGTCGAAATCATTCTCGAACCCGCCCGAATCGGCGTAGCGCACCAGGTCCAGCCAGTGCCGCGCCCAGCGCTCGCCATAGTGGGGCGAAGCCAGCAGTTGGTCGACAAGGCGCTCCCAAGCCTTGGGAGAGTTGTCATCGAGGAAGGCTTGCACCTGATCGGGGCTCGGCGGCAGCCCAATCAGGTCGAGGTAGGCTCGCCGGACCAGCGCGCGCTTGCCGGCCTCGGGGGAGGGCTTCAGGCCTTTCTCTTCCATCGCCGCCAGCAAGAACGCGTCAACGGGATTTCGCACCCAGGAGTCGTTTTTAACCTTCGGCAAAGGATGCCGGACCGGGGCCTGGAATGACCAAAACTTCCTCTCCTCGGCGGTGATGGGCCGCTCTTCCATCTTTGCCAGAGCGGCGTTCTTGTCCATCTCTTCGGGTGTTGTGTTTTCGAGAATCGCGCCGGCCGCAATCCAGCGCCGCAGCACCTCGAGGTCTGCCTCGGGAAGCTTCTTGCCCGGCGGCATGGTCGGGTTTCTTTTGTGGATAGCGAAAGTGTAAAGGCGGCTTTGCTCGGGGTAGTTGGGAATGACGGCAGCGCCGCGCTCTCCGCCGCGAAGAATTGAATCCCTGGTGCGCAGGTCAAGCTTCGACAATTGCATGGCCGCGCCGTGGCAGACGTAGCAGTTTTCCTTGAGAACGGCGACGGCCTTATCGGAGAGTTCGTTGCCCTGCAAAAACAGGGGAAGCAGAAGGGCGAGGAGTGCAATTCGGACCATGACTAGTTCTCAGTTTAGACCACCTGGAGCCGGGTGTCAGAGCCCAGAACGCAAGTGACGGGCCAGAGCGCGGCCAGAGCGCGGTCAGAGCGCACCTCGGCCGCCGCAATCTCAGTCCACCGGCTGGCCGTCAGCGTCGATCAGGCGGGTTTCACTAAAGCCCAGTTCCCGCAAACCACTTTCTATTTTCGAGCGGTCACCGACCACGATCCAGACCATATTGTCGGGCTGGATAATCTGTCGCGCGGCCTCGCCAACATCCGACAATTCGATCGCCCGAATCCTGTCCGCCAGCGTCGCGTAGTAGTCTTCCGCCAGCCCGAACGTGACGATATTGCCGATCGAATCCCGCAGCGCGCGTTTCGTTTCGAACTGCCCGGGCAGCTTCAGCGTTTGACCCTTCTTGGCTTTGTCCAGCTCATCTTCGGTGGCCGGCCGGCCATCGAGAATGCCGCGCAACTCTTTGTCCAGCTCTACCATCGACTCCTTGGTCTTGTCCGTCTGCACGGACGCATACACCATGAAGGGCCGTTGTCCCTGGGCGTTCGGCAAAACGCTGCGCGCGCCATAGGACCAATGCTTGTCTTCGCGAAGATTCATGTTGATTCGCGCCGTGAAAGTCCCGCCCAGAATCGAATTCATTGTGTCGATCTTGATGCGGTCGGAACTGTTGCTGGGCGTGGCGATCAGCCCGCCGATCAGCAGCGACTGCTGGGCATCCGGCTTGTCGACAACATAGAGGACGCTCGTGGCTGGGTTCTCCACGGTCGCCAAGTTTTTCTCGGGAGGCGGGGAGCCGTCTTTCCAGTCGCCGAAACGTGATTCGAGCTTCGGCTTGATCTCCTCCAGAGTGGTCGCGCCGGCGACGATCAGCGTGGCGTTCGAGGGTTGCACCCACCTTTGGTGAAATGTCTCGAAATCATCGCGAGTCATAGCCTTCACCGATTCCTCGGTGCCGGTGCCAGTGAACGAGTTCCCGTAAGCATGACCGCTCCCGTAGAGCAGGGCGGGCAATAAGCGCTGTGCCGTCGCAATCGGAGAGGATTTTTCCTGCCCGATGCGGGCAAGCTGCTGTTTTCGGAGCCGCTCCAGCTCTGATTCGGGAAAGACGGGGTTCTGAATGACATCGGCGAAGATGTCGAGCAACGCGTCAAGATTTTGCTTCAGCGCGGAAAGCGTGACGGTCGAGCTGTCCAGCTGAGACGAGGTGCCGAGGTTCGCTCCCAGCATCGCCAGCTCTTTGCTGATCTCGAGCGCCGAGCGCGTCTTCGTGCCCTCGTCCATCATCGACATGGCCAAGCTCGCCACACCCGGGGACGCGAACTGGTCGGAGGCGAAACCGGCATTCATCAGCAGTTCGAACTCGACGACCGGGGTTTCGTGACGCTCGACCAAGATGACTTTCAGCCCGTTGGAAAGCGTGGTCTTCTTGAGGTCGGACCAAACCAGCTCCGGAGGTTTCGAAACGTCGGGAAGTTTCGTCCGGTCGGCTCCGTCTTCTTTGTTCGTATAGGTCGCGTAGGGGTGAACCTCAAGAACGTAAACCCCGTCGGAGAGCCAGCGCCGGGCCGATTCCCGCAGGTCGTCAGCCGTTGCATCCCGCACGCGCTTCAAGGCGGTTTTGTAGTGGTCCGGGCGCCCGGCGTAAATTTGATTGCGCGCCAGGATGTCGGACTTGCCGCCAAAGCCGCCAATGCGTTCGACGCCGCGGACAAAGCGGGCGACGTGCTGCGTCTTGACCCGCTGGACTTCCTCTTCGGTGGGGCCCTCATCGAGAAAGCGCTGCAGTTCTTCGTCCAGAGCGGCTTCGACTTCGGCGAGGTCCTTTCCTGGCAGGGCCGTCCCGACGACCCAAAACTGCCCGGCGATCTCATTGAGGCTGAGGTATCCGGAGGCGTCGGTAGCGATCTGGTCTTCGTAAACCAGGCGCTTGTAGAAGCGTGAGTTCTTGCCCGAGCCCAGCACGTCGCTCACCAGGTCGAGATAGCTGGCGTCGGGCGACCCCCACTCGGGGACATTCCACACTTTGTAGATGCGCGCCTGCGGGACGCGGTCTTCCACCGTCTGGCGATGGGCGCCGCTGCGCTTGGCGATCCAGCTTCGATGCCGCGCAACCGGCGGGCCGGCCGGTATATCTCCGAAGTAGTGTTCGACACGCGCTTTCACTTCTTCGGGGTTGACGTCCCCGGCCACCGCGATGACGGCGTTGGCGGCTCCGTAGTAGGTTTTGAACCACTCTTGCACGTCTTCGACCGACGCGTCGTCGAGGTCTTCCATCGAACCGATCGTGGTCCAAGAATAGGGATGCCCGGCCGGGTAAGTGTTCTCTGTCGTCAGCTGGCGGACGACGCCATAAGGGGCGTTTTCGCCTTGGCGTTTCTCGTTCTGGACGACCCCGCGCTGCTCGTCGAGCTTGGCCTGGTCGATCGCGCCCCGCAGGTGACCCATGCGGTCGGACTCCATCCACAAAGCAAGGTCGAGCGCGGGCGTGGGGACGTTCTGGAAGTAGTTCGTGCGGTCGGCGTTGGTGGTGCCGTTCATGTCGGTCGCGCCGACTTTTTCGAACGGGACGAAGTAGTCGTCGTTGAAGTTTTCCGAGCCGTTGAACATCAGATGCTCGAACAAATGCGCAAAACCCGTCTTCCCTGGCTTTTCGTTTTTGGAGCCAACGTGATACCAGACGTTGACCGCGGCGATCGGGGCTTTGTGGTCTTCGTGGACAATCAGCGTCAGACCATTATCGAGAACGAATTTCTTGAACGGGATGTCGATTTCTTGACCAAACATATTTAATCCAACCAGCGGCAACAAGAGAGCAAAACAGAGGAGCCGAAACCGCCATGCGCCCGGCAATGAAAGCGGGAAGCGGCCTGCAAGTTTCCGGGAGGTTCCGAGGCGTGATAGAGAGGCTAAAGTTCGCATGGCGACGACCTGCTATTCAGGCTAGCAGGTGAGGGCGGGTGCGATCGAGGGGAGTGCCGCGGGTTGCGCCTAACCCGCATTTCTAGACGAGGTGCGTGAGAGGCCCGTCAGTACGAGGCACAGGCCGGTGAGACACAAGAACAGGAGTAGGTCGCCACGGGCAGGATATGTTTTTTTAGTTTGCTTGACGCGACCAGCTTCGACGCTAAACTGCTTGTCCTCAGAGAACGGCTTGACCAGCTCTTGGCAAAGCCATCAAGAGCGGAACAAAATTAGAGAACCACATCCGACTTAGAGCTGGAAGAGAACTTTACTCGTCGCCCTCGGCGGGAACGTCGGGGCCCTTGACCGGTGTCGGCTGGGGATCCAGTGGTTTGAGATCGCGCCCCGCCAGCCCCGAGTGGCCGGGCGGGATCTTGGTCACGCGAAAAACCGCATACGTATTCTCGCCCACTGGCTGGGGCAGCGAGCCGTCCGGGTTCTTGACATTGCCGGAAAAGAGGGTCCAGTATTCCCATACGATTTCCCCCTCGGATGTGACTTCGAGGAAGCGGCCCTGAGCGCCCGAGCAGATCAGGGTATTTCCATTGGCAAGACGCTCGGCGCCGGAGATGAAGGCGCTCGAAAAGGAGACCTTGTCCGGGGCCGAGTAGCTCCAGACTGGCTCGGCGGGTCCGAACGCCCCGGATTCGGGTAGCTCGTAGCCTCCATCAGATGTCAAAGGCGTAGCGATTTCAAGAATCGCCGAGTACTTCCCCTCGGGACCTTCGAGGTCGTTGTTGAACACCGTCAGGTGCCCCGCCCCCGGGAGTCCATCGCGAACCCAGCGGACATCGTGCTGGCCGAAAAGTTTCTGGTCTGTCTCGGCGCCCCGCCCATAGGTTCTCGGGTTGCCCCAGCGATAGAGCAGGTCCCCTCCCCGGCCACCCCGGCCGCCGCTCGAGCCCGCCGCTTGTTGAGTCGTTGTACTGTGGTCGATGACCCAGAGTTCGTTGAAATGATGCGTGCTCACCACGATCTGATCCAGTTCCGCGTTGTAGGCCACCGCGTTGGTGTGCTGCAGGTCTGAGCTGAGATCCTCGGCATCGGCGTCGTCGGGCACGTAACCGAGGGCCTTGAGCCGCTCCAGCTCGGCCGGGTCGATTTCCTGGAGTTTCCCATCGCCGTTGATATTGATCCTCCAGGGCTGCTCAGCCGGATCCCCGTAGTTCTCCGCCTCCGCGTCATGGTCCTGTATCAGGTGGTCCCAGGCATGCCATTCCCAGACCACGCGCCCGCCTTCGGGCCGTATTGGCTCGATTTCCACAATCATGTCGGGCCAAAGCCCTGCCTCCGGCGTCAGCTCGGGCCGGCGTCCCGCTTGCCGGGCTTCCTCCACTGTCTTCTTCTCCCAGGATATAGCCAGAATATTCCCATTCGGCAGCAGCTCGATATCGTGATGCAGAAGGTGATCCGCGCTCGCGAAAACGAACTCCCAAACCAGTTTCCCATCCCAGGTAAGTTCCTGGATGCGCCCTCCCTGACCTCCGCCCTTGAAGACTTCAACGACTGGTTCCCGGACGGTGCGAATCAGGTTCCCGTTTTCCAAAAAGTAGACGGCTCCGGAAGGAGAGTACTCGCTCTCCCAGGTATGAACCACTTGTCCGTCCTCATCAATCAGGTAGGTCGTGCCCGAGAGCAAGGGGGCGAAGAGAACGTACCCCGGCGTGACGCCCGCCTGTTTCACCCTGAGTCCCCTTGGAGCCTCCGCGGCCACATCCCCGCCCGGACCCGATTCCGTGGATGTCGAACTCCCGCACCCGCTTAGCGTCATGAAGGACAGCGTTATGAAGCTGCTCAGCAGGGCCAGGCCGAGCAGCGCTTTGAAACCTGTCCGCCTCTTTTCGCAATTCCTGGATTTGTGATCTTCATGGTTTCTCAGCTTTTTCATGATGGGGTTCGGCTCCTTATTTGCGATTCAATCTCCCGCCAGCCAGCTTCGACGCCAAACTCG
>Ga0310123_10003672_pt1 | contig 11787 bp, 9 predicted proteins | sample CB6_AW_1057_MG_FD_203505 | JGI IMG/M metagenome (GOLD analysis project Ga0310123, IMG submission 203505) | Marine microbial communities from Western Arctic Ocean, Canada - CB6_AW_1057 | ecosystem: Environmental > Aquatic > Marine > Oceanic | place: Canada: Western Arctic Ocean | collected... | reverse complement strand
CCGCCCCGATACGGGCCGTGTCGATGCCGGCACCGATGGCATCGACAATCGTCTGCAGCGGCCGACCACTGATCGCGCTGTGGAGCGTCACGCGGAACCGGCCCCTGCCCGGAGCATCCTCGGCGAGCGTTTCCCATGTGAGCCGCAAGGAACCGGTGGTGATATCAAAGGACCGGGTCTGCCGGCTGCCACGGCCGGACCAGGTGCCAAGAGGCTGCCAGATGAGACTCGTCGCGGCGGCGCGCGCCGGAGGATCCATGGCCTGATCCTGGAGGCTGTCGCACGCGACGACGAGCGACAATAGCACCACGAGGAAGACGGGGCCGCCGCGCACGTACATTCTCACGGATGTCGACACACGTCGGCGGTGCCGCGTCTCGCTGTCCGGTCTACACCGTGCCCGCGATCGGCCCGCCCCTCACGGCGCGCTGCACCAGGCTACGCATCAACGGCACCTTGTAGGCGTTGAAGCGGAGCGGTCGGGCCCCCCGGATCGCCAGCTCGCCGACCCGAGCGAGCGTCTGGCTGCTTACGAGCTGGCCGGCTATCGCCTGCTCCACTTCGCGCAGGCGGAGCGGCCGGGCCGCCACGGCGCCCACCACCACGCGAGCCTCCTCGATCAGGCCGCCGGACTCCCGGACCGCCGAAGCCACGTTCACGAGCGGGAAGTCCCACACCTGGCGGTCGCGCACTTTCTCGAAGTAGAACCGCGAGCCTGCCCACGTCGCCGGAATGCGGATGGCGGTGAGCAGGTCACCCGGCTCCAGGACCGTCATGCGCCTGATGTCGACGTCCGGCCCGATGAAGTAGTCGTCCGCGTCAACGACGCGCTCGTGTCGGCCTCGTTGGATGACCATCTGGGCATCGAGCGCGACGAGCGCAGGGGCCGTGTCGGACGGGTTCACGGCCACGCAACGGCTGGCGTCGAGGATGGCGTGCTCGCGGTTCACGGCCGTCGGCGTGTCCGCGTAACAGATGTTCCCACCGGCCCGGTAGCACGTCCACCCATCGCGGTAGTAGACGCACCGCGTGTCTTGCGAAACGTTCCCGCCGATGGTGCCCTGGTTGCGGATCTGTGGCGACGCCACGAGCCCCGCGGCCTTTGCCAGCAAGCCGAAGCGATCGACGACGGCCGGATGCTCGGCCACGTCGGTGAGCGTCGTCGCGGCGCCGATCTCGAGTCCGTTGTCGGTCTCGCGGATGCCTCGGAGCTCCGCCACCTGGCTCAACTCGATGATGGCGCCGGTCCGCTTGGTCCGGTCCTTGAGCCAGTCGAGCGAGTCCATGCCCCCGGCCATGACCCAGGCCTCGTCGCCAAGGTCCTCCACGAGCTCCGCCGCCTCGTCGAGGCTGGTCGGCTGGAAGAGTCGGAACGGAGGAATCACGTCGTTCACAATCGCCATGGCGCCTCTCCTCAGATGTGGGCCGTCAACGGCTCCTGCATGGGCCGCCCATGTTCGAGCGCCATGAGGATATTGTCGAGGGTCACGGGTGCGCGGCGGAAGACGTCGTCGCCGAGCGCGGCGGACAATGCGTTCAGCACCGCGCAGGCTCCGGCCGCCACCGGTGGCTCGCCGATGCCCCGAGCGCCGACCGGTGTCTCGGGATCCGGCAGGTTCACGGCGTCCCACTTCATGTTTCGCGGCACGTCCAGAATCGTGGGCGGCCGGCTTTGGTACATCCGCGTCGCAAGGGACAGGCCGTACTTCTGGTCGTAGACGGTCTTCTGCGCGAGCGTGTGTCCCATGCCGAGCACAGACCGTCCGAGGAGCTGTCCACCGTAGGAACGCGGGTGGATGATCGTACCGGAGTCGCCGACCGCCGCGTAGTCGATCACGCGGTAGGCTCCGGTCTCGACGTCCACCTCGACCTCGGCGAAGCCGGCCACGAACGAGAAGCTCATGCCGTCCCGACCATACGTGTCGCGGGCGACGCCCATGAGCCCCCGCCCGGCCAGCGAGGTCGCGGACCTGGTCGTGAACTCGTTGATGTTCTCGGGGAGCTCGTGCCCGTCGTACGTTCCGCCCAGCTCGATGGCGCGTCGGGCCACCGACGCGAGCGTCATGCTGCGGTGCCCGTTCGAGACGTGCCCGTCGGCCACACGGTAGGACTCGGGACTCCCGCCGAGCGTCCGAGCCGCGATCTCCTTCGCCTTGGCGATGGCGTCGGAGGCCGCCGCATGCGCGGCGCGCGTCATCGCGTGCGTCGTCTGGCTGCCGCCGGAGACGCAGGTCCACGGCAGGTGCCGGGACGTGTCGCCCCAGGCGATCTCCACTTTCTCCCACGGCATGCCCATCATCTCGGCCGCCACGCGGTGAACGTCCGTGAATGATGCGGTGCCCATGTTCCCGACGCCCGACTTGATGTACATCTTGCCATCGGGCTCGATCACGAAGAGCCCATCGAAGCCGGTCGACCCCGCGACGAACGCGCTGACCGCCACACCGGCGCCACGGACGGTGGAGCCCCGGCGCTGGCCCGAGCGCGCCTTGCGAGTCTCCCAATCGAAGAGCTCAGCGCCGCGGTCGAGTGCCTCCCTGACGAACGCGCTCGTGCAGTGGGGTAGCTCGCCGTTGGCCTCCGGAGGCCCGAACGGTGCTTTTCCGGCGGGTGCGTTGATGCGGCGGATCTCTACCTGGTCGATCCCAAGCTGGCGCGCGGCCTTCGCGATGACCGGCTCCACCAGCATGATGCCCTGCAATCCCCCAGGCTGACTCTGGGCGCGACGCGGCGGCGTGTTCGTGAGGACCGAGACGGCACGCATCCGCATTGCGGGCGGCTGATAGAGGAGCGACACGATGCGGCCAGTGCCCATGGTGTCTCCCCGCGGCTCGTATGCGCTGTTCTCTCCCACACAGAACATGTCCAGCGCGGTGAGGCGCCCGTCCCTCGTGAAGCCGGCCCTGACGCGCCCGTGGATGGCCGGCCGAAGGCCGCCGATGTACTGCTCCTCCTGACGCGTGATGCGCAACATGACCGGCGCGCTCGCCTTCTTGGCGAGCACCGCTGGAATGGTGCAGATGACGACTCCGGTGGCCCGGCTGCCGTAGCCGCCTCCCGTGTACTCGCTGATGAGCACGACGTCTTCCATGTCGAGCCGCATCAACCGGGCGATGGATGCGACCGTCTGAACGGCGCTCTGCGTGCCGGTGTGCATGTAGAGCGTGCCATTACGCCAGTATGCGAGCGCCGAGCGCGGCTCAAGCACGTGGTGCTGGTTATTGGGCGTGGAGAACGTCTCGTCGAGGAGGAGGTCGGCGCGCTCGAATCCCGCCTTCACGTCCCCGAAGGACCACTCGTCCTGGTGTGGGCCCGTGGGCAACCGTCCCTCGTCGTACTCGGCGAAGTCCGCTTCGGTCCACTTCAGCTCCTGGACGTCGAGGGGTCCCGCAGGCTCCTGGCGGCCCCAGCAGTTGCCGTCGGTGCGTGCGTTGGGCTCGCCGGGGCGCAGGGTCACGAGCGGATCGACCACAAACGGCAGGGGCTCGAAGTCGATCTCGATGGCCTCGATGGCCGCTGCCGCCGTCTCCTCGTCGACAGCCGCCACCGCCAAGACTGGCTCGCCCGCATAGACGGGCTCGTCGGTGAGCGCTCGCTCGCCCTTGGGATTGGCGGGGATTCTCTCACCGAGATCCGTCACGACGTCAGCGGGCGCCGGGAGCTCCGACGCCCTGAGGATCGCGCGCACGCCCGGCATGGCCTCGGCGGCGCTCGTGTCTACGCTCCTGACCCGGGCATGGGGAAGAGGGCTCAGCAGAAGCTTTGCGTAGAGCATCCCGTCCACACGGAAGTCTTCCGCGTACTTTGCTCTGCCCGTGACCTTGGCGACGAGGTCGGGTGTCGTATAGTTCTGACCAACCTTGGTGTTGTCAGCCACGGGCCACCTCCCGCGAAAGCTCCGCGCCCCGTCCCAGGGCCGTGAGGATCTTGTCGTAGTCCTGGCATCGGCAGAGGTTGCCAGAGACACCGTGTGCCAGCTCTTCGCGTGTGGGATTCGGATTCTTCTTTAAGTACCCGACCGCCGACATGACGAAGCCGGTCATGCAGTAGGCACACTGGAATCCCTGCTCCTCGACGACGCCCTGCTGCACGGGATGGAGCGTGCCGTCGGGCGCAGCCAGCCCCTCGATCGTGGTGATCTCACGCGACCGTACGGCGTGGGTCAGCACCGAGCAGGCATAGCGCGGCACGTCGTCCACGAGCACCGTGCAGGCGCCGCACTCCGCCCGGTCGCAACCGAGCTTCGTGCCGGTGAGCCCGAGCTTGTAGCGAAGGGTCGTGGCCAGGGTCTCCTGGGGGGCCACGTCGACCCGCCGGGTCTGGCCGTTGACGGAGAGCGTGAGCAGCCGCTCGATGTTGCCTGTCCTCGCGGCTCGGTCTGGCAACAGCAAGCGGTTGCGGAAGAGGTAGGCCGCGGAGGAGACGGCCACGCCCCCGGCGATGATGCCCTTGATGACGGTGCGCCTGGTGACGGTAGTGAGCTCGTCGCCGGTCGAATGAGGATCTTCTTGGGCCATATCTACTCTCCACCTCTCTTGTCCTCATGCCACCGCAAGAAAGGCGACGACGGGGATCTTCTGGTGATTCTAGATCGGCGTTATGGCAACCCGAGGCGGCGCTGCTGGACACTCCATCGAATTACGCGCTGCCGATTGAATAGATCGAGGTCGAGCGTGAACGAGCGCGGCACTGAGGTTAGCTCAACATTGGAGACGTTATAGTCGAACCTCCCTCTCAGCGTCAAGGCGTCGAGCGGAAACTGTGACGTTGACGGAGAGAAAGCACCACCGTTGGTGCGGCTCGAATCAACCTTGCACACCGTGAAGCCGCCGGTGCCTAGAGTGAAAGCTCATGGGGCTGGCTCTGAACCGGCCCAAGCGTTTATTTGAAAAGGCAGCGCATGCGGGCTATCGTCTTCTACGGTTAAGACATCGGCTACGCGCAGCGGCCAAGCACGTTCGTCTGAAGGGCGAGGCCTCAGCCGCACGTGTGCTGTGCGTGGTCAACATCCGAGCTGAGTTCCGCAACTGAAAGGAGCGGTCATGCATCGTCAGCTTGCACTATTGGTAGCGGCACTCCTGGTTCTCTCGCCATCGCTCGCCTCGTCCCAGACTCGCCCGGCCCAACCGGGAAGCATGAGGCCGGTTCGATTGACCACACCTCGAATTCCACCACTCGCCGAGAGCCAATGGACCGATCAACATCGCACGTTGGTTGCGGAGTACGCGCCTGACGGCCGGGTGGGCAACGGCCTCGCAACGTTGCTGCACGTCCCCGAGCTGGTCGAAGCGATCATGCCGTTCGTCAGGTTCCTCTCCCGGGAGTCCTCGCTGGAACCTCGCCATCGCGCGCTCCTCCTGTTGCGCACAGCGTGGGTGACGCAGAACCAGTACTTGTGGGCACGATTTGTCGCAGTAGCCCGCGAGGCCGGACTGACGGACGATGAACTCCGTCAGGTCGCCAGCGGACCAGCCGCGGACGGGTTCAGCGACTTCGAGGTCACGCTGCTGCGCTTGGCTGACGAACTCTACCGCAACTCGTCGGTGACCGACGCGACGTGGACCACGCTGGGAATTCGCTACAACCTGACCCAGATGGTCGAAGCCGTCATGAACGTCAACGAGTTCACCTTGCTCTCAATGATATTCAACGCGATGGGTGTGCAGCCCGACGCCTGGACGACCGAGAGACTGCCGACCGATGTCCCCTATCGCATCTTCGCATCGGACCCGGAGCCGCCGCTTCGTCGTCCGCGGATCGCACCCCTCGAGGGAGACGGAATCCGGGTCGGTCGGACGTTCCGACGACACCCACGCCTCGCCGAAGCACGCGGCGGCCAGTCGGGCTTCGTCAACCGGATCTCGCCGCTCGCACCCCATAACCGCGAGTTGCTCATCTTGCGTATCGGGTGGAACTGCCAGGCGGTCTACGAGTGGGCGAAACATGTCGGCAGCGTCGGTCGCGCTCGCGACCACGGCCTGGACCCGCGCAATGTGGCGGTCGGGCAGAATGCGCCCGGATGGGAGTCGTTTCACGTGACGTTGTTAAACGTCGCCGACGAGCTGTATCGCGATGCGATGGTTTCGGGCGAGACCTGGGCAGCGCTCACCGCGCGGTACGACACGCGGGAAACGATCAGCGTACTGATGACCGTCAGCAACTACCGGCTCGTGTCGATGTCACTGAATGCCTTCGGGGTGCAGCCGTTGGAGACCGATGAGCTGTTTCCGATGTTTCCGTGACATTGGCGTTCGATGGCGACGACCTTCGTATGCACAGGTAGTCGCGCGATCAAGGTCGCCTGTGAAGGCTTGTGGCAAGACCTTCAGCGCCACGTCCCGGTCCAGCTTGGTGTCTCTGGCCCGGTATACCTCCCCCATGCCGCCTTCGCCGATCTTGGCGGTGGCGGCATACGGGCCGACCCGGGTGAGACAGGCATAGCTAGGGACTTCCCCGGGTTCACTACGGCAGACTGAATGCCAACCACTGAGCCGGCTCGTCCGCCCCTTCGATCGCCACTACGACATATTGCGTGCCTTCGTGCATATAGGTCATGGGAGCACCGGTCGTGCCGCCGGGCAGCTCCACTTCCCACCGCACGTCGCCGGTTCCCTTGTCGTACGCGCGAAACCACGGCTCCCCATAGTTCGTGACGATCTCGAGCGGCATGCCTTCCGGGATACGGTCTGCTGACCGCAAGGCACGAGCTCGATTGCCCTCCCCGATGAACAGCAGTGTCTTGGTGACCAGCGGCGACGGGCGCCCGGGACGGCCCAGTCGTCCAAGATTGAGATGCTTGATGGCCGGATGGTCACGAGGACCGTTCCCGTTCGGAACCTGCCAGACGATCTCCCCTCTGGACATATCGAACGCCGTGATCCGCCCATACGGTGGCTTGAACAACGGTAGTCCTCGTGGCCCGCCGATCCATAGACGCCGTCCCTTGACGTAGCGGAGGTTGGTTCGGTCCGGATTGCCGTCGACGATGTCCGCCACGAACGGAGCCGTGATCGACGGCACGTAGAGGTAGTTGGTCTCGGGATCGAACGCCCCGCCTTGAACATCGGCGCCACCTTGCGATCCCGGGAGCTGGATTGTGCCCAGATTCGTCTCGGTCCGAATGGTCGGAGGTGTGAACATCGGCCCCATCGTGTAGCGGCTCACGATGTCCAGTGCCTCTTGGCGTAGTTCCGGCGTGAAGTCAATCAGGTTGTCGACGGTTGCGCCCTGCCGATCGAACGCGGGGGGCTTGGTGGGAATCGGCTGCGTCGGAGATGTCCTCTCGCCCGGTGTACTCGACTGAGGCACCGGGCGCTCTTCGATCGGCCACACCGGCTCGCCCGTGACCCGATCAAACGCAAAGGCAAAGCCTTGTTTGGTCAGCTGGACGACCATCTTCGTGATGCCCGGCCGTCCTTCGACCGCGACGTCCACCAAGATCGGCGGGGCCGGGAGATCGTAGTCCCACAACCCGTGGTGGACCAACTGGTAGTGCCACACACGCTCACCGGTTGCGGCGTCGACACACACAAGGCTCTGCCCATACAAGTTGTCGCCACCCCGATGTCCGCCGTACATGTCGCTGGTCGGCGACGTAACGGGGAGGTAGACATACCCCAGTTCGGGATCGGCGCTCATCAGCGACCAGACCGGGGCGTGACCCGTGTACTCCCAGGAATCATCCTCCCAGGTGTCCGTGCCGAACTCGCCATCCTGCGGCACTGTGTGAAACACCCACCGCAGCTGCCCAGTGCGCACATCGAATGCCCGAACATCACCGCGCACAGCCTCCTTCGTGATGAAGGTGTCCCCCATCGACTGCCCCATCACTACCATATCGCCCACGACCAACGGCGCGCCCGTCCAGCGATAGCGCGCACTCTCACCGAGCCCGGCCGCAAGATTGACCCGACCGCCCTCTCCGAAATCGGGATACGGCTGCCCAGACTTCGCGTTGAGGGCGATCAGATACTGCCCTCGCTGGACCAGGATGCGTTGGTCTCGACCGTCGGTCCAATATGCGACACCACGTGTCTCCGCGCCGCGATACGCCTGCGGCCCAGGGTCCATCGGCTCCTGTACCCACACGGTTTCCCCAGTGCCAGGGTCGAACGCCTCGGCGAGACCAACGGCGTTGGAGGTGTAGCCGATGCCGTCGACCATCAGGGGGGTCGCGGTGAGGTTCCTCGTGTAGCTGAGGTCGGGGACTCGATCCAAGATCGTCTGGTCCACGGCCGGTCGGCGCCACGCGATCCGCAGACGGCGCACATTGTCTTCGTTGATCTGGTCGAGGGGCGCGTACTTCGTCGACCCGATGTCGCCGGCGTAGTACGACCATTGGCCAGCAGCCGCACCCTGCTGTGCAAACCCGGGCGTCGCGACCCCCAGCAGGAGGATGCTGGTACCGACCGCAGTGCGGAGCGTCAACTTGAAGCGCGTGCTAAGACCTCTCGCTCACTGAGCGCCTCAGGCAAGATCCTGAAAGCCACGGTTCAGCTTCGCGTTAGTCGCTTGATAGACCTGGCCCATGCCGCCCTCGCCGATCAGGGCGGTGACATCGTAGTGGCCGAGTCGGGAGCCGACGGTCAAAGCCATGGATTGTCGTGGATCTATCGACGCAGTTCAGGGGCATTCTACGCCCAAGCGGTCAACGGCTCAACCAGTCTGCCCAGAATGCCCTCCCGGAGGCGTGCGAACGCTTGTTCAGAGGGGTTGAGCAGCTAGGCGGGGAGAGGGGGGCGGCACAGCAGGCGATCGATGCTCAGCTGCCGTGTGTGCGCTTCGTGATCAGGCGACTCGTTGCCGGCAGTGCAACACGTTGCGCTCGGCACTGAACAAGCAGGTGAAGTGGACTCACCAAGGAAGTGCCCGCTCGGTACGAGCAGCCCTACTTCACAATCAATCTGCCATCACGCACCCATACTTCATCATCGATCATCACCGTGGTGTCGGTGAAGAAGTTCCAACGGACATAGCCGCCGGTGACCGTGCCGCCCAGCTCCGAATTGTCTCCAAGAGACAAGCGCACGACGCCGGCACCGTAGCCGTAATACGGAATCCAAGGGTTGCGCTCCGGCACCGCGAGCACCGGGCTGAAGCCGAGCGCGAATTCCCGAAACGCACGCGCCGCCTCGGGGGCGTCCGCCAGCTCAGCTTCGACCGCCTCCTGTCCCGACGACGCGGTCACCTCCACAATGCGGCCCCGGTCGAGCCGCAGCCTCAAACCCTCCACCGGTTGGCCGTTCCACTGGGAAGAGGGGAACGCGATCGTGCCGTTGACGGTGTCCTCAACAGGCGCAACGCGGACCGCGCCGCCAGGCAGCTCGATCTCACGATCGATCAGCACGATCCCTTGATTCGTGCGTTTCGCCGACGCGTCACCATCCTGAAAGTTCACTGGCCGGTCACCAATACGGAAGCGGATGTCCGTGCCAAGCGGCGACGTGACCCGCGTTTCCGCATTCCGCATGGCCGATACGAAACGCCTCTGCGTCCTGGCAAGCGCCGTATAGTCCGTCTCCAGGAGGGCACGCTGATACGTGTCATCGATGATGTGCTGTTGAGGGAGCGGCTGTCCCGGGATTGGGAATGCGCTACCGTTCTGGGTCCAGTGAAAATGAATCGTGCGGCCGCGGCCTTCGCGCAACAGATCCTGAAGGGCGGCATAGACGGGATGGTCAGGCCGTGCGCCAGGTAGCATGATGGCTCCATCGACGTCGCGGAGCATCTCTCGATAGACCGCTCGCGCTTCACCTGCCCCGCGTTGAAGGATCTGCGGGTCCCACCGCTCCGGGTACGGTTCCCCGATCACATCGATCACCCCGAGATCGACGGCCCCCGCTTTCACCAGCGCGTAACGGAGGTACGGAATCAGATCATCGAAGTGGCCGGGGCGCGCAACCAGGAGGATCTTCTCGCCGGGCTCGGGCGCGAGCTGCGCGACGAGCCGCTCGGCCATCGCCTCCCAGTCGAGCGTGAGACGCGGCTGTGCGAACAGTGGCGAAAGGCTCAGCCAAGCGATCGCGATGACGGTGTATAGCGTCCGCATATCAGCTCCTTACTGTAGCGCGTCAGCCTCGTCGCGACGGTCACCTGCTCGATACACCTCCCCCATGCCGCCTTCGCCGATCTTGGCGGGGACGCGATACGGGCCGAGGGTGGTGCCGACTTGTAAGGGCATGGAGTATCCGCCCACCTAGAGCGCCGCTGGATTTCCGCCCAGCTCGGGCTGGCGAGCGAGGATGCCAGAGTTGGAAGCTCTAATATCTGCTATCGTCGGGCGCAACCACGTTCTGCAACCTTAACTCAAGGGCTGATATGACTCACGCAGATCTTCGCGCTTTCGCGGCCGCCACAGTGGCCGGCTCCCTCTCCCTCGCGTGTTCGGCACCCGCCGACGACGCGGAGGCTCTCCGCCTCCGGTGGAGGCCGTTGCGCCATCCGGCGAGCCATCCGCTGCGGTCTGGACGGTGTCGGAGGCGATGAACGCGCCAGAGAGCGCGTTTCTGCATGTCGAGTCCGACTCTCTGTTCGTGTCGCTGATCGATGGCGATCCAGGTGGCCGGGACGGCACCGGACACATCGCGCGGCTCACGCCAGACGGCGAGGTCGTGGACGCCACCTGGGTCACCGGGCTCAATGCTCCGAAGGGGCTACGCGCGCAGGACGGCACGCTCTGGGTGGCGGACCTGGACGAAGTCATAGCCATCGACATCGAGCCCGCCGAGATCACATTCAGACTCACGGTAGACGGTGCCGTGTTTCTCAATGATGTGGCCACCGGCCCCGACGGCACCGTCTACGTGTCGGATACGAACAGCTATCGCATCTTCGCGGTCAAGGACGGCACCGCGTCTGTGTTCGCCGAAGGGGAGGTAGTCGAGTCGCCGAACGGGTTGCTGGTCGACGGCGGTCGTCTCCTGGTCGGCTCGATGCGACAGGCGGCCGATGAAGAGAGCGCTCCGGGGCGTCTGTTCACCCTCGACCTGGCGACTGGTGAGAAGACCGTCCTCTCCTCCGAGCCGATCGGCACGATCGACGGCATCGAGGTCGATGGTCGCGGCGGCTACATCCTGACCCACGTGTTCGTAGACCAGGTCGTCCACGTGGCGCCATCTGGCGAGGTGCGGGTCCTCATGAACTTCGGCGACGACGTGGCCGCCGACCACGCGTACGACCGCGAGCGCCAGCGTGTGATCGTGCCGCATCTCTTCCAGAACAAGGTCGGTGCGTACGACGTGTCTGGCGTCTTGGAGTAGACGCTCTGGGTCTCGACGTAGCGCCGCCACCCTGTTGGTGATATAAGGGCGGCACGGACGGCCACGCCGTATAGAGGCGCCGTCCGACGGCACTGAGGAGTGCGCATCATGTCGAAGGGAACTCGCGTCGGCGGATCGCGGTGGCTGGGAGCGGCTTTCGTAGCGGCGGCCGTCGGGCTGGCGGTCGCCGTACTGATCGTGCTGGGTGCCTCAACCGGCGCACCGGGTGTCGTGATCGCGGCGGCGCAGCCCCCGTCGGCGGACGGAGCCTTCAACACAGACCAGGCGGCAAGCGGCTGGTCGGTCTACGGTGTGCAGTGCGAAGAGTGTCACGGGCCAGCCCTGGAGGGAATGGTGAGCGCCCCGCCCCTCTCGGGCGTGGATTTTCTGAACAGTTGGGCTGGAGAGACGACCGATGAGCTCTTCACCTACCTGCGCGACGAGATGCCTCCAGGACAGGCCGGCTCGCTCAGCGATCAGTCCTACGTGAATCTGGTGGCGTACCTGCTGGAGTCGAACGGCGCCGTGC
>Ga0310123_10003671_pt1 | contig 11789 bp, 9 predicted proteins | sample CB6_AW_1057_MG_FD_203505 | JGI IMG/M metagenome (GOLD analysis project Ga0310123, IMG submission 203505) | Marine microbial communities from Western Arctic Ocean, Canada - CB6_AW_1057 | ecosystem: Environmental > Aquatic > Marine > Oceanic | place: Canada: Western Arctic Ocean | collected... | reverse complement strand
TTTGTTTTCAATGAGTTTTTGGGTCGGTGGCGGGCTAGTGGATGTCAGATAGGTGTCGGAATGGTGGTGTTTTTGTGCCGAATGAACGTCGGCGGGAAGCTGACGCTGGCGGCCGAGAGGCGCGCGCCAGCGCGGGAATGCCGACATTGCGGGCGCGACCGAAAGTTCGGGCTCGGACGGTATGGATGACAGCCCGACAGTTGCTCCGGCGGAGTTTAGAAACTGCGGGCGCCGGTATGAGTACCGGCACGGCAAGCTGAGAGCTTGCGCCACTGGGCTGAACGGAATTCCATAGTGCGCTGGCCCTGTTGCTTGGATCATTTTTTTCGCTCCCTCGGCTCTCTTGTTGTTAGCTCGGCAGCCGCGCTTCCGGCTTCTACTCCCAGGTTAGCAAATGGGGTTTGGTTTTTCGGCTGGTTTCGTTGTGGGGCGGCTTGTAAGTGTTTGAAGATATAGGTCTTTAAGTATTTTTTGGTTATCGGTGACCGGTGGAGGGGATTCGGGGTTTTGGCGTGCCGAACGCGTGGTCGTGGGTGGACAAGGGCCTGTCGAAACGGGCTGAGTGCTGGCGTGGGCGGTGTTTGTCGGCGACCCTAAGAGTCGGTGGCGAAAGTCCAAGGGCGGCGAAAAAAGGGGACAGCCAGCCGATTTCCGCGCGACTGGCATTGAAAACAAGGAAGTTCGGCGACCGGAAATCGGTGGCAGTCCCCCATTTTCGCCCGCAGCCACTTCCGCCACGGACTGCTAAGAGGACCGGCCTCGACGAAGACGAAGCCGCCTGAACTTGGCTTCGGTTCACTGCTGAATTCGTGGTTTTTCCTCGTTTTGTATTGCATCGGCGGTGGGGCATCGTTTTGAGCGCCCGTCGTGCATCGATCCCAGCGCGGACCCGCGGATCGGTTTGCTCTTTCGCCCCTTCAGGGCTGTCCATTTTAGAAGTTTTCACCCAGGGTTGCGCTTCGCTCCACCCTGGGCTACGATCCTGCGCCGCTTTGCGGCTTAACGGCTCTGGGTCGACGGCGTTGGGCAAGGGAGCGCTCGGAGGTACTGGCCGCTCCCTTACGGTCGCGGCTCAAGGGGGCGCTGGGCTACGATCCCGCGCCGTTGCGCGGATGAAACCGTAACACTTGGCGCCGATTCGTAGCTAAACGTCTACAAATCGACAGTATCACCGCTGCCAAGACTCACCGGAGAAAAGCCTTCGTAGGCATCGATCCGGGCTAGTGCATGGCTAGGCGGATGGAGTCGGAGGCTAGGCCGATGAAGGGCTCGGGGTAGAGACCGATCACTAGCATGAGCACTCCCGCAACTACGGCGGTTATTGTGACTCCGCGGCTCAGCACTAGCTGGGCTGGTTGCTGACTGTCGCTGAGGAACATCACCTTCACGATGCGGAAGTAGTAGTAGGCGGCCACGGCAACGTAGAGGGCCGCGAAGATGGCCAGGACATACTGCCCCGCCTCTAGCAGGCCCAGGAAGATGAAGTACTTGCCGTAGAAGCCGGCGGTCGGGGGGATGCCGGCCAGCGCTAGCATGAAAATCAGCATCAGGATCGCGTAGCCTGGATGGCGGCCCATCAGGCCGCTGAGGTCGTCCACCTCTTCGGCGGCTTGGCCTTCCCGGCGCAGAGCCGTGATCACGGCAAAGACGCCGAAGTTCATGAATAAATAGACCAGCAGGTAGACCGAGATTCCGTTAAGCCCCGTCTGGTTTCCGGCCACGAGACCCAATAAGATGTAGCCCGCGTGAGAGATGGAGCTGTAGGCGAGCAGCCTTTTCAGATTGGTCTGCGTAACGGCCGCAAGGTTCCCGATGGTCATCGTCGCCAAGGCAACCATGCCGAGGAACGGTATCCAAAGCTCACTTACATCGGCGAGCGGCACCAGGAAGATCCGCAGCAGCAGCGCGAAGGATGCCGCTTTCGAAGCGACCGACACATAGGCCGTCACCGGTGTCGGCGCGCCTTCGTAAACGTCGGGCGCCCACATGTGAAATGGGACGGCTGAAATCTTGAACAGCAGGCCGACCGACGTCGTGACCATCGCCAATTGCAAGATCGGGTCCGAGGAACCGCGCTCGGTCACCGCCCTGGCGATTTCCGGCAGCAGTGTCGATCCGCTGATGCCATAGAAGAGCGAAAAGCCGTAGACCATCAATCCGCTGGAAAACGCGCCCAGCAGCAAATACTTGATGGCGGCTTCATTCGATCGCCGGTCGTCTCGCAAGAAGCCGACCATCACATAGAAGGAGAGCGCCATCAACTCCAGCCCGATGAAGAGAGTGATCAGCTCCATTCCTTGCGCCAGAATTGTCATCCCGGCCTGAGCGAACAACATCAGCGCGTAGTATTCGCCGCGGTGCTCGCCTTCGTGTTCGAGGTAGCGGACCGAGATCAAGATAGCCAGGATGGTCGAGACGATGAAAATCCAATTGAAGAAAATGGAGAACTGGTCAACCACCAGCGCGCCGCTCAAGGCGACCAGGTCGCGTCCCGCTTCACTGAGATGAAGGTGATGTTGCCAAACCGCGAACGCAACAAAACCCTGACTGACCAGCGCCGTCACTCCGTTGAGCCAGCGATAGCGGGTGTCGCGAATCAGGAAATCGGTCAGCAGAATGCCGAGGCCGAACAGGCACAACAAGATGACCGGCTTCAGGGCGAAGAAGTCGGTTTCTGTAAAAGAAAGGTTCATGGTTTTGCTACGCCGTGTGCAGTCAGCTCAGCCCTCACGATCGTCGCGTCGAGCGGATTCGGGATCCCGGCCCTCGCAAAGTATCCCGGCCTCACTCGCTCGACTACTTTCGCAACGGGCTTCTCGAGGATATCGAAATACGGCTTGGGATAAAGTCCGATCCAGAAGCACCACAACACGAGCGGCAATGCAACGCAGATTTCGCGAAGATTCATGTCCTTGAGCTTTTCGTTCTCTGGGTTGGTGATTGGTCCCAGCATCGTGCGCTGGAAGAGCCAGAGCAGGTAGGCCGCGCCGAGAATGATGCCCAGGGCCGCGAAGCCCGCCCAGTAGACATTCTGTTCGAAGGCGCCGCGCAAGATCGTAAATTCACCGATGAAACCGTTGAGTCCGGGCATTCCCGCCGATGCCAGCATGGCAATGCAGAAGACCACGGTGTAGATGGGCATGCGATTGGCCAGCCCGCCATACTCTGAAATCTCGCGCGTGTGCCGCTGCTCATAAACAATACCGACAACCAAGAAGAGGAGAGGTGTCGAGATGCCGTGATTGATCCCTTGCAGCAGGCCGCCGGCGATGCCGTTGGGGTTGAGCGCGATCAGGCCGAGCGTACAAAAGCCCAAGTGGCTGACCGAGGAGTAGGCGACCAGCTTTTTCCAGTCCTTCTGCATCAGCGAGACGAGGGCGCCGTAGATGATCCCAATGATCGAGAGAACGGCGATGATCTGAACGGTAGACTCAGCCACGGCGGCTTCGGGGAACAGGGGAATCGAGAAACGCACCAGCCCGTAGAGCCCCATCTTCAACAGGATCCCCGCCAGGATCACCGAACCTGCTGTCGGGGCCTCGGTGTGAGCATCGGGCAGCCAGGTGTGGAACGGGAACATCGGGATCTTGATGGCGAAAGCGATGAAGAATCCCCAGAAGAGCCAGAGTTGCATCTCGAGCGGAATGTTCGTGACCTTCATCAAGTCTTCGAGCGCGAAGCTGGCGAACCCGAACTGCTCGATGTGCTTGAAGTAGAGCGCCAGGATGGCCAGCAGCATCAAGACCGAGCCGGCGAGGGTGTAGAGGAAGAACTTGATGGCCGCATAGAGACGGCGCGTGCCGCCCCAAATGCCGATGATGAAATACATCGGCACCAGCATGATCTCCCAGAAAACGTAGAAGAGAAACACGTCAACGGCGAAGAACACTCCCAGCATGCCTGCCTGCAGGAGCAGGAACATGGCGTAATACTCTTTGGTGCGCTCCTGAATCGCCGACCACGAGCAGAGAATTGACAGGAACCCGACGACCGTCGTCAGCATGGTCAGCAGCAGGCTGATACCGTCGAGCCCCAGGTGATACCGCGCGCCCAAAGTGGGGATCCAGTCGAGCCTTTCGACAAACTGAAAATCAGCCGTCGACATGTCGAACCAGAAAACCAGTGGCAGAGAGACCAGGAAGCCCGCGAAGCCGATGAGGTTGGCCACGAGCCGAATCAGTTCCTTTTTCTCTTTCGGGATGAGGAAGAGCAGGAACATCCCCACCAGGGGGGTGAGCCAGACGATGCTAAGAATATGTTCTCTCATTATGTTCGTTCCCCCGGGCCAAGTGTTCGTCCCCCTGGCCAATCCTCAGGGGCGATAAGCGCTTCACTGACTGCGTTCAAATCCGCGCGGTTCATATCCATCAAAAAACGTAGTAGCCAAGGATCACGATGCCCCCTAGCACCACGGCGAATGCGTAATTCTGTACCAGTCCTGTCTGAACCATGCGCACCGGATAGGAGGAAAACTTCACCAAGAATCCCGCGAGCCGCACGGCGCCGTCGATAATCCAGGTGTCCCACCATATCGTGATTTTGGAGCTAAAACGTGTTAGCCAGGCCGCGCCGTTGATACCGCCGTCGATCACGCCAACGTCGAACTCGGCCATCTTCTGGCCGCCGCCCTTCGCGAAACCATCCACGAACGTAGCCATGTAGGCTTCGTCGACGAAATACTTGTTCATGAGAACGCGGTGAATCCCGGGACCCAGCATTCGCTGCATAGGATCGCCTTCGGTTTTGCGGTCAAAGATGCGGCGCGCGAACAGGATTCCGCCGATCGCCAGTCCGACCGAGCAGAACATCAGCAGCCATTCCATGGTGGTGTCGTGATGCACCTCGCCGCCGTGATGAGCTGCCGCTACGGTAGTGATCGAGGGCTCCAGCCAATGCTCCAAGCTGGGCAGTGCATCGTGAACCGGCCCGAAGACCATCGGCGTTCCGATCCAGCCGGCCAGGACGCTGCCTGCGGCCAGCACCATCAGCGGCACGGTCATCGACTTCGGCGACTCGTGAATATGCTTCGCGGTCTCGGGCTCGACGCGCGACTCCCCGTAGAAAGTCATATACATCAGGCGGAACATATAGAAGGCCGTGAGCCCCGCCGTGAGGAACCCGATCACCCAGAGCCAGCGCAGATCGCCGCCGTTGGAGGACCAGGATTGCCACAGAATCTCGTCTTTCGAGAAAAATCCCGCCAGGCCGGGAATCCCGGCGATGGCAATCGCGCCGATCCACATGGTGCGGTAGGTGATGGGGATTTTGCCTCGCAGCGCGCCCATCTTACGCATGTCCTGTTCGCCTGAAACCGAGTGGATGACCGAACCGGAACCGAGGAATAAGAGGGCTTTGAAGAAAGCGTGCGTGTAGAGATGGAATACAGCGACCCAGAAAGCGCCGAGGCCGCAGGCGAGGAACATGTAGCCAAGCTGGCTGACGGTCGAATAGGCCAGCACGCGCTTGATGTCGTTCTGGACGAGGCCGATCGTGGCGGCAAAGATGGCCGTGAGTCCGCCGACGATAGCCACGATCATCATCGTTTTCGGCGCCAGCACATAGAGCGCGCTGGAGCGGGCCACCATGTAGACGCCCGCGGTGACCATGGTCGCGGCGTGAATCAGGGCAGAGACGGGGGTCGGGCCCTCCATGGCGTCAGGCAACCATACATAGAGAGGAAGCTGCGCCGACTTACCCGTGGCTCCGATGAAAAGCAGCAGTGTGATGGCGCTCATGACGCCAAAAGCGGCCGTTTCGGCATGAAAGCCGCCCGCCGCGATGGCCGGCTTGAGTTCGGTGAAGGTCAGCGTCCCCAGCGTCGTGAAAATCAGCAGCATGCCGAGAACGAAGGCGGCGTCCCCGATGCGGTTGACCAGGAATGCTTTCGTGGCCGCGTCGGTGGCGGATTTCTTTCGGAAGTAGAAGCCGATCAGCAAATAGCTGCACAGGCCAACCCCTTCCCAGCCGACGAACAACAACACATAGTTGTTGGCCAGCACCAGCATCAGCATGAAGAAGATGAAGAGGTTGAGGTAGCCGAAGAAGCGGTAGTAGCCGCCGTCGTGCGCCATGTAGCCGACCGAGTAGACGTGAATCAGGAAGCCGATTCCGGTGACGACCAGGAGCATGACCGAGCTGAGCGGATCGAGCAGGAAGCCCCAATCCGCGCTAAACGTCGCTAGCGCGCCCGACGCGGTAGCGGACTTGAGTCCCGCCAGCCAGGTGAACAGGACGACTTCATGGGTATGACCTTCGACGCCGGTCAGCTCAATGATCGCGGCCAATGAGAAAAGAAAAGCGATCAGGATGGCGCCCGGGCACAGCAGGCTGATCAGTTTTTTGCCGGCGGGTGTTTCGTGGTGCGCGTCGTGGCCGTGGCCATCGTCATGCGCGTGCTGAGGATCCAGGCGACGCCCGAACAGCAGCATCAGCAATGCTCCGCATAGCGGGAACATCGGGATCATCCATATGTTGTCGAGAAACATTGTTTACGTTGTTTACGTTGAGCCGTTTTTCCGTTGAGCGGTTGAGCTGTTTTTCGTGCGGCGGGTGAGGTGAATCACCAGCGCAGGATGTCTACCTCGTCGGCGTGTACTGTTTCCTTGTTGCGGAACAGGGCGATCAAAATGCCTAGTCCGACGGCGACCTCGGCCGCCGCGGCGGTGATGACGAAAATGACGAATACTTGGCCGTTTACGTTCTGGAGATGATTCGAAAAGGCCACCAGGTTGATGTTGACCGCGTTCAGGATCAGCTCGATCGACATCAGGATCACGAGCAGGTTCCTTCTGGTCAACACGCCGATCGTGCCGATGATCAGCAACGTCGTACTCAGAATCAGGTAATGCGCTATTGTTACGGGAATCATGTAATTACGTTCTAATTTCTTGCGGCGACTACTTGAGGTGCGGCATCCCTTTGTCTACTTGCTTTCTACGACTCGGTTCTCACTTTCGACATGACGACGGCTCCGACGATGGCAACCAGCAGGAGGATCGACGCCAATTCAAACGCCAGCAGGTACTCGGAAAACAGGACATAGCCCACTTCCTCGGAATTCTTGGTGATGTTACCGATCTCGGGTGGGGGACCCGCCGCGCTCAATCCAAAAGCGCCTGCCCCGCGAGAAACCAGAATGCCGAGCTGGGTGGCCAGTACGCCCGCCGCGATCACGGCAAGCCACTTCTGTTGCGCGAATCGGCGCTGACGCACCTCTTCGTTGATGGGCACCAGCATGATGACAAACAGATACAGCACCATGATCCCGCCGATGTAGACGATCACCTGCACGCCCGCCAAAAATTCAGCGCCCTGAACCAAGTACAAACCCGCGACACCCAGCAACGTCGCGATCAACCAGACCGCGCAATGGACCACGTTGCGCAGGGTAATGGTCAGCACGGCCCCTAGCAAAACCAGGGCCGCGAAAGCGTAGAAAAGGAGGCTATCAAGCAACATCGGGAGAATACGATTTTCTATGGGGTCGAAGAGAGTCTATCAGCATACATCAAAATTTTTGCTTGGGCCGCGATTGCGCTAGAAACTTCCCAAAACACCGCCGGCTAACGATCGGTCCCGCAGCGGATTTCGTTCAGAATTTGTACTCTGTCGGCAGCGGACCCTCTTCCAGCATTTGGCGGTCCCAGATGGCCCCTTCGCGCGTGAAAGAAGCCATTTCAAAGTCCTGCGTCAGCTCCAGCGCATCGACCGGACAGGCGTCTTCACACAGTCCGCAAAACATGCAGCGAGACGTGTCATAGGTGAAATGCGTCAACTCCTTGCGGCGTGTTTCCGCGTTCCGCTGCGAGCCCACGACGATGAGCTGCTCCGGGCAGGCCAGCGCGCACAGGTTACAGGCGATGCACAGGGTCTGTTCGGTCTCCGGATGCACGTTCAGCCGGGGCGCCCCGCGATAGCGCTCGGCGACCTCGGGCCGCTCTCGGGGGTACTCCTCGGTGCAGACGTACGCTGGATTCTGATTCCGCAGCGTCACCCACAGACCCTTCATCAAATCGACCAACAAGACCGTCTTGAGAAACTCTTTCATGCTGTTACCTCGGTGCGCCTAATACCCGAATGCCTGCAGGATTTCCCCGCTGACCATGGCGAACGCGTTGACGATCAGGGCGCCGATGCTGATCGGGATCAAATACGTCCACCCCACGCGCATCAACTGATCGTAGCGGAACCGGGGAAAAGTGCCCCGGAACCAGATGAAGCTATAGACGATCACGAAGACCTTGAACAGAAACCAGAACAGCCCGATGATCAGCTCATTCATTGCCGGGATCGCGAACAAGAGAACGAACAGGAACATGGCGCCGCCGACCACCGCCATGACGGCTTTCTGTTCGATCAGCATCAGCTTGATCACGCCGCGCACGCACATCAGGCCCAGAATGCCGAACACGAGCATCGGAAAGGCGTAGTTGAACACGACCGCTAAAGACTCGACATTCGGGAACGGCCGCAACCAGCCGCCCCAAAAAACCGTGACGCCGATCGAGGAGATCACGAAGATGCTGGCATACTCGGCCAGGAAGAAAAGCGCGAAGCGAAAACCGCTGTATTCGGTATGGAAGCCGGCCACGATCTCCGACTCCGCGTCCGGCAGATCGAACGGAGCACGATTGGTCTCGGCGATCGCCGCGATCATAAACAGCACGGCAGGCACGAGCATCAAACCCCCGTTCGCGAACGCGATCCATACGCCCTGGTCGAACTGCGATAGGACAATCCCTTGCATGCTCAGCGTGCCGGCCACCATCAGCCCGGTGACGAGCGAGAACCCCAGAGGCACTTCGTAGCTGACCATCTGCGCCGCCGAGCGCAGCGACCCCATCAGCGAGTATTTGCTATTGGAAGACCAGCCGCCCAAGATCAGGCCCAAAACGCCCACCGACGACATCGCGAGAATAAACAGGATGCCGATATTCACGTCGGCCACGAAAAACTTGTCACTCAGCGGGATGACGGCAAACGCCGTCAAAGCCGTGAAGGTCGACAGCACGGGCGCAAACCAGAAAATCCATTTATCGGCGCCCGCCGGGATGATATCTTCCTTCAGCAGCAGCTTGAAGGCGTCGGCGAGCGGCTGCAGGAAACCGTACGGCCCCACGCGCATGGGTCCGAGGCGGACTTGCATGTCCGCGAGGACCTTGCGTTCCAGCAAGACGATGTATCCCGCTACCAACGGAAACAGCGCCACGATCAGCATTGTGACGATCAGCGGGAACACATAGGGATTGCTTAGGATCTCTTCCATCAATTACCTTGCTTGAATATCAACGTTGGTTAAAAACCGTGCTTAAAAACTTACTCAAACACCACTTGCTGATGCAATGCCCGGCCGCCAAGGGCCGGCACGAGTGCCGGCTCGGCAAGTTGAGAGCTTGCGCCGCGTGTTTTCCTAGCGATCCACCTCGCCCAGCACGATATCAATGGTACCGATAATCGCCACGACGTCGGCGACTAGACTTCCCCGGCACATCCGATCCAGCGCTTGCAGGTTCACGAACGAGGGCGGCCTGACTCGAATCCGGTAGGGCTGCACCGAACCATCGCTAACGACGAAATAACCCAACTCGCCCTTGGGGGCCTCGATCGATGTATAAGTTTCGCCGACGGCCGGCTTGAGTACCTTCGACACTTTGCCCTTAATCGGACCCGGGGCTAGCTTCTCCACTCCCTGTCGAATGATGCGCGCCGATTGCCGCATCTCCGCCATCCGGACCAGATACCTGTCGTAGGTGTCGCCATTCTGGCAGGTCGGAATGTCGAACTCGTAATTCTCGTAGCCGGAATAGGGCTGCGCTCTTCGCAGGTCCCACTCAACGCCAGCGGCGCGCAAAACAGGGCCCGTCACGCCATATTCCTTGCATTCGTCCGCGTCCAGAATGCCGATACCCTTCGTACGGCCAACCCAAATGCGGTTGGTCGTCAGCAGCTCTTCGTATTCGTCCACCTTCGGCAGGAACCAGTCACAGAACGCCAGGCAGTCCTTCTCGAAACCGCCGTAGGTTTCATACTGCAGCCCGCCGATGCGAAAGGCATGCGTCGTCAAGCGCGCGCCGCAATATTTTTCGAATATTTTGAGGACTTCTTCGCGCTCGCGGAAGCAGTAGAAAACCGGCGTCATCGCGCCGATATCGAGAGCGTGCGTGCCGAGCCAGAGCAAGTGACTGGCGATGCGGTTCAGTTCCGCCAGAATGACCCGCACGACCTGGGCCCGCTCGGGAATCTCAACGCCCGCCGTCGTCTCCACCGCGTGGCAATAGCCTAGTGCATTCGAGACGGCCGCAACGTAGTCCATGCGGTCGACATAGGGAGCGAACTGGACGTAGGTACGGTTCTCGGCGATCTTCTCCACGCCGCGGTGGAGATAGCCGATGACGCACTCGGTGCCCCGCACGGTTTCGCCATCCAGCTTTAGGATGACGCGCAGCACGCCGTGCGTCGAGGGGTGCTGGGGCCCCATGTTGAGCACCATCTCGTTGGAGTCGAGGAACGTTGCTTCTGGGGCGTCGAGGGAAGTGGCTTCAGACATGACTAGGCGCTCTCGATGTGCAGGTTTTCACGCACCCAGTCTTGGTCTTGCTGGATGATCGAGTACTCTTTTCTGAGCGGATGCCCCTGCCATTCGTCGGGCAAAAGAATCCGCTTCATGTTGGGGTGACCTTCAAACGCGATCCCGAACATATCGAAGACTTCTCGCTCCAGCCAGTCCGCCGTGAGGTGAGCGTTGACCGCGGTGGCGGGACTCTCGCCGTCGGCGGCATGTGCTTTGATTCGCACTCGTGTGTTCTTCGCGAAGGAGTAGAGAATCCAGATGACCTCGAATCTTTTTTCCCGCTTGGGGTAATCGACGGCCGTGATGTCGACCAGGTAGTCGAAGTCTTGCTCAAGTTTCAGATACTCGATGATCGGGATGGCAGCCGACAGCTCAGCCACCAGAAAGTCCTGGTCCCGATAGCTTAAAAATTCCGTGACTTGCCCTCCGAAACGCTCCTTGAGCGCATCGACAAGCGGTCCCTCCCAGGGACTCACTTCCATTACGGCGGGAGCTTTCTTCTTGGGCGGGGGCTTGGCGGCGGGCTTTTCCGCTGACCCGGCGGCAGGTTTGGACGCGCTTACATCTGGAGACGCGGCGGCCGGTTTCGGCGCGGACTCCGCGGCGGGCGTAGAGCCGCCGGTCTCCGAAGTGGCTCCTTCCGGGGGCTTCGCCCCGGCGTTTCCGTTCGAAGCGGGGACTTCCGCGCTGGGCTTGTTCTCGTCAGCCATATATCACTGTACCTCAGCACGCCAAATAGAAGACGGACGGTCTCACTTGCCCGCGAGAGGAACCTACGTGTGTAACACAGCGCGAATTAGGGTGTCAAACGAAGGTTGCGCTACAAGGCATTTCAACCCCGGCCGATGCTACCGCGAGCCGCACTGAATTGGAGATTGGCGGGACGCCCCCCCTACTCCAAGGGAGGCGGCGCGAAAACGTACGCTGGGCGGGCTGCCTTGTGCGAAACTTCTACCTCAATCCCAACCTCCGCCTCGACAAAATGCGTGCGTTTCTCCAGTGAGTCCGCTCTTCTGACCGCCCGACGGGGAAAGCGCGCGATGGGCGCGCCAATGCTTCGTTGCGCTTCCTCGCCGTGCTCGATGCCGGCGCGGGCGTAGCACGGTACGCCCCTGCGCCGCTCGGAACGCCGGCCCGGAGGTCGGCGCGGCCCGCCGGGAGGCGCGCGCCACCTCGGGACACGAGGCTCGGCGCTCGAGTGGTGAGAAATGCGGACTAG
>Ga0310123_10003670_pt1 | contig 11792 bp, 5 predicted proteins | sample CB6_AW_1057_MG_FD_203505 | JGI IMG/M metagenome (GOLD analysis project Ga0310123, IMG submission 203505) | Marine microbial communities from Western Arctic Ocean, Canada - CB6_AW_1057 | ecosystem: Environmental > Aquatic > Marine > Oceanic | place: Canada: Western Arctic Ocean | collected... | reverse complement strand
TTTATATGCCGCGCCGTGCATAACCGTCTCACCATTGTCATCGACGTCGTCGAGCTGGCCACCCAACTCAAACGCGACCTGAACAGCCTCAAGCACCTCCGGCTCTGTACCTGGGTCCTCCCCCGGCGACGATGTGCCCACCCCGGCGGCTACCATAATCGGTGTGGTGTTGTCCTCATTAGGAACTAGTGGATCTGCGCCGAGTTCAGCCAGTAGACGCATCAGGTCGGCATCACCGGTCCGCGCAGCAAGCAGAAACGGTGTCCCCCCAATAAAATTCAATCTGGTAATGCCCGCCGGAGGCCTTGCCGTTACAAGCGCATTCACATCAGCTCCAGCGGAAACAATCTTGCGGACAAAATCCAGACTGGACAGACCTCCTGAACCTTCCGGAGCTGGATTATTACTTCCAGCTACACCAGCCTTTCGAACCCACGACACCTGATGCAACGCCGTCCAGCCCCGCGATGCCACATTCACATCAGCACCTCGATCTACCAGCAACGCAGCCAACTCATAGTGGGCATTAGCGGCGGCCAGCAAAAACGCATTTAAACCGGTAGCAGCGCGCTCCGCACTAGTCCCGCCACGACGTGTTTCTTCGATAATAGGCAGCGCATCTTCCACATCAGCTCCGCCTTCCAGTAACGTCTGAACCACATCAATCTGTCCTTCGCGCGCAGCGAAAAGCATCGCGCTCCACCCTTTGTTCGAGCGAGCGTTCAAGTCCGCGCCATAAGACAGCATTGGTGGAACGAGATGAGCATGCCCCTCAGCCGCTGCCCACATAAGCGCCGTCTGACCACGCCAGGTTTCCGCGGCATTCACAACGGCTCCCGCATCTAGCAACACCTTAACTACATCTAATGAACCCGTTCGAGCCGCCGTCATTAGAGCTGTCTCAGCCTCGGCCGTCGCCTCGTTAGGGTCCGCCCCTGCCGCAAGTAGCGCACCAACGATCGCAGCGTTGCCGTTCGTGCACGCCAGTGTCATGGGACGCACACCGTAACGGTTGGCCGCCGTTGGATCTGCTCCTGCCTCGAGCAGCATGATGACGACATCGAGTTGGTCCGCATGAGCCGCCCAATGGAGTGGAGTGGTGCCGTCAGCCTCTGCAGCAGTGACATCCGCACCACGTGACACCGCTACTCGAACCTGGCCAACGTCACCGGCTCGAATCGCTTCGATCAGATCGGCATCAAGCGCGGTATTCGCAGATGCGACACCACCACCGAATGCAAGGCCCAACACGATCACCGCTAGCGCAAACAACCCAGCTATATATCGTCGCATCGCATCTCTCTGTGCCCGCACAACCCTCACGGCTGTTCTACAGCGTCAATGGCTCAATCACCTCGCCAGCACGACCGGTACTGTCAGCGAACTGGTCGATGCGAGCACCAACATCGTCAAGCAACGTGAGGTGTAGATTCGCGAGTGGCTTCAGTTCGTCATACTTAACGTGCTGTCCACCAACGATACTTGATCCCGCGCCGCTAGCAACAATAACGGGTAGGTTCCGGTGATTATGAACATTCGGATTACCCAAACCACTACCGATCATGTACGTGGTGCTATCGAGTAACGACCCCTCTCCATCCTCGGTCTTCTTAAGCTGCTCGATCATGTAGGCGAACAGCGACACATGGTACTGATTAATTTTCGCCAATTTCGCGAGTTTCTCCGGGTCGTCAACATGGTGCGAAATGGGGTGATGCGGCTCCGGCACACCGATCTGAGGATAGGTTCTCGTGCTCGCCTCACGTGCCATCTGGAACGTGATGACCCGGGTCAGGTCAGCCTGCAACGCAAGCACCTGTAGGTCATACATCAGCTTCACATGATCTTCCCAGGCCTCGGGAACGCTAGTAGGGCGTGTGAGATCGGTCAATGGAGAATCGCTGACCGATACCTCCGCACGTTGAATTCGGCGCTCAACTTCGCGAACAGTGTCAAGGTATTCATCAACACGGTGTCGATCACCACTCCCGAGCTGCTTCTGCAGACTCGACATGTCCTCGAGTACCCAGTCAAGAATGCTCTTGTTTTGCTTCAATTCTGCTTTCCGTTGTTCGGGTGTACCGCCATCTCCGAACAGGCGCTCAAAAACGATGCGCGGGTCAGATTCAGTCGGATTCGGCGCAGTCGGCGAGGCCCACGACAGGCTATTCATGTACGCGCAGGCGTACCCATTGTCACAATTTCCGACTTGCGCAATTAGGTCCGTGCCAAGTTCCAACGAGGGCAACGGCGTCTCCTTGCCAATCTGCTGAGCCGCTATTTGGTCAACGGACGTGCCATTCACGTAATCACTACCCTCAGTCCGTTTCGGTTTAACGCATGTCAAAAATGAAGAGTTCGCGGACGCGTGGTTCCCAGTTGTATGGGCAGCGTCTATCTCTAGATTCGTGACGACCGTGACGTTGTCAAGGTGCGGCATCAGTGGAGACAACGACTCAGACAGTTCCGTCAGTCTCCCGTTCTGCTTCGGAGTCCACGGGTCATAATGCACGCCCATAGGCATGTAAACGATGCCTAGGCGCCGGGGTGCGATCGAAACAGTGCGAGCCATTGCCGACGCGGCTGGCACCATAGCATCGAGTAACGGTAGTGCCACAGTAGCGCCAAGGCCACGTAAAAAGGTACGTCTGGGCAATGCCATTTTTGTAATGATCATGACTGTGATCTCCTCATCTGAAAAGAACTACTCTGCACAACACCAAGGATAAGCGACGTCAAACGATAATCATCCTCGGCCGCCGCCTTTGTTATCGCACGGACCGTCGGCGCGTCGATGTAATCAACACCGCGCCCCAACGCATATGTTAAAAGTTTCTCCGTCAGCGTCCCGACGAAAACCTCGGGACGATCGAGCAACGCGCGCTGCAACCCACTGACACCGTCAAACTCTTCACCACCAGGAATACTACCAGCAGCATCGATAGGCGCATCACCCTCAAAATCGCGCCATCTCCCGATAGCATCAAAGTTCTCCATCGACAAACCAGCTGGGTCCATGATCCTGTGACAGACGGCACATTGCGGATTTTGCCGGTGGACTTCCATTCGCTCACGCATTGAAACGATCCGCGTGTTCGAACGTGTCTCATCAAGAGCCGGCACGTTCGGCGGCGGCGGCGGCGGCGGCGTGCCGAGTAAATTCTCTAAAAGCCATTTACCACGTAACACCGGCGATGTCCGTGTTGCGTAAGAAGTGACCGTCAGAATACTACCGTGACCAAGAATTCCTCTCCGAGGGCTTTCGTTCGTCAAATCGATCCGTCGGAAGTGGTCACCATAAATATTGGGGACGCCGTAGTGCGTCGCAACGCGCTCATTCACAAAAGTGTAGTCAGCAGTTAGCAGTTCAAGCGCGCTCCGGTCCTCAGACAGAATATTCTGAAACAACAGTTCGGTCTCCCGCTTAAATCCCTGTCTCAAATTGTCGTCAAAATCTGGAAACAAGCGCGCATCAGGTCGTACGGCATCCAAATTGCGCAGATGTAACCATTGCGAAGCGAAATTCGTTGTTAAAGCCTGTGAACGAGGATCAGCCAACATCCGACGAACTTCTGCCTCCAATCGGGAGGGGTCACTAAGCTGCCCAGCAGTCGCTACCTGAAGAAGTTCGTCATCCGGTGGCGCGCTCCACAGGAAAAACGACAGCCGACTGGCTAGTTCCAGATCACTCACACGGTATGGAGCCCCTGCCAACACACCCTCGGGGTCGCGTTCAATGCGAAACAGAAATTCCGGGCTGGCAAGTAGCGCCCTCAGCGCCGTCTCAACACCTACCTCAAAACCACCACTCGTGTATCCATCACGATAAAACGAAACTAGCTGGTCCAAATCAGCCACTGTCACCGGTCTTCGATATGCGCGACGAGCAAGTTCTGCCAGTATGGAAGTGGCACACTCTTCCGCTTCTGCACTAGACGAAGAGCTAGGTCGACAGGACAAAATTCTGGCACGACTTGGTGTGTCACCAATCCCTGACGGATCGAAAGGCCCAACGATAGAAACCGACCGAACAGCTGGTTGTTGCCGCGGGGAACGATCCATATTGTAGTGAGCGTCGTAAGGTTGACGCGTCGTCTCGAGTAAAGCGGCGTTCTTCTCAATGAACGTAGCGGCAACGACATGCGGCCCCGCACTCACCGACACACTTACATTTAAGTGATTATCAATACCCGCGTCCGCGTAGTAGGCGGAGTTCGCTTGCATCACCATGTTCTCGCTCGGAAGCATCGTAAACTGCTCCAAGCGAGCCCCGTCGAGTAGAATCTCAACCTCATGCGGCTCCGTTAAGCCTTCGACATTCTCGTTACGATTTCGCTGTAATCTGACCTGGATCTCGTACTCGCCATCAAATGGGAAGGTATGCGTAAAAGCAGTCCCCCCACGCGTCCCAAAGGGCAAGCCGATCAAGTGATCTTCTTGGGTACGGTCAACTGGCACGATGACCACCCGACTCCCCGGCGTTGGCGCCCGACTTCCTACTGCTAAGCGACTAACCTTCTGGGCGGTGACCAGATAGCGCTCCATCAACGTCGGGGACAAGTTGCCGACACCAACATTATCAAACCCAAAACTCACATCATCGCGAGGCAAAAGCTCCGTAACGTCGATGTCTAGCGAAAGCAAATTTCGGATTGAGTTCTGATACTCAGTTCGATTCAGCCGACGAAATGTGGCTGCGCGACCAGGATTGGGATTTGCCGCAGCGTGGCGATCTAGGGCCACTTCCAAGTAAGACACAAGGTGGTCGTATGTTGAACGGTCAGGACGCGGTCTAGGCTGGGGCGGCATCGAACCGGTTCGAAGCTTCTTGACAACCTTCTCCCAGACCTCGGGGTGGGCCGCTACATCAGTTATGTCAACGCCCTCCAGGGAGAGGCCGCCCGTCTCCAAGCTATCGTTGTGGCAACCAAGGCAGTACTGTTTTACCAGTCCAGCCTCATCGAACTCTCCGCTGGAAGAGGGCTGCTGGGCGGCGACACTTGCCCCCGCTGCGTTCATAAAGAAACACAGAACAAACAGACCACGATACATGCTTGACGACAAATCGAAACCCATGCCTTTCAATAAATAGATCTGTTCCAGTCTCGTATTTTACACGTGATAAACCTGTTGTGCTACTTTATTGACGTATACGTGTGATCTTCTGACATGCCTACTTTTCGTCTAACGCTCACTCTCGCGGTCACTGTCCTCCTTTCGATTACCACCACAGATTTTTTGACCGCTCAAAACCCTTCTTCTCAAAGGTTTAGTGCGGAAGATCATGCCTCGGTCGAAACTCTCACAGAAAAATACTGCATTCGCTGTCACGGTGCTCAGACACAGACAGCTGGCATCAACCTGACTGCCATCCTTGAAGAAACTCCACTGGTTCGAAATCGAGAGACGTGGGAACGGGTTATCGATGCCGTCAGCGTCAAAAAAATGCCTCCCACAAACGCACCGCAACCAACCGCCAATGAACGGTCCCGACTCGTGACAACTCTCAGTAGTGCTATCAATAATTTTGACTACAGCACAATAGACAATCCTGGTTTTGAACAAATCCGCCGGCTAACACACCGCGAATTCGACAACACGCTACGCGACCTGTTGGCAACGGACTTCTCTGTAACGGACCGCTTCCCGACAGAACTCACAAGTGCCGGCGGATTTGATAACTCAGCAAATACACTGTTTTTAGAATCAAGCCTGATGGAACGTTACATCGCGGCCGCAGAACGCGTCGTCGAATTGATGCTCCCAACCGTCCCCAACACGAGCGCGCAACAACGTGCTCATAAGCATGTATTCATCATTGAACCCGGAAACAGAATCACGGAGAGGCAAGCCGCAGACCAAATACTCCGAACGTTTATGCAACGTGCATATCGGCGGCCTCCAACTCCACAGGATGTAACGCGCGCCCTCGAGCATTTCCAGACAACACGACAAAACGGGCGCACTTTTCAAGCCTCCATCAAGAATGTAATCCAAGCGATCCTGATCTCTCCAAAGTTTCTTTTACGCGTCGAGAATAGCGACTCAACGTCATCACCGTTTCCCATAGATGACTGGGCTTTAGCCTCACGTCTGTCGTACTTTCTCTGGGCATCCATGCCAGACAACGAACTTCTGTCACTTGCTGCTTCTGGCGATCTAGGAAAACCGGAAATTCTCCTTCAACAGGTCGACCGCATGATTGCCGACCCACAAGCCAACACGCTCGGAAGTATCTTTGCTGCGCAATGGCTAGGCTTTCAGCATGTCGGAACACGCATTTGGCTCGACCCTATCGACAATCCATGGTGCACCGACACCCTCATGACGGCGATGCGGCAAGAGACAGGTTTGTTTTTCATGTCACTCGTTCGTGACAACCAACCGATTCGTCGCCTACTCGATGCCGATTACACCTATGTGAACGAGGAGCTTGCGACCACGCTCTACGGAATGTCCGGAGTTTACGGTGAGGAAATGCGTCGCGTTCCGGTGACCGACTCAAATCGAGGTGGCATTCTTGGGCACGGCAGTATTCTGGCGCTAACGTCGAACTACAAGGACACCAGTCCGGTCAAACGCGGCCAGTACGTGCTCGACACACTGCTCGGAACCCCTCCCCCACCGCCACCTCCGAACGCTGGCGTGCTGTCGGACGAGGTCGCCGACCTCAAGAATATGAGTTTTCGTGAAAAGGTCGAGCTACATTCGAGTAACCCCACCTGCCGCGCGTGCCACAGCCGTATCGATCCGATCGGATTTAGTCTCGAGAATTTCGACTATTTTGGCCGTTGGCGTGACAGTTACCACTTTCGTGAACGTGTAGATACTGAAGCTGATGCCGACGAAACACGCATCATTGAAGACACAAACGCATTCGAAGAAATACGGTACTACCGCAACACATACACGCCGATCAGTGCAACCGGAACCCTACCTAGTGGAACGCCGTTTAACGGGCCAACGGAACTTAAACATGCACTGCTCACGGAGCGGCACGGTGATCTCGCACGACAAACCGTCGAAAAAATGTTGTCCTACGCACTGGGTAGACAACTCGAGTACTACGATGAGCTAGCCATCCGCACCATCATCGAGCGGCTCGAGGCAGATGATTTTCAATTTCAAACCCTGATAAAAGCCATCGTGGAAAGCTACCCATTCCGATACAAAAAGAATCCGTCAGCTGCTGGAAATTGACTACACTGTGAATTATCAGCGCGAGAGCATATGTCCTTAACTAATGTCTCAAGGCGAGCAGCACTTCGGGCCATTGGGGCTACCGTTGCGCTACCGCTCCTCGATGTCATACCACAGCGGCCCCTCGCCGCCGCGACGAGCGGAGCACGGCGACTGGCTTATCTTTACTTTCCTAATGGCATCGCACGAGGGACCTGGCATCCAGCAAAAACTGACCACACTGGTCGACTCCTTAAGTTAAATGATTGGATGAGTCCGCTGGAGCCATTCAAGGATGACCTCTTGATTCCTAGGAATATCTGGACCCCGCTCGGAAATGGTCATGTTGGTGGGACACCAACATGGTTGACTGGGTTGGATTACAACCGCCAAGCGATTAATGCGGGTGGGACCTCGGCCGACCAAATAGCGGCTCGCCATTTCAGAAACGAAACATTACTACCATCCCTCGAACTCTCACTAAAAGGGGAGGGGTTCTTCTCCAATTCATTGTCACGCAATTCAATCTCGTGGGGTGACGCGGACCGCCCACTGCCACGTGAGGTCGAACCTCGAGCGGTTTTTGACCGAATGTTTCGGCCTCCCTCTGGCGGCGCCAGCGATCGCTCTGTCATGGACTTGGTGCTGGGTGAAGCTAAAGAGTTGAGCCGGTCTGTAAGCCAGGCCGATTCCTATCGCCTAGACGAGTATTTTGAGTCGATCCGCGCACTCGAGCGGCGCATCGAGTTTTCCGAACAGCAGTCGCGCACAATGGGCGAGGATAAAGCACTAACGGATACTCTGATGACGCCCGAACCTGGCATACCGAGTGACCACGAAGAGTACGTACGTCTCATGATGGACTTAATGGTCATCGCGTTTCAGTCAGATGCCACACGAGTTATTACGTTCATGCTCGATCATGGACAGTCGAATCGATACTTCAACTTTATTCCGAACGTCAGTGGCACTTGGCACGCACTCTCGCACTACAAGAACGCTTCAGGCAAAACCGAAGACGACGACGGCGTTACCTCGTGGAGCTCGCCAGACGAGAAGCAGCGCATGTACTCCGAGGTCATACGCTGGCACCACCGACAAGTCGCATACCTTTTGCAGCGGATGAAATCCGTTCGCGAACCGGACGGTCGGACGCTACTAGATAATTCGACAGTGCTCTATGGGGCCACGCTCGGTGACGGTAACGAACATGACCCTCATGACCTGCCGACACTGGTCGCAGGACGCGGCGGCGACACAATCAAGACCGGGCGCATGCTTGAGTTCTCTGAACCGACAGACCTGTCGCATTTACATCTCGCGCTTTTGCAGAGCGCCGGCGTTCCCATTACAAATTTTGCGAATAGCTCCAGCCCACTTGAAGGGATTCACACGTAACATTTCTCTCACCTCACACCTGAAACAGTCACCTCGAATGGACGTAGAAACGATCCAATGCCCGCACTGCGCCGAACTGCTGGACATCGCAATCGACTGGTCCGTTACCAGACAGCGGTACATCGAAGACTGTCAGGTCTGTTGTCGGCCAATCTCAATAGCCGTCTCGTTCGACGACAATAGAAACGCTGCCATCGATGTGCAGGCCGAGTCATAGCGACCACCTGTGCCGTACATGCAAACGCCGACCGAGGCTCTACCAAGGTCGGCGCTTGTATCGCGAGATGGCCGTTTACTAGAAGACTGGCACGACATTCTCTGCGGAAGACCCTTTGTCGGACTCCACAACATCGAACTCGACTTTCTGACCTTCCACCAAGCTCTTGAATCCGTCTCCTTGAATAGCAGAAAAATGTACGAAAACATCTTTTCCCCCATCGTCTCGAGTCAAAAATCCAAAGCCCTATACTGTCGTTAAACCACTTCACCGTGCCCGTTACAGCCATGTTACGTACTCCAGTCAATAAAAAAACTCAATAAAGCCACCAAAAGTCGCACGGCACACGAAACGAAGCTTGACGGCCACCGTAGAAATCTATGCACAGGTTCCGCTACAGTGGGCACTGCTGCCTCGTCGCAGCAAAGGGGGAATTCATGGGCCGGCCAATTTTTGAACGCCAAGCACTCACTACATGGCTTGTTGCTGTCGCACTGTTGGGAGGAGGAATAACCGCAACTGCCCAAAATCGTCGAGGCGCGAGCTCACTCCGTGGCGTGCCCGCGTTACCGCCACCAGAGCGCCCGGTGGTCCTCTATACCGCTGAACAACCGCGTATTAGAGTCGTTCCAATTGTCGATGGCCTTGAACATCCCTGGGGCATGGCGTTTCGAGCCAACGGCGACATCCTGGTGACGGAGCGTGACCGAGGCACACTGCGTATTATTCGCAACGGACAACTACTTGACACCGACATTAACGGCGTACCGGAGGTCTACACCGGAGTTCGACTCGCCGGCTTGATGGACGTGGTGGTGCATCCCGAGGACGACACAATCGTCTATTTAACCTACTCAAAGGCAGAGGAACGCGACGGAAGGCAGGGCGCGACCGTCGCTTTAGCGCGTGGACGACTCAACGGAGGGGCACTAACAGAGGTGCGGGACATCTTCGAATCTGATGGCTGGGGCGGCGGTATTGCCGCAGCTCGCCTGCTGTGGGGCTCCGACGACAAACTTTTCATGAGCGTCGGTGGCGCGTTTCAATTTGCCGACACGGGTCAGTACGCCCAGGACCCGAGCACGCACTTCGGTAAGCTTCTGCGGCTAAATCCGGATGGCACTGCTCCTGACGACAATCCATTCGTTGGCGATCCCGACTACCTTCCCGAAATATATTCCATGGGACACCGCAACCAGCTTGGCCTCGCCTTTCACCCGGAAACTGGCGACCTCTGGGCCACTGAGAACGGTCCTCAGGGTGGCGATGAGGCAAACATCATCAAATCCGGAAGCAATTACGGCTGGCCCGTCGCCTCCTATAGTCGTCAGTACTCCGGCATCCCCTCCTCGGCAACTCCGTGGTTGGAAGAATTGGCAAGCCCGGAAGTCGTCTGGTGGCCATCGATCGCGCCATCAGGTTTGACGTTCTACACTGGAACCCACTTCCCAGCTTGGCAAGGCAACCTGTTCGTCGGCTCTATGATGCTCGGTCGCATGCAACATACTGGCCATCTTGAACGAATTGTCTTCAATCGACAGGGCCTAGAAATTCGGCGTGAGTCGCTGCTCACAGAACTCAAGCAGCGTGTCCGCGACGTGCAACAAGGTCCAGATGGCTACTTGTACGTCCTAACTGATGAAGACAACTCCGTCCTAATGCGCATCGAACCGGCAAGAGCCATCGTCGAAGCCCCGGGAAGCATCGTACCTGCGATACGTCTCAGCGAGGCACGCGTGACACCATTGCCTAGGTCAGAGTGGAATGACGAACAGCGCACCGTAGCGGCAAAATACATTGGTGATGGGATTTCCGAGAACGTCGTCGAAACCCTAATCCGTCAGCCTGCACTTGCTGACCGAGTCCTTCCATTCCTGTCATACGTCGCCAATAACTCAACGCTCTCTGCACGCCATCGAACCTTGCTGGCGTTACGTACAGCCTGGCTGACTCAAAATGGAAACATTTGGTCCACATATGCAAACCGTGCCGGAAGCGCTGGATTAACTGAAAATGAAGTTCTCCAGATCGCGGAAGGACCGAATGGAAACTGGAGCGAGTTTGAAGAAGCTCTTATTGGACTTGCTGACGAGCTATTTCGCAATGCCTCAGTTACCAGCAACAGCTGGGAATATCTGTCGACAGAATACAACCAGCAGAACCTGGTCGATGCTGTAATTACAGTCAGTGAAATCACCACACAGTCCATTCTGTTTAATTCGCTCGGCATCCAGCCGGATGAGGATGAGACAGCACGCATTCCGACAAACGATGTCGGCTACACCGTAGTAGTGCCAGACCCAGACCCGCCACTTACCGCACCCAGAATTGAGCCCCTCGCCGGTGACGGACTTCGTGTCGGGCGAACGTTGCAACAGCATCCCGATTTGCACGCACAGTGGTATGCAAACGAGCGCTACATCTTAAGTCCAGAACTGTCGCGTCTGACTCCACACGACCGAGAACTCTTAATTCTACGAACCGGCTGGAACGCGCAGGCAGTGTACGAATGGGCAAAGCATGTCGGGAGTGTCGGGCGGGCCAGAGACCATGACCTTGAACCAGTATGGATTGCCCAGGGTGGCGACGCCCCAGGGTGGGATGAAAACGAGCTTGCCCTGATCGAGGCCGCCAACGAGATGTATCGAGACACCATGATTTCAGACGAAACTTGGGCCACTCTTTCACAGTCGTACGACTCACACCAATTGATGAGCATCGCCTGGACTGTCGCCCGATATCGTCGCGTGTCTATGGTGCTTAATGCCCTCGGTGTTCAGCCATTACCCACTGACGAGCGACTTCCAATCCTCGAGGGGTACTAGGCTCAATTACAATCGGGGTCCTCAAGAAATGTAGGCATAACATGATGCGCCCATACACCTTGCTAACCATCATCTGTTTCGTACCGTCTTTTCTGGCCGCTCAATCGAAACCTAGCGTACAGGACGCCGCCAAACACACCGTGGATGGCCAGCCAGACATACAGGGACTATGG
>Ga0310123_10003668_pt1 | contig 11794 bp, 9 predicted proteins | sample CB6_AW_1057_MG_FD_203505 | JGI IMG/M metagenome (GOLD analysis project Ga0310123, IMG submission 203505) | Marine microbial communities from Western Arctic Ocean, Canada - CB6_AW_1057 | ecosystem: Environmental > Aquatic > Marine > Oceanic | place: Canada: Western Arctic Ocean | collected... | reverse complement strand
AGTAAACTTTGTTTCAGGTAGAGATTTTTGGTGGCATGAATTAGTTAAAGATAAGTCATCAGAATGTAAAGCAGAAGTTATGGATTCAGAGGATATGTTGTTTGTCTTATATACTTCTGGATCAACGGGTAAGCCTAAAGGAGTTGTTCATACAACAGGGGGTTATATGGTATATTCAGCCTATACTTTTTTAAATGTTTTTCAGTATGATAAAGATGATATATACTGGTGTACTGCAGATGTAGGATGGATTACAGGACACTCATATATAGTATACGGACCTCTTTTGTGCGGAGCTACAAGTTTAATGTTTGAAGGTGTTCCCACATATCCAAATGTTAGTAGATTTTGGGATATAGTAGATAAGCACAAAGTAAATCAATTTTATACTGCACCAACTGCAATAAGAGCTCTTCAAGCCCATGGATTAGAACCTTTAGAGAATAATTCACTAGACTCATTAAAAGTAATTGGATCAGTTGGAGAGCCAATAAATGAAGAAGCTTGGCACTGGTATCATGATAATATAGGTAAAGGTAATTGTCCACTTGTTGATACTTGGTGGCAAACAGAAACTGGTGGAATAATGATTTCCGCATTAGCGGGAATTACCCCTAATAAACCAGCCCATGCATCACTTCCACTCCCGGGTATAATCCCTGTCATAGTTGATGCTGAAGGAAATGAACTAAGTGGAAATAATGTTCAAGGAAATTTATGTATAAAATCACCTTGGCCTTCCATATTAAGAACTACTTATGGAGATCATGAAAGGTGTATTAATACTTATTTCTCTAGTTATAAAGGAATGTATTTTACAGGTGATGGTGTTAAGAGGGATCATGATGGCTACCTCAGAATTCTAGGTAGAGTTGACGATGTAATGAATGTATCTGGACATAGAATGGGTACAGCTGAGGTTGAAAATGCAATTAATGAACATAGTGAAGTTATTGAATCTGCTGTGGTAGGTTATCCTCATGAGATAAAAGGAGAGGGGATATATGCTTTTGTTATTATAAATCCTGGATCTGAAAATGATAATATAAAAAATCAAATTACAGATGTTGTAAGAAATGTTATAGGTCCAATAGCAAAACCAGATAAAATCCAGATTGTAAGTGGACTACCAAAAACTAGATCTGGTAAAATTATGAGAAGGATTTTGAGAAAAGTTGCAAGTAATGATTTGTCAAATATGGGAGATACATCAACCTTATTGAATCCTGATATTGTGGAAGAAATAATTCAAGGAGTAATCAATTAATTAATTTTTCCAATCCTATACCTCTAGACCCTTTAATCAAAATACTTTTATCTTTTATTTGAGTTAAATCCAATTCCTTAATTAGCTCTTCTATATCATTAAACTTTTTGAATCTTGAGTCAGAAGTATTCAGAGAAGAAAAGATTTTACCAATTAAATAGACAGATTCAAAATCCATTTTATCTAAATGGTTAATAATTTTGAGGTGCTCATCTTTAGAGAAACTCCCTAACTCATGCATATCACCTAATATAATTATCTTATTGTTCTGGCTTTCTCTATTAAAATTATCTAGAGCAGCAATCATGCTTGAAGGATTTGCATTATATGCATCTAGATAAATTTTATTTCCATGGTATTCAAGTACTTCAGATCTATTCGCTTCTGTTTGAAACTTATTTAAACCATTCTGAATTTCATCATTATCTAAATCCAAAATTTTTCCAATGCTAATTGCAGAAGCAATATTTGGAAAATTATAATCGCCATAAATTTTACAGCTAAATTCATAGTCATTACTTGAAAGAACTAGCTTGTCATCTTCTTTCTTATATTTAAAAATAAAATCTGATGAATTACCCTTACCATATGATGTATATAAATCACTTTTACATTCTTCTTTCTGAAGACTATCATCATTATTTAACAATATATGTCCATAGTTTTTTATTAAATACTTATAAAGCTCTGTTTTTCCTTTAATTACACCTTTTAAACTTCCAAACCCTTCCAAATGAGCACTTCCAAAGTTTGTTATTAGCCCAATATCAGGCATAGATATTTCACATAGATTTTGAATTTCTCCAATATGATTTGCACCCATTTCTATAACAGCAACTTCAGTTTCAGGTTTTATATTTAGTAAAGTAAGAGGAACTCCAATATGATTATTTAAATTTCTATAAGTACATAATGTCTTATATTTTTCAGAAAGAATACTGCAAATTAGCTTCTTCGTGGTTGTTTTACCATTACTTCCTGTTAAACCAATAACTTTTACATCAAACTTTGATCTATTGAATTTTGATAAATTTTGTAACTCTTTTAGGGAGTTTTCAACAAATATTATTCTCTCATTTTTATTTTTCAATTGAGGATCATCAACTATTGAAAATTTTGCGCCTTTATCTATTGCATCAAGTGCAAATCTATTCCCATCAAAATTTTCACCCTTTATTGAAAAAAATATTTCATCTTTTTCTATAGATCTTGAATCAATAGACACACCATTAGAGGATTGAAAAAGTGAATATAAATTTTGAATGTCCATTCTAATTTTATTGCAATATACTAAAGAAATGAGTAATTTAGCATGGGCTCAAAATTACAGTTGTCAACTATAAAACATGAAGCAAATAACAGGTAAAACTTATATAAATTGGTATGAAGGGATGCTTCTTTGGAGGAAGTTTGAAGATAAACTTGCAGCCTCCTATATACAACAAAAAATAAGAGGTTTTCTCCATTTATACAACGGTCAAGAGGCTATCTTAGCTGGTTGTCTTCATGCTATAGAAATTGGTAAAGATAGAATGATAAGCTCTTATAGAAGTCACGTTCATTCTATTGGACTAGGAGAGGACCCTAAATATGTAATGGCTGAGCTTTATGGAAAGGCAACTGGAACATCAGGTGGTTTAGGGGGTTCGATGCATATTTTTTCAAAAAAACATAATTTTTTTGGTGGACATGGAATAGTTGGAGGTCAGATTCCATTAGGAACTGGTATTTCCTTTGGCGATAAATATTTTAAAAGAGATAATGTTACTCTTTGTTTTATGGGAGAAGGAGCAGTTCGTCAAGGTACATTTCATGAATCTATTAACTTGGCAGCATTATGGAAATTGCCAGTGATTTATATAATTGAAAATAATGGTTATGCTATGGGTACATCAGTATCTAGATCAACTGCACAAAGTGAACTATGGAAGCATGGTGATTCATATGGTATTCATTCCCTATCTGTTGATGGAATGAATATCGTTAAAGTTGCTGAATCAATAGATAAATGTATTAGTCATGCAAGAAAAGGAAATGGGCCTTCTCTTGTTGAAGCAAAGACATATAGATATAGAGGGCATTCAATGTCCGATGCACAACAGTATAGAACAAAAGAAGAGGTTGAAGAGTATAAGAAAATTGATCCAATAACTCAAGTTAAAAATACTATATTAAAAAAGAAATACGCTACTGAAGCAAAGCTTAAAAAAATTGATGATAAAGTGAAAAAGAAAATTAAAGAATGTGAAGAGTTTGCTGAGTCTTCTCCATTTCCTGATTTATCTTTGATGTATGACTCTGTTTATGAACAAAAAGATTATCCATTCATTAAGCATAAAATAGATTAGTATGGCTGAAGTAATTAACATGCCAAGATTAAGTGATACCATGGAGGAAGGAACTCTTGCAAAATGGTTCAAGAAAGTAGGTGATTCAGTTAATGAAGGAGATATATTAGCTGAAATAGAAACAGATAAAGCTACTATGGAGTTTGAATCATTTCATGAAGGGGAACTTCTATATATTGGTATTAAAGAAGGTGAAACAGCACCTGTAGATAGCATAATCGCAATTATTGGTAAGAAAGGAGAAAATATTTCAAGTTTGATAAATGTCTCAGAATCTAAATCTAAGAAAGAGCCAGAGCCAGTGAAAGAGCCAGAGCCAGTGAAAGAGCCAGAGCCAGTGAAAGAGCCAGAGCCACTGAAAGTAACCGAAACATTAAACACACCTAATTTACAAAAAGAAGAAACTAAGAGTGCAAATGATTTAAAGGGCTCTGGTAGCAAAGTTTTAATTTCCCCTTTAGCTAATAAACTTGCAATTGAAAGGGGTGTTGATCTTAGCCAAGTTAAAGGAACGGGTGATAATGGAAGAATTGTCAAAAGAGATATTGAAAATTATAAACCTGCAACTTTTGTAAACACAAATAATATGATCATTGCTACAGAAGAATCATCATATGATCTTCCAAATAGCACAATGAGAAAATCGATTGCTAAGAGACTGTCAGAATCAAAATTCACGGCTCCTCATTATTATTTAACCGTTGAATTTGAAATGGACAATATGATTTCTTTTAGAGAGCAATATATAAATACTCAAAATATAAAGATTTCTTATAATGATATTATAGCTAAAGCTGTAGCTCTCTCATTAGTCAAAAACCCTAAAGTTAATTCAAGATGGCATGATAACAAGATTGAAATAAGTGAGCATGTTCATCTTGGAGTTGCTGTTGCTGTTGAAGATGGATTAGTAGTTCCAGTTATTCAATTCGCAAGTTCAAAGGATATGTCTCAGATAAATACTCAAGTTAAAGACTTTGCGGAAAGAGCTAAAAATAAAAAATTAACCCCTGCTGAAATACAAGGAAGTACCTTTACTATTTCTAATCTTGGTATGTTTGGAATTGAAAGTTTTACCTCTATAATAAATCAACCAAACTCTGCTATTTTATCAATTGGATCAATTATTGAAAAACCAATTGTCAGAGATGGCGAGGTAGTAGTTGGAAATACAATGAAATTAACTTTGGCTTGTGATCATAGAGCAGTTGATGGTGCCACTGGATCATTGTTTCTTAAAACATTAAAAGAATATATTGAAAATCCTGTTTCTATTTTAATTTAGGTTTTTATGAAAACTATTTTGGTCTCAGGTTCAAGTTCTGGTATAGGTTTTGAAATTTGTTCTCAAGCTTCAGATTTAGGTCTAAATGTCATAGCTATTTCAAGAAATGTTGAACCTCTTAAAGGAATATTAAATCTAAAATCATATTCTGTAGATGTGACTAATCAAGAACAAATTGAAAAGTTTGTCAAAAAATTAATTTCAGAAGACATCAAAATAGATATCTTAATTAATAATGCTGGTTTTTTAGTTAAGGATAGATTTATAAATACTACATACGAAATTTTCAAGGAGATTTATGATGTTAATGTTTTTGGATTAGCCACCCTCACAAGATCAGTTTTGCCTATTATTAATAGAGATGGACAGGTAATAAATATTACTAGTGTTGGAGGGTTAAATACTAGTAAAAAGTTTCCCGGTTTATCAGCTTATGCTAGTAGTAAGGGGGCAGTAATTACATTAACTGAAGTCCTAGCTGAAGAATATAGATCTCGTCCTAGATTTAATTGTCTGGCTCTGGGATCTGTACAAACAGAAATGCTAAAGAAAGCTTTTCCAGGTTATGAAGCTAAAATTATGCCTGCTGAGATGGCTAAACAAATCCTTGACTTTGCTTTAGATGAGTCCAGCTTAGTTAATGGAGAGATAATAAAATTAGATAAGGGAAATCTTGAATAAAAGAACAAGATAATTATTTACCTTTTATTTGAATATCTCGGACCTTTTTAAATAATTCAGAGGAGTACACAAAATTATTTACAGACTCATTATCTGTATCAAATATTTCTTGTTTTGAACCTTCCCAAATTTTCCTTCCATTAACTAAGAAAATTATTTTTTCTCCAATCTCCATAACTGAATTCATATCATGAGTATTTATAACTGTTGTAATATTATATTCTTCTGTAATTTCCTTTATTAAGTTATCTATTATTATAGCAGTTTTTGGATCAAGACCGGAGTTTGGTTCATCACAAAAAAGATATTTGGGGTTTAGTACAATTGCTCTTGCAATAGCAACTCTTTTTTTCATTCCTCCAGAAATTTCAGAAGGCAATTTATTATTAGCATCTTTTAAATCTACTCTTTTTATTACCTCATTTCCTCTGTAAATCATTTCATCATTTGATTTATTTGTAAACATCCTCAAGGGAAATATTATGTTCTCAAGAACGGACATTGAATCAAAAAGAGCACTTCCTTGGAAGACCATACCTATTTCTTTCCTTAGGTTAGAAAGATTTGAAAAATTCAAATTATCAAATAGCTTGTCATCAAAGAAAATTTTCCCTTGATCACTATTTAATAAACCTACTAAACATTTCATTAGTACTGTCTTTCCTGAACCACTTTGTCCAATTATCAGGTTTGTTTTACCTTTTTCAAATTCTGTTGAAATATTATCAACAACCTTTATTTGATCAAATGATTTCGAAATGTTTTCTATTTTAATCATTATGCTAAGAGTAATTGAGTTACTATATAGTTTACAATTATTATAACTACACTTGTCCAAACAAAAGAAAGAGTAGAAGCTTTACCTACGTCTAGTGCACCACCTTTCATATAATACCCATGATAGGATGGCACAGTAGCTAAAATGAATGCAAAAAGTGTAGTTTTTACATAAGCATAAAATAGATGGTATACTCTAAAATCAAGCTGTATTCCTTGAATAAAATCATAGCTTGTAGAGAAACCTCCATATATGCTAACAATGTATCCTCCTATTATTCCTAGAAACATTGCAAAAGTGATAAGGAAAGGATATAGTAATAAAGCTACTATTTTTGGAAATATAAGGTAATTATGTGCGTTAATTCCCATTACCTCAAGAGCATCTATTTGTTCAGTAACTCTCATTGTTCCTATGCTAGATGTTATAAATGAACCAACTTTACCTGCCATAATTATAGAAATAAATGTTGGAGCAAATTCTAGTATCACAGATTGTCTAGTTGCAAAACCTACTAGATTTCCAGGTAAAAGAGGGTTTTCAATATTAAGTGCTGTTTGAATAGCAACGACTCCTCCAACAAAAAATGATATAAATGCGACTATTCCAAAAGATCGAATTATTAAGTCATCAATTTCTTTAAAGATTAATATTTTTAGAACATTCCACTTAGTGAATTTTCTAAATGTGTTACTTATCATTAAGAAATATGATCCAATGTGAAAAAAAGTTTTCATTTATATTATACTTGATAAGTTATAGCATTAACATTCATTCCAGCACCTACACTTGCAAACATAATGACATCTCCCTTACTTATTTTGTGACCTTTGTAATTTTCCTTCCTTACAATATCAAAAAGAGTTGGAATTGTTGCAACTGAGCTATTTCCATATTCTTGGATATTCATTGGAAGGACATCATCTGGAGGAGTAGTCTTATATAGTTTATAAAACCTATTAATAATTGCTTCATCCATTTTTTGATTAGCCTGATGAATGAAAATTTTCTTTAGGCTAGAGATATTTTGTTTAGACTCATCAAAGCAATCTTTCATTGCTATCGGAACATTTTTTAATGCAAACTCATAAACTTTTCTACCATTCATTTTTAAAAATTTATCACTATTTGAATTATTATCTGTATCTATTTTATTTCCAATTCCATAATAAATAAATTCATTTTCACCTTCTGATGTATATGATGCAGAAGAATGAGATAAAATACCTCCAGATTCAGAATTATCACCCTCAAGAACTACTGCTCCAGCACCATCAGCATATATCATAGCATCTCTATCATTTAAATCAGTTACTCTTGATAAGGTTTCGCTACCTATTATCAAACATTTATTTGCCATATTTGATTGGATGAACGACTTAGCTTGAATTACTCCTTCAATCCATCCAGGACATCCAAAAAGTATATCATAACCTATACACTTTGGGTTTTTTATATTTAGATTTCTTTTAACCTTGGTTGCAAGTGCTGGGAGATTATCAACTTGCTTACTATTACAAGAAATATCGCCAAAATTATGTGCAAAAATAATATAGTCTAGTGTTTCTGGGTCAATTTTAGAATCATTAATTGCATCATTAGCAGCTTTAGTTGCCAAATCAGAAGAATTTAACTTTTCAGATGCATACTTTCTTTCTTGTATTCCAGTTATAGAAACAAATTTGTCAATTATTTCAGAATTGGAATTTTTAAAGGATGATCCATTATTATCATAGAATTCAGAGTCTAAAAAATCATCATTTACTTTAATAAGTTTAGGCACATAGCTACCAGAACCAGTAATTTTAAATCTCATGATGTAAAATTAATTAATTTAAATTAAAATGATGATAGTGGTGGACAACTACAGATTAAGTTTCTATCACCAAATGCATCATCTACCCTTCTTACTGAAGGCCAATATTTATTTTCTTTTAAGTATTCTTTAGGAAAGCATGCTTCCTCTCTAGAGTATTTATATGACCATTTTTCAGATACAACCATTTGTAGAGTATGTGGAGCATTTCTAAGTAAATCTCTAGAAATTTCATTAGTTGTAATTTCTTTAAATATTGAATTCATTGCATCACAAAATCTATCAAGTTCTTCCAAATTTTCACTTTCTGTAGGTTCGATCATTATTGTTCCCGGAACAGGAAAAGAAACTGTTGGTGCATGGAAACCATAATCCATTAATCTTTTTGCAATATCATTTACTTCAATATTTAATTTTTTGAAAGGTCGACAGTCAATTATAAATTCATGAGCAGAACGACCCTTTTCTCCAGAATAAAGTATAGTAAACTTTTTCTCCAATTTTGATTTTAGATAATTGGAATTTACTATTGCAACTTCTGTTGATTTTCTTAATCCATCTGCCCCCAACAATCTTATATATCCATATGAAATGATACATGCTAAAGCAGATCCCCATGGTGCGGAAGAAATTGCTGATATAGCCTTTTTTCCTCCAGTTTTAACAATTGGATTAGATGGGAGATAATCTTTTAAATGATTTGCAACGCAAATAGGTCCAATACCTGGTCCACCTCCTCCATGAGGTATTGCAAATGTCTTATGAAGGTTTAGATGACAAACATCAGCACCAATTATATTAGGGTTTGTAATTCCAACTTGAGCATTCATATTTGCTCCATCCATGTATACTTGTCCACCAGCTTTATGGATTAAATCAGTAATAGTTTTGATATTTGATTCAAAAACTCCATGAGTTGATGGATAAGTTATCATTAATGCAGCTAGATTATCATTATATTCAGCAATCCTATTCTCAATATCTTCAATATCAATATTACCAAATTTATCAGTTTTTATTACTACAACTTTAAATCCTGCCATCACAGCTGATGCTGGATTTGTTCCATGAGCAGATGATGGAATTAGACAAATATTTCTGTCTCCTTGACCAATATCATTTAAGTATGATTTTATTACCATTAATCCACTGTACTCTCCTTGAGCCCCTGAGTTTGGTTGAAGAGAAGTTGCAGAGAAGCCAGTAATCTCCGATAAATATTTTTCAAGTTTTGAAATTATATAATGATACCCTTCTACTTGATCAATAGGGACAAAAGGGTGAATAGAATTCCATTCTGTCCAGCTAAGAGGAATCATTTCAGTTGCAGCATTTAATTTCATAGTACATGAACCAAGAGAGATCATAGATCTAGTAAGCGAAAGGTCTTTATTTTCAAGTCTTTTGATATATCTCATTAAAGAAGTCTCTGAATGATATGAATTAAAAACTTTATGATTCAAGAATTTAGATGAACGTTTAATGTCTTTATCTATATCAATACTAGATGGGAAATCAATCGATTTAGATTTTTTGTTTCCATATTCTTCAAATACAGATATAATAGATTTTATATCTTTTTCAAGAGTTTTTTCATTTATTGAAATAGATACTTTTGAATTATCAACTTTTAAAACATTAATTTTTTTTGATTCAAAAATTGAAATTATTTTTTTGGAATCACATTCAATAAGCAAAGTGTCAAAGAAACATTTATTAAGTTGATTTAAACCTAATGAATTGATTTTTTTTGATAAAAATTGAGCTTTCTTATTAATGCTTGAAGCTATTTTTATTAACCCCTCAGGACCATGATAAACTGCGTACATTCCTGCCATTACAGCAAGAAGAACTTGAGCTGTACAGATATTTGAAGTAGCTCTATCTCTTTTAATATGTTGTTCTCTTGTTTGTAAAGCCATTCTTAGTGCATGATCTCCATTCATGTCTTTAGTTACACCAATAATTCTTCCAGGTATACTTCTTTTGTATTTTTCTTTAGTTGCAAAAAAAGCAGCATGAGGCCCTCCATATCCTAAGGGTATGCCAAATCTTTGAGTAGTTCCAACAATAACATCTACAAGATCTTCATTTGGAGGTTCAATAATAACTAAACTCATTAAATCAGCAGCTATAACAACCTTTATGTCATCTTGGTTTAATTTTTTTAAAATAGGATTATAGTTTTTAACCTCTCCATGTTTACCGGGATATTGAATTATACATCCAAAATATTTACTAGTTTGAATTTTAGATATATCCCCAATTTCTAATTTAATTCCAATAGGTTTTGCTCTTGTTTCAAGAACTGATTTTGTTTGAGGTAAAATATTTTCATCAATGAAGAAACTAAGAATTTTATCAGTTTTTTGCTTAACTGTTCGATTATTATAAAGCAATGTCATTGCCTCAGCAGCAGATGTGCTCTCATCTAGTAATGAAGCATTTGCAATTTCCATTTTTGTCAAATCACATACCATTGTCTGAAAATTTAATAAAGCTTCAAGTCTACCTTGTGCAATTTCTGCTTGGTATGGAGTATAGGCTGTATACCAACCAGGATTTTCTAAAATATTTCTTTGAATTACTGATGGTGTGAATGTATCATGATACCCTAAACCTATATAAGTTTTAAATTTTTTGTTTTTGTAGGATAATGATTTAATCTCTTTAAGAAATTCATGTTCAGTTATTGCATCAGGTAAATTAAGTTTGTGATCAATTCTTATAGATTTAGGAAGAGTGTCTTCTAGAAGATGATTAATACTTTTAACTCCAATTGTATTTAGAATCTTTTTAAGCTCTGAAGGGTTAGGACCAATATGTCTCTCAGAAAAATTTTCTTTATACATTAAATGTTTTTTGTAAAAATATATATTATTAAATTTAATTGTTAAATTAAATTATTAAATTGTTTATTAAATGTTGAAATTTTTATTAACAATACCTCTAGTTTTAATTCAATCTCTTGTAATTCAAGAAGTTGAAAAACCAAGTGTACTAGAATTAGTTGATGAACAAGTTACATTAGTTGATTTAAGAACTGACCTTGAATTTGAGAGAGGGACAATAGCTGAATCAATAAATATAGATTTTAACAATAAAAATTTTATTGAAAAGGTTTCAAAACTTGATAAGACTAAGCCATATATAGTTTATTGTGTTTCGGGTAATAGAAGTCAAAAAGCTTCAATAATTATGGAATACTTAGGGTTTAAGAAAATATACCATTATAAATCAGGCTATAGTGATTGGATTAAAGATTAAGAATTCTTTTTCAGATCTTTACTACTTTCAATAACTTTATCTTCTAATTCTTTTTTATAATCTTTAATTTTTTTATTAATCTTTGAATCTGATGTGCCAATAATTTGAGCAGCTAGAATTCCTGCATTTTTGGCTCCATTAAGAGCAACAGTTGCAACAGGTACACCGTCAGGCATTTGAAGTATTGATAATATAGAATCCCAACCATCAATTGAATTTCTTGACTTTATTGGAACCCCTATTACTGGAATACTTGTTATAGAAGCTACCATTCCAGGAAGATGTGCTGATCCTCCAGCGCCAGCAATAATTACTTTAATTCCTTTTTTTTCAGCATTTATAGCATAATCAA
>Ga0310123_10003667_pt1 | contig 11794 bp, 6 predicted proteins | sample CB6_AW_1057_MG_FD_203505 | JGI IMG/M metagenome (GOLD analysis project Ga0310123, IMG submission 203505) | Marine microbial communities from Western Arctic Ocean, Canada - CB6_AW_1057 | ecosystem: Environmental > Aquatic > Marine > Oceanic | place: Canada: Western Arctic Ocean | collected... | reverse complement strand
ACAAGTCCAGGAAAACTACGACCCCGAATGGATTCGCGTTGTGCTGGAAGTTTAAATTGTCTGACAATCAAGGAAAACTCAGCGCCCTGATTTCAGACTCTGTCAACACACCTTTGAAAAACGCCACTGACTCGATTTCCGTCTCTTTCAGTAGATCAAGTCGTCCGTCACGCCTGGCGCCAATCACCCATGAATTGTTGTGAGTTCGCAGTGCGCCGATATGGCTGCACAGCAGTTTCGCTAGCGGCTCCTCTCGGCCATTAACATAAAAGTTTATGGGCTCGCGCGAATCACCATTATAAATACACACCAAATCAAACCAGGTCCCGACCGGTACATCCGGTTTGATCAATGCATGGCAGAAATCGTTGGCAGCGTCGTTGAGTCTCATGAAAATACGCCCTTTCGCTAAAACGGATATCTCAGTATTGCCCTCGATGTTCCATTTCATTTGATTCGCAGCAAGCATGCCTTCGGCAGTTTCGGTAAGGAGTCTCAATCTGAAAAAGACGCTGAAAGGCCCGGTGAAATTGTGTGCGGTTTTAGCTGATTTTGCACTGCTGAGAGCGACGGCGCCGGAATTGAATCGCGATGCCCAGCGGCTGGCCTCAAGAACTGCGCCGGCATGTTTGGGCCCGTCATATTTCGTTGCCGTCACATCTCCATGGATTCTTTTGCTGCCATATCCATTAGCTGAATCCGCCTGCCTGATCCATTTGGAGCCCTCGGCTATCGAATTCGTATCAAGCTGTTCATTACCCGTTGGCGAATTGACTAATCCCTGCCGCCACCAACTAATCAGCTTAGCCTTCGGAGATGTTCTAAAGCTCCAGACTTGGCCGATTGTCTTGTTGCCGGAATCGTCTACCTGGTCGATTCGCCAATAGTAAGGCGTATCAGGTTCCAGCAGGCTGGGCCGATATGTTGCACTTGCCTGGTTGCCCTTGAACTGCCTGGCGGTCAACCGCCGGCTGGTGCCCAAGTAAACATCGTGTGAAACGGCATAAATGCCCGCTTCCCATTCAAGCCTTGCCATTAGAAAAAGAATATCCTTTTGGCCATTTGCCGGTTTGAGTTGTCGGGCCGCTTTGGAGGCAGTCGTAAAGCTCCAGGCCCGCCCGCGGGTCTTAACGCCCGCGTTGTTGTTTTCATCAACGCGCCAATAGTATGTTGTCTCTGGTTCCAGAGTATCTGCCTGATATGTTGCCTCTGCCTGGTTGCCTCTGAACTGTTCCGCTGCCGGCATACCGGCAGTGCCGAGATACACATCATGAGAAACTGTCCCGACCCCCTTTTTCCATTTAAGAGTTACCGCCTGCGGGTGGACAAACTCTGCCCCATGGGTTGGCCTGGGATGCTTGGCAATTGTCGAGCCGGTCATAAACGTCCAAACATCACCTTTTGACAGAATCTGTCCTCCCGGCCCCTTTTCATCAATACGCCAATAATAGTTGGTAAATGGTTTCAGTTTTACCGGCGCATACTTCGGCTCACTGATATTGCCTTTGAACTCACCGCAGGTTGGGTCAGCTTTCGCTACCGAACCAGAATCGGTGCCCAGATACACATCGCGGGATTTGGCATGGAGCGCCGGGGCCCAGTAAAAATAATCTTCGTCGGCATCGACGTGCCCGTCAGGCGGGATGGGCCGGCATGCCTTGTCTCTGCGAAGTCTCCCTATCTTTTCGAAAGGAATCCTCTCAAACCCCGCAATATCATACGCCGGCGAACTCTCACGTAGAGCAAGGATCAGCTTTGACTCATCATAAAACAGCGGGTCCTGATTCTCGATGTTGTCTTTGGTTTCATAGTAATTGAGGGCACCAATTCCACCAGCCCCCTCATATAGAAACCTGTTGTTTTTCCAGCCGAGATTGCGAATGAACCGGGTGCCAAACGGATTCTTGTATTTTTCAAATTCCGGCGATGTACATTCGTTTGGAATCGCCGCGGCTTTTGGATATGCGGTGCTCCATGGAGGATTCTGATAGTCAAATTTCAGCAAGGCGCCAAGAAACCTCTCATAATAGACATCGCCTTGTTTGCAATTAATGTGACCAACTCCGCGCCGCGTGGCATAGTGCGCCCTGTCGCATTTGGCAAAAAGATTATTTTCGTAAACATTATCCGGCCCGCCATTATTAAACGTGCCACAGCCGCCAATATCATAAAACACGTTGCCGAATACCATGTGCCCGCTAAGCATATCATCGAGGTAAATCGCATGGGTGTCGCTATGCACGTCATTTCTAATATTATGGAAAAAATTATAGCTGAAGACATTACCCTGGAAGTCCCAATGCCGTCCTGAATAGATGGCGCCTGAATCGGTGGTTTCCGTAACGACATTATGTATTATATTATATTCCACAAGATGGTCATTGCCGTAATGTGTGATGGCGGAATGCGGCCCGTCATGGATCAGATTGTGTGATATCTTGTTGCCGCAGCCTAGAATTGAAACCGCCGGCACGTAGGTGCGACTCCACCGTCCAAAATTGTAAATGTGGCTGTTGTGGACAAACAGATTGGCCGGCGTCAGCGCAGAACGATTGCCGCCAGAAAGAACAACACCGCACTCTATGTTATATATCTCGCAATCTTCGACGCCATTGTCCGTACCGGTAATATCTACGCCGTGTTGGCCGAAGTGACGAATGATGCATTCTGCAACCAGGTTGTTATTGCCGCCGCTGACTGAAATGCCCCCCGCGCGTCCCACTTCGAGTATCATGCCCCGGAGCGTGATGTAGGACGCTTGTTTTATCTCAATGACCTTGGATTTAAGGGTGGAAATCAGCGTGGTGCCCTTTTTCAGATCCGCTGGCGGCCAAAAATAGAGAATACCGCTGCCCCTGTCTAAATACCATTCTCCCGGAATGTCAATCTCCTCGATCAGATTAAAAGCATACCATCGCTGCCCGGCAATTATCCCGTAACCAGCAAGAGGATCCGTGGGCATGGCTATTACCTTGGTGGCCGTATTAATGCTTGCGACCTCCATGTAATCGTCCATGAAGTTCCAGTGCCAATAACCAAAGACCCACATATCCGGGGCCGCCGTCCAGCGTTCCGGCCGAGTGCCGCTATAACCAAATTCATGGTTGCTGGGCGCCGAGGCTGTCAACTCGAAGTCGCGGTTAGGCCAACGAGCCAATCGCATCATGTCGTCGTTAAAAATCAATTCCAGGGGAGGATCACTGCCGCCCATACCAGAACCCTGATTAAGCCGCCCATAATCTTTGATGCCGTGTGCACCGAGGTCAACCTGCAGAAGTTTACCCTTTGCCGCGTCATCGAGTTGACCCCAGACACCCGAAGATTCCACAACCAGTGAAAACCAACTTGAATACAGCTCCCGCCCGCCAACAATGTGAACTTTTTCGCCAGGATAGGCCTGGTATACAACAGGCTTGTCAGCCTCGCCCGAATCCTGCTCCGTCAAATTGAACGTGCTCGTGCGCGAGTACACGCCACCGCGAAGATAAACAGTAACGCCCCCCTCGGGCAAACCGCCGCCGGACTTCAAGCTGCGAATGGCTTCACGCGCCTTTTCTAACGTGGCGAAAGGTTTGGCCTTCGTCCCTTCACTGGTATCCAGACCGTCTAGCGAAACGTAAAACTTCGAGGAAGACGGTTGCCCGTAAGATAACTGCGACAAGCAGGCGAACATTAGAACCAGACATGCACTGGCCAGCAACCTGGATTTCGAAGTGACCCGGTTACAAAACATCAGCAATCTCCCAGTAGCCTGTCATCCCGGCTTCGCAGGTGGCTTTCACCCCGCGAAACTCGAACTTAAATTTACGAGCATCCTTGAAGCACCATACAGCCATTGTGTCTTTAACCCAAGTGTTCTGTAGATCGGTTCAGAATAACTCGATTGAACGTCCTTTGCCAGAGCTATTCTCTCAAATCCCATTTCTCTGGCGCGCCCTCGTCCGGGAAATCGTATTGCCAAACGACTGTTGAAAGCAGTGTTTACGGGCAGGAGCAGGCGTCGCCCTGGACACCGCCGAGACTGCGGAAAACCCCGCGGGGTTCGCGCCATCGCTTCAAATTCTGCACGTCTGTGGGTCCTCGACGGAATGTCCCGGTACATGACTATTATTAATGGAAGGTTTGTTATTGTGTGAGTAAAAAAGAGTGACGGGATTTTGCCTCAAGTCGGTTCCTTGACATGAGCGCTGGCATGGGGGTATTGCTATCCATGCCGATGTCTTCACTAGCCGAAGACCCCAGGGAAAATGTCGTGGCAGGAGGAACAAGCAGTGTCTCAGCAGAAATTAGACTCGATCAAGCAGGCCAGGTACAAAGCTGCAAAACGGCAAAGGCGTATCACTTTTAATAATGACGGCAATGACGTCACTCATTTTCTCGATGAGGCCACGCCGGAGGCGATGTTACAGATTCGCACAGCAGGACTCCTTGACACACAGGTCGACACGATTGTTTATAACACGGGCTATTGTTTTGGTCATGTTCTGCATCGCACCAAGGTAGGCGCATCCTTTACCTGCAAGGAGGCGGAATTTGCTAATAACAAAGTCGCTGATTTCATCAAACAAGACACAGACGCCCTGCAAATTGTGGTGAAGTTTTGCCGCGAGAATAATATTGAAGTCCGTTGGTCGATGCGAATGAACGACATACACGATGCAATACCACCCAGCAAAGGCTTTAGCCCTGTATGTTTGTTTCCTCCCTTCAAGAAAGACCATCCGGAACTGCTGATGGGAAGCATTGATAACGAACCCGTAATACCTTACTGGACTTCAGTGGATTATGGTCACCACCAAGTTCGAGACATGGTATTTAAGCTCAATCGGGAAGTCTGTGAGAACTATGATGTCGATGGCATCGATTTGGACTTTTTCCGTCACATGCCATACTTCAAAAGTGTAGCTATGGGCGGTTCGGCAACACAACAAGATTTGGATAAAATGACAAACCTTATACACCGAATTCGTAAAATGGCAGACAAGGTGGGCCAGAAACGCGGTAGACCAATCTTGATAGCTGTGCGTGTGCCGGATTCGGTTGGCTATTGTAAGGCCAGCGGTTTTGATATTGTCCGATGGATGGAAGAAGACCTGATAGATATGCTCGTGGTTACAGGCTATTTCCGGCTGAACTCATGGGAAACCAGTGTCGAGCTGGGGCACAAATATGGAATTCCTGTTTACTCCTGCTTAAGTGATGTCAGGCAAAGTGATAAAGAAGCCGCTTCCATACGAAACACGATAGAAGGTCTTAGAGGCCGTGCCGCGGTAGCATGGAATTCTGGTGCTGATGGTATTTACATGTTCAACTTTTGGGATACCACGAACCCAATCTGGAAGGAGATTGGAGAGCAACGAACCCTGGCAACCGTCAATAAGGTGTATACAACCGGAGCGAGAAGCCACCGCCCGGTCAATCGTTTCCTTGCCCGCGGAGACCGTTTCATCAACACACCAGCTTTATCGCCTGAGAAACCGGAAAAACTTATACAGGGTAAGCCTGTAAAAGTTGAACTTAACGTGGTCGAGGATGCCAAAGAGGCCATGGGGCGGGGAGCTTCGTCGCAGTTCAAACTTATGCTTCGCTTCAATAAACAGTCGGGATTACAGGATGTTACCGTCAAACTTAACAAAAAAACGCTGACCGATGGTTCAAAGGCTGGCGAATGGATAAAGGAGCTAAATTCTATAGCTGAGATTACTCCTCCCAATAACGATTTAGAGTCAAGTGTGTGGATAGAATACGCTGTAAAGCCGGATCTCTTGAAAAAAGGAGCCAACTCAATTGCGCTCGAACTCAAATCAGGCGGTGAGACCAAAATGGTTCTGCTAGATATAATTCTTCGGTCGCGTTATCTGCGTTCTGATGGCAGCGGAGAGTGGAAATAACAATTTCCATAAAAGGAGTCAAAGGTTTTCAAGGTGGATTTACCGCAGTGCAAGAAAGCCCAGAAGAGGCATAGCCGCAGAAGCTGTATAATCCAGCTCTTTGCGATGGCCTGAGGGGTGTGAGCATTCCCAAATTCCGTCTTGTTGGAAAAACTCGACTAAATCGAGCAGTGTTTTTTCTGCAAGCGGACGATTCACTCGGGCTAACGCTTCGGTAAACCATCCGACTGGATGTGGCCAATAGGCGCCGTTTTGATATGTGTTAGGTTCGTGGTCGGACCAGTAACGCGTGCCTTGGCCGTAAGCATAAAATTTTCCGCTCTTGAAATCCCGGCGAAATTCCCGTGCTTCACTGAGGCGTTTTTCCCAGAGCATCGGGGTAGGCAGATGTCTGACTTGTCCTCTCCATACGATCCGATCATATATGTCAACAAGTGCCTGGGCGACCTGATCAGTCCGATCTCCCGCTGCCTGGCAATAGACCGCCAATGCGCTGCCCCAGACATCCGGCTGGCGACAGTGGTAGCTTGCGGCAAAGTACAAGCCAGTTTCCGGGTCGTATAATCCTTCTATTCCCGACTGAATTTGCTCGGCGATAGCTCGCATTTCCTGCGCGTCTTTATCACGTTTAATTTCCACCAGTGCCTCTGCAATTTGCAGGCATGCATCGTAAAGCCTTACCGAGCTGAATAGCTCTTCACCTGTTTTCTGGATGGTATCTGTGTAGCCATATGGTGAATGTGGCATCATAGGGTTGATCCAAATCAGACCACTGACAGGGTGACGCGGCGTACTTTTTAGACTTTTCAATAATAGATCCGCACGTGATTTAAAATATTCAAGGTCATCAGCAGCACGGCAGTACGCCAGTACACCAAGTGTTAGTGCTGCCGGATTATCAGTAAGTGGTCCGGGACCAAAACACCAATATTCAATACGGCCATCACGGTGGAAATATTCAGGTGGCACGAAGTCAGCGCTCATGTTTTCGAAAAAAAGATCAAAGGTATCAGCTGTTGTTTTTTTAGCGAACAGCTCCGGTAGAGATACCACCTTACACACAAAGTCACGGAGAAACATCGCCTGGTACATACCACGGTCCACGGGGCTGAGCAGATGTATGATGCGTCCATCGTCATCACGGACATAGATCGATTGTTCAACTAAATTGTATGCCTGTTCTCTTAGCCAGGTTTCTGCTTCCTGCAAATTCATCATTAGAAAAATCCTTAATAACCATCAGCATAACTTTGCCAATGTACGGGTTGTTCTTCGGGCCTAAGGATTTATGACTACGGCTCCAGGGGCTCCTTCAAAGTCAAAGAACTGGATTTCTCCGAACCCGACGAAATCCGCATCGCCATGATTCGATAAAATGTCCAGCGCGATGAAGCGGGCATCGACGCCGCCGAAGTCGATCACATCAGGAACGGTCTGGTTAACATCGCCAATGGGTGCCTGGGTGAAATTGGATGTGCTTCCCAACTGTGTCCAGCCCGTTGAAATGAATGCCAAGTCGTTCCCGTCATCATTGGCATTGGGATCAACGGCAGCATCCAGGTACCAGATGTTAGCCGTCGCCACGCCGCGATCTTCGTTCCCGGCGCCCTCAAAGTCATCCACGTCATCCGGGTTGAAATTAAAGAAGAACGCGTCGCCAATCGTGTGGGTCTGCCCTAGATCGATCTTGAACCAGTTACCCTCAGTAGCGTTAATGTCCGCCAGAAAGTTGAAGTCGTCGCCGTGTGAGCCATCTCCGGCGTCGTGCTCGTAATTGTCCCGATCGGTCGGGTCCCCTCCACTAAAAACGATGCCTGAGCCGTTGATCGCTCTATCCGGTGCGCGTACATTCCCGAGGGTCTGGCTCGCGGTGGGGGTAATCGAGCCGTCAAACGCGCCGGGAGGGCCACTGCCATCGGCGCCGATTGCGCCGGCGATCATTGGTTCGACATCGCCATGATTCGATAAGATGTCCAGCGCAGGAGAGACGCTGTACTGCGTCAACCATTCGACGTCGAACCGCGCAAAGTAGATACGCTGGTAGCGGCTTTGTGGGCCGCCCTCGTACAGCAGGCCGATCGATCCGTCGGGCAGAGAAACCAGGCTGCAGTAAGCGCTGGGCCCGGGATGGACGGTCCTTGCGACCGGCCAGGTATTGCCGTCATCATAACTCATCCGAACCGTCATGTTCACACGGTGTACATAGGTAGAGGCGGGGTTGGCGAAGAGGATGGGGTCCCTGTCCTGCCCTGGCTGCCGAAACGGGTGCCGCAGAATGGATGCCTGGCAGGCGGTGTCGAGCAGTGCTTCATCGCGTACTTGTTCTGTCCATGTCTTGCCGCCGTCCCGGCTGATGGAGTAGTAGCGGCAATGGGGTTCCTCCTGGAACCTCTGGTTGCGTGAATCCATTCGCAGGCTGCCGTCAGAAAGCTCCACGACTTGAGTTTCGGTGCTCTTGCTTTCAACTCTGCCGCCGATTTTCCAGGTCTCTCCGTGGTCGTCGCTATAAACTATCGCCGTCTCGCTCTCCATTTCCGGCCCAAACCCGTAGGGAATCACCAATCTCCCATCGGAAGTCTGGATGCCGGCGCCGGGTCCGGTCTTCTTCCCAATGTCAGCTGTGACATCCGTGATCTGCTCGGTAATGTCAATCGGTGGAGACCAGGTGAGCCCGTCGTCCGTGCTCTTCGTGATGAGGGTTCGAATGACGCCGTATCGTTTGAGTGCCTCCCATTTCCGGATCTCGACGGGTCCGTCAGGGAAGAGGGTCACGAAAAAGAAAATGGTGCCGGTGATGGTATCGGCCACGGGACAGACATTCGCATAGGCGTCCGTTTCCTTCTGGGATTCCAAGACCAGTTGCATGGGGCCCCATGTCCGGCCTCCGTCTTGACTGCGTTTCAGGACGATGTCAGTGCGCGAACGATCCCCTCCCACCCGCCCCTCGCAGAAGGCCAGCAGCGTCTGGTTCTTCGACAGCACGATTCCTGGAATACGCATATTACTATAGCCATTCTCGCCCTGGTGAAAGACGACGTTTTGCGTGAGCTCACCCATCGAGACACTTGCGACCAGCAAGAACGCCAGTCCTGCCCACGCCGAGCCTCGCAGGACATGCCTGCCGTCAATTCCTCTTTCTTTCTCTGCGGCCATTACATGCCTTCCAAACAGTGGTCTCCAGCCAGGGTTCTATGACAGGTACGCTCAAACAGTCATCTGGTATTGACACAGACACAACGATCACCTGACTTTCCAGGTTAATGGTATCAGAAGACTGTAGAAGAGAAAACGACAAACCTCCTTACGAGCTGTGAGATGGAAATTTTGAGCGTACCACGACACGATTCGAACCATTACCGCAGTTACATGCATTCTGTTCATGTTAGGGATGATGTGCTGCGGCGCTTGCCGGATTATTCTACGACGCAGTTGTGAGGGTGTCATCGGGGGAGGATTATGATTCGTGTGCATATTCGGTCTATCTTCTTGATGTCGTTGCTGCTGACATCAACGGCGCTTCCTTGCCTTGCCGGCGATCCGGAGGTATCCAACGTGCGTGCCGAGCCGCGGGCCGGCACGAGTCCGCCGCCGCCCGACGACATGATATTTGTCGCAGCAGGGACGACTCCCGGCGGATACGTGAGCATCACGAATACGTTCCTGATAGACAAGTACGAGGTGACCAACGAAAGAATGGCGGACGTATTGCAGTGGGCGTATAACCAGAGTCCGGCACTGATCACGGCTTCGGGATCTACGGTTCTAAACGCAGTGGGCAATCAGCAGGAGTTGCTGGACTTGGATAGCAATTACTGCCAGATCAATTTCTCCGGCGGGACATTCAGCGTGAACTCCGGGAAAGACAACTACCCGTGTGTGGCGGTGACCTGGTACGGAGCTACGGCGTACTGCAACTACTTAAGCCAATGGCAGGGCCGAAAGCCGGCGTACGACCTGAGCAACTGGACATTGAGCGGCGGTGCGAACGGCTATCGCCTTCCGAGAGATGCCGAGTGGGAATACGCTGCACGAGGTGGGAAGGATGGAAAAGACACGGAATACAGCGGCAGCGATACGATCGGGGATGTTGCGTGGTATGGCTCGAACAGTGGCGGACACAGCCACGAGGTCGGCACAAAGGGCCAGAACGAACTGGGAACGCATGACATGAGCGGTAATGTTTGGGAGTGGTGCCACGAATGGTATACCCCCGGGTACGAGGGCTTGCACCGCGCCGAACGCGGCGGCGGGTGGTGGCGCTACGCTAACCGCTGTCGAGTTGCCAATCGCGGCCACTACGCCCCGGGCGACAGCTACTTCAACTTGGGCTTCCGGGCTGTTTTGCCCCCAGGTCAGTAGGCGAGATGGACGTCCGCACGGCCTTGTAGCGTACCGCTCGGTACTTGCCCCACCACGGGACGGCTCACGGCCGATCACGGGCTACGCAGCGGCGCAGAGGCCCGCAACGCGAGATGATGAGGATCCGTTGACCGCAAGGATTGTGAAACTGGCCAGCTGCTATGGCCGCTACGGCTCCTGCCGCAGGACAGGACCCGATGTGCATGCTCACTTCTTATGGAGTGCCCCCCCGTTCATTCCTTCGGCCAGATGGTCAGAATTTTCCTTCCTTTTGCCGCCTGTACCGGTCCCGGCAGGACGGGCCCGGCACCTGTAGTACTGCCCAGATAATCACCGTCAATGCCCTTGACGGCTTCCACCTGCGGCCAGGCGGTGGCGTCAACCGTCAATTCGTATCCGGGGTTCAGCTCGGGCAGGTGATGGTCCGGGGAAGGCCAGGAGAAGGGACCGTGCCATCCATTCCAGGTGAACTGGTCCATTCGTGAGGACAGCGTCGGCAGAGGGAAGTCACGGTGGCTATTTCCGGAAGAGCCGGCGATGGCATTAAATGCGGCGAAGCCGCAGAGTCCTAAGGTCCATCGATCGGCGCTCTTCCAGTGGTCGAAGTCGGGCCAGAGATTCCCGGGCACGTTGTTCGCCGTCAGCAGATCAATCGCCAGTTTGACCATGTCAGCCGAAGGTAGGGCTGTGTCCCCTGCAAAAACCCCTTCGAGCTGGAACAGTTGGTCACTCGCGGCGATGAGATTGCCGGAAATAATGTTATGGGTATCCTCTGCCGGCAGGGGAACCCGAATGGCTTTTCCTTCCGCACTTCCGATGAAGACGTTGTTCTTCACTGCAAAATCCCTGGAAGGGCCGAACTGCCGGCCCATGTAGTCGCCCTGCTGACCGCTGTAGTTGATCATGCAGCCCCAGCGGCCGCTGTGGATCACCAGATTGTGGATGAATCTCTGTCCTATCGAATTGCGGCTGGAAAGCCCGTCGATTCGTGAGAAGGCAATGATATTGTGGTCAACCAGGTTTGGGCGCGTGTTGATCTCGAGGTCCACGCCATAAGCGTTGTTCAGGACGAGGTTTCCCGTTATTCGAGCATCGTCATTATTGTTGTCCAGCCAGATGCCCGCGGACCATCCCCAGTTGTCCCGCACAAGATTATTTCGAATTATTGCTTTCCTGGTCAGATGAAGCTTAATGCCGGCGGCCTCCTCCCACCCCAGACCTTCCTGCTCCACGTTTCCCCTGAGCAGCCTGCGGTTATTCTGTTCAATAACGTTGCCTTCGATCAGCAGATCATCGGCTTTGATGGCTATGATGCCGCTGAGACCGTTACGAGAAATGACATTGTTCCGGATGATGTGTCCCCGTGACGGGCTGGGCTGAAGGACGTGACTGCTCAACTCTCCCCATTTCCAGGTTTCGTCCGGCCCCCGGGGCTTTTCGTAGATTGCCGGTATCGCTTCCGGCGCCCACTCCCCCTCCTCCGTGAGATCATGCTCGTACGACCAGTAGATGGCAAACTCGGCTCCAACGTCCATGCCGACGGT
>Ga0310123_10003666_pt1 | contig 11796 bp, 9 predicted proteins | sample CB6_AW_1057_MG_FD_203505 | JGI IMG/M metagenome (GOLD analysis project Ga0310123, IMG submission 203505) | Marine microbial communities from Western Arctic Ocean, Canada - CB6_AW_1057 | ecosystem: Environmental > Aquatic > Marine > Oceanic | place: Canada: Western Arctic Ocean | collected... | reverse complement strand
TCGCCAATCTGGGTAACATTGCCGCTCTCGTCAGCGCGCTTCATTCCGGGGACCTGAATCTGCTGGGCCGCAGTATTCACGATGCGCTGGTGGAGCCGATTCGGGCCCAGCTGATCCCTGGGTTCGCGGCTGTCAAGGACGCGGCCTTGACCGCCGGTGGGCTGGGATGCTCGATCTCCGGGTCGGGTCCTTCTGTATTCGCGCTTGCTGATAGTGACAGTGGGGCGAGCCACGTGGCCGACGCGATGCAGGTTACCTTTCGTGAGTTTGGTCTCGAGAGCGGTCGTTATGTGGGGCCGGTTAATGCCACAGGTGCTCGCGTGCTGCCATCTTCAGGATAGGCAACGATAAGTGACGACCTCGGTCCGGCTTCGATTTCGCTCTCCCTTTAGCAATACGAAACCGCGGGCTCACGGTTTCCTCTCCGCCGGCGGGTCGGTAAAGACGGCCGACTGCCAGTGATCAACGACAGAGAGGCCGCTCGCCGGTGTGTCCGGCTGGAGCATGAGAAACCGATTGCCGTTTAGGCTGACGTCGTAGGCTGGAACATTGCCACCAGGATCACTGACGAACACGCCGGCGAATAGACGACGCGGCGGCTCGGCCGTGCCGGTCTCGGAGTCGATTGCCACCGAAAAGAGGTCACGCCCGCTTCGATAGAAGAGTTCCGAGCCATCCCGTGACCATACGGGCTCGACCCCGCCGGCGGGCGAGACCCGGGTGTCCAATTCGCCCGGGTGTGGCCGCAGATACACCTGGTCTCCGTTCTCAGTGTCCGACACGTACACGAGCCAGCGGCCGTTCGGTGAGATGGCGGGAGTCCGCTCATTCGCGTTCGTTCCAAGCAAGACCCGGCCCTCACCGCGGCGGCGCGCCCAGACCCAGATATCGCGTCCGCGATCTTGCTGTAACTCGTGGAAGAAGAGTTCCTGATCGGCGGGTGACCACGACCCAGGTGTGCGTCCGTCACCGAACAGAAGGGTCTCGACCGTGTTCGTGGCCCCGACTGCCACCCGGTAGATCCGCTGCGGACCGTCTCGGTTTGACGCGAACGTGACCCAGCGGCTGTCCTCAGACCACAAAGGTGAGTGATTCTGCCCGGCGTCCTGGGTGAGCCGTCTGCGCTCGCCCGCCGCGACATCGTATGTCCAGAGATCGCGGCTGAATCCGTCTCCCTGGATCGTCATCGCAATCTGTGAGCCGTCGGGAGAGAGGCGCGGCGCCTGATGGGGCGCCGCCACACCGTCGACGTTGGTCGTCGACCCTTCTCTATCCACCCATGTCAGCAGGCTGTCGGTCGGCGAAGCTGACTCCGATGCGTAGACGAGACGCCCCGTGAGCGCCGCGACCAGACTCGATCGCCCCAGCCTCTCGTATCCAACGGTGCTCCCCACGATACCGCTGGCGACCAGGCGCACGCGGCCGGTTACCTCGTGTTCCGCTGCGTCGACAGGGAGAGCGAAGATTTCACCGCGACGAGCGTAGACGAGATGCCCAGAGTCGAGATAGTACGCCGAGCCGTCGACTGGTGCGAGAAACTCACGTTCCCCTGACTCCGTTACCATCCACGCCAACCGCGGGTCGAGATCTTCCCGTCCGACCGTGAACACGATCGATCCTTCGCCCGGCAGTAAGATCGGCCACCCGTGCGAGACCTCGCCGGTATCCTGGTCGATCTCGGTGATCGGCGTGACGGCGGGGTCCGCTTCGCTGCCGCCAGAGTCTACTGACACACTGAGAAGTCCCTGCCCGCCGAGGGGGGCGAACACGATTTTCCCACGCGGCCCCCAGGCTGCCCCGGCGGTCTCTCCCGAGACAGGGGTGACGTCGACCGGGCTACTCCCGTCGAAGGCCACCCATCGAAGAAACCCCGATGAAAAGAAGCCGACGCGAGCTCCGTCTGGAGCGAAGAAAGGCTGAGTTGCATCCTCGGTTCCCGGAAGCGGTTCAGCCCTGAACGTATCAAAGGAGCGGAGGAATAGCTGCACGCGGCCGTTGGCGATCGCGGCATAGACGAGTCTGGTGCCGTCGGGTGAGAGGGCGGCTTCGACGACGGTGTGATCATCGGGAAACACGATGCTGAGGGCCTGCATGGGCGGTGGTACCGCCGGCGCGGGGCGAGTCAGGAGCCAGGTCGCCACGGCCGTGACGAGTGTGACGACAAGCGTCACCCACAGACTGACGCCACCGCTGACTGTTGTGGGCGGAGTCATGGTCCGGTGGTGGCCAACCCGTTTGGCACGGCGTCGTACTGCTCCCGTGCCACGAGCAGCGTGTTGGCGATGGCTGTCGCCAGATGAGCCGGCGAAGAGACTCTCGCCGCCGGACCGAAGCTCAGAATCCAGCTCCGAAGTGCCGTATCAGTGCAGACGTTTAGAACAAGCACGACCGAACCGTCCTTCCGGAGCTCGACCGTCTGAGAGGGATGCCACACACGTTCCTGAATATAGGGAGCCGCGTCTCGCGTGAAGGTGATTTCGACCCGTTCGGGCTCGCCGACATGGATGCCGATCGAGTGTGGAAACACACTTTGACCGAGGTCTTCGACCACCTCGAACGTTTCGTCCAGCACACTGATCCGTCTGATTCGATCGACCGCGAACGTCCGCATCTGCTCGTAGGCCATGACATAGGCGAAGAGATACAGTCCGCCCTGGGCATAGACCAATCGATACGGATCGATCTGATAGCTCTTCTCGCGTCCGCTCGAGAACGAGTGATATCGCATTAAAAGCCGGTGCTGATGAAGGACGGCGTCGAGGAGCCGACCGATAGTCCGGCGCTGTCGAGCGACAAACCGGTTCGCCGTGGGCGCGGGCTTGGCTTCGATCGCGGCCGGCAGGCGGTCGAGGAAGGCTCGCATCCGTGGTCCGAGCGCTCCGTTGAGCTTGGCAAACGCGTGTCTCAGATCCTCCTGGAACGGTGTGCCGGCCAGACACTCCGCAACCGTCCGGCTGAAATACAGGGCTGATAGTTCGCCGAGCGTGAAACCGGTATCGTCCAGCCCTGTGAACGGTCTGGTACGAAGTTTCCAGTGCTTCTGGCCGTCATACGACTCGTCATACAGGGCAAAACCAGCTTCTTGCAGAGCGTCAAGGTCACGGCGAATCGTGCGGGTGGTTACGCCGGTGACCTCGGCCATACGGCGAATAGTGACTCCGCTCGATGCCTCGATCTTGCGGAGGAGACGCCATTGCCTGATTACCTCGCCATTTCGCGCCATTCTGGGAACCTTTATGCTGTCCGTTCTCGTCTCAATAATGCAAGGGAGCGTGACCTACCCTGTCACACCCTCCGTCTAGAGTGACGGAGAGAGGGAGGGCAGAATGGGTCGAGATCAGCAGGCCACAGCCCGTCAGTTGGACTTTGACGCGGGCGATAACCGCGCCGACTTCACTCCAACCGATGGGCGAGAGCATCGAGTCGAACGGCCGGTTCCACTGTGCGTCGTGTGTGGGCGCCATCCCGCTTACGTGACGCTGACTCGACAGCACGGGCATGCGCCCGCAAAGTTGTGCCTGCGCTGTCACCATGCGGTCATGCAACACCGGAAGATGTTGCGGGCCGACCTCTCCGTGGCCGACCAGACGGCCTCGATGTCGGCACGAAGCCATCATCTTTCGGGAGACGTCGGTCTCATTGTTCAGCCGGGTAAGCAGTTGTCGGCAGAGGTCAGACATGCCGCGCTCAACCACCACCGCCGCCGCGCGCAGGTGGCCGCTCGGCGGTTTCTGGATCTACTCGACTGCGCCAATTGATGGCGGAAGGCACTTGGCTTGACGTCGTCCAGAACACGTCAGGCACGCCAGCCTGGGACACGAGCTCGTGTGCTCATGTCGTGGGTGCGACACAGCCCGCGCGCGAGTGAGGCGTGAAGATCCGCGGGCACGGCTACCTCTAAACCGTAAGACTGCATGGTAGGATGAGTTCACTGTGGCGTAGCGCCGCCGTATCGGGGACCCCGGCACCGAGTCTTCGGGGGCATCTTGTCAGGACATTACTCTTCACGTTCGTTGCTCGCGAGTTTTTGTTCACCTGCCGCCGGGTCTTGTCTTGAGGTTACCCATCAGTGCGTTGATGGCTTTACTCCTTCCACCGAGCTGCTGATCGTCGGTGAGACGCGTGATGCCGCTGACGATGTCGCCCGCGAGATCGTCACGCGCCGCTGGGCGTTGTTCGGATTGCACCGTTTCAGTCTCCGCCAGCTCGCCTCGGCCCTCGCGGCCACCGATTTCCGAAGGCTATCGGTTTCCCGTCAGCCTGCCGATTGTTTAGTGTAGTGAGTTCAACCGATCTACACATTCGGCCGGTGCTGCATCCCGGTTGGCGGCGTAGCTCATCGCTCACATATTCTGGATATATGCGTTCTTCGCGCCTTGCCAGCCTCGCTCGGTGTGCAGATCGGTTGAACTCACTACACTAGAAGGGACATATGCTCTGGTTCTGGGTTTCGCTGATAGCGATCGTCGCGGTCGTGGTCTATGACCTCTCTCAGCGGAGACACGCCATCCTCCGCAACTTTCCGATCATCGGTCACTTCCGGTACATCCTGGAATCTGTGGGTCCAGAGCTCCGCCAGTACATCGTGACCAACAACAACGAGGAGCGCCCGTTCAGCCGGGACCAGCGTCGATGGATCTACGCCTCGTCGAAAAAAGAGAACACGTACTTCGCCTTCGGCTCCGACAACGAGATGGAGCTCAGCCCGAACTATCTGGTCATAAAGCATCAGGCGTTTCCACTCGACTCTCCGCACCCGGGCGATCCTGACTATGACCCGGACCACGTCATTCCCGCGGCGAAGGTGCTGGGCGGTTCGCGTCACCGCAAGAAGGCGTTCCGGCCATCGTCGGTCGTCAATATTTCGGGGATGAGCTTCGGCTCCCTGAGCGGGGCGGCCGTGGAAGCGCTCAACAAGGGCGCCGCGCTCGCGAATTGTCTCCAGAACACCGGCGAGGGTGGTGTGTCGGTGCATCATCTTCACGGCGGCGACATCGTCTGGCAGATTGGCACCGGTTACTTCGGTTGCCGCGATGAGACCGGTCGATTCAGCATGGCCCGTCTTAAAGATGGCATCCAGCGAGACCCTGCCGTACGGGCGATCGAGATCAAGCTCAGCCAGGGGGCAAAGCCGGGCGTCGGCGGCTTTTTGCCCCGAGAGAAAATCACCCAGGAGATCGCGATCGCGCGGGGTATTCCGCTCAATCGCGATTGCACGAGTCCTGGGGCGCATCGGGAATTCCACGACGCCGATGGCCTCCTCGATTTTGCGGAGGCGATCGCGGACGAGACAGGCCTACCGGTCGGTATCAAATCGGCTGTCGGTGAGTTGGGGTTCTGGAAGGATCTCGCCCGCCACATGTCGACAACCGGACGGGGGGTCGATTTCATTACGGTAGACGGCGGTGAGGGTGGAACCGGTGCCGGTCCCCTGGTCTTCACGGACCATGTCGCGCTTCCGTTCAAGATGGGGTTCGGTCGAGTTCACCGGATCTTTGACGCGGCGGGCATCTCGGAAAACGTCGTGTTCGTTGGCTCGGGGAAGCTTGGGTTTCCGCAGAGCGCGCTGCTCGCGTTCGCGATGGGCTGCGACATGATCAACGTCGGTCGCGAGGCGATGATTGCCATCGGCTGTATTCAGGCCCAGCGGTGTCACACCAACCACTGTCCGACCGGCGTGGCGACACAAAACAGGTGGCTGGCGGGAGGGCTCGACCCGAAGTCGAAGGCGGTCCGGGTAGCCAATTACATCGTCGCCTTGCGTAAGGACTTGCTTCGCTTGGCGTGCGCGTGCGGTGTCCCCCATCCGAGTCAGGTTCGTCCAGATCAGCTCGAGCTGCTGGATGGTCGGTTCGGTTCACGGACGGTCGACGAGGTGTTTGGAGGTCGTGTAACATGGCCGTCGACTGACGACCCATCGACGCCGAACCGTGACCAACAAACACAAAGCGAAACGTTGCCAACCAGCCGCCAGGCATCGGTTGTCCAGTAACACTGGATGGATCGTGGCGACCGTTGCCGCCCTCGCCCTCGCTGGTGGCACCTGGGCCCTGGTCTCGATCGGCGCCGCCGGAGTCGGCTCGGTTCAGTCCGAGCCGCTGACCGTTCAGTCGCTTCGGGTCAACGTTCTTCGCGACTTCCCACACGACACGACGGCGTATACGCAGGGGCTTCTCTGGCGGGACGGATGGCTGTACGAGAGCACCGGTCAGTATGGCGACTCCAGATTGAGACGAATAGACCCAGAGACCGGGACTGTGGATCAGCAGATCTACACATCGCCAGCTTTCTTCGGTGAAGGTCTGGCGGCTGTCGACGATCGGCTGGTCATGCTGACCTGGAAGGCCGAGCGAGCTTTCGTCTATGACGCCGCCAAGCTCGAAGAAGTCCAGATGTTCAGATATAGCGGCGAGGGTTGGGGGTTGTGCCACGACGTTGACCGCCGTCGCCTGATCATGAGCAACGGGTCTGGCACGTTGACGCTTCGGGATCCGACGACGTTCGAACCACGCGGCTCGATACGTGTGACGCTACGTGGGCGACCGCTGAGCCAGCTGAACGAACTCGAATGCGTAGACGATGTCGTCTACGCCAACGTGTATCGGGAGGAGTATCTGGTGGTGATCGACCCGGAGAGTGGCCGAGTCACCCACCAGATCGATGCGGCCGGCCTGCTCACGAACGACGAGGCCCGTGGCGTCGACGTGCTGAACGGGATTGCATATGACCCAGTGGCCGAGTCCTTTTACATCACTGGGAAGGACTGGCCCAAGATGTTTGAAGTCCGTTTCGTGGGGTGATCGATCTAGGGTCTTGGCACCGCCGTTCGAGCGGTACCGGACCGCCCGCTACCGGATCGACCGCCTGAGTATCCACCGGGTGACGCCGTGCTGCCGCCCGACCTACCTGACGACCCTGTTCGAGTGGAGCCGGCGCTCGAGCCGGACGTAGCCCATCGGCGGCCGACGGCTTGCCGGTTCTCTGTGGCGCGGGGGAGAACGCGTGTGTAGCCTCGGCCATTCACAGCCCCGGCGGCCGATGGCTCAGCGCCTTGCTCTGAGATGATGACGAACGGGCCGGCCACGGCGCCGCCGTAGAGATACGGGTTGTGGGCGCCGCCCCAGTACCGAGAACCCAGCGGTGTGATGTAGTACGGATACAGGTCCGAGTACCAGATGGGATCATAGAACCGACCGAACCCGTTGTAGCCGTTGCCAGACCGAGACGACCAGGCTCCACCTTGGTCCCGGCGCTCCACCACGAACTGTTCGGGAAACGACTGGGCGACTAGGAGGTCGATCACCCCATGATCGATGCCCGCGTCATCTAATCCAATCAAGGCCTGACGGTCGAGGTGTAGCCTCGGCTCGGTCTCCACGAGCAAGGCTTCGACCAGACGCGGTGTCGTGTTGTGGCTGGTCTCCACGATGTCTGCCAGGTTTGGCGCCTTGGCGCTCTCCCGACGTGCTAGACGAATCTCGGATGCGTCGATTCCCCACGTGGGGTCAGACGGTATGCTGGCTTCTATTTCTGCCGGCCCTGGAACGTATCGTCGCACCTCGAGCTGTTTGTGCTGTCCTATCTCGACAAACTGGATGTCCACCCAGACCGATGCTGAGCTCAGTAGGCTGAGCCCGCGCAGACGTCGGGTTGGCAAGTCAGAGCACTGGAGTTCGGCCGTCGTATGAAGTCGGTGTCCGTCGCGCGACCACTTGCTTCGCTCCCAGCCTCGGCAGTCGCCCTCGATCACGTCGTGTCGGGCTCCATCGGCAACGATACGGCGCTCGACCAGCCGCTGTTCACCCTCGGACGCCGTGATCGTGACGCCCGACCCTGCGGGCGTGACACACACCGAGGTCCGCTTCATCAGTTCGCGCTGGTCGGTCTGGTCGGCTGATGCGAAGGTGTCGAGGTCTGCGAGGTCAGGGAGTTCTTCCTCCAATAACTGCCAGCAGCCGAGCCACGGCACCCACCGTGAGTCGATGCTCTCAGCCTGCGCGGCTTCCGCCGACCCGGCACTCACGATCAACAGCGTTCCAATGGCCAGGAGATGGTTTCTCATGATCTTCTCCACGACTAGGTACTAGTTGTGCGTCAGAATAGAATTCGGATGCCACCGACGACCCGGAGCCCCGACAGGTCGATCGGTTCAAAGCCGACAAAATCCTGACCCATGGTTGCGTCTGCCCACATATAGCGGGCCTCGGCGCTCAACAGCACTCGGCGGGTCATTTTGATGTCAACGCCCCCAAAAACGTGGGTGTTCGTGGTCCATCCCCCTGAGCGCAACTGGTCTGAGAAGATGAGGAGGTCAGGGTCCATGGAATCGACAAAGTCACCACTTTGCTCGAAGCGGGACCAGAGCAGACCACCGCCGGCTCCGACGTAGGGCGTAACGGGCGCGGTAATCCATGCAAACTGTCCGATGGCCCGGCCGCGGGGTATGAGAGCCAGCTCCAGGCTCCCCGTCACGTTGAACTGGGTCAGCCGGGTGTCCTGCCGAATCGGCGACCCGACGGCTTCGATGAACGCGCGATCCTCCGAAGAGGCACTGGCCCGGTTGTACTCCAGCCCTGCGACTGTAGCGAAGCGCGAGCTGACGGGGAGGCCGATGTCGAGAGCGAATCCCTGCGCCTTGAAATCCTTCTTCTCCAGAGTTAACTGTTCTACGACAAACGAAAAGATGTCGCTATTTGCCCGTGGGTTCACCCACAGGCCGCGGAGACCGATTGTCAGGCGAGGTCTACCGAAGAGAAAGTCCGGCCCCGCCAGCCGAACCTGCACGGCCCCTATCTCGGTGCGCAATGGTTGTCCGGCGGCAGGTTCTGCAGGAGCGATTCCCGGAATCGCTAGCACCGCCATGAACCCATAAATGATTCGTGTCACATTACTCATACGGCTCGGATCTGTGCAGGAATCGTACCAGACAAATCCAAGATTATCTGAACATTTTCAGTGTTCGGTGTCACGTGGCGACACCTGGACTGTCCACTTCTGCGGACCTGGTCCATATGCTATGCTGCGACGAGAGTTCCGGGGATTGGGCCGCGGCCCTCCGCGAGGAACGTATCTCAGACGTTCCTCGCCGTCCGAAAGGACGGTGCTTCCATCTTGGCCCCAACCCGAACGGGCCTTTCCACACTGGAGCAGCAGGTGCGGCCTCGAGGCACAAGACGGTTCGCTCTGGTCGTTGTGACGCTTTTTGGCATCGGACTGGCGTTTCTGCGTGCGGCGCCGGGGGACGGTCCGGCCGGAGAGGCGCCCCAAAACTTCCGGGAACTCATCGACCAGCGCCGTTCGTTGCGGCATAAGTCCACAGGTCCGAGTGAGTTTCACTTCACGCGTGGTGTGTACTCCTCGCCGTGGAGGGGGTACTCCTGGGCCGTCGATTATCCGAAAGCCGATCGCCAGCTCATGGCGGCCGTCAATACTCTCGTCGACATGAGCGCATCCGAGCGCGAGAACCCCGTTCGCTTGGATGACCCTGGCCTCCGACGTTTCCCGTTCCTCTATATGCTCGAGATTGAAGGGATGTCTCTGACCACGCCCGAGGTTGAGGGATTGGGGAATTATCTGCGCGCCGGTGGCTTTCTGGTGGTGGATGACTTCTGGGGTCCCTACGCATTCGCAAATCTCGAGCGGGAAATGCGGCGAGTTCTCCCCGAATACGCGATCGTTGAGATTCCAATGAACCATCCGATCTTTAATATGGTTTATAGGATTCAAGAGATCATTCAGGTGCCTGCGTTCGGCCGCTACTATCGCGGTCACACCTCGGAGTGTTATGGCTGCGAAGTGTTTGCGCGTGGTATTTTCGACGATAAGGGTCACTTGATGGTCGTGATCAACGGGAACACCGATCTTGGGGATGCCTGGGAGTGGTTCGAGCGCCCGGAGTACCCGCTCCAGTTCTCGAGCTTCGCCGTTCAGATGGGTGTCAACTTCATCGTCTATTCGATGAGCCACTAAGAGGGTCCTAAGTCGTCGGTCAGAAGTCGTCGGTTGAGAGGCTGCCGTGTTTGAGTCGCTGTTCGAATTTTTCTTCAAGTACCGACCGCTGATTTTTCAGCAGGGGGACTTCGCGCTTCGGGCATCCTGGCTCGGATTGCTTGCCGTGGCCGTCGCGGGCGTGGCTGCCCTGGTCACTGTGCGGACATACGCTCAGGTTCGCGGAAACAGCCAGCCACTCGATCGGACGATCCTGACCGCCGTTCGGATCGCCGCGCTGACCGTGCTCGTTTTCTGCCTCCTGCGACCCGTCCTGGTTCTCTCCTCCGTCGTTCCCCAGGAGAACTTCCTTGGAGTGCTGATCGACGACTCGCGCAGTATGCAGATCGCCGACACTGACGAGAGACCGCGCCAGGCCTTTGTGAAATCGGCCTTCGGTGATCCTGAAAGCGAGTTACTCACCGCACTTGCTGATCGATTTGCCTTGCGATTCTTCAGTTTTTCTGGCGACACGAACCGCGTGAGCGATGTCAACGAGTTGACATACTCTGGGACAAAGACTCATCTGGGTCAGGCGCTGCAGCGCGCGCACGAAGAGCTTTCTGGTGTTCCGCTGTCGGGCTTGGTCGTGGTGACCGATGGAGCCGACAACGCCGAGGGTGGGCTTGCCGAAGCGCTCTTGCCGCTACAGGCGTCGGCGGTCCCTGTGTTCGCCGTGGGTGTTGGTCGTGAGGAGTACGAGCGAGACATCCAGATGAGTCGTGTCGAGACACCACAGCGGGTGCTCAAGGGCGCCTCGATCGGTGTGGAGCTGGTGGTCACCCATCGTGGATATCAAGGCGAGACGGTGACGGTTCAGGTCGAGGACGAAGGCCGGATCGTTGGCACCGAGGATATTCAGCTCGGTCCTGAACGAAATCCACAAACCGTCCGGCTCCGGTTCACCGCAAGCGACGAGGGTCCACGGCTCTTCAGTTTCCGCGTCTCTCCGCTTCCTGGCGAGATGGTCACGCAGAACAACCTCCGTCAGACCTTGATCGTGGTCGAAGATCGGAACGAGAAAATCTTGTACTTCGAGGGGGAGCCACGATGGGAAGTGAAGTATCTCCTTCGAGGCGTCGAGGAGGACGAGAACCTTCAAATCTCGTTGTTACAGCGCACGGCCGAGAACAAGTTCCTCAGACGAAATGTCGACGGTCCGGATGAGCTAGTCGGGGGGTTTCCCCGCACCCGATCCGAGCTGTTCAAGTACCGGGGGCTCATCCTTGGAAGCATCGAGGCAGCACACTTCACGCCCGATCAACTCCGGATGATTGCTGATTTCGTCAACGATCGCGGTGGCGGTCTCCTCATGCTGGGTAGTCATCGGTCCTTTGCGGAAGGTGGCTATGCTGGGACGCCCGTCGCCGACGTCCTACCGGTCGTGCTCGATCCTGCCAGCGCCGACACCGAGGAGAGTTTCTTCCAGGAAGTCCGTGTCGAGCCGACCCGAGCTGGTGCGACACATCCCTCGACGCTGATCGCTGACAGCGAAGTGGCGTCCGTCGAGCGCTGGGAAACGCTTCCGCCAGTCACGGTCGTCAATCCGATCACCGAAACAAAGCCGGGTGCGACGACGTTACTCCGGACACCAGAGGGTCTGGTGGTGTTGGCGTTCCAACGCTATGGCGCGGGTAAGTCGATGGCGTTTCCGGTCCAGGATTCCTGGATGTGGCAGATGCATGCCGATGTTCCCGTGGAGGATATGACCCACGAGACATTCTGGCGACGGCTGGTCCGCTGGCTCGTCGATGGCGTCCCGGATCAGGTCGTGGCTCGTGTGCCCCAGGACCAGGTCGAGCCGGAACA
>Ga0310123_10003665_pt1 | contig 11799 bp, 20 predicted proteins | sample CB6_AW_1057_MG_FD_203505 | JGI IMG/M metagenome (GOLD analysis project Ga0310123, IMG submission 203505) | Marine microbial communities from Western Arctic Ocean, Canada - CB6_AW_1057 | ecosystem: Environmental > Aquatic > Marine > Oceanic | place: Canada: Western Arctic Ocean | collected... | reverse complement strand
GTGGGAAATGAAACGGCCCTGATTGTGAAAGTGAGTCAAGTTTGCATGTCCAATCATAAAAGTGACCGTTGCGAGTTCATCAAAGAATCCTCCGGATTGACGATTTTGCCTGTGGTGTATGCCGAAGCCAATAGTGCTGAAGTTCCAACGACCAATGAGACATTTCATCCGAAAGAGTATCGGCGCGAGTGGATTCAGGCACCAGATGACGGTAAGAAATAAGGCTGGTTCGTCGATACGCGCGGCTGCTTCGGCTGCCATGGATGCGAGGTCAGCTGCAAAGCTGAAAATGATGTTCCAGACAACAACATTTTCGTCACTTGTGTGTTGGACTCCGATCGTCAAAGTCTTCTATCGGAGGTGGCATACGCATTCTTCACCAGGCACCTGCTGTGGGCAACCGAATTACTGGAAGCAACAGCCCAGAAGGCGACAACAGAATTCTACCGTTCCACCCTGAGGTTCACGCGGAAGTTTTTGGACTGCGAATGCCAGACTTGAAAGGGCCACCTGGCGAGACCTGGGAGCTTGCGACCGGAGGATATCTCAGACGGGTCTACCCGATTCATTCCACCCATTCGACCGGTTGTGGTTGAATTTCTTCCTTCGGCTGGTGGCCACAATCTTCCCGGCCGCTTCCTTCCAGGCGGCTGTTGGCACGTACTGACATATCCTGATCGCAGAGGATTTGGCAACTCAGCCGTACGCCTGATAGTTCACGAGCCTGGAGTGTGTTCTTTTCGGCCACAGTTTGTTTGTTCGGCTCGCCGTCAAGAAACTCCACGCGACAGGTGGTGCAACGGGAATTGCCGCCACAGGCGTGAAGCTGGTCGATGCCGGCTTCGTCCTTTAAGGCCAAAACCAGACGCTTACCCGCAGGAACCTCGAAATTGCCAATACCTTCGACTGTCAGCTTGGGCATAACTTTTCCTTTCACCCGGGAATCGTTCAGGGCTACCAACTTAAAATCATATCAAACTCCACTCTAACGTGTCTAACGGGTGACTACCACAGGCCAACCATGGGTGGTGGATGGAACTCGAGAAAAGTCGTTGAACCAAGTGTTTCAGAAAACCGGCCCCGAGGTTTTGGCGAATGTGATAGACTTTCCAAGACGTTTGGAAGTTGGCATGACATCCCACGAGTGTTAACGCCTCATGAGCGAAACGGCTTTTGTTAAGCGATTCAAGACTGGGAGAAGCGATGAAAATGCTCACTTCACGGGTAGTAAATTGAATTTGAAGGAATCATAGAGATGCAGTCCAGAACAAAGTTGACCGCGCTGATCGTCCTAGCGCTCAACTGAAAAAAACACGACCGCGAAGTGATCCAACACGCCTCCGTTGCCCCCTGGCAACGGAGGCCACAGCGCCCCTCTCTTTCTTCTTACTTTCGCCAGGCACGATGGTCACAAGACAGTCTGCTAAGTAAACCATGCCCACGGTCGTACCGCGGTGGGCGTCCGAGAGAGCGATGGCCCTCTTCCCGGTTGCTCTCAGCAACCCGTCATGGACTGCCCGCCGACACATCCCGAGTACCTCCCCATGCATATTCACTCCCGCATCCTTCGGTCTCTTGTTCCTGGCTTGGTGTCCATCGCGCTGTCACTACTACTGGACCAAGTTTAGGGAGGACGTCACCGGCAGGTGACCGTGGCGCGTGATCTCGGGCTGCTTTTCCCGGTCAGGCGCTGGAATGGGTAGTGACAGACTCGCTTGTACTGACCGGTGACGCAAACTCATGGCCTGAATTGAGATCATTCCCCTCTCCCAAACCTGACTGTCGCCAAATGTAGTTAGCGGGCTATCGTTTCCTGAGGCGGCCGTGAACCCTCATCGTCCCACACAACCGTCGGGCCAAAAAATTGAATTAATCGGGACCGAAGGTTTTCCATGCGGTGGACAGGTCGTGGACTCGTTGCAACCCGAACCATAGTGTTTGCGTACCAGGCTGAGTCGAACGTCGGATTACAGAGCCGCCCAGCGAAGCAATTCTGCGGATCGTCTCATTCAAGGACGGCGGAGTAGACGGCGGATCCTCATGGCGGACAGTCGTGTAGACAGATTTCCATTCACGGGGTTCGAAGATGATTTTGCAGTCAACATCTAGGTATTCACGGCCAAGTCGACACAAATACATGATCTTCCAGGCGATGATCGAGTACACCGCCAAACAATTCAAGAGTCGATCCAACGTTTCGAATTGCCGGTCTTCAATTCGGGAGCCGGACTTCAACGTTCGAAAATAAATCTCAATTTGCCACCGAATGGTGTAGTCAAAAACGATTTGCGGCACTTGTCCCGGATTGTCGATAGGCAGTGTCGTTACGAACAACCATTGAATGGGTGTTGCGCCGTCCGGAGGATTCGATTCTTCGGCGAGCACTACATTCAACGTGACTTCGGGAAGCTTGTGGTCCTGCCGATAGGGAGGATGCACGGTTACCGTCGTGGCTCGGACTTCTCACTCGGCAATGCATGCGTCGCGTGTTTCGTGACGCTTGCGTGTCTCGGTCTCGGTTTTTGTGGTGCGAGCACTGACGTTTACGCTACATTGAAATAGACACGGAGTGGCACGAGTTGCGTCCAGCCAATTCAAGTGGGGGCCGCAGGTGACACGCTCCTGACAAGCACGGACCAAGAAGTGCACTTTTTCCCGTGAGGTCGATCGTGATTCGCAGAACAGTTCGTAGACGTCAGCGTCACTGTCGGCAATGCAAACGCAAGTCGTCCGCGAACGAGCTTCCGCGACTTCGCACCCCGCGCGCATGCCTTTGATCCAGCGGAAACTTTTCTTTCCCTCGATGGGCGTCTTTCGGTGCCAGTGATCTCCCCCATTCTTGGTGCGTTTCTTCTTGATCTCGCTGTGAGCCCAGTATTTTTGCCACACGACGCCCAGCGGCAAACCGTGACGACCGTATGGGATCCTTCGAGGCTGTAAGCTGACGAGATAATGTCACTCATCTGCGCCTTCCTGCGTTACACCTTGATCCAGACTCCCCCTTGGTTGGCAGACTGAACGGCGCAATGCACCAGCTGCATTCCACGCAAACCGTCATAGACGGTCGGGAAACCGTAGTCGTCGGTGGAAAGCGGTTTACCGTCGATGTACCCGCGGATCGCGTCGACGACACCGCAATAGATCGTGGCAAACGCCTCCAGGTAACCTTCGGGATGGCCGGTCGGAATCCGTGTACAGGCCAGGGCAGCATCCGATAGATAGCCCTGTCCTCGAGTTAGCGTCTGTCTCGGTTCACCATACTTAAACAATTGCAGAGCATTGGGGTTCTCCTGCTCCCAGAGGATGGCGCCTTCCGACGCGTAGACGCGCAACCTCAGGTTGTTTTCTTCACCCGTGGCGACTTGGCTGATCGTTAACACGCCCTTGCCGCCGCCTTGGAAACGAAGAAGTGCGTTCACGTCCTCGTCGAGCATACGATCGGGGAGGAACGTGCTCTTGTCGGCGCACAGTTCAACGATCGGATCGCCGGTGACGAATTCTAAGAGATTTGCACAATGCGTCCCGACGTCGCCCAGCGTTCCGCCCTCTCCGGATTGAGCGGGGTCGACCCGCCAAGCGGCTTGCTTTTGCCCGAGCTTTTCGTGTGGCACCATCAGGAAGTCCTGAAGATATTCCACGATGACTTTGCGCACGGTTCCCATTTGTCCCGATTGGAACAGTTGCCGCGCATGGCGAATCAGCGGGTGCCCGGTGTAATTGTGCGTCAAGGCGAAGACGAGGCCCGAATTTTCGACAAGTTGGACGAGCTCATGGGCCTGCTCCACGTTGTAGGTCATCGGCTTATCGCAAACGACGTGAAACCCGGCCTGTAGAAACTTTTTGGCGATATCCAAGTGCAGGTTATTAGGGGTAACGATGCTGACGAAGTCGATGCGCTGTTCTGGAGGCAAACTTGCTTCAGCGGTCGCCATCTCCGCGTAGCTGCCGTAGCAGCGCGCAGGATCGAGGTAAAGCGTTTGGCCCGTGCGCTTCGTATTCTCCGGGTCACGAGAAAAGCAACCCGCAACCAATTCAATCTGCTGATCGAGTACGGCAACCACGCGATGCACTCCACCGATAAATGCACCCTCGCCGCCGCCAACCATGCCCATTCGCAGTTTGCGCTTCCACGAGTCCATCGAAAGTCGATCCTTTTCTTGAAGGTGTTTCGTTTCAATATATGTTATTTGTTACTCGTACACACGACGCGCTTGCTGAAATCTGGAAAACAGATACCAGTTTTGTAACGCTCTCGCTGAATGCAGCAGCCTTCCTTTTGCAATCCCAGCATGGCACGATTCTTAGCTTTATCAGGTTGTCCAACGGCGAAATCGTCGAATGCAATTTGAGCCCCATCGATCAGATGGTGCACTTTTTAATTTCGCCACTTGCCCATTCGGTCAGCGCGTTGCCGGTGAGTCCGGGAGGATGAAAAGCCTCGAATTCTACAGCATAGGCCGGATGCATGGCCAAAACTTGACCTTGAAGAAAGGGCGCCGATTCAGTCGGCACCAGTTCCATGTCATTGAGCTTCCCCTGGTAATCATCACAGTAGTCCTTCGACTCTTCTGCCTGGTCTAGGTCGATCGCCCGTGCGTCCCAGGCAGGAATCTGTATCCCCTTGTATCCGAGACCGGCGACCCATGCGTCTATGTTTTCAATGTTATCGTAAGGAGGTTAATCTCGCAAGAATTGTGCCAGCAAGATGGCAGGGCCTTTGATGGATGACATAACAGCAAGATTTCTCGAAGTGGACCCAGATGAAGCGTTAACGAGGTTGACGCTCTGACGTAACGGGTTAACCCTTCAGTTGAAATCTATTGAACGGAATTTTAGACTATCCCGAATTGTATCACAGAGTCGTTGACACCCGAATGCCCCGTCGTTTTTTGGTTTGTAATACTCGACACAGAATTCTTCAACGTACGCCACGATACGGGGTCCGGTCGCGATCTCGGACGGAGGATCCCATTTTGAGATGCGTGACTGAACTGATTACTTTCTGCGATGGTGACGATCGAAGCACTCAATTAGTTTCTCTCCAGCGATGGTTTGGGCTGCATGTCGAATAGCAGCACCACCGCCCACAGCGTCGATATTCCGTGTGGATTGTTTGTATCCGTCCGGCGAACTCCATCTTGACAGTGGTGTTATCCTGAATATGTTTGACGGACCACGTAACAGGAAAACATCATGGGCAAGCGCGATTTAAGTTTGGAACGGCAGTGGGGCCATCAGGTGCGGAAGTATGAGAAGAGCGGGCTTACGATCCATGAATTCTGTACTTTAGTTATGCCCGCGTCCGCTTCGCCGATGATGGGCCGCCAATCGCCGTAGCGCCGCTGGTAACGGTCGTTGTAAGTGTGCTCAAATTCCGGAAAAAGCCGCTCGATGACCTGGTACAGCGGCGACTGCCGTGGCGGTCGACGACGGTAGATCGTTGCGACCTGGGGCGACAAATAGACCAGGGGGACGCCCGCTTTCCATTTGAGAAGGGAAGAGTTACCAGGGAGCGCATGTTTGAATTGAATGAGATAGGATATATAAGTACATTACCCCTGTCGATGGACCACCAGCAATGGTTCAAGCAGTCGAGACTTGGCCCGTCCGATCAATCGTTCGTTTTTCACGACCATCTCATAAAACGGGTGGGCGAAAGGTTTTGAGACAATTGGCTATCAGTCGTTACGACGAAGGCCGGCCATGCATCGCAAGTCACATCGTGCATTCACCTTGGTCGAGCTGCTGCTGGTGGTCATCGCGATCCTGATCGCATTGCTCTTACCGGCCGTGAAGGTGGCCCGCCAAGCGGCGCGGCGGACCCAGTGCATGAATTCAACCTAAGATGCGTCCGAAACTCATCGGCAGAAATCGTGCGTTAAAAGGGGATTTGTGAACCCTGGTGCGGCTGGACCGCCCATGTTGATTCATGGTTCTATCGAGATCGAGGGGACCAGTGACAGGCGTGATACATTACGAACACCGGGTGTCACTGACACCCGCCGCGTATTGTTGCACTGTCTGGCACATGGCGGCTAGGGCGTCGTCCACAACTGTGTCTACCGGCCGATCGACCAGCTCGAAGTGGCTGCCGGTGTCTCGGCCTCGTGCCAGGACCGCCTGGGGTCGGTGGCCGGTCTGGCTGACGTTCGGCGTCACGTAACGGATGGCGAAACCAACGCGATTCTCGTCGGAGCGATTGGGATTCGAACCATGGATCATCCGCACATCGTGCAACGACATCTGACCAGCCGTCAGCGCCAGATCGACCGCAGCCGTCTCATCTACGACCACGTTTAGTTCCTGGCCCCGGCTCAAGAGATTGTCAGGATGGTGTGTGTCTTCGTGCGGTTGGTACGTCATGCGATGCGAGCCGGAGATGACGCGCATACAACCGTTTTCGACCGTACTGTTGGACAACGCGACCCAGGCTGTGGCGACTTCGTCCGAATCGAGCCCCCAATATGTACCATCCTGATGCCACGACACGTATCCCGGATTGTGCGGCTTCTTCGGAAATAAGCTGGATGACCAGACAATGAGGTTCGGGCCCAGTACACCTTCGACCGCGTCTAGCACTACCGCGTGCATCACCAGGTCGTACGCCCACCCGAAGTGCAGATGTGCCTGCGACATGTCAATCGGCCGGGCCTTTTCACCCAGGCGCGCCTGTAGGTCATTGGCCTCATACAAGTAATGCTTGGCCTTGTCAGGCGTCAGCGCCGGCAGCGGGCAGAGATAGCCGTCGCGGCGGTACTGCTCGATCTGTGATGCCTTAAGTTTCACTGCTGTATCTTATCATAGGAACAGAAAAGACGAAAGAAAGAGGACGGCCTGTCAGTCGCAATTTCCAGCAGCACACGGAATGCCATAACTAGACGGTTTACGCGGACCAGCAGCCGCACGTCAACAACGCAGCAAATATCATGATCCCCGTAAAATTCGAGAAATTCAGCGAGGTCCCGCACTTGGACGACCTTTTCCACTCGCGGCCATTGTCCCCGCCGGAAGGGAAGGATTGGACCCGGTACGAACTGTTCGAGCTTGCGGGTGTGCTCAAGTTCGCGCTGCACATCTGCTTAGCCAAAACGTCGACAATCGCATTTGCCCCTAAGAAACTAAAAAAACTCCGTCGAAACGTTGTGGGACACGCCGAAGAGGGTTAAAATTCCTATCACCTGACGTTGACCGGCGTCCTTCACCTGTGCCAACGGCGCTTCGGCTTGAGTTACTTGGCATCCTGAGCCGCAGCGAATTGGCGCCACCGACCGGTGCGATCTGCTGGCGGGCGCCGGTCAAGCAGCGTCGATCTTCCGGCGACCGACGATCTCGACTAGCATCGGACGCGCCCAAGGGGCGGGGTCCCGCAGGTTCGGTTCTCGAAGTGCAGGAACGTTCCGAGATGAGTTATGAGACCATCCAAGTGAAGCCACTGACGCCTTCGATCGGCGCCATGATCGAGGATATCGATTTGAGCCGGGGTCTGAGCAACCAGGCCTTCAACGAGATCCACGATGCCCTGATGGTGCATCAGGTGATCTTCTTCCGCGACCAGGAGATCAGCCTGGAACAGCAGAAGGACCTGGGCCGCAAGTTTGGCGATCTGCACATCCATCCCGGCTCGCCGGGTCTCGAAGGGCACCCCGAAATCCTGATCATCCATGCCGACGAGAGCTCCAAGAGCGTCGCCGGCGAGAAGTGGCATTCTGACGTCAGCTGCGATGAGGAGCCGCCGATGGGCAGCATCCTGCACCTCACCACCGTGCCCGAGAACGGCGGCGATACGCTCTTCGCCAGCATGTATGCGGCCTATGACGCCTTGTCGGCGCTGATGCAGGTATTTCTTGCCAAACTCACCGCCGTCCATGACGGCGAGCATGTCTATCGCGGTAGCTATGCCGACCGCGGCGTCGACGATAGCGGCAAGGTCTATCCCCGGGCCGAGCATCCGGTCGTGCGCACCCACCCTGTCACTGGGCGCAAGGCGCTCTACGTGAATTGTATTTTCACCACCCATATCCCGCAGCTCACGCGGGCCGAGAGCGACGTTTTACTCCGCTTTCTCTGGCAGCATGCTGAGCAGCCGCTCTTCCAGTGCCGCTTCTCATGGGAGAAGAACTCGATCGCCTTCTGGGACAATCGCTGCGTCCAGCACCACGCCATGTGGGACTATTACCCGAACGTGCGCTCCGGCTTCCGCGTTACAGTCAAGGGCGACCGCCCGGTCTGAGCGGGAATACCAACCGGACGGACTACATGCAACTGAACGCTCTCTTCCCGACACGCGACAGTGGCAGCGACCCGGCGAAGATCGGTGACTGGGCGCAGGCGGCGGAAGACCTGGGCTATGCCATGATCGAGGTCCCCGACCACGTCTTTGGGGCGACGGCACGAGACGGTTAGGTGCCGCTCTACGACGAGATCGACCCCTTCCACGAGACCTTCGTGACCTTGGGTACACTTTTTTGGGGCGGGCAGCGGAAAACTAGCGTGTGGTCAACAAACTCAGCCGAAGCATAAAAGTTTGTCATTTCGGGGTTTGTGAGCGGTTTATGACATGGTGTAAACTCGAATCTAGGCTGGCGCCGGGCTTGATGAAGCACAGTCGGGCAAGATGGTGAAACTTTACGTTTTCTTGAGGGAGCCAACGCTGAGGTTCATTCTGCAGCCGTGGCAGCTGTTCTTTCTGATTTAGTCCGGCTGGGTCAATCGCCGTCAGGAGCAGATGATCCACTTTTTTGTCTCCCAAACCAAGATGTAGCTGGAAAGCCAGGGGAAGAAGAGGACCCTGCTCAGCGACGATCAGTGCCGTCTATTGGTTGTCAAAGGCAAATCCTCGGGGCGAAAGGCTTTGGCCGGGTTGACCACCATCGTCATTCCCGACAGGATTCTCCGTTGGCATCGCGAGTTGGTCGCCCAGAAGTGGGACTACGGCGATCGGCGGAAAAAGAAACCAGGGAGACCGGCCATCTCGGACGAAGTCAAGCAACTCGTCCTGAGCTTCGCCAAGGAGAGTCCGGACTGGGGATAGCACAGAATCCCAAACAGGTTATCGGATTCACGGTGAAGCGCGTGGCGTAGGATCTGGCACCTAAGACAATGAACGACGCGGCTAGGCGTCTGTTCTTAGTCGTCCAAGTCAACCGCGTTTTCGCGTAGTTCTAATCTCACGGTAAACTTAGTAGGAATCTGACCACGCAATTCGGCAAAGGCTTGCTTTTCAAAACGTACATCACGCAGCAGCAACAAGCACAAGCAGAGAAAGATCCCGGTAAGAACAACTTTTGTGTAGACTTCGATTTTCATGGGTTCGTCCTTTCAAGTAGTGAGAGATTCGGTTCCATACAACTTACAAAGTTTGCCCTGCGGCGGGTGGCGAAGCAACTGGGCAGCTGAGACAATCGACACACGCGGCTAGGACGTGCACCCCGAACCGTCGGCCCCTGATCCCGACTTGCCGCGCTTTTCTTCCTGTCCGGCACCACGCATCAGGAGTGGTAGCTATGGCGAAACGAACCGCACGAAAACTGAAAAAAAAGGTCGGCAAAACCGCAGCAACCCCGGCCCCAGAGCCGCACGGCATTGACGAAGACGTCACGCAAACTTTGCAACTTGGCAGGCGACGCGGCGAGCCGAGAAAAAAACAACTGCGAAGGCAAAAGAGCAATGGCGCGCACTTGGCAAGGGACTAGTGCTTGGGGCAAAAATCGACGTACGGAAGCTCGACAATTGGCACCGGCGGTTCGTTGCGGTCGGCGTCTCGAAGGATAATTGCCCGAAGACGCGAGCGGGCATGGTGGCCGCCCTCGGCCTACCAAAGGACGCGACCGACCACGACATTGACAATGAGTTCGACGGGTTGAAAGCAAGGCTCGAACTGAAGCGAGCCGTAGCGTCAAATGACCAACAAAAACAAAGCGGACAGCGGACAGCAAAGCGGACAACAAAAAAAACTTTGGTTCCCCAAAACCCCCAAGTCGTGGCATTCCTAAACCGCCTAAATCGCGATCTGGGCAGCGATGACTATCCAACCAAAAAGTCGATAGCGATGGACATTACGGGACAGAACGAACGAAAAGCCATGAATCTCTTACGGCAGGCACGTCGTTTTTCGGACCTTCTCCGAGCGGACAAATAGCGGACAACCCGTTTGTGTCCGCTTCATCTTTTGTGGTTTGTTGCGTCAGTTAACCAACGACGCGACGGAGCAAGCCACATGCCTTCACATTTGACTACTGGCGAAATCGCGGAAATGTACGGACTGCCGGACTGGAAAATCCGGCGGGCAGTGGACGCGCTCGGTTTGGACATCCCCCGCGCTGGTCGTTATCGGCTTGTGCCGCGTGGCGTACTCGGCAGGCTCGCGTTGGAACTGGCTCGCCGGGGGTGGATGTGAGCGATCCCACGAAGGCAAGCTGGATCGTCCGCGCTGGCGGGGAGCCCACCGACGGCGCGGTTTCTGCACTGGCGAAGTTGCTGCTCGCGAATATTGACGAAATCAAGAAAGAAAAAGAAAAGGCCGGTGTCGCAATCGCCGGCCCAGTGAGTTGATTCTCGATGGCACGGAAAACGAAACACCTACTGGACGCCACGCCGCCGTCAGATCTGGCCATCGAACGGCAGTTGCTCGGTAGCCTGATGCTGGATGATTCACCGCTTGCCGAATTGAATCTTAGGTCGGGTGATTTTTATGCCGCTCGCCAACAGCTGCTTTTTTCGGAGCTGGCCGCGATCCATCGCGCCGGCCAACCATTTGATATTGCACTTTTTACCAACAACTTGAAGTCGAAAAAAGTCGGCGAAAAAAACGGGCTGGATGCCGTCGGTGGTCCGCTATATCTCGCGGACACTTTCGCAAGCGTGGCGAATCCCGCGCACGCAAGACATTATGCCGGGATCATCCAAGACCTGGCCACGAAGCGACGTGTCGTGAACCGGTGCGAGGATTGGCTTCAGCACGCACACAATGGAAGGCCCGCCTCGGAATTGCTCGAGCTGATTGGCGGCGACCTGGAAGGCATCGGACAACAGTCATCCGGTCAGTATGACGGAACGGGAAAAGTTAAGTTTCCGGTTCTGAATGCTGCCGAATTGGACGCAGCTACGTTTGACTTGGAATTTCTCATCAAGGGCGTTCTGGTCGCGAACCATAACTGCGGCATTATCGGTGGCAGCAAAACGCTCAAGACATCACTCGCCTCGACCTGGGCATTTCGTTGACGACTGGCGGTTATTTCCTGGGCTACTTTGAAGTCACGCGCAAATGTCGCACCTGTCTGATGTCAGGCGAAAGCGGTCTACCGGTGTTGCAAGACACAGCGCGGCGGATCGCTGCCGAAGCCGGAACAATGCTGAGAAGACATGACATGAAACGGAAACCAGCAACACGGCACGAACCGCCACCATGGGCACGTTTGCCAGCTACGGGCGACGACATCGAGCACCAGCGGCGGCCAGAGCCGCCACCAGCACGGGATGAAACCTGGCTCGCGCGCTTGCGACGTGTCCGCAGTGAAAAGCGACAGCGGGAATTGTTTCGAAGATACGCGAGCGATTCAACATCACCATGACAACGCCTATCCCAAACTACGCAACCGCATGAACTGGTTAAAACAAGCGGGTCCTTTGCCAGCCGTGTTGCTACTGTAGGTGGTGGGATCTACCACTACCTCAGGTTTTTTGTTTATTTCCCCTTTTTGTTTGACAGTAAACCATGACTGAAAAGGTTTCGATTCTGGGATTGTTCAGTGGGGGTCCGGCTGACGGCCAGCGCCAACGCGTCAGAGTGCGGAGCGACCG
>Ga0310123_10003663_pt1 | contig 11804 bp, 2 predicted proteins | sample CB6_AW_1057_MG_FD_203505 | JGI IMG/M metagenome (GOLD analysis project Ga0310123, IMG submission 203505) | Marine microbial communities from Western Arctic Ocean, Canada - CB6_AW_1057 | ecosystem: Environmental > Aquatic > Marine > Oceanic | place: Canada: Western Arctic Ocean | collected... | reverse complement strand
CTCGAAGCGGGTTCACCGTTTGTGGAAGCAGGAAAGCATGCAAGTCCCGAGAAAACAGCACAGAAAGCGTCGCTTGTCACTCGGTGGCAGCCAGAACAGTTGCGTACGTCACCGGGCTACGTGGAGTCATTCAACGGAAATTTCCGTGATGAGTTGCTCAACGGGGAGCTGTTCCTCGGCCTGGCGGACGCTCGCTGGGTGATTGACCGTTGGCGTCTTGACTACAACCACCGGCGGCGACATAGCGCTCTTGGCTACCAGACCCCGGCCGCGTTCGCGGCCACCTGTGTTCTGGCGGATTCCGCTACGCTCCATCCACCAGAACACAGAACTACCACTGACCTGACATTCTCTCATTCGGAGTGGTACAAGATTTGGGGGTAGCTCACGATCCCGACGACCCAAATCGTCGGCAAAACCGGTTCAACCGGTCCGACAACCGAGAGAACAGGCGGGGTCCTCCCGGTTTCTCCAGAGTCACAACCGCCCCAGGCAGCCTAGCCGCGGATCGCTTCGATGGCTTCGAACAGCTCATCGGGCAGAGCGAAGAGTTCGTTGACGACGACCGAGTTGTCGTACGGGTTTATCCGGTCGTTGCCGTCGCCGCCACTGAGCGTGTCGTGACCGGACTGGCCATTGAGCGTATCGTCGTCGTCGCCACCCTGCAGCACGTCGCGGGCCGATCCGCCCTGCAACTGGTCGTTGCCGGCTTCACCCAGCAGCGTATCATTGCCGGATTGGCCGTAGAGCCGATCGTTGCCGGCGTCACCGGAGACCACATCGTTGCCGTTGCCGCCCCTGAGCGCGTCGGTTCCGTCTCCTCCGAGCAGGACATCGTTGCCGGCTTCGCCGTTGAGCCGATCGTTGCCCTCGTGTCCCAGCAACTGGTCGTTTCCGTCACCGCCGTAAAGCGAGTCATCACCATCGCGGCCGAGCAGTCGATCGCGGCCCTCCTCGCCGATCAGCTGGTCGTTGCCGTCTCCGCCGTCGATCGTATCGTCGCCGGCCTCGCCGTTGAGCGTATCGTTGCCGTCTCCTCCGAACATCACGTCGGCACCTTCGCCGCCGTGGATCAGGTCGTTACCGCCGCCGCCCACCAGGGCATCCTCACCGTCGTTGCCGTTGAGCCAATCGTTGCCGATGCCGCCGGTGATCACGTCACGACCGCCTCCGCCCCACAGCGTCGTGTCTCCGCTGAACCCGCTGGCATCGAGCACGTTGTCGCCGGGCCCGGCGGTGATGTCGACCGCCTCGATCCCGATCAACAAACCGGTCGTCGGACCGGTGACTGAGGTGTCGGTGATCACGTAGTCGCCGTCGCCGGAGGTCTTGACTCGATCGATGCCGGCTCCGCCGTTGAGCGTATCGAGTCCGAATCCGGAATCGAGCGTATCGTTGCCGTTGCCACCCAGCAGCAGGTCGTCTTGCTCGCCACTCTGCAGCAGGTCGTCTCCTCCGCTGCCCTTGAGAGTCACCGGTCCGGAGAACTCGGTCGAGTCGATCCAGTTGGCGGATCCCCCGCCGGTCAGCCGAGCGGTCTCGAACGAGACAAGCTGGTCGGTTCCCATCCCGCTGAGCAGGCTGTCCTCGAGCCGGAAGTCAACATTGCCTCCTTCACGCAGTTCGTCGTACCCGGTCCCGCCATCGAGCAGGTCGTTGCCCGAGCCGCCTCGCACGGTGTCGTCGCCTCCGTTGCCGTTGACCACGTCGCCGCTGCCGCCCTGTCCATTGAGCCGATCCTCGCCACTGCCTCCCTCGAGCGTATCGGTGCCACTGCCGCCGAAGATGCGGTCGCTGCCGCTGCCGCCGTTGACGCAGTCGTTGCCCGAGGATCCATTGAGCACGTCGCCGGAAGATCCTCCGGCGATCAGGTCGTCTCCGCTGCCGCCAACCACGGTGTCGGGTGACCCGGCACCGTTGAGCGAGTCGTTGCCGCTTCCGCCGTGGATCTGGTCGCGGCCGCCCTGCCCGTCGAGCGTATCGTCGCCGGCGTCGCCTTCGAGCGTGTCGGCTCCGGATCCTCCGCTGAACACGTCGTTGCCGTTGCCGCCCGAGATCAGGTCGTCACCGCCTCGACCATTGGCCACGTCGTCTCCATCACCGGCCACGATCGAGTCGTCTCGACTGCCACCGGTCAGGCTGTCGTTCCCGGCAGCACCCCACAGCGTGACCGATCCGAGCGTGAAGGCCGAGGCCGAGATCCGGTTGTCACCGGGGCCGCCGGTCAACAGAGCGGTTTCGATCGAATCGAGATCATCGCTGCCGCGGCCGGTCAGTTGCGAGTTGGTCAACACCTGGTCGGCGTCGGTGAATTGCTCGACCCGGTCACTGCCCGCACCACCCTCGAGGCTGTCGTCCCCGAGTGATCCTCTGAGCGTGTCGTCACCGTCGAGTCCTGCCAGTGTCACTTCGCCGACGTTGAACCCGGTCGCATCGATCAGGTTGGGGCCTGAGCCGCCGGTGAGTTGAGCCTCTTCGATCCCGAACAGCAGGTCGGCACCCTCGCCGCTGAGCATCGAATCGACGATCCACTGGTCCGAGTCGGATTGCTGCTGCACCTGGTCAATGCCCTCGGAACCGATCAACCGGTCGTCGCTGCTGCTTCCCACCAGCGTGTCGTTGCCCTGGGCCCCCTCGAGCGTGACGGGGCCGGAGGTGAAGGCTTGGGCATCGAGGGTGTTGTCATTGCTGCCGCCGGTGAGCCAGGCGAGTTCGATGCTCGAGAGTTGATCGGTGCCCTGGCCGGTCAGTTGCGAGTCGGAAAGCGACTGGTCGGCATCGACGATCTGGCGGAGCAGGTCGGTGCCGGAGCCGCCGGCGAGGGTATCGTTGCCGGGGCTGCCGTGAAGCGTTGTGTCTCCACTGAACCCGCTGGCGTCCAGCAGGTTGACTCCCGCGCTGCCGAACAGCTCGGCCTCCTCGATCCCCGCCAGCGTATCGTCGCTGTCGGAGGCCAGCGTGGTGTCGGTGAGGACCTGGTTGGTGGTGCCTGTGGAGACAACCCGGTCGGTGCCACTGCCACCTTGCAGGTTGTCGTCTCCCGAGGAACCGTGCAGGGTGTCGTCGCCGCCGGCTCCTTCGAGCGTGACCGGGCCGGGGCTGAAGGCGGAGGCGTCCAGCAGGTTGTTTCCTGCGCCGCCGACCAGTCTCGCCTGGTCGACATCCGAGAGGGTGTTCTGACCCAGTCCACTCAGCGAGGTGGTTGTCAGCACCTGGTCGGTGTCGGCGGTCTGCAGCACCAGGTCGCTGCCGCTGCCGCCCAGCAGCGTATCGTCGCCGTCGCCTCCTTCGAGCGTCGTGCTGCCGGTGAAGCTGCTGGCGTCGAGAGTATTGGCTGAGCTGCCGCCGGCCAGGTGAGCCGTCTCGACATCGACCAGCAGGTCGTTGCCGGCACCGGAGATCGCGGAATCGGTGAGCACGAAGTCGACGTCTCCGGCGGACACCACCAGGTCGGTGCCGTCTCCCCCGTCGACCAGGTCGTTGCCGGGCGAGCCGACCATCGTGTCGTTGCCGCCAGCCCCGGCCAGCGTGGCGGTTCCGGAATCGAATTCGAGTGCATCCAGCGAGTTGTCCGAGTCGCCTCCGGTCAGCACCGCCTGTTCGATGCTCGAGAGCACGTCGTTGCCCATCCCGGTCAGGCTCGAGGAGGTCAGCACCTGGTCTGAGTCGATGGTCTGTTCGACCTGGTCGAACCCGGTGCCGCCTTTCAGCAAGTCGTCTCCGGCGGACCCCAGCAGCGTGTCGTTGCCGGCGTTGCCATCGAGCGTAACGGGGCCGACGGTGAAGGCGGTGGCATCGAGTCGATTGGCCGAGAAGCCTCCGGTCAACTCGGCTCGCTCGATGCGGGTCAGGTTGTCGGTTCCCAGTCCGGTCAGCAGCGAGTTGGCCAGCAACTGGTCGGCGTTGGTCGATTGCCGCACCAGGTCGTCGCCATCGCCTCCGTCGACCAAATCGTCACCGGGTCCTCCGATCAGCGTGTCGTCGCCGGCGGCTCCCTTGAGCGTGACGGGGCCGAGTGTGAAGCTGCTGGCCTTCAGCAGGTTGTCGGCCGCTCCACCGGTCAGCATCGCCGACTCGATCGAGAGCACCGCGTCGGTGCCTCGGCCGGTCAACAGGGAATTGGTCAGTTCCTGGTCGGCGTTGACGATCTGTTCGACACGGTCGAACCCGTCGCCCCCATCGAGCACATCATCGAAGAAGCCTCCCACGAGCGTATCGTCGCCGGCGGCTCCGTTGAGCGTGACCAGTCCTGCGGTGTAGGCGGCGGCATCGAGCCGGTTGTCGCCGGCTCCTCCGGTCAATTCCACCCGTTCCAGCGAAACGAGGTAGTCGTAGCCGTGTCCGGTGAGTGCGTTGTTGTAGAGCGTCTGGTTGGCGTCGGCGACCTGGATCAGCCGGTCGACTCCGGTCCCGCCGTCGAGCAAATCGTCGGCGGGGGAACCGTGCAGGGTGTCGTCGCCGCTTTGGCCGAACAGGGTGACCGGTCCGGAGTTGAACCCCGAGGCGTCGATCAGGTTGGCCTGGCTGTTGCCCCACAGCATCGCACTCTCGATGTCGGCGAGTACATCGGAGCCGTTGCCGGTGAGGCTGGTGTCGGTCAGGACCTGGTCGAGGCCACTGAGCTGCCGCACCATATCGGTGCCAGAGCCGCCGTCGAGTGAGTCGTCGGAGGGTGAACCCTGCAGTGTGTCGTCGCCGTCGCCGCCGGAGAGCGTGGCGGGACCCATGGTGAAGGCGGAGGCATCCAGCGAGTTGTTGCCGGCACCGCCGGTCAGCCAGATCTCGTCGATTCCGCTCAGCACGTCGGAACCGTGACCGGCCATGCTGGTGTTGTTGGCCACCTGGTCAAAGTTGCTGGTCTGCCCGGCCAGGTCGGTCCCTGCTCCGCCGTCGAGTGAATCGTTGCCCGAGGATCCCAGCAGTGTGTCGTCGCCGGCGGCCCCGATCAGGGTCACGCCCAGGCCATTGAAGGACCCCGCGTCGATCAGGTCGTCGTTGGGCCCGCCGCTGAGCACCGCTCGCTCGATCCCCGAGAGCGCGTCGCTGCCCATTCCCTGCAGGCTGGTGTCATCGAGGACCTGGTTGCCGTCGACGGTCTGCTCAACCGTATCGATTCCGATTCCACCGATCAGCGAGTCGTCACCGAGAGAGCCCAGCAGCGTATCGTTGCCGGCGGCACCGTCGAGGGTGACCGAGCCGAGGGTGTAGGCCGAGGCGTCGATGCGGTTGGGGCCGACGCCTCCGGTGATCGTGAAGCGTTCGATGTCGATCAGCGTGTCGATTCCCGGTCCGGTCAGCGTCGTATCGGTGATGACCACGTCGCCGTCGAAGACCACGTTGCCGGTGTCGATGCCGGGTCCGCCGTCGAGCGTATCGGAGATCGAGGTTCCTGTGAGCGTATCGTCGCCGTCGCCGCCGTTGAGCGTCGCCGGGCCGCGGGTGAAGCTGCTGGCGTCGAGGACGTTGTCCCCGCTTCCTCCGGTCAGGATCACCTGCTCGATCGAGAACAGCACATCGCTGCCCTGGCCACTGAGACTGGTATCGGTCGCGACCTGGTCGCTGTTGACTTCCTGGCGGGCCTGGTCGCTACCGCTGCCGCCATCGAGTGAGTCGTTGCCGGGGCTGCCATAGAGCGTGTCGTCGCCGGCGAGTCCCTGCAGGGTCACCGGCCCGAAACTGAAGCTCCGCGGATCCAGTGTGTTGTCCGAATTGCCTCCGCTGAGCACCGCTCGCTCGATCCCGACAAGCGTGTCGTTGCCGTCGCCGGTGAGGCTGGTGTTGGTGAGGACCTGGTCGGTGTCGGCGGTCTGCTCGAGGAGATCCGAGCCGGTTCCGCCATCGAGCGAGTCGTCGCCGGCGGCGCCCAGCAGCGTGTCGTTGCCCTGGCCACCTTCGAGCGTCACGGATCCGGAAAACCCGGATGCGTCGAGGGTGTTGTCGGAGTTGCCGTCGGTGAGACCGGCCAGCTCGATGCTCGTGAGCACGTCGGTGCCCTGTCCGGTGAGGCTGGTATCGGTGAGCACCTGGGAGGTGTCGGCGTTCTGGAGCACGAGATCGGTGCCGGGTCCGCCTGCGAGCGAATCGTCCTGGCTGGATCCTCTCAGCGTGTCGTTACCGGAGGCCCCGTCCAGGGTCACTCCCCCGACGCTGAATCCGCCGGCGTCCAGCGAGTTGTCCGAGATCCCGCCGATCAGCCAGCCGTTCTCGATGCTGGCCAGCGAATCGCTGCCCTGGCCTGTGAGCATCGTGTTATTGAGCACCTGGTTGGCGTCGACGCTCTGGCGAACCAGGTCCGTGCCGAGGCCTCCGTCGAGTGCATCGCTGCCGGCTTCACCCCACAGGGTGTCGTCGTCGAGGCCGCCGCCCAGCACGTCGTCGCCGGCTTCACCCTTCAGGGTGTCGTTGCCTGCGCCTCCGTCGAGTGAGTCATCGGCGATACCACCCCACAGCGAATCGTCGCCGTCGAGTCCCGCCAGCGTCACCGGGCCGGTGAAGAGGCTGGCGTCCAGCGAGTTGTCCGAGACGCCGCCGGTGAGTTGAGCCTGCTCGACACTCGCGAGCGTGTCGAAGCCGTCTCCGGTGACCAGCGTATCGAGGAGGACCTGGTTGGCGTCGATCGCCTGGCGGATCTGGTCGGTCCCCAAGTCGCCGCTCAGCACGTCTGAACCGGATGAGCCGTAGAGCGTGTCGTTGCCGTCGTCACCGGAGAGCGTGACGGGTCCGAGGTTGAAGCCCGAGGCATCGATCGTGTTGTCGCCGATACCGCCTGTGAGCTGAGCTTCCTCGATGTTCGAAAGTGCGTCGGTGCCCATGCCGGTCAGTTGCGAGTCGGTGAGTACCTGGTCGGCATCGACCGTCTGTCGGACCTGGTCGGTGCCGAGTCCTCCATCGAGCAGGTCATCGCCGGCGGCTCCCCAGAGCGTATCGTCGCCGCCGAGAGCTCTCAGGGTGACTTCGCCGGAGAAGCCCGAGGCGTCGAGCGTGTTGTCGCCGATGCCGCCGGTGAGTTGAGCTTGCTCGATACTCACCAGCGCGTCGGTCACCTGTCCGGTCAGTTGCGAGTCGGTGAGGACCTGGTCGACGTTGACCGTCTGTCGGACCTGGTCGATGCCGAGTCCACCGTCGAGCAGGTCGTCGCCGAGGGCTCCGCGGAGTGTGTCGTCACCGGCGAGTCCGGTGAGCGTGACGGTGCCGGAGAACGCCGAGGCGTCCAGCGAGTTGGCGTTGACGCCGCCGGTGAGTTGACCTTCCTCGATGCTCAGCAGCGAGTCGGTCCCGAGGCCGGTCAGCTGCGAGTCGGAGAGGACCTGGTTGGAGTTGACTGTCTGGCGGACCTGGTCGGTGCCATCGCCTCCATCGAGGAAATCGTCGGAGGCGGCTCCCCAGAGCGTATCGTCGCCGTCGAGTCCCCAGAGCGTGACGTTGCCGGTGAAGCCCGAGGCATCGAGCGTGTTGCCGTCGATGCCTCCGGTGAGTCGACCCTGCTCGATGCTCGAGAGCACATCGATCCCCCGGCCGGTCACCTGCGAGTCGGTGAGGACCTGGTCGGCATTGACGGTCTGTCGCAGCTGGTCGGTGCCGATGCCGCCATCGAGCGAATCGTCGCCGCCGGCTCCCAGCAGCGTGTCGTTGCCTTCGAGCCCCGAAAGCGTGACGCTGCCTGAGAATCCCGAGGCGTCGAGCGAATTGGAATTGCTGCCGCCGGTGAGCTGGGCTTCTTCGATGTTGGAGAGCGTGTCGTTGCCGAGGCCGGTCACCAGGGTGTCGATCAGGACCTGGCTGGCGTTGATACTCTGGCGAATCTGGTCGTTGCCTCCGTCGCCGTTGAGCACATCGTTGCCGGCTCCTCCCAGCAGGATGTCGTTGCCGCTGCCGCCGTTGAGCGTGTCATCGAGTGAGCTGCCGGTGAGCGTGTCGTTGCCGGCGCCGCCGTTGAGAATGACCGGTCCGATGTTGAATCCGCTGGCGTCGATCGAGTTGCCGCTGATGCCACCGGTCAACTCGGCGGAATCGACGTAGGCCATCGCGACGGTTCCTGCGCCCGGTGTGACCAGCACCGTGTTGCCCAGCGTGAAGTCCAAGTCTCCGATGGCCTTCAGCACGTTGTTGCCGTCGAAGGCGGTGTAGATCATCGGGACATTGATCACGCCGCCGGTGTGATCGATCGTCAGAGTGTCGTCGTCGGAGGAGCCGAGGATGGCGACGCCGGTGACGTTGGCATACAGGACTCGGTCGGTTTCGACCGAGTCGATCGTGATCACCAGGTCTGAGCCGTCCCGCATGACCACGAAGGTGTCGCCGGTTCCGTCGTCGTTCTTGTTCGCCGTCACGCTCTCTCGAGCCGAAGCGACCACGTTGCCGGCCACCTCGGCGACCGCAGCGGCCACGTTGAGTCGTCCGCCGGTGACGGTCTTGCCGCTGAGATCGGACACGGCATCGACGGTGTTCAGGATCGCGGCCTTGGTCTGGGCGACGCTCAACGAGGGCTTCAGGCCTCGCAGCAACGCGACGGCACCGGTCACCTGGGGCGCTGCCATCGATGTGCCTTGGATGGAATCATAGAGAGAACTGTCGACACTGGCAGGGACCGTGCTGAGGATGTCCACACCGGGCGCACCCAGGTCGACGCTCGTCAGACCGTAGTTGGAAAAGTTGGGGCGCTGGTCATTGTCGTTGGTGGCAGCTACCGCGATGATGCCGTCGAGGTCGTGCGAGGCGGGATAGCTCTTGGTGCTGCCATCATTGTCGTCGCCCACCCCATCGGCACCGCCGTTGCCGGCGGCGGCCACGAAGAGCACTCCGGCTGCATTCACCGCCTCGATGCTGTCCCGCTCGGCCTGGGCGAACGAGGTCGAACCGTAGCTGGCGTTGATCGCAGCGATCTCGAAGCCGTACGTCCCCCGCATCATCGTCACGTAGTCCACCGCCGAGACCACCGTTGCCAACGTCGCGGTCGGGAAGATCTTGACCCCCATCAACGACACGTCCCAGTTCACCCCGACCACGCCTGTGGAGTTGTTGCCCACCGCCCCGATCGTCCCGGATACGTGGCTGCCATGGCCGCCGGCGCAGCCATTGCATGAGTTGTACGCAGGAGCGTCGTCGATGATGTCGCCGTCATCGTCAGAGAAGTCATACCCGTGGACGTCGTCGATCTGGCCGTTGCTGTCGTCGTCAACGCCGTTCCCGGCAATCTCGCCCGGATTGGTCCACATGTTGGCGGCGAGATCGGGATGCGTGTACTGAATCCCCGAATCAATCACCGCTACGATCGACTTTGAGGTCCCGGTAAAGTCACTCCACGCCTCGACACCATCGACGTCCGCGTCGGACGTGCCACCGGTCTGGCCCGTGTTGTTCAGACCCCACAGCGAGCTGAAACTGGTGTCGTTGGGAACCGTCGCCACCGAGTAGTAGTAGTTGGGCTCGGCGTAGGAAATCACCGGGTTGGCGATGAATCGCTCCATGTCCTCGACAATGTCCTCGGCCGGGTCTTCGAGCCTGACCTGGACCGCGTCGATGCTGTCGAACCGCTCGAGGATCTCTCCACCAAGACTCTCGATGGCCGCGGACTGCTCGGCATCGCTGAAGCCGGAGTTGAACCGGGCCAGGATCTCGCCGGACACGTAATCGTCGGTCGAGGCCGCCTCGGCCGTGGCAATGATCTTGGCCAGGTCCGGTGACGAGGCAGACAGCATCACGCGGTCTTCGAGGAACTCCGCGGCACACCCCAGGCGACCCGCTCGACGGGTCATTCGTCCACGTGAACGTCGCTTGATGGAGGAGGCACGGCGGAGGGAATCGAGCCAGGAGTTGAACAGCATCGATGAGGATCCTCGGTTAACGTCCCGACCGGGTCACCCTCCCTGGGCACGTGGTTGGACAGGTAGCGCTGGATCCTTCCAACCATCCACCGTAAACCCCTCAGCTTGCCGTTACAAACGCTGAATATGCGGATTTGTCAGGTTGTGCGGGTTGGGACTGGCTCCGAAGGTGCCTGTCCCCGCAGAAAATCCACCAGCAACTTGCAGTACGAGTGGGACAGGCACCTTCGGAGCCAGTCCCCTGCTCTAGATCAGCTCGCCGATCGGCTTTCTCTGGTCGGCGACATACTGCGGGCGGCCCCGCAGGTCGTCGAGCGTCAGCGTCTCGGGGTCGATCCCCATGTTGCGGTACAACGTCGCGAACACCTCGCGGTAATGCACCGGTCGATCCTTGGGCACCTCGCCCAGCCGGTTGGTCGACCCGATCACCTGTCCGGTCCTCATGCCCCCCCCGGCCAGGATGCACATGTTGGCATTGGGCCAGTGGTCTCGCCCTGCGTTCTGGTTGATCCGCGGCGTGCGGCCGAATTCGCCCCAGACCACAACCGAGACGTCGTCGGCGAGGCCCCGAGCGTGCAGGTCTTCGACCATCGCCGAGAGCCCCAGATCGAGCATCGGGACGGTGGCCCGGACATTCAGGAAGTTTTCCTTGTGCCAGTCCCAGTTGAACCCGCCGCGGCTCATCCGCTCGAGTGGCCACTGGCTGAAGGCCAGGGTCACGCAGCGGCAACCCGCCTCGACCAGCCTGGTGGCGACCAGGAACTGCTTGAGCAGTTCGGGACCACCGTGCAGCGGAGTGGGGGCATCAGAGATTCCATAGCGGCGGACCAGTTCGGCTGGTTCCTGCCGGAAATCGAGCGCGTCGGCCAGCTTGCTGGAGGTCAGGATCCCAAACGCCTGCCTGGTGATGGTGTCCATGCCGTCCATCACGCCTCGCGCATCAGCCTCGCGGCGGAACCGATCAAAGGACCCCAGCAACCGCTTGCGGTCGCCGAGTCGATCGAGCGAGATGCCTCGCAGCGTGATGTCCGCGGCACTCTCTGCGTCGGAGGCCACCTGCTCTTTGGAGACTCCCGATTTGTAGACGATGTCGTCCCGTTTCCTGCGATTGGTCTCGAACCCCGCATGACCAATGCCCAGGAACCCCGACTGGTTCAGGCTGGCGCGGGTAGTCGATTCGGCGTTGGGTGGCGAGAGGCTGATGAAGGCCGGCAGCGCGGGGGTGACCGGTCCGCGGACCTTCGAAACCACCGCTCCCAGCGACGGCCAGCCGCCGATCGGGAAACCGGGCCGGTGAGGGCTGTCGCCCATCTGGGGGTGAGTTTCCCAGCCGGTGAGGTTGATGTGGATGTTGTGGTCGTTGAGCCCGCCATAAAGCGAGCGGACGATGGCCATCTTGTCCATGATCGCCGCGGTCCGCGGCATCGTCTCGCCGATGTCGATCCCCGGCACGTTGGTCGCGATCGGCTGGAACGGGCCACGGATCTCAGAGGGCGCCATCGGCTTCAGGTCGACCATGTCCTGGTGAGGCGGACCGCCGGGCAGCAGGATCATGATCGTGGCCTTGTGAGGCCGCGAGACGCCCTGGGCCGACTCGGCCGCCAGGACCTCTCGCAATCCCAACCCGCCCATCGCCAGGCTGCCGATCGACAGGAAGCTGCGGCGAGACAGGCCGTCGCAGAATCGGGATTGGGGTCCGAGGATGTTCAGCATGACGGTTCGATCGTAGGCGAATTCGTGAAAACCGGGACGCAGTCACTTGATGTCTCGATTCTTACGAACCACACGACACCACAGGATCATTATCGGAAGAAAGCTGCCCGAGACAACACGAACGCTGTCTCGAGGCGGTTTTGTTACAGCGTGAAGGTCCGTACCAGCTGGTCGTAGCCGGCCGAGGCCAGTGTTTTGCCGTCGGGCGAAAACGCCACGGCCAGGATCGGTGTGTCGTGAGCGGGCGTGCGGGTGAGTGGTTCGCCG
>Ga0310123_10003662_pt1 | contig 11807 bp, 8 predicted proteins | sample CB6_AW_1057_MG_FD_203505 | JGI IMG/M metagenome (GOLD analysis project Ga0310123, IMG submission 203505) | Marine microbial communities from Western Arctic Ocean, Canada - CB6_AW_1057 | ecosystem: Environmental > Aquatic > Marine > Oceanic | place: Canada: Western Arctic Ocean | collected... | reverse complement strand
GAAGAGGTAGGCAGCGAGCACGGAGTCACGACCCGGACCCTTCTGTTTGCGGAGGTCGAAGAGCTGGAGTTGCCTTGCGGTCAACTGCAGCCGCGCCTCGATGGAATTCGATGTTCCCCGAAACACCGTGATCGGAGCGGACGGGGGCACCGCCTGCCGAATCTCCTGCAGCTGCTCTCGAGTCCGATCAACCGATACGTAACTCTCGTCAATCCTCACGTCCGCTCGCAGGACAGTCAGCTCCCCGACGTCGAGACCCTCCTGGCTGATCTGCTGCCTGAGTCCCATCCAGGTCAGGATCCGGTCCAGCAGCACCAGGTTGGTGCTGATGATGTCCTCGCGTTCCCGCTGCGGACTGGCCAGCTGTTCGACGAGCCGTTCGCGGGCCCTCCGCACCAGTTCGCCGGACACTTCGATCTCATCACGAAGTGTCAGTGTTTCGAGTTCGGAGAGGTCGATATTGATCGGTGTTTCGGTCGGCAGGCCGAGGGTCAGCTTCAGCCGATCGAGGCTGGTTTCGAGACTGTTGCACGAGTTGACCAGTCCCCGCCTGCCCGAGAGCATGTTCTGTTCGATCTGGTCGATCTGGAATCGCGGCTGGGCACTGTTGACACCGGATCGCACCTCCGCCTCGGCCTGGTCCAGTGCGCGGACCACGCCAAAGTAGTTCTGGGTGTTGATCTCGATACTGCGATAGAGGCTCAGCAGGTCCTGGTAGTACGTCTGGACCAGTTGAAAGTAGAACGTCTTGCGGTAACGGGCGAAGCTGCGGGCCGAGTAGACAACATTTCTCTCGGACTGGATCAGTGGTTCCAGGAGCACGTCCCGCTGAAACACGCTCTGGCTGAATTCGAACAGCAGGTTTGAGCTGATGTCCTTGGCGAAGCCCTGGGGGCCATCCAGCGTCATCACAACGGTGTTGGCGAACCGTGCGACGGCGGTGCCTCCGAGTGCAACCATCCGGTCGGATGCGAGCGAGGAGGGAACCGAGAGCGTGTTGGACTTGGTGCCGTCGGCACGGACGTGGTCGTAATCGAGCGACGCGCCGTTGCCGGCCGCCGAGAACTTCGTCATGTAGTTGTACCGCTGGCGAGTCAGCGCAAGGGCCGACGAGTACAGAGCTTCTTTTTGCGACTGGTATTCACGGCTATTGAGCCGAGCGAGTGTGACGATGTCGGGAAAGGTGAGTTTCTGGGCCTGGTCGCGGAGCGACTTGGGAGCAGCGGCCCCAAATGTTCTGCGGTACTCCTGTCGGACGCTGTCGAATTCGAGCATTCGGGCCAGGCAGACCGGAGGAATCGCCTCCCAGTACGACTTGGGGATCGGCTGGATCGTCAGTCCGACCTGGGTTTCGGTGTAGGGTTGAGTCGCTGCCGGGGCCTGGGCAGAAACCTGCTGTACGCCATTCGCAATCCACCGTGATTGGGCGTCGAGAACCGCAGATTCCGGCTGCCGGAGACGCGGCAGCCAACCGTCACCGGTCCCGCCAGGTATGCGGGCCTCAGCAGGTGCCTCGGCCTCCGGCTCAGGCTGCGGCCTCAACCGGGGAACGTTGTAGGTGTAGAGTTCCGGGCCCGGGTCGGGCAACGACGGGTCATCGGGGTTACTGTCATCAAAGAGCCGTGACCGCGGGTCGGTGTTGACGGTGAATTGCTCTGGCAGAACCCACGGCCGATCGTCAGCCTTCTCGCTCAGAATCCGCAGCGTGTCACGGTCAGCGGCTCGGTGGTACCGATCGCGTGAACAACCCGAGTTCACCTGCAACGCCAACAAGCCCAGCAGGCCGAGCGACAGGCCTCGGGCATGATTCAGCAACGACATCCAAGGCTCACACCACGGCGGCTGGATTCGCCGCCCAGTATCTGGACAGGGACCCAAAGTCGTCACACGACGCGGGCCCTACCATCAGCTATCGATCTTCCGGTTGTGCAACCTTTAGTGAATAGGCAGACTTTGAGGCCTTGCGGCGAGCCGGCGGCTGGGCCGACCAGACCCCGCTGGCCAGCCTTTTCCAGCGAGTGATCCGGCCATGTCCTACTACGAACCACCAGTTCCCGAAGCGCTCGCGCCACGCGAGCCCGGCTCGAGGGCACCGCTTTGGCGTGTTTGGTTCGGCTTGAATGATGAGGTGCCCCGCAAGGTCTACGCGGTGAGTGGCTTCCTGCTGATGCTGTTCAAGTACTGCGTCGAAACCCTTGCGGTCTTTTACTGGGCCGACCATGTGCTCACGCCGTGGGAATTCCTCACTCCGTTACTGAACAACCGCGTCGCCATCCTCGCCCCGGCGCCCGCTGGGCTGGGTTGGGCCATGCTGATCTGGACTCTTCCGTTTATCTGGATCGCGTTTTCGATGAGCGTCAGGCGGTCGGCCAACACGGGGTCCAGTCCCTGGCTGGGTGTTCTGATCCTGGTCCCGCTCCTCAACCTGGTCGTGATGCTGGTGCTGGCGGTTGCCCCGACACACCGCGTGACGAAATGGGCGATGGCCCCGGCTCCTCCGCCTGCACCACGCGGCACCTTTCAGGCCCCCGCACGGGCGCTGCTGGCAACCATGGCCAGCCTCGCGTTGGGACTCTGCAGCCTGGTCCTGGGCATCTATGTCTTGGGCGAATACGGAGTGACGCTGTTTTTCGGTGCCCCGGTCCTGATGGGCTGCGTCAACGGGTTCATTTACAACTGCCGCTACGGTCAGTCCTGGCTCTCCACGGTCGGAGTCTCGTTATTGATGGTGCTCGCGATGGGCGGCTGCCTGCTGGCCTTTGCGCTGGAGGGCATGATCTGCATCCTGATGGCGGCGCCCCTGGTGATGCCCCTGGTCGTCTTCGGAGCCCTCCTGGGCAAGGCCGTCGCCTGTGCCACTCAGACCACGATCCCACAGACAGTCGGCATGCTGCTGGTGCTGCCGATGATGGCCGGAGTCGAAATCGTCGAGCCTCCCCAGGCACCCGAATACGTCGTCACGAGTACGGTGGAAATCGACGCATCCCCCGAGACTGTTTGGAACTATGTTGTCGAGTTTCCCGATCTGGCCGAATCCGAGGACTGGTTCTTCCGAGTGGGCATCGCATGCCCGATGCGGGCCCGGATCGAAGGCCACGGCGTGGGAGCCATTCGATACTGTGAATTTACCACCGGGTTGTTTGTCGAACCGATCACCACGTGGGACCAGCCACGCCACCTGGCGTTCGACGTCACCAGCCAGCCCGACCCGATGCGTGAATTGAGCCCCTATCGACACGTGCACCCGCCTCATCTCGGTGACCAGCTGCTCAAGAGCCGACGAGGCGAATTCCGCCTGGTGCCGCTCCCCGGCGGACGTACCCTACTCGTAGGACGTACGTGGTACACCTTCGAGATGTACCCCCAGGTCTACTGGACACGCTGGTCGGACCTCTCGATCCACAAGGTCCATGACCGCGTGCTCGACCACATCAAGCAGCTCGCCGAAGCCGATTCGGCACGATAGTCAGCCACCGGGGACGGTGTTGTGGACCAGCAGCCGCGTGCGGTACAACGAGTCGGTCGAAGCCTCGCACAACAGCACCTGGACGACCATTCAATGAAACGAATTCCGTTCCGACTGTTCGTTGCCAGCCTCACGATCGTCGTCTTGGGATGGTTACAGACGTCTGCCGTCTCTGCCGCTCCGCAGCCGACCAGTCCAACCGAAGTCGCCAAGGCGCTCACACCGCTCCTGGACGCCCTGGCTGGACGCAAGGCAGTTTTCCAGGTCGAAGGACGACTGGAACTGACAATTGACGGCCAGCCGCAGACGATCACGTTGCGGCTGGCGAAGTACGATCGTCACTCGTTTGACATCGACGTGATGCACTCTGACTACGCGGTACAGATCCGAAGACGCCAGGCCGCGACGGCCTTCGCACTTCCCAGGCACCGGGTCGTATACCTGGGTCATGGCACCACCTCGCCCCGCGATCACCTGGGGCCGGAGGGTATCACCGGTCGCCTGTTTACGCCTCGGACGCAGGCCAGCCTGGTCCTTGCCGTCCTGTTCAGCCAGGCACCTCAATCCGCCGCTAAGTACATCGCAGGACTGCTTGGCCGTTCGAAATCGGAGTCCGATGGATTGGGTGTTGCTTCCGACGGGGCGCTGCTGGCCAAGTTCAATTCGTCATTATTGCGTCTCCGTCTACTCGAATCTCCCACTCCGGCTCGTGCCGTTGACGAGTGGCCCGACTACAAGCTGACGCGGATTCCGCGCCACGAGCTCGAACGGCAACTCACTCGTGGTCTGCGGCGGACATTCGAGGTGTTCTGGCCGTCACCACTGCTCACGCGGCCACCCCGGACTCCCCGCCAGGTCCCCAACGGTGAAGTCCGCTTCATCGATAGCCAACGTGTCGTGCTACTACAGGGGACTCCCGAGCAGGTGGGCCGTGCCCACGGACAATTGCTTGGCAGCGAAGCCACGGCCTGCATCGACTCGGTCCTGTACGCCTTCGGCACTGCCCAGACGATTCGCAGCGGCCGCTGGTTCCGGCACGACCTGCAGGGCGCCTATGCCCGACTCTCGCCTCACATCCCCGAGCGTCACAAGCGGGAAACGCGGGCCCTGGCCAGTGCCCTCAAGCTCGACAACCAACTGGTCCAGACACTCAACGTCTTTCCCGAGCTGTTTCACTGTTCGGGTTTCGCGTTGTTTGGAAAAGCTACCCGTGGCGGAAAGCTCTACCACGGCCGCGTGCTCGATTACATGACCACAATCGGCCTGCAGGACGCGGCCACCACGTTCATTGTTCACGTCGACGGTCGCATCCCCTTTGCCAACGTCGGCTATGCCGGCTTCATCGGCAGCGTCAGCGGGATGAACGCCAGGGGGATCTCGCTGGGCGAAATGGGGGGCAAGGGAGAGGGCCAATGGGACGGAGCCCCGATGGCGACGCTGATGCGCCGGGCACTCGAGGAATCTCACACGCTGGAGGACGTGATGAGGCTCTGGGAAGCGAGCCCGCGAACCTGCGAATACTACTACGTGTTCGCAGACGGAAAGACCAACAGCGCCGTGGGCGTCGCAGCGACGCCCGAGACGATCGAGTGGATTTTGCCTGGGCAATCGCATCCGAAACTCGGTCCAGGCATCCCCGATGCCGTGGTGCTGTCGGCCGGAAGCCGACTGGCCACGCTGCGGGAACGCGTCCAGTCCCGCTACGGACAGATTGACGCCGAACTGGGGAAGTGGCTGATGAGTCGTCCGGTGGCCATGAAATCGAACCTGCACAACGTACTGTTCGTACCCGCCGACCGGGTCTTTTACGTGGCCAACGCCAGTCATGACAAGCCGGCTGCGGAGCGACCCTACGCGAAGCTGAACCTGATCGAACTGCTGCAATCGATGAAACGACGTCCGGCCAAGGAGACTGCGGCCCGATGACGTTCCGGCCCCTGGCGATCCTCGTCATCCTCGCCGCCCTGGCAGCCAGCACCGACGCGGCACCCCGGCGTCCGAACATCATCGTGATCATGGCCGATGATCTCGGCTACGGTGACGTCTCGTGTTACGGCACCAAGTCGCTGAAGACGCCGCACATTGATCGGCTGGCCGCCGAGGGACTTCGCTTCACCAGCGGCTACTGCTCGGCGTCGACGTGCACTCCGACACGGTATTCGTTCCTGACCGGGACCTACGCATTCCGGCGGTCCGGGACCGGTATCGCCGCCCCCAACAACCCTGCGATCATCCGGGCCGGGACGATGACCCTGCCCGGGTTATTGAAACAGGCCGGGTACCACACCGCGGTGATCGGCAAGTGGCATCTGGGCCTCGGCGGGCCACCGGGTCCGGCGTGGAACGGGCAGCTGAAACCGGGGCCACTTGAGATCGGTTTTGACCACTGCTTCCTGTTGCCGACGACCAACGACCGTGTGCCGCAGGTCTACGTCCAGGACCACCGTGTGCTGAACCTCGACCCGGCCGATCCGTTGTGGGTCGGCCGCAAGAAGCCCAGCCCCGATCACCCCACCGGTCTCTCGCACCGTAAGACACTCAAAATGGACTGGTCCCACGGACACAACGGAACGATTCACAACGGAATCAGCCGGATCGGTTTTTACACCGGCGGGCATGCTGCTCGTTTTCGCGATGAAGACCTCGCCGATGAGTGGGTCAGACGGTCGGTCGCCTGGATCGAATCGCACCACGACAAGCCGTTCTTCCTGTTCTTTTCCTCACACGATCTACACGTGCCCCGGATGCCGCACGAGAGATTCCACGGCATGAGCGGCTTGGGTTTCCGTGGCGACTCGATCGTGCAGCTCGATTGGTGTGTCGGCCAACTGATGGCCACTCTCAAGCGTCTCAAGCTCGACTCGTCCACACTGGTCGTCTTCTGCTCGGACAACGGCCCGGTGCTCGACGACGGATACAAGGATGGCGCGATCGAAAAGCTAGGCAAGCATCGTCCGGCCGCCCACTTCAGCGGTGGCAAGTACAGCGTGCTCGAAGGCGGCACCCGGACGCCGCTGATTACTCGCTGGCCGGGGACCATTCGGCCGGGCGTCAGCGACCAGATGGTCTGCACGATCGACTTTGCCGCCAGTTTCGCCACTTTGACCGACGTGAAATTGCCGAGAAACGAGTGCCTCGACAGCCACGACGTCCTGGCGGCATTACTGGGCGGGCCGGATGCCAGGGGCCGAGACCACCTGGTGCAACAGGACAACGGCCGTCGCGGCAACTACGGGTTCCGTGTCGGCAAGTGGAAACTACAGCGTCACGATTCGAAACGGCGGAGAAACGTCAAGTTGCGTCTCAAGTCGCAGCAAGCGCCTCGGTTTTCACTCTTTCAACTCGACGTCGACCCGGGGGAGACGAGCAATGTTATCGACAAGCACCCGGAGATTGCCGGAAAGATGATCGGTCAACTTGAGACGCTGATCAACTCCGGACGGAGCCGGCCGTGACGAGGCTCATGCCAGGCCGACAAAGGCTCGCAATTCCATTCGTGTTGGGCAATTCCGGAAGCCAATTTACCCAGATTGCTGATTCTGGTTTTGGCCGCTAGAGTTCACCGTGCGTAGCCACCGGGGCACTTAGCGACGGAGTCCTACGATGCAGCGTCCCACTGCGGTCACAGTCTTCGGAATCCTCAACCTGATCTTCGCCGGTCTGGGTTTGTGCGGGGTCGTTCTTGGAGTGTTCGCACTCGTGATCATGGCGAACCTGCCCGAAGGTGAGATGCCGCCCAACACGCAACTGGAGCTGCTCAAGAACCCCACGTACAAGGCGTATAGTTTTGCAATGATCGGTGTGAATTCCATCGCCACGATCGTTCTGGCCATTGCCGGAATCGGCCTCCTGAAACTGAGGCCGTGGGGGCGGTCGCTGAGCATCGGGTACGGCGCCTACGCGATCATCATGCAACTCGTCGGCCTGGTGGTCTCCTTCCTGTTTGTCGTTCGGCCGATGATGGATGCAGCCGAGCAGGGCAATGATCCCCAGGCCCAGGCGCAGATGATCGGAGGCGTTGTCGGTGCGGTCTTTGGTGGATGTTTCGGGTTGATTTACCCCGTCCTGCTGCTGATCTTCATGTTTCGCTCGAATGTCAAAGCTGCCTTTGGCGCTCGCACGGGGGATGGATACATGATGGACATCCCCGACGACAACCCGTATGCAAACCCGCCGTCCTGAGTGGCTGGGGCATACGTGGCCATGAACACGCCAGCGGAACTCGAATTTAACGAGTCGCCGCACCCGCGGGCCACGACCCGGCTCAGGGCACGGGCCTGGGTTGCAGCGACGCCGCCCGAGTTATTCGCCTTTTTCTCTGAAGCGGATAACCTCCAACGGCTGACGCCTGCCCGGCTGCAGTTTCGCGTCACTACGCCGTCACCAGTTGTTATGCAAGACGGGACCCAGATCGACTATCGGCTGAAGGTCTACGGCATCCCGCTGCGATGGAAGTCGGAGATTCGCGACTGGGACCCGCCTCGCGAATTCGTCGACGTGCAACTGCACGGTCCCTACCGATACTGGCACCACCGACACCGTTTTGAACCGTCCGACGACGGAACCGTGGTCATCGACGAGGTCGATTACTCCCCACCGGGCGGTCGGATCGTCGACCGAATGTTCGTACGACGCGAGTTGCGGACGTCCTTCACATACCGAATGGAACAACTCGCCGAGCTGTTCCCCGCTGCGAACCGTGATTGACAGTCCACCGACTTTCGGTATTCCGTAAGCAGAAGCAAGTTCCACTGGTTTCAGCTTCCGGGATAGAATGTGTGAAAGACTTCGGAGTCGCGGGCGTAGTCCCTGTTGGCGGCGAGATGGTCGCCCGCACCCACGGCCTGCACACTCCCCGGAAGGCTCGTATGACACGCCTCGCGACGATGATGGCCCTGTTGCTGTGCGCAACCGGATCGCTGCGGGCCGAGGACCTGGCCGTCGAGCGGGTGCTGGCCTGGTACCACCTGTTGCGGCCCACTGAAAAAGACCTGGCCGTCTACCGACTGAACTGGACCGGCTCGCTCGATGAAGCCCAACAACGGGCCGCTCGAGAAGGCCGACCGATTTGCCTGGTGATCATTCATTCGAAGTATGGTGACATCGCGTCGGGTCATTGCTGAGCGACAGCGACGCAGGTCCGTGGGACCTCCCTGAGCCACCCTCGCGTCGTGGCCGAACTCAAGCCCTTTGTCGTCACGTCCTGGTTCGGCCACCGCAACGACAAGGACATCCCCGCTGTCATCCGGGAAGTCTGGGCCCAGAAATTCCGGCCTGGGCGTCCCCAGCAGGCCACTCGGCAAAGCAATGTCGACTTCGCACTGCTGGATGCCCGCGGCAAGTTGGTGCATTGGTTCGACGCGGTTGGCTCGACAAGATACGGACGCCCCAACGACCTGATCACGAACACTCTCAAACAAATCCGGCTGGGTGCTTCGCGAATCGCAACTCTCCGCGGCTCATCACTGCCCAAGACAGCCAACTTGCTGAAGCTCCCCGGCGCCGCGCCGGGGAAGACGGGCCTGAGAGTCTTCGTGCGTTTGGATGACCGGCGGATGCCCGCCTACCGGCTTCCGGTCGTCGAGTTCGTGAGTCTCTCGGCTCGTGACTGGGAGTCGCTGGAGTGGCCGACAACTCCACGCACTGTCGACGCGTCGCTGCTGAAGAAGTGGTTGTCCGAGGTCTATCCGCCCGGTGTCATGGAACGAGTGGACCGGAGAACGAAACGGGTGTTTTCCATCACCAGCGTCTCAGGCTCATTGTCGTTGACACCGGCCGTTCCCGACGTAAACGCGCGCTATGCCGTGGCATCGGGACGTGTACGACTGGGCGATTCCGGTGGCGACGATTTTTCATTCGAGGGAGATCTCGACCTGGTAATCACCTATGCCAGGGACAATCCCGCAGTCCAGACGGTGCGAGGCGTCTTCCGAGGCAGCTACCCGCGTCGAGATCGGATCCGGCAGACGACCCGCCACATTCCGCTCGAAGCAGTGTTCGAGTCGCGGCCCAGGTAATCTGCAGGTCTCTTCACCCGCGAACCCGACCTCAATCGACGAGCGAACCATGCACAGGCGAGGATTTCTGCAGGCTGGCGTCGGCACCGGACTGTCGCTGAGCACCGGTCTCCTCACGGCTCCCCCGACAACCGTCGCCGCCCCAAAGGTGAAGACGCTCACGCTGGGTTTCAGCACCTATGGAGCCAAGAGCCTGAAGACCGAGGCGGCCATCGACCTGGTGGCGGCCACCGGGTTCGATTCGATCGAACTGACGATCTGGCCCGACTGGGACGCCGATCCGGCCGTGATGAAGCCGGCACGACGGCGCGCAATTCGGAAACGGCTAGCGGATCGTGGGGTCAGGGTGACCAGCCTGATGGAGCACCTGCATATCGATGACCCCAAACGCAGCCCGTCGCAACGGCTCGAGCGAATCAGGCTGGCGGCGGCCCTGGCACACGACCTAGACCCCGATCACCCGCCGCTGCTGCAGACGACGATCGGCGGAGGCGGCAAGTGGGCTCAGAAGCGAGACGGGTACGCACGGGAGATCGCCGAGTGGCTGAAGGTGGCCGATGCCGAGGACCTGGTGATTGCCGTCAAGCCTCACCGGGGCGGGGCTTTCAGCCGACCTCGTGAAGCGGCCGAGTTGATCAAACTGCTGGGACAGCCGAAGCGACTGCGGATGTGTTTCGACTATTCGCACTACGACTTTCGTGACATGACACTCGAGGGCACCATCAAGACGGCTTTGCCCTTTGTCGGTCACATCGCCGTCAAGGACGTGGTCCGACGGGACAAGCGACTCCGCTTCGTCCTGCCGGGGCAGGGCGGCCGGATCGATTACGCCAAGTTGATCGGCAGGTTTCACGCAGGCGGATATCAGGGTGATATCTGCGTGGAGATCAGTGGACAGGTCTGGTCTCAGCCGGGCTACGATCCCGTCGCAGCCGCCAGGAAGTGCTACCAGCATCTCGCGGGGGCGTTCGCCAAGTCCGCTGTTCCCCGTCCTCGATGACCGGGACGGTTCTCACTTGACCAGGATCGGCCACCCCGACTCGAGCTCGATGAAGTCCCAGTACAGGGTCGTGCCTTCGCCGGCGGAACTGTCAGTCAACTCGAGTCGTACGATGGCGGCGTCAGGGCGGAAGGTGACCAGTAGACGGGTCCACTTGTCCCACTGAGAACCGACGCCCGCCCGTGAGGTCTCGGTCCGGGCCAGCACACGCCCGTTGCGGCCAAGTACTCGCAGAGTCGCCTTCTGCTTGGGCTGGCTCGAGTGGACCCAGGCGGACGCGACGTGAGCCCGGTCCATGGACAGCCCCTCGACCAACGTCGTCACCCGGTTCGGGCGGGCTCCGCGTGTCATCCTCAGTCCACCTGTGCCGTGCTTCGACCAGCCGTTGCTGTCGTGGAACGCCTTGATGCCCGGAACGTCCTGGTACTTGAACAACGCGATCTCTCCTCCACCGGACGCAAACTTCCAGCCTCGTGCTGTGTCCAGTTGGGAATTGGACACCAGCTGCAGCTTGCCACCATCGCCGAACCGAACCGTCCGACGCTTGTGGAAGTAGTGGTCCGAGAGCTTGGCGAGGTATTCGGGAGTCACCTGCGTCTGGCTGCGGTAGTAGACCCAGAACATCACGCCACGCATGGTGCCGGTGCGTGAGTCGTTGCGGATCCGGAAGAACTGCGTGTCGAGATGAGCCAGGAAACTGCTGGTCGGCGAGTCATCAAACAGGTAGCCGCGCTGGGCCACCCCCAGGCCGTAGACCGTCTTGGCCAACAACTTCGGAGCGACTGCATCAAGTTGCCGGGCCCACTCGGAGAAGTAGCCGTACGAGGGTCTTGATTCCCGGAGGTAAACCTCCAGCATCAAGACGTCGACGTGCTTTTCTACCGCCCTCAACTGCTCGGTGTGCTGCTTCGCATTTCGGCCCAGTTGCCAGGTGGCCGCGGCGTAGATCTGTTTCTCGGGAAACTGCTTGCGGATTCCGGCCAGTGCTTCGCAGACAATTTTCGATTGCGGGCTTCCGTCAAGATCCTGTCGCAGCTCATCGATGGCGATCGCATCGTATCCGCCGGGAAGCTTACCTCCGAGGTCATCCTCGAACGGAGCCCTCCAGCGTTTCAGCAATTCGTCAACGCCGGCCGCCGGTGGGTTGTTCACGTGGGCGGCGTACACGCATTTCTTTACGCGCAGTTCCTTGATGAAGGCCGCATTCCGGCTCGTCCCTTCAATCACGGTGATCCGGGGGACCAGTTTGCGAAAGGCATCCGTCACGCCCGGGCCGTCGTGGTGGCCGTACATGCAGATGAACGGTTGTGGGATCTCGGCCACG
>Ga0310123_10003661_pt1 | contig 11809 bp, 9 predicted proteins | sample CB6_AW_1057_MG_FD_203505 | JGI IMG/M metagenome (GOLD analysis project Ga0310123, IMG submission 203505) | Marine microbial communities from Western Arctic Ocean, Canada - CB6_AW_1057 | ecosystem: Environmental > Aquatic > Marine > Oceanic | place: Canada: Western Arctic Ocean | collected... | reverse complement strand
CACGGGTGTCGTGGCGCCCGATGCTGCTCTTGCCAACCGAGCCAAGGAGGTCGCGCAGCGCACGGTATCCAAGAAAGTCGAGTCCTTTGTCGGTGACCCCGAAGCGGGTGGGCGGGGTGTCCGCGCCGAGACCGGCACCAGGTCCTTGGGGCGCGCCCGACTCGGGGTGCGGCGAGATGTAGCCTTGTTGCGCCATCTGCTCGATGATCTGATTGACCAGGTCCTCGAGCTTGGAGTGGCCGGCTTCCTGGTCGGCATCTGCCGGGTCGCCGAGTAGGCGCGACACCGTATCGTCGGACAGCAGCCCCCCGCTCAACAGCGCTTCGAGAATCGCGTCGTGGAGATCCTGGACGGCATGGTCCTCGTCGTCCTCGAACGGATCACCACGGGGGTTGTCGAACCCACTCGACAGCAGAAGTTGCGAGAGCTTCGAGATCAGTTTCTCGAAATCGATCCCCTCCAGGTCCTCGCCGGTATAGCGGGTGTAGCGGAACTTCATAGGTGCTGCTCATTAGGAGACAGGAGACACCTTCTGTCTTCTGACTCCTTCGTAGTCAGTTGTAGTAGTTCTTCTTTTTCCCGGGGGCCTGCACCGGTATCCCCGTTTCGAAGAACTGCTCAGCGGCTCGAGGTGCGTGGCTTGATTCTTCGGTGGCGCGATACTGCCACTCATCAGTGCGGCTGATTTTCTTCTCCGCGTAGAGCCCTTCGAGGACGAAATCCATCGCCGCCGCGGTCACTGGAGCCGGGTCGCCGTCCTTGGCGCCGGCGTGGGTCGCCAGCTCCGCCAGACCCTGTATCTGGCTGACCTGGTCCAGTAACTCGCCAGCCGGCGTGGTGTCGGTGAGCCGCAGCGCCCCCCCCATCTCAAACCACTCGACGACAGGACCGGTCTCGACCCCGTGAAACCATCCAGTGAAGATGTTCCTGACTGCGGAGCGGATCAGGTCGCGGGCCACGTTTTCGGCCCCGCGAAGCTCGCCCTCATATTCCAGTTCGAACTTCCCGGTAATCGAAGGAAGCGCCGCATAGACATCGGTGACGCGAGCGACCACCTGTGTTTCACCGGACGCCAAGGCGCGACGTTCGGCGTTCGAGACAACGTTCTCGAGACAGCTGATGGAGAGGCGCTGACTGACGCCGGACCGCTGGTCGATCTTCTGGTCTGACCGAGCTTGGAAGACGACTTCCTCGACAAGCTCGCGTACGTAGGCCGGGATCACGGTCTCGGCGTTCGCGTCTCCGTTGTCGTCCCTGGAGTCACGCTCGACCCAGGCTTCCTGCTCGGTGATCGCCATCGCCTCCTGCCGCGTCTGAGGATAGTGGGTCCGGATCTCCGACCCGATCCGGTCTTTCAGTGGCGTCACGATCTTCCCGCGTGCCGTGTAATCCTCTGGGTTTGCAGTGAACGCGAGCAGGAGGTCTAGCCGGAGGCGGACCGGGTACCCCTTGATCTGGACGTCGCCCTCTTGAAGGATGTTGAACAATCCCACCTGTATCTTCCCGGTCATGTCTGGCAGCTCGTTGACGGCAAAGATGCCACGGTTTGCCCGGGGGAGCAGTCCGTAGTGAACGGTCAGATCGTCAGACAGCTGGAGTCCAGCCCGAGCGGCCTTGATCGGGTCAATGTCACCAAGCATGTCGGCGATCGTGACATCTGGAGTCGCCAGCTTCTCGACGAACCGATGGGTCCGCGGTAACCAGGCGACCGGCAGGTCCTCACCCGCCTCCTGGAGCCGTCCCCGGCAACTGGCGCACAGTGGGTCAAGCGGGTCGTCGTTGATCTCGCAGCCGGGGACTACCGGCACCTCTTCGTCAAGGAGATCGACGAGGGACCTCAGGATACGGGTCTTGGCCTGCCCACGCAGACCGAGAATGATGAAGTTGTGCTGCGAGAGGACCGCGTTGACAATCTGGGGAATCACCGAATCGTCGTACCCGACGATTCCGGGAAACAACCGGTCTCCCGATCGGAGTTTGGAGATGAGATTGTCGCGAAGCTCGCGCTTGACGCTTCTATGAGGGATATCACCAGCGGCCACCGCCCGTCGGAGGTCGCCCAAAACCGTGGGCTGTAGCATAAGGCCGATCTTACATGAACGCCACCAGGCCACTTCGAAAGCACCGGCCTCGCGTGGCGCGGTCTGTCCCTACTCGACCGACAGCCCGGCCGCCGTGACATAGTGCGGTCGAATGTCGGTCGGGATGTCCTCTAGGCGGTCGAGCACCCGTTGCACCTCGGGTCGGATGACGCCCAGGGTGTCGATCACCTCCTGTGCGGCAGCATAGTCTCCACGCGCCTGGATCATCATCAATCGCCGCGTGAGTCCTTTGACGGCTTCGGCGATCGCGTCGTGGTTTACCGCGAACGCTCCGCCGGGTGCCACTGTCACGGCACCGGTGTCCAGAAACGTGTTGAGCTGGATCGCGACTCCACGTCCATGCGCCTCGTTGATACCGAATCGGATCGATCGGAAGGTCGACGCGAGAAAGGTTGTGTAGATCTCGCGGACGATCGACCCGTCCACGATCCCCGCGTCGATGAGATACCGCAGCGCCCACAGACCGGAGATGTCAGCCTTGGCTTCTTCGATGGCGCTGTACGTCTCTCGAAGCTCTTGCCGGACCGTGGTCTCCGAGCCTCCAACCGTGATCGTGTGTGGACCGAGGCCGTGCATGAGTTCGTGCATCAAGATGTGGGTAAAGAACGCCTCGAACGATACGTCGGTCCGGTCATCGCGGGAGAGGGCGATCTCGGCAATGGGTGCGAGCACCATGCTGAACTTGGCTTCCTGGACATTCTTCAGCATGACCCGCTTTGAGCCGTACTCGCGGGTCACCCGCTCGTCGTTGGGCAGGTTGAACGCCGCCGTCTGGACCCCGCGATTGGCGTCGCCCGCCGTGAACACGACGTTGACGACCCTGATCGGTGCGAGAGCACCCAGCTCGGGGTTGCGGAGCTCTGGGTCGATCGGGAGATTGTCCTCCAGGTCCTGGAGATAGCCGCCAAATCGCTCGAGCTGATCGGTCTCGGTGTCGTCGCGGATCGTGACGAACGCTTCGAACGCTGCCTTGTAGTTGAACCACTCGTCTTCGTACACTTCGTAGGGGCCAATCGTCGGCTCGATCGAGGCGTCGAGCTCCATCCACGCCACATCGCTTTCGTAGTAGTCGTTGGAGCCGAACGAGTCTGCTCGGGCCGAGAGATAACGCTTCAGCGTCGGCTGAAGCGTGAGCCGAGCGGCCTCACGCAGATGCGTCGCGGCGATGTCAAGCGGTCCTTGATACTCGAGGCTATAGGGAACGGCAGTCAGTTGACGGCCGGGGCCTCGGCGGATCGTCGTGAAATACCCGGTTGCGGCGGCACGTTGGTCGTCGGCCAGCGTATCGATCCACGCCTCTACCTCGTCGCGTGACGCGTCGGTTGGATAGTAGTTCGCGCCCCCAGGCTTTTCAGGTACGCCGGGCACGAACGGCAGGTCGTCCTCGATGCGTGACCACGGGCCCTTGTTGGTGAGAAAGAAGTCGAGTCGTTCCTGTGCCTCTGGCGACGAGTCGCCGGACAGCTGAAGGAGCAGTGCCGGGTTTCCCGCCCAGACCTGTTCTAGAAAGATGCCATCCATGACTCTGGCTGCCGCGACGATCTCAGCCAACGCCTGGCGTTCGTTGTCGGGCAGGCCCGCCAGGGACGCGCCGATTTCTACAGGAGCAAAGGGAGACATGACGGTTCTCGATGGTTGTTCGAGACTCACGAGCCCGATAGTCGTGGCGAGCAGGAGGCCCGCGACCGCAACCGACGCGAGCGATGGTCTCTTGTGCATGGTGTTTAATTAGCCGGCTGGCCGAGCCAGCCCATGTCCGTTCTAGGGTATTCAACGGGGTATTGATGACACAACCCGTACACGTCGCTGTCGTTGGAGCTGGTCCCGGGGGCTACACGGCGGCCTTCCTGGCTGCTGATCTTGGGATGACGGTGACTCTGATTGATGATGCCCCCGACCCTGGGGGTGTGTGCCTGTATCGAGGTTGCATGCCGTCGAAGGCGCTTCTCCACGTCGCCAAGGTGCTGAGTGAGGCGCGGGCCGCAGACAGCTGGGGAGTCACGTTCGGAGAGCCTCGCATCGACGTCGAACGGCTTCGTACCTGGAAGGAAGATGTTGTCGGAAAGCTCACCGGTGGGCTAGGGCAGCTGACTCGACAACGAAAGATCGAGTACCTGCAGGGGCGCGCCTCTCTTGTGGATGCCCGAACGGTCAGCGTTGTTCTCGCTGATGGGACCAGTCAGGAGGTCCGGTTTGACCACGGCATTCTCGCGACCGGTTCGCGACCGGCCCGGCCTGCGGCGCTGGCGATCGAGCACGACCGCATTCTGGACTCGACGGGGGCACTCGACGTGCGTCGGGTGCCGAGCAGTCTGCTGGTGGTGGGTGGTGGCTACATTGGTCTCGAGCTGGGAACCGTCTACGCGGCCCTCGGGACCGAGGTGACAGTCGTCGAGATGACACCCGCGTTACTGCCTGGTGTCGACGCCGATCTTGTCCGAGTGCTCGCCCGTCGGTTTGGTACGGTGGCCAAGGCGGTGCACCTCGGGACGACGGTTACCCGACTCGTGCCTGACGATGGCGGGGTGGACGTGCACCTCTCCGGTCCGAAGATCGAGGCCGAGAGGCAGCGATTCGACGAGGTGCTTGTTGCCGTCGGTCGGGTTCCAAACTCTGGTATCGACGGGCTCGACAGAACAGCCGCGAAGGTAGATGCACACGGTTTCGTCGAGGTCGACGCCCAGCGGCGTACCGCGGAGCCCTCGTTGTTCGCCATCGGCGACCTCGCTGGGGAGCCGATGCTCGCGCACAAGGCGTTTCACGAGGCGCGAGTGGCCGTCGAAACGATCGCCGGAAAGAACGTGGCCTTCGAACCGTTGGTCGTGCCAGCCGTCGTCTTCACGGATCCCGAGATCGCATGGTGTGGCCTTACAGAAGCCGAGGCCAAGGCCGAAGGCCGCCAGGTGTCGGTGGGGCGTTTTCCGTGGGGTGCGTCGGGCCGTGCGCTCACACTTGACCGGACTGATGGGGTTACCAAGCTTGTGGTTGACCCTGAATCGGAGAGCATCCTCGGGGTGGGGATCGCTGGATCCGGCGCGGGCGAACTGATTGCCGAGGGGGTCGTCGCCATCGAAATGGGAGCCACTGTTTCAGATCTGACCCAGTGTATCCACCCGCACCCAACCCTGTCGGAGACCGCGCTCGAGGCGGCCGAGTCGTTTCTGGGCCTCAGCACACATGTCTATAAGCCCAAACGGCAGTGACACCCGCAGGACGTTGGGGCTTACGACTTACGGATTCCCGCGAGCTCTTTGGCCTTGCCAAACACGTCAGCGAGCATCGAGGCGGTGAGCGTGCCGGTGTTGGTGTTCTGCTGGCTCGGGTGATACGACGTGACCAGGGACGGAATACCGTCGGCCTGGAAGACCGCTCCGTGGGCGAACTTTGGACGCGGTCTGGGGGTCACGCCACGCGCCGCAGCCAGCCTCCAGTATGCGTCGTATGCGATTCTTCCCAGCGCCACCACGACCCTGACCTGGGCGAGGGAGGTGAGCTCGGCCTCGAGAAAGGGCTGGCAGTTCCTGATTTCCTTTGGCGTCGGCTTGTTCTCCGGTGGGGCACACCTCACGACAGCGGTGATATAGGCGGCGGTGAGCTTCAGGCCGTCCTTGACGTGCTGTGACGTCGGGAGGTTGGCCAATCCGGCCTCATGCATCGCATTGAGCAGGAAATCCCCCGACCGGTCGCCGGTGAACATCCGGCCCGTTCGGTTGGCACCGTGGGCGGCCGGCGCCAGCCCGACGATCAGCAGACGGGCCCGAGGGTCACCAAATCCTGGAAGTGGTCGGCCCCAGTAGTCCTCGTCCCGAAACGCCGCGCGCTTCTCCTGGGCCACTCTGGCACAGTAGGCGCGGAGCCTTCCACACCGTTGGCAGGAGACGACCTGGCGTCGAATGGAGGAGAGCGACATCGTGCGGAGTGGATTCGTGAGGGCTTGTGTCTACATCGAGTGGTTGAACGATTCAGTCTGCTCGTGCGCGTGATACGAGCTGCGCACCAGCGGTCCACATTCGACGTGCCCGAATCCTAGGGTGCGGGCGGTCTGGCCGATGTTCGAAAACTCGTCCGGCGTGTAATAACGGGCGACCGGAAGATGCGCCACCGAGGGGCGCAGATACTGACCAATCGTCACGATGTCGCAGCCGACAGAGCGTAGATCCCGTAGGGTCGTCTCGACCTCCGCTGGCTCCTCACCCAGGCCCACCATGAGACCGGACTTCGTCGGAACGCGGGGCGACGTCTGGCCGGCCCGTTCCAGTAGCTCCAAGGCACGGTCGTAACCTCCGCCCGGCCGCGCCACTCGATACAGCCGCTTTACCGTTTCGATGTTGTGGTTGAGGATGTGTGGTCCGGCCGCGAGAACGGTGTCCAGATCGGCCCGACGTCCACTGAAGTCGGGGATGAGCACCTCGGTCCGGCAGCTCGGAACATGGGCCCGTATCGCGCGGATGGTGGCGGCAAAGACGCTGGCCCCTCCATCGGGCAGGTCATCACGGTCGACCGAGGTCACGACCACGTGGCCGAGTTGCAGATGGGAGACGGCCTTCGCCAGACGCTCAGATTCCCCTTCGTCCACCGGACCCGGGCGGCCGTGAATCACGTTGCAGTAGCCACATGACCTCGTGCAGATATCACCGAGGATCATGAAGGTCGCCGTTCCATGATTCCAGCACTCACCGATGTTGGGACACGACGCTTCTTCACAGACCGTGCGGAGGTCGAGGTCGCGCATCAGTCGCTGCAGTTTGAGGTAACGTGGGCTTCCAGGCGCGCGGACCTTGAGCCACTCTGGCTTCCGAGCGCGCGGTAGAACCGGTTCTTTCGGGCGTCGTCCGCGGATGAGGGTGACGGGGGTCGGGACGGTCATGTGGATGCGAGTAGCGATGTTATCCTACGCTGCTGCCTTGCGCGCCGAAAAGGCCTAGGTGTATTCTGTCTGTGTTACCAAGGGCCCGATTCAACTGCCTAGAATCGGACATACGTGTAGCGAGTCACACGCCGGAACGCACTGAACGCTTCACCTCGGTCAGCAAGGCGCTCGCAGCATTGGGATCGTAATCGGAGGAGAACAATGGCGTACATCATCTGTGAGCCGTGTATCGGCACCAAGGACACGGCGTGCGTGGACGTGTGCCCGGTGGATTGCATTCATCCTCGGAAGGACGAGGAGGAGTTTGAGGCCGAGACAAAGCTCTACATCCATCCCGACGAGTGCATAGACTGCGGCGCCTGCGTGCCCGCATGCCCAGTAGAGGCCATCTTCGTACTGGACGAGGTTCCGGAACAGTGGCAGAACTTCATCGAGATCGACGCTCAGTGGTTCGAAGGAAAGTAGCTCCAGACTAAGCGAGACTCAGTCCATGGGCTTAATCGATCATCAGTTCTCCGAGAGCTTTATCACCACCAAGCTTGACGAGGTGCTCAACTGGGCGCGGCGGTCATCACTGTGGCCGATGGGCTTCGGGTTGGCCTGCTGTGCCATCGAGATGATCGCGACGTCGACGTCGAGATACGACATCGCCCGGTTCGGAGCCGAGGTGTTTCGGGCTTCTCCGCGGCAGTCGGACCTGATGATCGTGGCTGGGACCGTGACCAAAAAAATGGCCCCAGTGCTCCGCCGCCTGTACGACCAGATGCCGGAGCCCAAATGGGTGATCTCGATGGGCAGCTGCTCGAACGCAGGTGGACCGTTTCCGACCTACAGCGTCTTGCAGGGAGTGGACAAGATCGTCCCGGTCGATGTGTATGTGTCCGGGTGTCCTCCCCGTCCCGAGGCATTGCTGTACGGCTTAATGCGGCTGCAGGACAAGATCAAGAAGGAGAGCACAGTGCTGCGTCCCAAGCAGGTAATCATGGTCGGGGAAACGGAGCCCACCGTCGTGGCCGAGAACCGAGGGTAACGCCCAGTGCTAGGCAGACTTTTCCGAACCGTCTTTCTGGTGGACATTCTGAAGGGCCTCTGGGTCACCCTCAGAAACACGCCCCAGCCTGCGTTCACCTTTCAGTATCCACAGGAACGCCGCCCGGTGGCCCCTCGATTTCGAGGTGTGCTGCGTCTCCAGGTGGAGCCAGAGACCGGTGCGCAGACCTGCATCGTGTGTGACCAGTGCGCAAAGGTTTGTCCGGACGAGCTCATCGACCTTGGCGGGCACCGCGAGCCGGGGCACAAGATCAAGGTACTCGATTACTTCGACTTCAACCTGTCACGCTGCAGCTTCTGCGGTCTGTGCTCCGAAGTGTGCCCAACCAAGCCGATTAAGGCGCTCGTGCATAGCGAGGACTATGAGCTTGGCTCGTATAGCCGGAGCAGCCAGATCTTGCGGATCGACGAGATGTACGACGGCGTGCCGATCGAACGCTATACCAGCTGAGCGCCGAGTGCGCGTCTGGCCGGCGCCTGGCGAGTGCGCATTTCCTCGGTCTTCGCCATTCTCCGTCCTACCTCACACCTGACACCGTTCTACAGATCACTTCCGGTCGGCTCGGGAGAGCCCGTTACGGGCCTCGGCCTTCCGACCTTGCTCGCCGGACCGGTGATGGGGCATAGTGTCCGATACGCTCCCAACTTCACGGAGGATTCATGCCCGGTGCTGTTCGTGGCTTCGTTCCCGCACTTGCGCTTCTGGCCGCGTTGTCCGTTATGGTCGATGCGGCGACAACACCTTCATCTGGCCGCAGCGAGCTTCAGCTTGAGCTCGGCGATCTTCTCGTGCAGGATGACCGATATTGGGAGTCGATCTCGGTGTACAACCGCGCCAAGGAGGGTGCGACGCCCGACCAGCTCGAGCGCGCGTCGGCTGGATTGCTCCGTGCCCTGATCTACGTCGCTGAATTCGAGGCAGCGTACAGGGAAGCTCAGTTACTGGAGGGATTGAGCCCGCAGGATCCCGAACGCCGAGCGCTCTATGGGGAGGGGTTCTGGGCGAACGGTCTGTTCGACGAGGCCGAGGAGGTCTTTCGCGACGTGTTGGCCGAGTCTCCGTCGAGCCCCGGTGGGCACTACGGTATGGCGAAGAGCCTGTCGTCTCGGAGTCGCTACGAGGAGGCCCTGACTGAGATTCAGGCGGCTCTCGCCGCTGACCCGGAACCCCCCGAGTACCAGTTCACCCTTGCTGCGATCTATCGAAACCTGAAGCGATTCGATGAGGCGGCCGACGCGTTGGACCGATTCTCCGATGGGCTCGGTGGTGACCGGATGCTCGAGAACGGCGGATTGGCTCAAGGGGAGGCGCGATTCCTCCGGTCGTTTGGAGACCGAGTGCCCTTCGAGATGCCCGACAACGGCAAGATCATTCACACCCTGCCGTTCCGAGTGATCGATGACAAGGTGATCGTGCGCGCGAGTATCAACGGGGGCGACCCCATTGACATGGTGGTCGACTCGGGCGCCGAGCAGATGGTGATGACGCCGCCCACAGCGCGGGACGCCGGGATCGAGTCGATCTCCACCACAATCAGTGCCGGGGTGGGCGATGTCGGGTTCAGATACTTGGAACTCGGGCGCGTCGATTCACTCCGTATCGGTACCTTCGAGGTGCACAACCTGCCCGTGCTCATCAAGAACCCGTCGCTGACGGGGCTGCCGGAGCAACGGGTGCGGAACAGCATTTCTCCGCTCGCCCTCGGGCTCTCCGCCAGGATCGACTATCGGAACCGCCATCTGATCCTGGCGAAGTCGCTCCCGATCGAGCCGACCGATGTCGAATTGCCGATGCGTCTCAACCGGCTGGCGGTCGTTCGTGGCAGGGTCAACGGCCAGCAGCCGAAGAGCTTCGTGGTCGACACTGGTGGCGAGGTCATCTCGATCAGTCTGGCCACGGCTCGAGGGCTCGGGACCAGTCCGTTCCGTCACATCCAGCTGAACGTGTACGGGACATCCGGATGGGACCCGCAGGCGTATTTGCTACCCGGGGTCGATCTGGCGTTCAACCAGATCACATACGACAACTACTCGGTCGTGGTGCTCAACCTGCACCGGCCCAGCGCTCTTCTCGGGTTTCGCATCGGGGGTATCATCGGCCACTCGTTCCTGAGCAACTATGTGGTCTCGATGGATCTGGAACGGTCGCTGTTGGGGCTGCGCCGGTACTAGCCACCGAGGGTCCGGCACGGCCGCGTGCCGCTCAGTACGAGGCCTGCTTCGAATCAGAAGTCAGTGCCGATCCAGAAAGAGACTCGCACCCGTCGAAACTCGTTGCTGCCCCCAAGTTGGCTGAAGACTACGTCTTCCCATTCCTTGTTGAAGAGCGTCCGCCAGGCCCAGTCGATGTGGATCGGGAAGCCGATGGCGAAGGTCGTCAGCCCAAAGCCGTATGACGCACGCCCGTTGACGAGCCGCAGGCCGCTGATCAATGCGGGTGGGCCAAAGGACGGCTGGACCTGGCCCAGGTCCTCATTCAACACGAACGTCTCAACTCCCCTGACGACAATTTCCTGGGTCGACCAAGCATCCAGGTCGGAACCGATGAAGCTCGTCGTGCCGAAGTTGAAGAAGAACGTGCCCCGGACACCACCGAGCACCCCAATCGGGGTGGCCATGGCTTCGATCAGCGGGAACCGCAGCTCGACGTTGGTGAGTAGCGCGGTGTGTCCGATGAACTCCAGATAGTCGTATCCGCGCATTTCGTTGTTTCCACCGAAGAAGGTGAAGTCCGGGAAGTCTCCCCAGCTCTTGAACCCTCGCGCGCGGAAGGCGAGAACGCCGTTTTCACGGAGCCTGAGGTAGCTTCGACCGTCCACCTGGAAGGTCTGCCGTGAGAGCAAGAAACTGCCTGCCGGCGGCGCGAAGGTGTAGTCGGCGCGGAGCGTGTTCCCAGAAAGCGGCCCGTATGGACGAAAGACCGTTGTCTCCTGCACGTAGGAGATGCCGAGCGGCATGAACGCGCCGTCCCTGAAGAGCTGGGTGCCGAACTGCTGTGCCTGAAAGTCCTGGGCCTCGGCTTGGAGGACGTCGTTGTCGAAGGTCTCGCGGAAATTGAGCAGGCCAGCCGATAGTTCTATCCGCCGAAACCGGTCAAACGGGTAGATCGCCGAGAAGGTCCCGCCCACAGACTTCCGCGTGGCGATCGCGTCGTCTGGATTCAGGAAAGCCAGGCCTGGGTCGAAGACCGTTCCGGGGTTGAATCCGTAGAAGAACTGTTCCTGTGAGAAGCCCTGGACTGCGTACTGCAGTCGACCCGAGAGGTTGAGATAGGAGGCCCCGATGGTGCGATACATGGAGACCGAGTAAAACTGCACGCTGAATAGCTGGTCACCCAGAACATCCCCGAACGTTATCCCGGTGCCCCCGATGAAGTTGCCGTTGCTGGTCATCCCGAAATTGATCGGAGGGCGCCCCGCCATGAACATTTTCTCGAAGGTGCCCTTCTCTCTGGCGTTGTTGCGAATCAGGGTGTGAGTAAGCGGAGCCTGGAAGTCTATGACCGGCCCTGGACCGCCGAAATCTTCGGCGAGGGCGGTGTAGAGCGGCTCGTCACGCGGCACAGAGTGGAGGCCGTATTCGGACTCGTAGTACGTGACGAACGCAATTCTCTCCGTTGGCCCGGCGTCGTCGTTGCTCGGGCGGATGACAATCGGGTTCACGTTGCCGGTGGCCGTGTCGGTGAACTGTCGCAGCTCACCGTTCTCGAGGTCGAGCGTCCAGATGTTGAAGATCTCGCCGTCTCGGGCGACTTCAGGGTCGACCGGCTGAGCCGGATCGAGCGCGG
>Ga0310123_10003660_pt1 | contig 11810 bp, 7 predicted proteins | sample CB6_AW_1057_MG_FD_203505 | JGI IMG/M metagenome (GOLD analysis project Ga0310123, IMG submission 203505) | Marine microbial communities from Western Arctic Ocean, Canada - CB6_AW_1057 | ecosystem: Environmental > Aquatic > Marine > Oceanic | place: Canada: Western Arctic Ocean | collected... | reverse complement strand
AGTCAATCGACGTGGAACGGGATCCTCCGAGGCTCATGTTGGCGACCGCGGGGCGCCCACGTTCAGCACGTTCGGTCACCGCCACGACGCCGGCGATGACGTCCGAAAAGGATCCGTAGCCGGCGTCGTCCAGAACCTTCACGGCATGGAGACGCACGTCCTTGGCGACTCCGTAGGTAGCTCCTCCGATGGTCCCGGAGACGTGCGTGCCGTGCCCGTGGCCATCGGCAGAGCTCCCGTAGGCGCTCCAGAAGTGGGAAGCACGGCCACCGAACTCCTGGTGAGTCAGCCTGATACCCGTGTCGATCACGTACGCGTCAACACCCTCGCCGGTGAAGGAATAGGTGTAGGAGTCGTTCAACGGCAGTGCACGCTGATCGACTCTATCGAGGCCCCAAGTCGGGGAGTTCTGGGTTGCGGAGCCCTCAAGTGTCGGGTCGAGACCGAGCACGCCGTCGGTCTCGACCGTGCTCACCCTCGGGTTCGCGAGAAGGCGCGAGAGCTGGCTGGGATTGACCCGAACCGCAGCCATCCGCAAGTGAGGAAATCGGTAGCGGACAGAGCCGAGACCAAGGGCCTGCAGACTATCGTCGACTTCTCCGTTGAAGGTGACAACTACCCTCACGGTGTCGGCGGCAAGAAGGTGCCCCGGACTGGCGAAAACCTGACAAAAAACAAATGCCAACAGGAGCAGAGCCCACCGTGGCAACCTGATAGATCGTGACAACATAGAAAAAAACTCCCCAATGATAGATGATTTAATTTTTTCTTGCCTCAACGTTGACCCTATATCGTATACACATGATAGGCCACTATGCGGGTTTGGGCCGGAAAGAGTTCCTCGAGAAAGCAGTTGGGCCATAGGTTCTTATTGATGTCAAGTTGATAAGAATTTCCTTTCTCGGCAACTCGCCTGAGACTGGCCTGAAGATACCTCTTGCCGGTGGAGAGCGTGGAAAACCCGGCCCTGGGTCAGTATTCGGGCGGCCGAGGCGATCGTGTGGCCAGATCGGGCCATGACGAGGGGGATGGTGGCAATTCGCCCCTGTCCGGGGCCTGTTGCGGGTACACGTCTCACGCCGCGAAGTCGGGGTCGTTCGCGTAGGCCATCACGGGCTCCGTGTCGTAGTTTGGAAAGGGGTCATCGAAGCAGGGCTCCAAACTTCAGGGACTCGTTGGCTTGGTCGTTTAGCCCGACGCGCGCGCGAATGCAGCCCCGATGGCGGTCATCCCGTTCAGTAGCGCCGTCAGCTTTCACCGAATCGTAATCCACTTCATATCGAGTTCGCAAATCCCCATACCAGGAGAGTTTCCCGTCCTTGTTTTTCTCCCGGGCTTGGGTGGACGTTGAAAGAATAAATCCCGCAAGGCACAGACACGCCAAGACCGTGCACCGAAGGATTCTGCGTGGCTCGAATCGTTGTTTCATTTTTCCATGGGTTTACAACTTGGTCATGATGTCTGGTCAGACACCTGCGAGGTTTCGAAGTGAATTCAGATTAGTGCCCCAGTCTGACAAGAAATCGCTTTTCAAGCGGCACGGACACGCGCCGCTGGAACCGGTGTGAAGGGGCGTTTTCATAGCTGAAGCCTGATAAGCAGGACCGGGTGAGTCAAGTTCGGCGTCGTTGTCCCCGTCCGGCAATCCGCACCGTCCGGTCCGCTTCGAAAGACGCCGAAACTTCGCGAAGCGTACCCGGTCGCTCGAAGGCTGATTGCTGTTGCTCTTCTTTGTCCCCCCTCTTCATTGATTTCGATGGGGGACAGGTGCGATGCGTAAACGTCAGATCCGTTTGGCTCATCGGGCTGCAAGGCGCATGCTCCGATTCATCGGGGAAGGATCATGCAAACGTCTGTCATTGTCGGGTTGACCGCACTTCGGGGACGTGACGTTCTGATCAGCCCGATCCCCGATGCGCCACCCGCTGCTGGTACTCAACAAACTCCTCTTCGTGAGCACGCCGGCCCAATGCTCCTTGAACTCCGGCCAGGTTGTTACCGTCCGTTCTCACTCACAACTTCGGAACCACCCGGTACCAGTAGGTATCGGAGTCCCAGCCGTCCGGATCGTACAGGGACTGCATGTCGCCGTCTCCGGTGACGAACGCCCCGGTCCCTTCGAACGTGGCGTCATTCACGTTGGGCTGGCCCGCGCCGAACATTTTCAGTGCCCGTTCGAGTTCGTAGAGGGTTCCCGAAACGCTGTTGAAGGCCATGCCGGTCGGGTTACCCATAGAGACTGTCTGAATGGCGGAGAGCGTGGTCGCGGGAGCCTGGCCCTCGAAAAAGCGGAACTCGCCCGCGCCAATTCCCCATGTCGAACCGTGGTTGCTCGTCACCGAGAGCAACACATATTGTCCCTCGATGCCTTCCAGATCCACAACCTCATCCACACTGCTCGGATCGTTCGTCACACCATCAATTACATCAGGAGTCATCTGAATGGCTCCGTCACTGGTATTCCACGCTACGCTATTCCAATCGGCCCGGTTGTCACTGTTGACCGTGCTGACCAGAATCTCGCCTCCGTTTATTCCAATGTTGTTGTACGGCGGGAAACTTCCCCCTGCGTTGTAAATGTGCATCTCGCCAAGCGGATAGGTCTGGTCAAACGAAAACAGCAGCGTCACCTTAGCATCCGTCGCTGCGGCAGCATGGAGATTTAACCCCCAATTAGCCGGCGTGACAGACACCCATTGGGTGTCATCATCAAAGTCCCCAGTGTGGTTGTCATTCCACCAAGCCGCTTTCCCGTCGTTTACAGACGAGTAGTCGCAAGGAGGGCAGCCCCAATGATCACCGTCTACCCCTTCATGTCCCGGGAGAGTGCCTCCGCCCACTACACCGTTTCCGTTGATGGCAAAAATAGCCGACCCTTTCCAGGAGCCAGGATTGTCTCTCGCATCACTGGCCGAGATACTGACCGCACTGGTCGTGTCCCATCCCGATCCCGTATCGCCGATGAATCCGCGCGACTCAGCGGGAATAGAAGCATCGCTGTTGTAGCGATAGTAGGCGTGGGGATCATCCCGGGCTCCGACCAGTTCCGCGGAGCCGCCGTCACCCACGATATATCCGGGCACGCCGGCCCAGTCCGGGTTCAGGCTGGTCGCTCGATCGAGGGTGTAGACACGACCCTCTATGTCCTCGATTCCGATGACCATGACATTGTCGGCCGCCTCTGGGGTGGCCGGCGTACAGGACGCGGTTGCACAGGTTGATCCCGGTCCTTCGCTGGAGCCGCCCTGCGCGTCGCAAGCCGTGTTGAGGATGTCGCTGCAGGTTTCATCGCTGAAGCAGCAGGCTTCCAGCTGCGGGCACGTCGTGTTGCCGCAGTCGGTGAAGAACCCCTGTGCGATTCCGCCGGCAGCAGCGCAATCGGCCACAAGAAGATTCTCGCAACCGCCCTCCGGCAGGCAGCAGGCGGTGGGGACCTCGCAGTTTGCCCCGGCACAAAGGATCCCCGATCCCTGCGGGGTACCGCCCATCAGCACACAGTCGCTGGGATCGATGTCGTCGCACGTTCCGTTCCCGAAGCAGCACCCTTCGGGAGGCTGGGGACAGATGGTCAAAAAGCATTTGGTGTTTGTTCCCTGCGGGACGCCGACTGCCGTCACGCAGTCCGTGTCGATCATGTTCACACAACTCCCGTCGGTGAAACAGCAGGCTTCCGTGTTCGAAGGAGGCTCCGGCGGCAGATCGGAATCTGTGAAGAATCGGAACTCGCCCGCGCCAATTCCCCATGTCGAACCGTGGTTGCTCGTCACCGAGAGCAACACATATTGTCCCTCGATGCCTTCCAGATCCACAAACTCATCCACACTGCTCGGATCGTTCGTCACACCATCAATTACAGCAGGAGTCATCTGAATGGCTCCGTCACTGGTATTCCACGCTACGCTATTCCAATCGGCCCGGTTGTCACTGTTGACCGTGCTGACCAGAATCTCGCCTCCGTTTATTCCAGTGTTGTTGTACGGCGGGAAACTTCCCCCTCCGTTGTAAATGTGCAACTCCTTAAGCGCATAGGCCTGGTCAAACGAAAACAGCAGCGTCACCTTAGCATCCGTCGCTGCGGCAGCATGGAGATTTAACCCCCAATTAGCCGGCGTGACAGACACCCATTGGGTGTCATCATCAAAGTCCCCAGTGTGGTTGTCATTCCACCAAGCCGCTTTCCCGTCGTTTACAGACGAGTAGTCGCAAGGAGGGCAGCCCCAATGATCACCGTCTACCCCTTCATGTTCCGGGAGAGTGCCTCCGCCCACTACACCGTTTCCGTTGATGGCAAAAATAGCCGACCCTTTCCAGGAGCCAGGATTGTCTCTCGCATCACTGGCCGAGATAGCGACCGCACTGGTCGTGTCCCATCCCGATCCCGTATCGCCGATGAATCCGCGCGATTCAGCGGGCAAAAAAGCGGCGTTGGCCGAAAGGGCCACACCCACAAACGCAACACAACTCACAGACAGAAATGATACTCTCATCATAATATACTCCATTTTTTATAGTCATCCGGGCGCAGGTCTGTCAGGACATGGCTTTGGCCCAGGTCGTATTCGACGTAATGCGGAGGAGGATCGAAACCATCCTCAGCACTGGTGGCGCCTTTCAGAATCGTCATTTCGTTGTAATTATTGCTGTGCGTATCGTTCGCCGCGTCCGCCGGCCCGGAATCCCCGGACATGCCGGAGTCGTCGTATGTCTGCGTAGCGGGACGGCTGAAATGTTCCCCGGAGCTCGTATGGGCTTGGATCTGCAGTCGCGGTTGGGCGGGTGCAGATATCGCCCCCGCAATGAACAAGCTGGAAAGGATCAACGCTAGTCGTCTGATGGGATTTTCCTCTTTCGTTAAGCCGCCTCCGAAGAACGGCTGATCCTAAACAATCAATGCGAATCCGGCCCCTGGCGATGTCCTCGTGACATCCTGATGATGTTGCCTGAGCAAACATTCCCTATTCTTGAATTTAAGATTACCATAAGGATCTCAAAAGTCAGCTGTAATTTCTGTTTTTTTTGGAAGATAAAGTTCACCTCATCAACATCAACCCGCAAAGAGATTCGGTATTGAGCCCGGGTTGCTTTATTGTTGCTTTGAGAATCAGCGTAGAGTTATATTGAATATTGGCACTGTTATGCAACGATCTGATACTGTTGGGACCGGAATCATTGAACGGGTCAGGAGGCGACTGCGGCCGCGAGCAGGGTTTACCCTGATCGAACTGCTGGTTGTAATCGCCATCATCGCGATCCTGGCCAGCCTCCTGCTCCCGGCGCTCAAGGGCGCCCAAAATCGGGCGTACGACGCGTACTGCAAGTCCAACCTCCATCAGTGGGGTCTCTTCTTCAGTGTGTACCATTCGGACCGCGACGGAGAATTTGAACCCGCGGATTTCAACGGGCTCGATGGGTATTGGCCGCACACGCTGCGCAACTATTACGAAGAAAATCGGGTGTTACTCTGTCCGCGGGCGCCGACGATTCGTCCTCCCGGTTTTCCGTATCCCGGGCCGCCGCGTCGCGGCTCGACCTTCCATGCATGGAACACGCTTACCGGCGGATTCGGTCCGCTGGCGAACTACATGTCCAGCTACGGAAAAAACGGGTGGGTCGCGAGTCCAAAGGGCGGGGGTTGGTATTACGGTGCCGATCCCGACAAGAACGCATGGCAATCTAGATTTCTGGTGGAACGGGCCGAGGAGGTGCCCATGCTGGGAGACGGCGCCTGGCTGGGGCCCCTGCCGCTGCACGGCGATTCGCCGCCGCCGGCATTCGACCATATTGAACCCGGCGGATGGGGGCAAAACTTGAAATTATATGTCCTGGACCGCCATGACCGGGCCATCAACATGCTCTTCTGTGACGGCAGCGCGCGGCGGGTCGGGCTGAAGGAATTGTGGACCCTGGAATGGCACCCCAAGTTCCGTACCGATAACCGTTGGACGATCACAGGCGGCGTGAGGCCGGGCGACTGGCCGAAATGGATGCACCACATGGAAGACTACTAGGAAGATCCATGGAGCGCGTGCAGGCATTCGTACTGAGTATGCTGGTTGTAGCTGGGACCAGCGTCTCGGCTCCGGCCGCGAGGCTCGAAGTGATCGCTACGGCGTCCAGCTCCGGCGGAAACTCCTGGGACAACACTGCCAACCACTCGGGCATGTCCGGGGACACGCAGACGACAAACGATCTGCACAGTACGGATGAATCCGAAATGGGCCTCTCGGCGCCTGTGCCACCGCCGCATTTCGTGCGCTATGACCTGGGCGCGCCGGTCCCACTGGAGGAGATGTGGATCTGGAACTACAACGCGTTCGCCCCCCCGTCAAACCCGCCCGACTATATCAAGAGCATGAAGGATATCGTGATCGAGTACAGCCTGAATGCCCTCAACTACACGAAGATCTGGGCCGGCACGCTGCCGGTGTCCCCGAGCCGGGGGGCGGTCTCCGCACCGCCGGACCTGATCGTTCCGTTCAACGCGGTGAGTGCGCGGTTCGTCCGCATCACGACTGCGGCCGCGCCGGAACACAATTATTCCTGTTTTGAACTCGGCGTGGAGCTTTTTGACGAGGCCGGGCTGGCCGAAGTGCGCTTTTACAAGGCGGTTCTTGCCGTTTCCACCGAGGCCGTCAATGTGAGCCATGCGATTCCGGTCACCGTTCCCGGTGATGAGGACGTACGCTACAACCTGGAGCATGCCACGAGCATCCAACCGCCCGACTGGATGATCACCGGGGCCTACGTGATCGGTGCCGGCGCGCACTTGAGCCTGTATCACGACGCCTCAAGCGATTCCCTCGGCTACATCCGCACGTCTACGGCCGGCCAGCAGGCGATTCTCGGTGTTCCCAACGAAGCCAACGGATGGAGCACCGAAAGTGTGGTCAGCGCAAGGGCAAGCAGCGCCCTGGCGCCGAATCCGGTCGTGTCGCTCATCAACGGATCGGGCGTCACGTCAGACGGGGTAACTCACGGCGTCAATGCCGCCACCATGTGGCTGGCGAACCAGTTCAATGTCAACCAACGCGGCGGCACAGTGAACGGCGGTCACTGGGTGGAGTTTCGATTCGCCGAACCATATCCCATCGACAAGATACAAATCTGGAATTACGCGAACGACACCAACGACGCATGGTCATGGACGGCCCTGGGCATAAAGTCGGCCACGATCCAGTACACCACGGTGGGCGGTGGCGGCCCGGGAGGCGCATGGGGCAGCGAGAACGCCGGGGACTGGACGACGGCCTTCGACGGGATCCTGAGCTCGCATGCCCCGCCACACCCGCCGGACAGTCGGTTTCCCATGACGGATGAAATCGACTTCGGCGGCAACATGGCTCAGTATGTCGTGCTCACAGCCGCAGCCGACTCCAACGTGAATTATGTGGCCGAAATGCTGGGGTCGAGCATACTGGTTGCCGGATTGAGTGAAGTTCGTTTTACCATGCCGGTCTCCTTTCTCTTGACGAATCCCGGAGACGCCATGAGCGCCCAGACCGGATTCCGTTTTCCCAGCGAGGTCGGCACGACCTATACCCTGCAGCGCGCAATCGCCGGCACCGGGTCCTTCGAAAACACGGGGGCTTTCGCCGAGGGCACCGGCGGAGAGATGACGCTCTTCGACCCCCTGGGCTACGCGGCGTCCAACGACTATCAAGTCGTGGTCGAATGATCTGCCCCCGTGACAGGACAGGTTTCCATACCTTGCCTTGCATTCCGCTGGGCCGCCCGGTAAAGGCCGTCATGACGCTTCCATCGACTTGAGGACGAGGAGCACCTGGCGAATGAGAATGACAAGCGCAGCGACGTCAGCGGGCCTGTTGCTCATCGTGATGAGCCCGTGCTACGCCCTGGGCGAGGAGCGCCGGGAACAGAGCATCAGTCTGGATTGGCGCGATGCCCCCAACAAGCGGGCGCCCTACTATTATGAAGACAGCGACGGTTGACTCCGCCGGCCCGGCGAGAATCCGCACCTGGGGACGGATGAAACGGACGGTTTTTTTATCCAGTGCACCTACTTCCCTGACAGGCGCTCGCCCTTGTCGCTGGTGACCTTCGTCCGGGTTCGGCAAGCTTCAGGCAACCTGAAGGTCACAGTGACGGTGCGGACCGATCGGGGTTCCTCTCGCCAAATGAGCATTCGCTGGGATGAACGGGAGTTGGCAGCGTACCACACCGGGACCTTTTCGGAAGGGGAACGCGACTGCTGGGTAAACGTGTTGGCTCCGACCGAGGAAGATGTCTACGAGCTGCGGGTGACCGGCAACGATGGTCGCCCCGTGCAGGTGCGGCGCATCACGGTGACCGGAGAGGGCGACTTTGCTTTTGAGCCGAAACCCGGTTTGCCCGCAGGAGGGTCGCTGGACGTGCTGAGCGCCTGCTACATGCCGGATCCGTCGCCGCTACCTGGCTCCCAGACGGTCACGCCCGAAGGCAAGTACATGTCCCTGTACCAGGACCATGCGGAATTCGGCGCACTGCGGATCGTGCTGCGAAATACCGGTGACGTACCGGTCCGCATCAACGATGTGCAACTCAACGGCAAGCCGGTCGAAGAGAAGTACATCGATTTTCTCGAGAGTGAGTGGGATACCCGGGGAGTCGTGTGGTACCGCGTCAGATCGAGGCTGCTCGCCGTGGGACAATGTGCGGAGGCCCTGGTGCGTTTTCGCCGGCGACCGGAAGGGGAGACGGCCACGGTGACGATCGGGACGGAGAACGCGGGATTCGAGAAGGTCTGGATCGCCTATGAGGACCCGGAATTGTCGGTTGATTACGTGACGACCGACGAGACGATGCGACGGTTGTATCTCTATGCCCGGCGAAGCGGAAGCGAGGGAACCGGGAAGCTCGAGCGCGTCAGCCTGGATTGCAATCATCTGGAAAATGCCGTATTCTTCGGGCCGGACTTTCTCGGCGGTGTCGCCCTGACGGTAGCCGATCTCGCCGAGCCGCTGGTTGTGGGCGATTACCACGTCGTCGGCATCGAAGCGGACGGGGCCCGGCGCGTTGATGCCCAGTGCCGCGTGCTGTCCTACACCTTTCCGCGGAGTTCCATCCACGCCCCGCCGGAACGGCTCAAGTCCATGCACATGAACTGGCCATGTGGCAAGCGGACATCGGGACCTGTTACAAGTTCGGCATCGACACGATTACGGGGTTCGACTTCCGGCTGCACGAACGCGTCCGTTTTCTCATTGGTCCGGACGAGCCGGACGCCCACGACGAGACCTGGGTCGTTGCAGAGGGCGGAAGCTACGGCGGGGGGCTCGGCTACCACGCCCGGGAAGCGATCCATTCCGGCTGGCAGGCGTTCGGCCGGAACCTCGCGCCGTGGGCGCCGACGTGGATCATCATCAACGGCACGACCAAGCCGCTGAACTGGTCGGTCTACGGACAACTCGCCGATATCAGCTGCACCGATCCCTGCCCCGTTGCGTTTATCGGCGCGGATCACACTTTCGTGCGGGAGAGCCTGGCGCTGGCGCGTCAGTGCGGGGCGCCGCGGCGGATGTTTGCCTGCCTGGAGGCCTTCGCTTTGCGCGAACCCGCGCGTGCGCCGCGACCCCGCGGGAATACCGGCAGAACGTCGTGCAAGCCATTGGAACGGGAATGAAGGGGCTGACCAGTTGGACATACCTCGGTGGCGCCGAGGGCGGTTGGGAAACCAACGAAGCATTGGCCGCGGAGATCGCCAGGCTCAACGCATTGATTGCACGGATTGAAGACGACCTGCTGCTGGGCACACCAGTCGACCTCGCCACCCATGACGGCGGGCAGGTGTTGACGGGTCCGTACCGGACCCCGGCAGGCGAAGAGCAGCGGCCCAAGGACCGTGTCTGGGTCGGCAGCCTTCTCTGTGGGCCGGATACCCGTGTGATCGCGGCTGCCAATCACATTCCGGCCAGCAAACCCGATCTTCCGAAAATCGAGCCGGCAACAAACATCACCATCCGCGTCCGGCTGCCGGCGTTTCTTCCGTCGGTGAAGGCCTACGAAGTGACGGAGAGCGCCGTGGCTCCGTTTCCATGCATCATCGCGGACGGCGCAGCACTGTTGAAGTCGGATGTCATCGAGTTCGGGCGGGTCTTCGTCTTGCGGCGCCATATTACGGCCAGGGCGGCTCCACCAGCCACCAGTAAAGCCATGGTTGCCGGCTCGGGTTCTGCATCACCATAGAAGCGAACCTCACTCAATCCTGCAGAACTGAAGCCCGAATCTGGATTAAGAGCGCCTCCAAAGCCAAACCAGTTATGGTCTGGCGAGCCATCGCCAATGATCCTGACATACTGCGCGCTGACACCACCTAAATCAACTACCAGGTCCGTAGCGATTTCCGCAGTTCCAGACGTGGCACTTAGAGGTCTTGCATCTCCCGAGGCTGGGTTAAAAGAAGCAGGTTTCCCACATCATACACATTTATCCAAGAAACATTATCCAAAGAGACATCGATCTCAATCTCATGCATACCATCCCGCCATGTGCCGGCAGTAGCTTTATCATGAGTATTCCAAAGCCACATAGTTTGCGGGGTCGCCAGCGACGACACCGACGGCGACGGGTTGCCGGACGTATACTTGGCCCGCGGGGAGGGAGGCAACCGGCAGGAAGCCAGATCGAAGAACTCGCGCCGAGAAACAATAGAGAGCCGTCAGATTGTGCGAAGTGGGAGCCTCTTTGGAGTGATCCATGCTCTACGCCATTTCCTTTCTGATGCGTATCGCGTCAAGACATGCTTATGTTGACGAGACTCATGGCCACCGCTTTGTTGTGGCGCTTGGGAGTTCAGATTTTCTTTGATTTGGGTGATTTTCCCCCTGGCAGTGCGTTGTCGTGGCCTCCGTGAAGGCGGGACCCGTAAGTGGCTTGAGTACACTGGGCCATGGCGGGAAAAAAGACCAAAGCCAACTAAGGCCTCCTGCGCCCTACCGATCCAATCCAGACATACACTATCGGCTCAGATAACTAATCTTAGAGCCACCGGCTTTTTTTTTGGGGGAAATATGCCGAATTCCACAGAGAAACGTACATTTCGCCCGCTCAAACCCGCTAATTCACGAGGACCCTGGGGGCAAGAAGAAAAAAAAATATATTTCTTGATCTATCCTCATCTATGGAATACAAAGGGCGTTGCATTGAATGGAGAAGAGTTGGTGTGGGGTGTATGCAATGCGGAATTTGTCTGGCGCCCGGATGACGAAAAAATAGGAGAAAATATGATGCGAGTATCGTTTCTGTCTGTGAGTTGTGTTGCGTTTATGGGTGTGGCCCTTTCGGCCAACGCCTCTTTTTTGCCCGCTGAATCGCGCGGATTCATCGGCGATACGGGATCGGGATGGGACACGACCAGTGCGGTCAGTATCTCGGCCAGTGATGCGAGAGACGCGCCTGGATCCTGGCAAGGGTCGGCTGTTTTTGCCATCAACGGAAACGGTGTAGTGGGCGGAGGCACTCTCCCGGAACATGAAGGGGTAGACGGTGATCATTGGGGCTGCCCTCCTTGCGACTACTCGTCTGTAAACGACGGGAAAGCGGCTTGGTGGAATGACAACCACACTGGGGACTTTGATGATGACACCCAATGGGTGTCTGTCACGCCGGCTAATTGGGGGTCAAATCTCCATGCTGCCGCAGCGACGGATTCTAAGGTGACGCTGCTGTTTTCGTTTGACCAGGCCTATGCGCTTGACGAGTTGCACATTTACAACGGAGGGGGAAGTTTCCCGCCGTACAACAACACTGGAATAAACGGAGGCGAGATTCTGGTCAGCACGGTCAACAGTGACAACCGGGCCGATTGGAATAGC
>Ga0310123_10003658_pt1 | contig 11815 bp, 4 predicted proteins | sample CB6_AW_1057_MG_FD_203505 | JGI IMG/M metagenome (GOLD analysis project Ga0310123, IMG submission 203505) | Marine microbial communities from Western Arctic Ocean, Canada - CB6_AW_1057 | ecosystem: Environmental > Aquatic > Marine > Oceanic | place: Canada: Western Arctic Ocean | collected... | reverse complement strand
GATGACCAAGCCGATACCTTTTGCGCCCGAGGAGCAACTCGAGTCGGGAGAGGAGATCCTGGTCAATGCCGATGCGAGCGGCGGCGCCATCGAGGCGGAGCTCGTGACGCCCTTCGGCCAGGTTGTCGAAGGGTTCGGCCGCGGCGATTGCGTTCCCGTGACTTCGGACGGCAAGGATCAGCCGCTGCGATGGAAACGGGACAAGGGCGCGGGTGCGTTGATATCGGAACACGTGGGCGGGTTGTGCCTGAAGCTCTATTTGAAGAATGCGAGACTGTACTCGTATACGATAGAGAAGTCCGATCCCGAGGGTAAGGTTGCGCAATTCTATGCCAACGCCCGCTGGTGCGAGCTGATCAAGCATCGTTCGGACAACCGGGGCCGACTGAGTACGGAGCCTGCGATCGGCCTGTCGCCGCATTCCGGGCCCGGCCCCGAAAAGGGCCAGGAAAAGCCGGGCGAGATGATCCTGGATTTCTGATCAGAGGCCGAGTTGACCCTGTCCCCCAACGAAATTCGGGAAAGAACCAAAAAAGACACTGAGATTTTCCCCGAATCTCAACTTCTCAACTGGCGCTGTGAGTGTCACGAGGTTACTGTATTGTATAGTCGGAGACCGAATAATGACAATGCTCGACAACCGACAACGCTCGGCGGTGCAGCGGAGAAGATATCAATGAAGCGCATGAACTTCACAACGCCATCGATGAGATCGTTTACCTTGATCGAGCTCCTGGCGTGCCGAGGCGTAGCCCGCAGGGCGAAGCCAAGTTCAATCAGATTCACTCTGATTGAACTGTTGGTGGTGATCACCATCATCGCGATCCTGGCGTCGATGCTGCTGCCGGCGTTGAACAGGGCGAAGGAGAAAGGAAGACATATAGTTTGTATCAGCAACTTAAAGCAACTGGGTATCGCGGTGATGCTGTATGCCGATGATCACAATAACAATATGCCGGCGACGCCGGACACGAATACCGTCTGGGCGTCGTCCCCTGATTTTTGTTCCAACATCACCTTGGGCCAAATCAGCGATCCTTACAGTATCCTTCCGATTCTGAACTGTCCTACGGCTGACGCGGACGAGAGTTACGGGGTATGGGCTTTCTTGCCGGATCATAAGTTGGGATACAACATGAATACGCGTATTTATTTTTGGAGTAGTATCCATCAGTACACCCATAGGCACACCAGTCTCGCTTACTATAGCCGTCCAACAGAGACAATTCTGATGACTGACGGGGACGGCGGCGGCACAGATTTTCCACCTGCGTCTCCTCTTGATGGACTTTTTAACGTTGAGTTCCGTCACAACCTGGGTTTTGACATTCTCTGGTTGGATGGACACGTGATCTTTCGCTATAAACCGATACTGCCGACTGAGTTGGACCCTGTTGATATGAATCCCAAGAATGGTGTGGACGGCTGAGGTTTGAGCGACTCGAAAAAACAGAGCAGCCGGCCGGGTAACATTGTCAGCTTCAACATCTCGCCACACCGCGGACCGCGCGTTGTCCGCGCACTGCTATTACCTCAAACTGTATGATGACGAAAACGACATTCGTTCGCATGGCTGCACTGGCAGGGGTGGTGTTTTCCGCGGCGCTGCTTGAGGGCAAGGACATTTTGCTTGATGACCTGGAGAATGTCATCACGAGTCCGACCCCGAAAGCCGGATGCTGGAGTCAGGACACGGGCGTCACAATCTCCACGGAAACGTCTTACCAGGGCAGGCAGTCGCTCCGCTATGAATCCGCTGAAGCTGTTCTGGGCGGTGCATATATAGGCTTCAGCAGATCGGTCATGAAGGACTGGAATCGGTATGGGAAACTCAAAGTCCGGGTCAGATGCACCGACCCGAATCACGGGACCGTGCTCATTCAACTGGTCGCTTACAAGGAGACCAACGAGTATGCCGGCGCACTGACTCATGTCCTGCTTGCGGCCGGTGAAACAACGCTGGGTTGGAAAGAGGTCGAATGGGACATATCCAGATTTGACCTGACGCGAATGGATACCCTGAGCTTCTACAGCTACGACCGGGAAGGCGGGGCTTTCAAGTGGCGGAAAAAGCAGAAGTTGATCATGTTCATCGACGATATCCGGCTGGCCGAACCGGATCCTGACGACGTCCGTGGGGCGACCTTCGAGGATGTCACCGAGCAACTCGGGCTGAAGAAAATCGGCGATGCCCACGCTTCCTGGGCAGATTATGACAACGACGGCTACGTGGACCTTTCCGTCGTCAACCCACTCTACCACAACAACAAGGGTAAAGAGTTCACAGGCGTGAACTTCAACTATCACAAGTCCGTCTGGGGGGATTACAATAATGACGGGGCTCTTGATTTCTTCAGCTATTATGAGCGTGAGGTGCGTGAACACGATGGGACGCCGTTATTTACTAAAGTCAGCCTGCCGGCGGAGCTGAGGGAAGGGAACACGCGGATGGACGACACCAGGGGTGCCAGTTGGGCTGATTACAACGGCGACGGATACATTGATTTGTACCTTGGCGGCGCCCTACACCCGAACAGCGGCCGCGTCAGTCCGGATGCACTGCTGTTCAATGACGGGGACGGCACCTTCACCTATGCATCCGGGTGGAGCGGGCCGACGACCTACGCTCGCGGCGTGACCTCCTGCGATTTTGACGAGGACGGCGATCAGGACATCTACGTATCCAACTATTGGCTACAGGCGAACCTGCTCTGGCTGAATCGCGGCCCCGATAACAGCCGGGATATGGGTAGCTTCACAAATGTCGCCGCGGCATACAACGCGACGGGCGGGAACGGTCATTCAGTTGGTTCTGCCTGGGGAGATCTGGATAATGACGGGCATTTTGACTTGTTCGCGGGAAACTTTTCCCACCCCGGACAGCCGCAGTCGAGGTTCCTGAAGAACCTGGGCCCCTTCGACGAAGCTCAGGACAGGCCGGGCGGCAGCTATCGGTTCGAGGATAAAGGTCAGTGCGGGCTGGCCTGGCAGGAGTCCTACGCATCGCCTGCCCTCGGTGACTACGATAACGACGGCGATCTCGACCTGTATTTCACTACTATTTACCCGGGCGACCACTGCGTTCTTTACCGTAACGACGGGAACTGGAAGTTCACGGATGTCACCGCCGCTGAGAATCTCGGCGGATTGGGGACGACTTACCAGGCGGCATGGGCGGACTTTGACAACGACGGCGACCTGGATCTGGTCAGCGACGGGAAGCTTCTGCGGAACAGCGGCAACTCAAATCACTGGCTTGCAGTTCGGCTGCAGGGCGACGGCAAGTCGGTCAATCGCGCCGCCATCGGCGCCCAGGCGCGCATTCGTCTGGACGGCCGGACCCTGACCCGCCAGGTCGAGGGGGGGACGGGCGAGGCGAACCAGAATGAGCTGAAACTGCACTTCGGTCTCGGCGGCATCGGCGATCCGGTGGACGTCGTGGTCACCTGGCCGAACGGCACCACCCAGAAGATGACCACGGCGGTTGACCGCTCCGTAGTTATAAAAATGCAAAACCCGTCGCTGGCGATCGACGATCTCGAGGCCAAACGCCTCGTCGGCTGGACGACAGCCAGCATGGTCTCGCGCGACGGTGCCAACCGCGATGCGGCCGAACCGCTGTGCAGCATTTCTCTCAACACAGACCCCGAATTCGTCAAACAGGGCGAGCACAGCATGAAACTGACGTGCTGGGCGATTGACCCGAAGAACGAGATCAACGGCTATGTACTCGTGTACAAGCACCTGCCGCGCGCGCCGGTCGCGACAACCGACGTGCTTTCCATGTGGGTTTACAACGGCCAGGCCGACAGCCGCGGCAGCATTTCTGTGAACCTCCTCATCGACGGCGGGCGCCGCGTATCTGCCGGCATTCCGGTCGATTTCAAGGGCTGGAAACGCTTCACGTTCGGCCCCGCGGATTGGACAGGGAAAGAGAAGTGGGACGATCTATGGACGAACCTCACCCTCGCCCAGTTCATCTGCAACGGGAACTTCACGGTGTACCTTGACGACCTGAAGTTTGTCGCAGCCGCGTCGGAATGACGGTACGGGATCGGCCACCGCACACCCGCTGATGTTCAGCCCACCGCAAATCGGCGCTCTGCCTGTATCCCGCTGATGACCTCACGGGCGACGAGCCGCCAGGTGCCCCGCTCGGCGTTCAGGGCGAGCGGCAGCTCGCCGCGACAGTCGCCGGCGACCGCCATACTATTGTAGGTAAACCAGGGGCAGATCGCGTTGTCCGCATCATACAACTCTATATGGTAACAGTGCGTTGCCGGCCTTGCCGAGTCGGCCCGGAGGGAAACCGCGAATTCAACGGTATCACCGGGTTGAAAACTTCCTTTTGAATCGTCCAGGAGCAGGTCAATACCGTCAATTTTATACGGCAGCCTCGCGAATAACTCAGCACGCCCGTGCTTCAGATTGATGCCGATCCTGTCGGTCCACCCGAAGTATTGGTGATCGCGGACACTGTAGACGTGCCCCGGCTCGGTGAACACCGCCTCCTGGCCGTTTTCATTTTCATCGATTCCATACACGTCCGCCAGGTATTCATCCATATCACGGGAGATCGTAAAATGCGGAATCACACCGTACAGCTCGACGTCATCCGCCTTCCATACCGATACCTGGCCGTACGCTCTCTCAGTATTCTGCTCAAGATCGATCAGGCTCAACTCCCTGCGCACCCCGCAGTGAGACAGAATCCGGAACATAATTTGTTCGTACGCGATCGTGGGGCAGCCGGGCAGGAAGAAACTCAGGTAAAAGGCTCGGCCTCGACCGAATTCATTGTAAACCAGAGCCGGACTCCCGGCAGTTGTTTGAGCCAGAACTCTGCCGTCGACCGGAACTAAGCCTTTGTCTATGCCGGTTTGCGAGAGCACCTCCTCAATGTCACTGCCTGCAAGCGAGGCGGACACCGTTATCTCCGCAGAATCTGGCTCCGGCGTATCCTTGAGTTTCAGGCCAAACAGATCTTCGAACGGCCATGGTTTGTACGGCTGCGCATGTTCGTCGAATGTGCCGGGCAACATATCCGCGATGACGCAGCCGCCGGCAGCGACGAACCGCTTCACATTGGCGATTTCCTCCGTCGACATGCTCTGGAGATACGGCAGGCACACGACTTTATACGACCTGAGTTTATCCGAGAACTCAGCCAAGTCCCGGGCGGTGATGAAGTCCAACGCATACCCCCGCTCTTCAATGGTTCGCAACCATCCCCAATACTCCCTGTCGGTCGACCCCGGATATATCGCGTTGACGTAGACCGCAGGCTGTGACACGACCACTGCGATTACCGCGCGTTTCCGTGGCGTATTGATCAGCAGTTTGCCGATCCCGCCCTTGATCTCGGTGGCCTCTTCCGCACCGGTGCGGTACGCTGCAGTTGGTGTTAACTTGGCGGTCAGCAGCGGCGTGGCGTTCGTGCTGTCGACCTCATGAATTCCCATGAACCATATCCAGCTGTCAAAACCGTTGTACAAAATCCACCATGGCAGAAATCTCTGCTGGTATGTATTCGTCTCCCAGTTGTATCCGCCGGCGTAAACACCCCGCGACCCCCATGTCTTGGCGAAGGACGTCATGACCTTGGCATTGAACACACTTCGATAGGGGATCCACACGGCGTTGTCCTCTGCCAATCTGTACGCACAATTCCCATGCCACCAGAATGTTCCGGGACTGACAACATCAATTCCAACGGGCACATCGGGCGCTATCGCGTTAACCCATTGCGGGCTCAACTCGGTGACGGCCGTGGCGAAGACCTCATCGCCATGCATCCTGTGATCTACCCACGGCGCATAATTCCCGGTCTTCTCAGCGTCTGCCAGAGTGACGGCGTGCACGTCCTCCCACGCCGTGTAATCGGATTTCCAGACGCGATTGAGCGCTTCCAGCGACTCGTACCTGGCTTTGAGGTATTCTCTGAAATCAGCCTCGCAGGTCTCGGAAAGACAGGCGTCTGTTCTTGACCATGAATGAGCCCCATCATTCCCCACACAAAAGCCGTGGATGCCAAAAGGCCTGTAATACCCCGTTATTCTTTTGAGGTCATTTCCCTCTTTCTCCCTGAAAGCTTCCGAAGTCAGACAATAGTGACCGGGCTTGATATTGCTGTTCCCCTGATACCTGTATGCGTAGAGCGAGCCGTAGATCAGCACTTGCAGGTTATTCTTCGCGAGATTAAAGCCGCTCACCGGATAATGCCCGGCGCCGATCTGGGCGAGGAGCATATCAACTCCCGCATTCCTGAACTCGCTCAGGGCCAACTGGACTGTATGATTGTTGTTGGCCCCGGACCAGACGCCCATCTTGTATTCCCTGCGATCGATCGTCGGGCAACCGAACCATGTCTTCGCCCGCGAATGTGTCTTGTCGTCACGACGCAGCTCGGCGGTGACATGAAACAGGTTGGCTCGCGGCAACTCGAGGTCGAAGTTGAATGGGACCTTCGTCAAACCGTTCACGGGCACCTTCGATTCATGCACCAGCCGGTCCCAGCTGTCGGTGACTTGCAGCCGGATTTCGTAACCGTCAGCCGCAGCACTGAGAGAGACCGTGCCTGTGACGGTGTCGCCATCCACGTACTGGTCGCTCTTCAAAGTGATTCCCGTGACCGACCGATCGCCCGTGACCTCAAACGAGCCAACTCGCCAATCATGGGTCTTGCCGGCGACCTCTATGGTCAACTCCAGGAAATGTCTGCCGGTCTCGAGGAACGGCAGTCCGACCTCGACGCTCTGCTTGCCGGGAGCAATGGTCAACGGCATGGTGTCGGCTGCCGCTGCGATCAGGGTCTCGTTACCGGCGGCTCGAATCGTCCACGTCACGCTGCCGTCGACCACCTCCGCAGACATCGAGTTGATGACCACCGCCGCCTTGCTGCGGGCGACGAGCGATTGTGGATAGGTGTCTCTTATATCGACGGAGTCGATGTTAACGGCCGTCGTGTTGTCAGAGAGCCAACAGAGCAGATGCGCCAGGTACGCCTGGCAATACTCGTAATAGAGCGGGTTGACGACCGTATCATTGCCCGCACCCGGCGTCATGAACTGGTAAATGAACTCGTAGTCGTCACGGGCCGGGCGGAAGACAACAACCCGCCCGTCGCCCAGCATAGCCGATGAATACAAGGCAGCCGCAATGTCCGCGGCTGCGGTGAATTCATTGAACACCGGCATGTGCTGCCAGGGAATCCTGTCGATCAGGTCATGCTGCACGGGCACAGTCTGACTCAGGATCTCCTTCTCGAAGGCGCTGTTGTAACCGGGGCCATAGCCGTAAAACAGGCCGGTGCCGTTTCGCACCTTCTCCAGAATCTTATTGCGGCTGGTTTCGGGAAGGATATCCCATTTAATCAGGCCGATGACGATGATGTCGTAATCGGCCTCGAGCTTATCAGCCAGGTTCCGGATCACCTGTTCTTTGCTGAATCGCCGATCACCCTGTTCATAAAACAGTGTTGCACCGAGGTCTGCGCTGTAGCCGGCGGTGGGCGCCAGTGCGATGTCGAAATCCAATCGTTGCGCGGTCTCAACAATCTCGCGGCCAGCGCCGATGGGGTAGATGAACAGTACCCGCAGTCGTCGACCGGCATGCGGGTTGGCCCATTTGATGTGGGCCGACGCCGCGGCATTGTCCAGATCGAAAAAGTCGTCTTCCAGACTGTACCAGCGCGAATCATGCGGCACGGCGACGCCGACGTCTTCCACGGCAAAATCGGCGGCCCACGCCGTGCCCTGCCGGGGGCCGACGAACGACAACTCCGCCCCATCCACCTCCGCCCCGTCTGACTGGCTGGTCAGGAACACCTCCGTCCACTCGGTGCTGTTGATGTCTGCAGACTGCTTGCGCGGATATCCCCATTCATTGTCGATCACGGCGCCATTTCGGGTCCATGCGATCGCCAGAAAAGCGCCGTCCTCGGGCGGAACATCCTGCGCCCGCAATCGGCAGGAAAAACGATAGCGCCGCTCCGGCTTCACCGGTACCTTCAGAAACCACCGCTTACCGCTGCCGCCGTCGCCGAGTATTTCCAGGCTGTGCGTCCCGGGGTTTGCACAGTCGTCCGACCAGGCGAATCCCGATGCCGCCGATGATTCCCAGCAGAGCGCCGGTGCGAACCCGTCTGCAAACGAGGGATCGGAAAAAAAATCTGCGGCCGCCACCTTAAGTGTCATGAGTCATACTCCGAAGTCCAGGCTTAATCCGGGGCTGGCGAAGGATTCGTAGTGTTCAAGAGCCTCTCCAGTCGGAGCGTGCATTCGATCATCGCGCGACCGGTGTGGTAGGCGACCTTGTGTGGGCTCCCGAGCTCTCCCTTGAGCGTGCGGCCGCGCCGGTCGAGAACTTCGCGCCATTCGCCAACATCGTGGTTGATCAGATGGGTGTCGACGAACCGCCAGATATTGAAAAACGCCTGTGCATAAGCGGGTTCGTCAAACGCCTCGTAACCGTCCAGGAACCCGATGAGTGCCTCAGCGTGTTGCCAGTATTCCTTCTCTTTGATCAGGGGTTCGCCGCAGTGCAAACCGAACCGATAGAGGCCGCCATGCTCCCGGTCGATACCGTTGCCTGCCGTGTGATCGAGAAGCCCGCGGATGATCTCCCGGTATTCCCCGATGTTCTGTCCGGTCACCTCGATGGCACGCCGCATGAGCCAGGCCAATTCGATATTGTGCCCGTATGACGTGTAATGAATGGACTGATCCGGGTGATCGCGGCCGTGCTCATGCGGGTACAGGGCGACCGGCATCCGAAATCCGGGCGTTGCACGGAAGGCGGGATCGAACTGGTTCCTGCCGCAGCCGAATTCCGGGTCGATCATGTGCCGGACGATGAGGTCCATGAGCGCCACCACCTTCCGGCGATGGATATGCCTTCCTGTTGCCTGGCAGAGCGTCGTGAATGCCTCCATGAGGTGCATGTGAGCGTCAAGAGATTTCAGGTCTCCGCATTCGTCCCCGGCTGCTGACACCCGCCAATCACGCCCGAAGTATTCATAGTACCCGCCTGCCACCGTGTCCGTACAGCAGTTCTGGAGCAGGTCGAACGTGTCCGACGCATAGACCAGGCTTCGCTCGTCGCCGAAGGCCAGGAAAAACTCGGCCAGCGCGTAGATCGCGAAGCTCTGGTCGTACACGATCTTGTTGTCGCGCAGTATCGACCCGTCACGCCGCAGCCTGCAGTACCATCCGCCGTGCTCCGTGTCCCAGAACCGTTCGATCATGAAGTCGACGCCGGCGCGCGCCAGGGCGGCCCAATCGTCGCGAACCCCGAACCTGCGGCACAGGTGCGAGAAGAACCAGATCAGCCGCGCCTGGGACCAGGCGTTCTTCTCCGGCGTCTCCTCAGGGCGCCCGGCCTCATCGAAGTTCGTCAGGAATCCGCCGTACGCCTCGTCCGCCACTCGTCCACTCCAGAAGGGAACGATGCCGTTGAACAGGTGGTCCTTCATCGCGTCGTGGATCTGCGTCAACTGCTTGTTCATGTCGCTGCCCATCGAGTTTTACCAGGCCATGCTCTCTGCCTCGCAGCCGACCACCAGCGCGCCGAGGGCCATCGCCGTCCCGCGCCGGGACAGCTCTTCGGAGGACACGTTGGCCGGAAGGAGCTTCAGTCGGAAACGGAAGCGCAACCGCCCCTCCTGCCAGCGGGGCGTGTTGGTGGGCCAGCAATTGTGGCTGAGGAGGAAGAACAAACTTCCGGTCTCCGGGACCATCGGCTCCTTGATGAATCGCAGGAGGTGAATGCCGTCCACGCCAACCAGACCGGCTTCCAGCGGCGTGATCAGCAGCGCCGTCGTCTCGTCCTTGACGGCGAGCCAGTGCTGCACGCAATAGGAATCCCTGAAACTTCCCGCAAGCTCCTCGCAGCCCACGCGTGCCGTGGTCAAGCCCTGGTCGATCAGGACATCGGGATCTGCGAAGCTCAGCGGGACGCTGAAGTAACACGCCTCTCTGCGTACGCGGGGCTTTTTATCCCAGACGGTGTCGATTTCAAGTATATCGCTGGCGCGATACAAGCGCCACCGCTGCTCGAGCGTCTGGTCGCCCTGCGGGCAACGGATCACGCCGCGACGTGTGATCTCCTTGACCAGGTCGCCGTCGGCCGTGATTTCGCAGCCGACCCAATCTGCGGGCCGACGTCTCAGCGTCGGCGGGTGACGCATCGAGCCGAACGTCTGGTTCTCATCCAGGTCATCGACGTCGAAGACCAGCAGATCACCGAGGTCCGCATCCTGGTTGTCCGCCAGGACGTTGCCCGGGCCTGTCCGGGAAGCGGCTTCAATCAATTGTCCGGTATCCGGATCGAATCGTATCCGCCACGATTCGCTGTCCAGCGCGGCAGCCGCTTTCGCCGGCGTGCCGGTGGCCGCGTCGGCCGGCGCCGGGAGCACGTGGCCCGGCCGATCGAGCGAGAGATCCCGCCACTCGATCCATGTGCAATCGGTTCCGTCCTGGACCGCGGCCTCGTCGTGCGCTGCCGCCCGGCAGCCGCCCGGCAGCCGGACGATGACGTTTGCAGGCTGTTTCGAGGGGACGAAAACGGTCACGCCCTCACCGGATTGAAGCAGGGCCTTACCGGCTTCGAGTATCTCCGAGGCCTTCTCCGGGTAGCGTGCGTTGTCCTCCCAGCTGTCGACCCATCGCTGCAGCCCGGGATCAGAAACGGCCGACTCATCGAGTTTCATCGATAATGCTTTTTCGTCATTCCACATACTCAGCCCGAAGGTGTGATCGCTGTACCACTGCTGCCAGCGCAACGCGTCCGAGAGTGTCTGCTCGATGGCGGCGGCGCCATTCCCAAGGGCCTTGAGGGTCTGGATGGTTCTGCCGTTCCGTCGGTACTTGGCGAACAGGCCGGGGGTCGTTACCGCGATGTCGCTGCACGGGTCGTTGAGCGCGCCCTTGAGCACCGGGAAATCATCGCCGTACTCCTCGCGCATCGCCGTGAAGAACTCGTCCGCCGTCGCCCCGCATATCTTCGGGGAATCGACATGCTGATTCCACAGCGACACCCACCGCGGGAAGTCGGGGTCGAGACCGCGGTTGTCTCCCGAGGCCTGGAGCATGAGGTAGCGGTACGGGTAGCCGCGGCGATACAGATCTTTTTCAAGTCTGCGGTAGGCCTCGTCTATCGTTCCGACTGCAAACTTGAGTTTCTCCGGATCGTCGTCGTACTCCTGATCGGAGAAGTGATCGCGGGTCGGAAATATGACATAGCTGTTGCCGAAGCCATACTGGGCCGGCAGGCCGTCCCACATCCCGGGGTCAAGTTCCTCGCTGATCCCGAGATGCCAGAACAGCAGCCGCGCGCCATCCGGCGCCTCCCAGTGGAACAGCGGCGGCAGCTCCGCCAGGGGCAGCAGCACGCGATATCCGCCGACACCCGCCACGAAGTACTCGATCCCCTCGGAGACCACCGCGGAGGGCAGGCCGCGCGCGCAGCCCCCGAGGTCATTCAACATGATGCCGCGGACCGGGAACCCGTGTTCCTGCCCCATCCCGCAGGCCCAGCTGACGCTGGCCTTGAGCTCCAGCGGGCTGGCCAGATCAGTCAGCAGTTGCGTCTCGAAACCCGCCAGTTGCCATTGGCCCGATCTGAGAAGGGCAACGGCCCGGTCGCGGTCCGTGCTCGACGCTCCCGCCCACCACTCGCGCAGGATGACGGCGGATTCGATCGTCCACCGATAGTCGTCCCGGGTCCAATCCAGGTCCAGCAGCGACGAAAGCAACTTGCAGTGCCAGGCAACCACCGCTGCCACATCCGCGGTGAACCCGAGATCTGTGTGGGTGTG
>Ga0310123_10003657_pt1 | contig 11816 bp, 8 predicted proteins | sample CB6_AW_1057_MG_FD_203505 | JGI IMG/M metagenome (GOLD analysis project Ga0310123, IMG submission 203505) | Marine microbial communities from Western Arctic Ocean, Canada - CB6_AW_1057 | ecosystem: Environmental > Aquatic > Marine > Oceanic | place: Canada: Western Arctic Ocean | collected... | reverse complement strand
GAGATCATTGACCGAAATTTGACTGTCGCCGTAGTTGACGTCGAGCACTCTGTCCCAGTCCGCATCGCTATTGTCCGCTCCCTCGCCACTTTCGGCCAACCGTTGGCACTCGATACAAAGCGTCGCATAGGGCAGGGCGTTGAGGCGCGCCATGGGAATCGCCTTTTCACATTCTTCGCACTTGCCGTAACCACCGTCGCGCATCCGCTCGATGGCCTTCTCAATGCTAGCCAATTCGCGACTTTCGACTTCGGCCAATTGAGAACTGATTTCGTCCTGCGCCGAGTCGAGGGCGGCATCAACGACGTCGCCAACCGACTGTTGACGGAGTTCCTTGAGCAGACTCAAGTCACCAGCCAACGCCTTACGCAGTGCGTCGCGCCGTCGAATGAGTACATTCCGCATGTCCAAGATAGCTTCTTTGCGTGCCATATTCATTTTACCTTCGGTGGTTAGGACGCAAGCTGTCGCCGAAGGAAAAACGCCCCCCCTCGCACGGTGCCGTAATCCAAGCCCTTCCTGTCAAAACCAATCGTTTCAATTAAAACCGATGAACTATAAAACCAATGAACCGGCGACCGCTCGGTGTTGTGCGATGGCCTTCGCGGAAATCAACCATCTCTTAAAACGTGCCCGCCAAAGAAAGCAGATCCTTCAACGTTTCGATCCTTGTAATCACACCATGCGACTGCAATGGCAGCACTCATAAGTTGCAACGTAACTATAGTACGTGGACCCGACTGAGGCGGACCAAGTGCAGAAAATTTATGCTTTTATCGCCCGCCTGTCCTAGCCGCTAAACTCTTACTATTTCTAATGTTACGATGCGACACAGGGCCACGCCCTTTTACGTCCTAGGCGGCACTCGCCCGGCGGATCGCCCACCGGACACTTGCCTTCGCACAACCAACACGGCCGCCGATAGGCAACCTTCCAAAGATTTGTCATCGGTTATTTGTCGCTTTCGGATAATCGACATAACCGGCAAGGATATACAGCCGTTTTTCTATTTCTCCGGTCTGCGACCGAATCACACGGCTCACCAGCGGTCTGGCGCCTGTTTGACTACCCTATCTCCGCAAGCTACAACCCTAGGGTGGGCTGCTACTTAGACACTCCCACAAAGCATCAACTCAAGACGCGCTGCATGAGGCCGATTGAAATGACGGAAGAACATGCCCCCGACAGCCTGTTGGAGTTGGACGAAGTCAATCAACTGCGCGAGCAGTTGGAGACGGAGCGTCGGGCTTTCGAGGCTTCGCGCGAGGTCTGGAAGCACCAGCGCGAGCGTCAAGAGCAACAGCTGTTGGCGCGGGAGGGTGAATTGTATCTTCGTGAGCAAGAAGTTGAACAACAGCGACAACTTCTCGAGCGCGAGCGTCAAACGTGGGAACAACAGACAGTCGACTTAGCGCGTCAGATGGCCGAGGCGGCCTCGGTCGAGCATGACGCGTCATCGCGCAGCAAAAAGGCTTCCGCGGTCGTGTCGTTTTCTGAGACACCGTCAGACACTGCACCGTCAGACACTGGTGGAGGAACAGACTACGACCCAATCGTTGCGCTCGAACAGCTTCGCCGCATGGTCGAAACCGAGAAAGAAGAGGAAGAGGAGGAACCCCAGGATGAATCGATCCGGCCGATCGCGTCCGCCCACCAGCCCGCTGCGCCCGCCACACGCACGGTGGATAACGGGAAACACGAGGAATCGATTGACGACTATATGAGCAAGCTCATGTCGCGTGTGAACGGCAAGAGCGAGCGGATCGGCCCAGAGCCGATCTCGTCTGTGTCGTCCGTGGCAGATTCTCCCGCGCAGAAAGCGGCCACGCCGCCAGGTGCGGGCCAAGCGGGACAGTCGGATTCAGCGACACTTGATGATGATTCCTCGCCGTCTGATTCACACAATCCGGCTTCGCTCCGGCGACGCTCCGCACAACCCGACCTGACGACCCATTTGACGACGATGCGAGAGGTTGCCAACACTTCGGCGCGAACCGCAATCGATACAAGTGCTCGAAGGAAGCGGAAGCGCGCGATCGTCCAAAGCTCGGCTGTGGTGGCGGCCGTATTCGGGACCGCCGGTTACATGGTATTTGGATTGAGCGACTTGCTAAAGATCGCAGCCGTGTTCGCAGGGTGTATCGGTGCCGCGATGATGCTTCGAGCATTTCGAAATATGCTATCGACTACTGGTGAGCCGACCTCTTCGGATCCAGCGGCGCCGACCAGCCAGCCTGACCAGAACAGCGACGCAAACTCAGCGCCTGCCGACGATTCTCAAGACGACACGTCCTAGGTCCCGCACAGGTTTACCGAGGGGTGGCTGGGGCAACGCCCCGAAACCGGTGAAGCTGGGGCGGCGCTGCACTCTACCTCAGCCACCCGAGCGTCGTTTCCGGGTTATCCGACAAATCCTAAAACCCGCGAGCTGCCCGAATGTCTTCCATGTCGCGAAGGTGGTAGCCGATTCCCACATAGTCGAGCACACGACAAAGTCCTCGCAGCGCGACACCCATTCCGTCCGGTCCGCTAAAGCCACCGAACTGACCGCCGCCCTTGACGTGCGGTTCAAGATCGAACACCACACCCGGGATTCCTCGCCGCCGCAGTCGGCGTTCCAACTTCGGCAAACTCTCTCGAAAATCGCGCAGGATCGCCTCGTGCGCCGCATCGCCCACGTCAGCCGGCACAAAGTGTTTAAGCATCTCTTCGTTCACGTACTGCTGCCGACGTGTCGGTTGCGGGTCGTGGTAATCTTTAATGTGCATCCAGCCGATGCCGGGCTTCATCGCCAAATACTGCTCGTACAATTGAGCCGATGTGAATCCCTGACAAAGAATGTTGGCCGCGTCGAAGACCAGCACCATCGCCGGATGGTCGACCTGCCGATGTAGCTCGGCCATGAGCTGGCCCGTCCGGCCAACCAGATTGGCTTCGATCTCCAAGCCGTAGGTCAAATCACTTCGATGACAGGCTTCAGCAATCTGGCCCAATTGATCGGCCGTCTGCGAAATATACTCCCAAGGATCGCTGCCATGGGGTGGATAAAACGAGAAGCCGCGAATCAGCTTGGTTTCAAATGCGTGGGCCAAGTCACACGCCTTTTTTACCTCGCGATCTAAATACTTTTTGAACGGCACATAGGCGTTCTTCGTGCCATCTTGAACGTTACGGAGTTTGACCTTGCCGATAGGCGAGCCGATGGAGGCGACATTCAACTCGTATTCATCTTCCAAGTGCCGGACTTTGGTGATCTCCGACTTGGTCAGCTTCATCACGTTCTTGATGCCACCGCCCACATCGATGAAGCGAATGGTGTAATACTGCAGCCCCAGCGCGGCGATCGCTGAAAATTGTTCGACAGCCGTTTTGTGGTTCGCCGCTTCGTCCGCCAGCGTGGAGAGGACAACTCGGGCATTCTCAGCCATGTAAAATATCCAATCCTTCTAACAGCCTGTTTCCGCGGCATACTCGGCCGTCACCGTCGTGGTGATGCCGCCCCGCGCGGTAAATGCCGCCACCAGCTTCATCCGCCGCGGCTTCACGACCGCCGCGACATCGTCAAGAATTGCGTTCGTGACGCTTTCGTAAAAAATGCCTTCGTTGCGGAACTTTTGCAGATAGAGCTTCAAACTCTTTAACTCGACACACTTCTGATCCGGCGTGTAACGAAACGTGAGCGTTGCAAAATCGGGCTGGCCCGTTTTCGGGCAGACCGACGTAAATTCGGGACAAACGATCTCGATCACATAATCCCGCCCGGGATATTGGTTCTCGAATGTCTCCAGTTGATCACGAAAGTCGGTCACCCTCGGCTCCTTTTCCCGGACCGGCCATTGTGGCATGATGCAGTGCGCAAGAAAAGGGGTTAGGAGCATCCAAAGAATAACTGCACGAATTCAACCGGAAAAAATCCATGACTAAGCCGGCGGTTGTTTTACTTTCAGGTGGTCTTGATTCGGCGACCGCCTGCGCGATGGCGCGGGTCGACGGATTCGAGGTCTATGCCCTGTCGATCGATTACGGGCAGCGTCATCGGTCGGAACTCGACGCTGCCCGTCGTGTCGGCGAGGCCCTCGGCGTACCGCGGCATGTGGTGCAACAGATCGATCTGTCGCAGTTTGGTGGCAGCGCGCTGACCGCGGCGATTGACGTTCCTAAGCGGCGTAGCGAGGACGAGATCGCCTCGGGCATTCCCGTAACGTACGTGCCGGCTCGGAACACCGTTTTTCTGGCTCTGGCGCTTGCCTATGCCGAAGTCGTTCAAGCAGCCGATATCTATATCGGTGTGAACGCCGTCGACTACAGCGGCTATCCCGATTGTCGTGGCGAGTTCATTGAGGCGTTCGAGCGCCTCGCCAACCTGGCCACCAAGGCTGGCGTCGAGGGCACACTGAGCTTTTCCATCCACGCTCCTTTGCTAAAAATGACCAAGGCTGAAATCATTCGCCATGGCGTCACGCTTGGCGTAGACTATGGCCTGACCCGCTCCTGTTACGATCCGGTCGAGCAGGATACGGCTTGCGGGCTGTGCGACGCCTGCCAACTGCGACGCAGCGGGTTTGCCGAGGCCGGCCTGACCGATCCGATTCCCTATCAAGCATGAGACGGCACAACGCATGAAGGTCGCGGAAATCTATCGTTCGATTCAAGGCGAGGGCCGACTGACAGGCACCGAAAGTGTATTTGTCCGCGCGAGCGGCTGCAACCTGCGCTGTTGGTTCTGCGATACGCCACACGCCTCCTGGTCGCCCGAAGGACGCGATCTGTCGGTCGACGAAATTGTCGCCGCGGTCGAAGAGTGGGATTGCCGCCACGTCGTGCTCACCGGGGGTGAGCCCATGTTGTTCGCCGAATTGATCCCGCTCGCCACACAACTGCATGAAGCGGATCGGCATATCACGATCGAAACGGCCGGTACGCTGCTGCTGCTGGTCGCGTGTGATCTGATGTCGGTCAGTCCAAAACTAAGCAATTCGACGCCGCCGGTTGCTCGCGATTCGCGTTGGAGCCGTCGCCATCAGCGAGTTCGCCACGCACCCGACGTCATCCGCAAGCTGGTCGCCGAGTACGAGTATCAGATCAAGTACGTTGTCGACACGCCCGCCGACTGTATGGAAGTCGAACAGCACCTTTGCCAGTTTCCAGAAATCGAACGTGCCCGAGTGATGCTCATGCCGCAGGGTACCGACGTCGATACGCTCGCCGCGACGGGCCGTTGGCTCAAGCCGTTTTGCCAGGAGAATGGATACCAGTTTTGTCCGCGGCGGCAGATCGAGTGGTTCGGAAAAGCACGCAAGACGTAGCATTTTTTAGCCACGGATTGAAAACATGGAACCGCAGATAAACGCGGATGAAAACAGGATGAACTTGTTTTATTATTCGCGCTGATTCGCGCATTTCGCGGGCATTTCTTCCCTCCTTTGCGTCTCTGCGCCTTTGCGTGAGTCTTTTTTTATTTGAGTGCCTGAGAAATCTCGCCCACGGCGTGAGTGAGCGAAGCGGCCCCCATCTGAAAATTTGTGTGGGCCGAGACGTCGGGCTGTATCGCGGCGAACTGCTCCGCCGCACGTTGCAGCTTGCCAAGCTTCTTTCGCGCGACTCGAAGATAGGCGTCCGCGTCTTGCTCTTTCCACGGCCCGCCCAACGCGTGCATCGCGTCATAGAGCGTGCGGTAAATCTGGCAAAGCTCCTCGTCCTCCTGGGCTTCCTCCGAGTGTTTAAGAAACGTCCGCACCATCCACACATGGGAGAGAAGAGCATCAATCCGGCACATGGTATCGGTCGGCGTCATGGCGCCGACTCCGACGTGTCGGCTTCCTCTTCCGCTGGCGAATCTTCAGTAGAAGGTTGGCCTTCAGCAGCAGGTTGGCCCTTGGGCGCAAACACCAGCACGATCGCCGCACCGGCAATGACCAAAATCATTCCGGAGTAAAACAAAGCATGTACTTCGCCGATATTTCGCTTCAGAATCATCGTGGTGATCGTACTGACGACCGGCGCTCCGCCAAACACGAGCGGCATGACAACCATCGGTTTGCCACCAAAGTTAAACGCCATGATGATTCCGAGTGCTCCGATCGCGCCGGCTGCGCCCGCCGCCAGACTCCACATTGAACCGGAAAACGTAAACTGACTCTGCTCCTCCCACACCCCGAGCAGTATCCCGGGCAATAAAACCGCAACCACACAATAAGACACGCCGACGCAAACGAGTGGTCGCAGCCGACTGCCGGCCATTTTCATTTGGCCTTTATGCAAAATGGGACCATAGGCGCCCCAGCACACTACCACGATGGCCACGGAAGCGAGCGATAGCAGCCAGTCAAGGAACTCGACCCCTTCATGGACTCCGCTCGACGAAGGCGATGGCCGAAAAACCAACACCACCATCGCGCCCAACACGACTATTATCAGGCCGGCCAGGAAAACGGAGCCGACCTCCTTCATCTTGCCGGTCATCGAGATCGTCAGAAACGCGTTTACCACCGGGGCCCCTCCAAAGACGAGTGGCATCACGAAAATCGGCGCCCCGCCAAAGGCAAATGCCATGATGACGCCCAGCGCCCCGAGTGCGCCGACCGTTCCGGCGGCAAAGCTCCAGAGCGTACCGGATAAAGTCCAATGGCCCTGTTCGCCACGAAAGTACAAATACGCACCGGCCGCCAGCACACCGATCAGAAAGTAAGCCAGCCCCACGCAGATGAAAGGTCGGAGCCCAACGAACTGGGAAGCGTCGTCGGGCAACAACGCCATTTTGTGCCTTCCCACGTGCAACAGTGGCCCGTACACGCCCCAACAAAGAATAGTCACAGCAAACGAGAAAACGATCTTCAGAAACGATTTCATAGCGGCCTCATGGGACAGGTCGTTTATAAGCAGCGACAGTATAGCAGTTCCATCGGCACGTGTTTAAGCCACCCCGTCGCACTCATCCACTGGAAAGCACCCCGGCTGCTGCATCGGCAAGGGTTTTGTGGCTGCGTTCGTTAGCAGCCGGGGTGCTGCAATCACTCTTGCACTCTTCGACTTTGTTTCCGTTACTTTGCCTGAAGCGAGTCCAACAGCCGTGCGCGCAGCGCTACGCGCACGGCAACGCATCCGGCTGAGAGCCCCACCACGAGCACGACGGCCAACAGGCCGAGCAGCGACCACCACGGCATGCTCGCACCGGAGAGAAATACGTGGGGAAATACGGACACCAACGCGGCCAGCAATCCGGCCGCCAGTCCACCGGCGAGCAGCAAACCATTCTCGACGAGAATGAGCGCAGAAAGCCGTCTTCGCCGAAACCCGGCCGCCTGCATCAGAGCCAACTCGCCGCGCCGCTCCATCACGTTTCGCAACTGAGTGGTGGCCACACCAAAGGTTCCCAGCAGCAGTCCGAGCGTGCCTAGACTTTGAAACGTCGAGAGATAAGTATTTTGAACTTCCAGGAAACCGGCCAAGCGATCTTTTGTCAAGGTCGCATCGAATCCATAATCACCAAGGGTTGTTTCGAGTGCAGAGAGCACCCCGGCTGCATTGCTACGCGACTTTCTAGCGCCCATATCCGCCTGAAGCAGCTGGGGTGCTGGTCGATTAGTATCGACAAGGAAAAATCGATAGCCCTCAGTCTCTGGAAAACAGCGGAGTAGATTTGCTTCGCTCACGATCAGATTACCCTGAAACAGGCTATTTTTCAAAAGACCGACGACCCGAAGCTGCACGCTCTCGCCCCGGGCGCCTGTGATCTCAAACGTCTCGCCCACGCCTTGCATCAGGTGCAAACTATAAATGGCCGTGTTCTTATCCAACACCACCGGAATTGCTCTATCGGCGAACAGCTTTTCAATAAGACGCCACGGGTTATCGCGTTCGGCTTGCGTCTCAGCCTCAGAATCCGACGCAGTGTCGGCCCAGGCAAATCCGCCTCGCTTTACCAGCGACGGAGGAACTCCCAACAGCTTCGGCTGACGTGGGCGGTAGAGATTTCGACAACTCGCGTCGTCGCCCGGCGTCACACGCAATGCAAACACGTCACTCCGGGCAAGCTGCCGACTCGCGTCTTCTGAAAAACCCAACTCCCGGCGGCCCACATTGGTCCGCAAACTATCAAAAATCGGTGTCGTGCTGGTCGCCACAATCTCGAATCCGCCGGTGCCTTCCTCGGTCGGTGCGAGTCGAAACGAACCGACGGCCACGATCAGAAAGCTCGCCGTCGCCACGAGTCCCATCGTGAGTGTACTGCGGGTCGGATGTTGAGCCACATTTCGCAGCGCCAAGCTCAGCAGCCCAAACGCCTTGAACTTGTCGTCGGCTCGCTCGCCCGTCGCCAGCCGGATACGCCCGGCAACGAGCAACGAGGCAAGAACAAGCATGGCGGAGACGAAGAACACCGCAATTTGCATCTCGCTGCCGAGCTGGAGAGCAGTTCCGCTCAAGAGTAGCGCCGCAATCAGCACGGCCCAGCCTATCGCGCTCTGACGCCGCCAGTCTCTCTGCAACACGACGGTTTCAGTCGTCCGCCCGGCCAGCAGACGTTCGATTGGCAGATGGGCCATCCGACGGAGCGACCACACCATCGTGAGCATCGCGATCACAAACGTGGTGAGGCCGCCGATCAGCAGACTCGTGAGCCGCACGTCGAGCTGGAGGAATGGTGTCGTGATCGCCGAGAGCCACCAACTGCCGAGTCCGGCCAGCATCAGTTGGCCAAACAGCACGCCGCCGGCCAATCCCGCGACCGCACCGATGGCCGCCACCACGGCTCCTTCGCCGAGCAGCACACGCCGGGTCTGCGACCACGAAAGACCGACTGCCGCAAGTACACCGATCTCGCTGGCCCGATGTTCGATGGCCAGACGAAAGAGCAAAGCAATCAGCATCACAGCCGCCGCGAGAATGAAGAAGCTGAACCCAAGAAAAAGGAGACTGAATGGCGTGGTGCCCGCGGCAGCTTCTAACCCCGACCGTTTGACCGACAAAAAGGCGAAGCCAAGAGCCTCCGGTGCAATGTCCAACCGTCGTGCGATCGATTCGGCAGTCGTCCCGCCCAATGCGGGAATTCGCACCGAGGTGGTCCCGCCGAATCGACTCGTCCAAAGTCGTCGCGCCGTGGCGAGCGAGACAAACGCCTTGGGAGTCGTTCGCCACTCGTCCCAGTACGCTTCGTCACGATCACGGATCGTTTCAACCAAAAGAAAAGGCAGGTCCCAATCGTCGATCGACTTTTGATCGGTCACCCCTGCCAATTCGGGCGTAAGGCCCGGATCGGCAGCCATGGTCGGCGATCCGGCAACACTGCTAGACAAGTCATTGATCCGCCGTGGCGGGCCAGCAACACTGCTGGGCAAGCCAGCAGTGCCACCCGTAATAGGTGACATCAACGCCACCACGGCCTTCAGAGTGAACGTGGCCGGTGGGCTGTGCTCCTTCAGCACCGTATGGGTACTCTCCGGCTCGTAAAAACGCAGCGTGATTCGATCGCCCGGCGTCACACTCAGATCGTTGGCCGCCCAGTCATTAAGAACGATCTCATCGTCCGCGAGCTCAAGTCCAGCGCCTGCCTCGTCGGTTAGCGGCCCCAATGGGTCTGTTGAATCGACGCCGGTCACCATGGAATAAGGAATCTGCCGCTCGGGTGAGGCGATCACGTTGGCCAGGTACGTCATCACCGGTTGTGCGCCATCATCGCCAAACGCCGTTACCGCCGCGTCCACAACCGCGCTCGACAACATCATTCGGTCGCTGGTGATATTGAAGTACTCGCTCACAGGCCGATCTACGTCGCCAAGCCGCACGCGCCGCACGTTGATTCCGTAGTCACTTAGGTTCGGCCGCAGGGCTTGGGCAAGTGCCTGGCTCGCCTCCGGTGAGCGGCCGCCTTCGGGCGTGGTGCCCGCCACGAGAATGGCATTCACCTTGCCCGACCTGTCGAGCATCTCCTGAAGCAACGACGTATGCACAAACAGGCAGCGAGGAAGTTGCTGGCTGGGGCGCAAAGCGAACCGGCCTAATCCTTTGGCCGAAATGATGGCCGCAACCCGCAGGCGCCGTCCGCGCGAACGGTCCTGCTTCTTGCCAAGAAAGCTGTCGCTGGGGATTTGCGAAGTCGTGGGAAGACGCAGCATAATTTCGTCGTCCACGCTCGCGGATAGTTCCCGGGCGAGCGTCTCGTTGAGCACCACTTGCCCTTCGAATTCAGCACCCCGGCTGCTGACAAAGAAGCTGCGAAGTTCTTCGTAACGCGGCAGCCGGGGTGCTTTCAACTCGCCCAACCGCGGAGGATCGGCTGCTAGATTCCAAAATCGCTCATCGCACCCCACGACGGTTACGCCGCCAGCCAGCGCGGCACGCGTCCCGTCCGGCCGGGTGACGCTTCCTTGCAGCAAGATCACCGGCACCGCCTCGCGAAAGTATTCTTGAAAGTGGGCGTCCGCCTGCAGCTCGTCAGCCAGTTCACTGCGAAAAAAGCGATCGACCACCAGCGCTTCATCGATGCGACCGAGTCGTTCAAGCGAAAGACGACGAAGACTCGCGGTCACCGAATCGCCCACGATCAAGGCGCCCGTCAGCACGGCCGCACCGACGGCGACCGCCATGGCCAACGAAGCGTGTAGCCACCAATGGTGGCGAAGCCCGGCGAGCATAAGTCGTAAGAATGAAAAGGTGTAACCGTTCACAGGAGTTTCTTAGCCACGGATTGAAAGGCGGAACCGCAGATGGACGCAGATCAACGCAGATCACGTCGAAGAATAAGCGCAGAGAACGCGGAGGCGCAGAGAAATCGCAGAGAAGAAAAAACATTTCCTCTGAGTACCTCCTCGCCTCTGCGACCTCTGCGTTCAATCGTACTTCTTTTTTCTTTGCGTCTCTGCGCCTTTGCGTGAGTCTTTCCTTCAGCTGCGGCAGACCCCAGTCAACCGGCCATCATCGAGTTCCATGCGTCGCATAAGCATCTGCGCCAGTTCCTGGCTATGCGTGACGGTGATCAGCATCATCTCGTACTCTGCGGCAACTTCCAGCAGCAGTTGGCCGATTGACGCGGCCGTGGTGCGATCCAGGTTGCCGGTCGGTTCGTCCGCCAATAGCAGAGACGGTCGGCAAATAAGGGCTCTGGCGACAGCCACCCGCTGACGCTCACCGCCAGAAAGCTCGGCCGGACGATGCGTGAGCCGGTCACTGAGCCCCACGCGCTCGAGCAGCTCGCGTGCCCGATCCACGACAGTCCGGCCCACCTTGCCCTCAGCCAAGGCAGGCACGAGTACGTTTTCCAACACCGTACATTGCGGCAGCAAATGGTGGTCTTGAAACACGAAACCAATTTGTTGGTTGCGAAACTGGGCAAGCGCCGCCTCGTCCAGCTTGGTGGGATCTTGACCACCGAACCGCACCGTGCCGGTGGTCGGCGGCAGGAGCGTACCCAGGATGTGCAGCAAGGTGCTTTTGCCCGAACCGCTCGGACCGAGGATCGCCAGATTTTCGCCTACGGACAGCTCGAGCGACACGTCGCGCAACACACCGATCGGCCCGGCACTTGTCGGAAACTGTTTGGTAACGTTCTCGACGGTCAAATCGGGCATAACACCATTGTGTTCGCAAATGGACTCGGTGAACAGACGCATCGGCGCGGCACGGATCGCCGCGCCAGCGGGAAGACGCGTTCGACGTAGGCCTGGGCCGTATCCGCGGCTTGTTTCCGGAAGGGGCAATCTTCCCCCAACTTCGCCGCCCCCTTCGCCCGCCGAAACTTCCTCCGGACCCTGCTTTTCCGCCATTTTAGCGATTTCTCGAACCGCTGAGGCGTGGACAAAGCAGTCGGGAATCTTCTCACA
>Ga0310123_10003656_pt1 | contig 11818 bp, 7 predicted proteins | sample CB6_AW_1057_MG_FD_203505 | JGI IMG/M metagenome (GOLD analysis project Ga0310123, IMG submission 203505) | Marine microbial communities from Western Arctic Ocean, Canada - CB6_AW_1057 | ecosystem: Environmental > Aquatic > Marine > Oceanic | place: Canada: Western Arctic Ocean | collected... | reverse complement strand
TGCTTTCACGCCGTCGGGCAGGCCTTTCGGGTGCTTCGTGCGCAAATCAAAATACGAGACCAAGTCAGGCGGAACAGCCGGGTCGGGATCGCCCGCAAGCATCTCCTGAAGATGCGGGATATCTGCGGGGACCAGCTGCGCCTCTGTACCTTGGTTACGGATATACAAATCGACGTCTTCCCAGTAATCGCCCACATCGGCGTCGGTCAGCTTGACGGCAAGTCCAATCACCCGGCCGAGCCCACAACCCTGCGCGTCCCCCATGATCCCGATACGGGCAAGACCCGCCTGCCGGGACCATTCGTAGCCGTCTCGGACAAAGAGCTTCAGCCGCGAATCGTTGGTGGCTACGGCGTATTCCAGAATGGCCCGCAAGGCGTTAATGTGGCCATGGAAGTGCCCCCGCCAGTGAGCATGTTCGGCGCCGACCACGCCGGGATAGTCGCCGTTTTGAGCATCCGCCCAGAACTGTGGTTTGGTCAGAAACCGCACCAGTCTGCCCGAAAGCCGCAGGGCCTGTTCGTTACCGGTGAGCATGTACCAGTTGGCCAACGCGCCTGGCAGGTGACCTTGATGGTTGAAGAGAGAGCCTTCCTCGCCTTTCTTCTCGTTGGCGGGTTCCTCGACGGTCTTCCAACCCCGTGAGGTGTAGCTCGACCGGCTGTATTCGTTCGATTCGATCCAGCCGCCGGTGGGAACGAAGGCGTAATCGTCCTTATGAACCACCAGGTGGCGGTCCATGCCGTCGACCATCTTATCGATGTGTTGTTTCCATTGGTCATTACCGGTGTACTGATACCAGATGATCATTGCCCGCAGCATCCGTCCCTGTCCGTGCACGTTCGCCCGCGGCAGCGTTTGGTCTGCTCCCAGCCAGGGCTTCTTCCCGCGCGACGGCTGGACGTAATAAAGTCCGTCTTCGCCAAGCATGCGTGTCATCATGTGCAACATTTTCCCCTCTCGCTCCAGATGTTGCCCGCTTCCGGTCATCAGCCGTTCCATTGCGAGGGCCTCTACGGCCTTGGGCTGGCACGCAGCTGGAACCACATACGGCCAGGCCAGGCCCACATATCACTGGTATTAAAATCAGCCCGCCAGAACATTTCGTAATCGTGCTCTTCGCTGATAATCGAGGTGAAATGGTTGACTCCCAACCGGGCCCGTTCCGCCAAATCCAACGTGTCTGGAACCGTGGCTGCATAATAGCTACCCACTTCTTTCGGGCGATTCAGATCTCCACTCCGGGCCAGTATCGACGCGGGCGTCTCCGGTCCCCCCTGCCAGGGCTCTTCAGCCCTGCAGGTCGGTACGGCGCCAAATCCAAGGAGACCAATCAGGGCTCCAATCACCACCGGACCTCGGTACTTGATGACCTGTTTCATTCCAATATTCGTTTCTAAAAAGGCTGCCATTGGGGTTTGAGCCACTGGCGGTTGCCAGCTGCTTCATGACCTAACAGGAATTTTAATCTCTCCGCCCGAGAATCGCCACAATTCAGCACCCGTTTTGGGGCATTTTAAACGGTACCGCCAGGAACTTCTTGTCGACTTTCGACATGCGCACGGCAAATTTCGCTCGTTGTCACTCGTTGGTAATGTGTAACCGGCGGGCGGAGCAAAGATCTCGTGGCAGGGTCGGATGCTGGTAAGCCTTGCGGGTTACCCGGGTGCGGGGGCCACCGGAAAAAGGTCCAATCGCCTCGAACTCGGTGCCGGTTATTTTCTGCCGATTATTTGCCAGCGGTATACGTGTCCCCATTTGCCGGCAAACCGAAGTCGTTAAAATGACGCGATAACTTGCCCCGGCCCCAACGGAGAACAGCCATGCACGTGCTGATCATCGATGACGAATTCCACGACACTTCAGCCGCAGGTGAATCGCTCCGCGCACTGGTCAACGCACTGGAGGATCTGGAGGTCGATGCCGTAACGGCCACCACCTACGAGGATGGCTGGCAACGATTTTTGTCGGACCCGGCGATCGGCTGCATGCTGGTCGACTGGGATCTGACTGAAAAACGGGGAGACGGCAGCCAACTGGTCAAACTCTTGATCGAAGGTGTCCGGCGCCGCAACCACGCGATTCCGATCCTGCTGGCCACCGACCGGCTTGGCGTCGAAGGTATTCCGGTCGACATTCTCGGGGCGATCGATGGCTACATCTGGACCAGCGAAGACACACCCGATTTCATGGCCGGTCGCATCCGCCGCAACATGGAGGGGTACCTCGACCGACTGCTGCCCCCCTTCTTCAACGCGCTGACCGATTACGCCAGAGAGTACCACTATGCCTGGCATACGCCGGGGCACATGGGCGGTGTGGCATTTCTGCGGAGTCCTGCCGGGCGACTCTTTTTTGATTTTTACGGCGAAAACGTTTTTCGGGCCGACCTGTCGATTTCGGTACCGGAACTTGGCTCGCTGAACGAACACAGTAGCGTGATCGGGCAGGCTGAACGGAACGCCGCACAGGCATTTGATTCCGATCGCACTTATTTCGTTCTCAACGGTACATCGACGGCCAACAAGATCGTTTGGCACGGAAGGGTCTGCCCGGGCGACGTGGTACTGGTTGACCGCAACTGCCACAAGTCGTTGCAGCAAGTCATTCAGATGATTGGCGCAATCCCTATTTACTTCGTACCGACCCGCAACCGGCACGGCATTATCGGGCCGGTACCCGCCGAACAGTTCAGCGAGGCGTCGATCCGCCAGAAACTGCGGGAGAGTCCGCTGGTTGAAGGGGACGGGCCAGAGCAGTTGGCGATGACCGTGCTGACCAACTCCACCTACGATGGCCTCTGTTATGACGCGCCTTTTGTGGAAAAATCGCTCAGCGGCCTTACCAAGAACCTTCACTTCGACGAAGCGTGGTACGGCTATGCCCGCTTCCACGAAGTCTATGCCGGCCGCTACGGCATGCACAGTACCGCAGGAGGGGACGACGCCCCGGTAGTGTTTGCCACCCAGTCGACGCATAAGCTACTGGCCGCTCTTTCTCAGTGTTCGATGCTCCACGTCCGCGACCGGCATGTTCCCCAAACTCGGCAGGTGGATCACGAGCGGTTTAACGAAGCCTTCATGATGCACACCTCCACTTCGCCCCAATACAGTCTGATCGCTTCGCTCGACGTTGCCACTCGGATGATGCAGCATGGGCAGGGCCGGCTGTTGCTGCAGGACGCCATTGAGGAAGCCGTTACCTTTCGCCGCAAGATGAGCGAGATCCGCGCCACGGTCGACTCGCTAACAAGCGACTGGTGGTTCGACGTCTTCCAGCCTCCCGAGATCGAAAAGCGGAGCATGCGTCACGCAACCGCGTCTTTGGCCACCGCCGAACTGGAGGGGGATGATGTCACGACCGACACCTCATTCTGGCTGCTGGATCCCAAGGCAGACTGGCACGGTTACGAAGGACTTCGCGACGGGTTCATAATGCTCGATCCTACAAAAGTCACCGTCATGACCCCCGGCCTTGATGTCGAAGGCCGGTGGCAGGCAGAAGGGATCCCGGCCGCGGTGGTTTCGGCGTTTCTTCAGCAAAAGGGAATCGTCGTCGAAAAGACCGGTAACTACGCCTTTCTGGTGCTCTTTTCGATCGGTATCAGTCGGGGCAAATCAGGCACGCTCCTCTCGGAGTTGTTCCAGTTCAAGAAGCATTGCGACCGCAACCACTCGCTCGAAGACGTGCTGCCGGATCTGGTTGAGCAATATCCGGACCACTATGAGGAAATGACGATTCTCGACCTGGCTGGCCAGATGCACGCCTTTCTCCACGAGCGTGACGCGGCGGCCGTTTCGGCCGACGTCTACGGCGCACTCCCCGAACAGGTGACCACCCCGAGTACGGCGTTTCACGCAATGGTGAGTGGGCAGGTCGACCGCGTGCCACTTGCTGAGGCCGATGGCCGCGTGGCGGCCGTGATGATCGTGCCCTACCCACCCGGTATCCCGGTGATCATGCCCGGCGAGCGCTTCGACAGCAAACGCACGCCCCTTTTGATCAAGTTCCTCACGATGCTTGCGGAGTTCGACAGCCTGTTTCCCGGTTTCGAATACGAGGTCCACGGTGTGGAAGCCATTCGCGACGGTGTCACCGGCCACGTTCATTACGAGGTCGACTGCATCCGGCCATGAGAGGCGGGCCGCGTTCTGCCGGTTCGCCACCCTACCGATACGACACCAAGCCCGCTTCCCAACAGCAGCAGAGCGGAAGGCTCGGGGATGGCAGCACCGGTATCGGTGCCGGAGCAGCCAAAATTCTGCTTCCAAAGCGCATAGTCGGCTTGCACAACCACCGCTGCGCCGGAACCGTTGCCACTTAAGACCAATGAATCACCACCCAGGTTGTCCCGCCAAAGAGAGTAATCGGCAGCCGATACGATTCCGTCTCCGTCATAGTCGCCGTCGATCCGTTGTTCGATCCCAAGGAACCGGGCCAGGAATTCTATGCTGTGCTCCGTCAGCGTCTGGCCATCGAAAGTCCCATTAAAGTCAACATCGTGCCCGATCCCGGTCTGGACGTAGAACTCGTTGTAGACTCCCACCTCGTTCATTCGATCAACCACTGCCACGGTTCCCAACGGGGCGTTGAAAGGAACCACATCGTCGTCACTGCTCGCTACGACTAGCGCCGGCGGACCGTCTGCCTGAATGGAATCCTCGGTCCCGTACATTGTGCCGACCAAACTGAGAACCGCCTGCGGCGCTGTTGCGGCAGGCGGATTGTTGTATGCCTGCAACAATGAAATGATGGCACCGGCCGAACCACCCCCAATCGCTATGTGATTTGCATCGATGTCATACTCGGCAGCATGTTCGCGCATCCAAGCCATCGCCGTTGATGCGTCTTCAATTCCCGCATTGACCGTCGACGCCACGATGCTGTAGGGAAATGGAAAATCATCTGCTGGGCCAGACGTCGACGGTACCCAGTCGCCGAGCAAACGGTATCGGATCGACGTTACGGTATATCCGTAGCTTGCGTAAAGCTCGGCTACAGGCGCCAGGTCGGCCTTGTTGCCGCTGACAAAAGCGCCGCCATGAATCATCACGATGCCGGGCGAAAGGTCCGGCACAGAACCTTGACCAATGTCTCGTGGCTGGTAGAGGTCCAGATTAAAATCCATGGATCCGAAGAAGGTGTTGCCGCTACCGTAAACGATGTCGTAGGTGGTCGACACACCATAGATCGGGTCATAAAAGGGTGTGCCCGCCTCCAAAGGCAGGGCCCCTGCCAACGAGATCATCAAAAGGGCAAACCGCCATCTCCACCGAATAGCTCGACTGGCGTTTCCTGCCAGCAGCCAATTGCTCCGAGCCAGTTTCCGTGACACGAATTCGGCCAAGCAAAGAACAAGCCACGCAAGGCGAATCAGCCGATAGTGTAAGCAGAGTAACTGCACGATCGAGAGTCAATTTTTAAAAGGTGTGATGTCGACGGTGGGTTCTTTGTGCGGTGTTGCTCTTGGAGGTCTGCTCCTGCACGCGATCTGCTTTGGCGTTCCTTGGATTTTCCGATCGGACAATCTGTAGCGAGTCTCCCGTACGACCCAACTCGGCCAGGCAAACTCCTTGTACAGGTAGAAAACGACTTTTGATCAACGCCCCAACTTCATGCAGGCCTGAAACGAGTTTAGGCTGGTGATAAATTTCCGTCAAATGTGTGTTTCCCAGATGACTACAGCTGTCCGCGTGGTTCCGGTAACAGGAACCCAATGACGAGTATCGTAAGGCAGGGAATGCGAAGAATTTCCCGCGCGAGGGCGTGTACTGTTACAATAGGCGATACTCTGAGCCTGGAGCGATTACAGGTACATCTGGTCCGGGGTCTCCTCGACGCCCCAGAAACTGAATCCCTCGTCGTGGCTTGCCGCAGCGATCACATCACGATCGATCACATCACGACTAAGACAACCCAAGAAAAAGTACGGACTGTCGCGCAAAACCTGCAGAAGCTTGCACCACCCAGACAACTTGTCTAGCCACAGCTGGGAGTTCTGTGCACAGGCGACCTGCTCGCCGGGCACTAATGAGCATCACGATGAAGCGGGTTAGCCCCCGAGAAACCACCGCGTTGGACCGACAACCGGTTCAATATCAATCGCCAACCATCGCACGTCAGGCTGGTTGTGCACTTTGTTTTATCTGCGAGATGAGTCTTTGAACGATGATCAGAAATTACGTTAGGTACCTCTCTTATGACACCACGGTTGATCAGCTTCGAGAAGTCTTTGAGAGACTTTTTAGAGTCACTTCGAGGGCGATTCTATGGGTGTTGTTGTCCGTGTTGGTCTCTTGCGCCAATTTTCTGGAGGCTGCACCGCGGAATGTCGTGCTGGTCGTTACCGACGACCAGGGACAGGACGCTGTCTGCTATGGCAACCCGGTCGTTCAAACGCCGCATCTCGACGCCCTGGCCCGCGCCGGCACGTTGCTCCCTTTTGCTTTTTGCACAACGGCCAGTTGTTCGGCAAGCCGAGCGGTGATCCTCACCGGATTGCATAACCATGCCAATGGCCAGTACGGACATCAACACAGTTATCACAAGTTCAATAGTTATCACAACATCATCAGTTTGCCAGTCTATCTCCGCCTGAAAGGTTACCGCACAGCACGCTGTGGTAAGTACCACGTTGCCCCCGAGTCGGTTTATCATTTTGAGCGTGTGATTCCCGGCCCCACCCGCAACTCGGTGGCGATGGCCAACCAGTGTGCGTCGTTTTTACGGGAATCGGACAAGCGGCCCTTCTTTCTTTATTTCTGCACCTCCGATCCTCACCGCAGTGGTCAGACGACAGACGAATTGCCCTCCAAACCCAATCGTTTTGGCAACCCCCAGCCAGGCAGACCCGGGTATGCGGGAATCGAAGAAGTCACTTACGACCCGACTGAAGTGTTGGTCCCCGGTTTTCTGCCCGACACCCCGATTTGTCGTGAGGAAATTGCTCAGTATTACCAATCTGTATCCCGGATCGATCAGGGGTTAGGGCGGCTGGTCGAATTGCTCAAGACCAGTGGCCATTGGGAGGAGACGCTGTTGATTTACATCTCGGACCATGGGATCGCCATGCCGGGAGCCAAGACAACCTTGTACGAAGGCGGCATGCGATCTCCCTGCGTGATTCAAAACCCTAGCTGCGTCGTGGTTCCACCAGTGAAGCGATGGTCAGTTGGGTGGACTTGACGCCCACCATTCTCGATTTCGCGGGGGTCCTCGAGCCAGGGACGGAACAGGTGCGGATCGACATCCTGGCAAAACTCCCGCAGAAGCCATCCGGCTCTCAGCGAAGCAGGTCGTTCCAACTGGGCCGCTTTCACGGTCGCTCCTTCTTACAGACGATCGAGTCTCCACGGCCGGCAGGTTGGGACCAGGTTTTCGCTTCGCACACCTTTCACGAAATCATGATGTACTATCCGATGCGGGTCGTCCGTGGCCGGCGCTATAAGCTGATCTGGAATCTGGCACACCCTTTGCCTTTCCCGTTTGCCTCGGATCTGTGGGTGGCCCCCACCTGGCAAGCCCAGTTTCAGCAAGGCCCGCAGGCGTCGTATGGTGCAAAAACGGTCGCGAATTATCTCCACCGTCCGCAATTCGAGTTGTACGATCTCAAGGCGGATCCACACGAAGGCCATAACCTGGCCGGCGATCCCCAGCACGCCGAGTTACTGGAGCGACTCAAGGACGAGCTGCGCAATTTTCAGGTCCGCATCGCGGATCCCTGGAAACTGAAGTGGAAATACGAATAGCGGCTGACGACGACGGTGTTGAAGCTCGATTTGAGTAGTGTGGTTGTTAATCTGTTCAACGACAGGATTGGCTGCCATGCTGTATCCGGCAAGAGAGTGAATGCTGCCACAGGTCACGGGTTTCGGGGATCCCTGGCATAGTCCACCGCGTTTCCCTGCGGGCCGGGCAGAGGTTTGACAGGCAGTTTCGACCGGTTTATAGTCACCCGGGCATGTCGAGACAGGTGAAGGTGGGGTTCAAAACACCTATCCGTTGATCTTGCAAATTCTGTGATCCTTCCAAACCGCCGTGTCGCGCAGTAAGTCGAAGGAATGCATGACAGGAACAGACGATATTGACAGTGCGAGCCGATACCCGCTCGTCTTTCGCGTTCGCCAGCTGTTCGACGATGTGGCTGCCGAGGTCGAACTCGAGCTGTCTCGTCTGTCGCTGGGCAGGAGGATCAAGACTGGCCACACGGTGGCGGTCGCGGCCGGAAGCCGCGGGATCGCCAACATCCACCTGATCATCAAGGCCATCGTCGATCATGTGAAGCGGTTTGGCGCCGAACCGTTCATCGTGCCAGCCATGGGCAGCCACGGAGGCGGGACGGCCCAAGGGCAGCAGATGATTCTCGAATCCTACGGAATCACCGAGGCGTTCTGCGGATGCCCGATCCGCTCGACCATGGAGACGGTCATCAGCTGCGAAGCCGCGGAGGGCTTTCCGATCCACTTCGACAAGTTCGCATTTCACGCGGATCACGTGATCGTGTGCAACCGCATCAAGACACACACGCAGTTCACGGGTGACCTCGAGAGCGGCCGGATGAAGATGCTGCTGATCGGTCTGGGTAAGTACGAGGGAGCTAAAATCTACCACCGGGCCATCAAGGATTTCAGCTTCGGCAGGATTGTGCGGAGTGTAGCCGGCCAGGTTTTGGCCCGCTGCCCCATCGCCGCCGGCGTCGGCGTGGTCGAGAACGGTTACGGCCAGACCGCCCGGATCCAGGCGAGCCTGCCTGAAGACTTCGAAGCGGGGGACCAGGAGCTGCTTGTCCAATCCAGGCAGTGGGAGCCACGCCTGCCTTTTCGGGCGGCCGATATCCTGCTGATCGACGAGGCGGGCAAGAACATCAGCGGCACCGGATTCGACCTCAGCGTAGTGGGGCGCAAGTACATCGATCACCAGGCGGCTGAGGATGAGCATCCGAAAATCCGACTCATCGCACTGCGAGGTCTGGCCGATTTGAGCGGTGGCAACGCCGAGGGCATGGGGCTCGCCGAGTTCTGCCTTGTTCGCTACCTGGCCAAGGTCGACAAGCAGCTGACACGGGTTAACGCCGAGACGGGGGGCCATTTCACCGGAGCGATGATCCCGCTCGACTACGAGACGGATATTGCAATGCTGGACGTCATGTTCCGCCAGGTCGGCCTTGTGGAACCGCCGGATGGGAAGCTGATGTGGATCCGCAACACGTTGACGCTTTCCGAGGTAGAGTGCTCGGCCACCTATCTCGAGCAGGCCCGCGCCCGCGACGACCTGGAAATCCTCACCGACGTGCGTCCACTGCCGTTTGACTCAGACGGGTTCTTGTGCGACAAACACATGAATCAGTGACGAGAATCCGTTGAGCCACCCTGGGTCCCCAAAGATACATCGTTTCTTTCGCAGGCAGCAGAAATCAAGTGGCGTTCAGCGGTGAACACTCCCCCTCCGGTTGGGTTCAGGGTATAGTAATCGCTCGAAGTCGATCAACTATTGTCAGGAGGGCCACCGTGCTAGGAGCCAACGCGATTGTTCAAATCCTTCAAAAGGAAGGAATCGAGCAGATCTTTTGTTTCCCGACGACGCCGATTCTTGAAGCGTGTGCTGAAGAAGGGCTACGGCCAATTGTCGCCCGGCAAGAACGCGTTGCTGAGAACATGGCCGATGGGTTTTCGCGGGCGACTTGCGGCGAACGGATCGGTGTTGTCACGGTGCAGCAAAGCGCCGGCGCTGAGAATGGCTTCGCCGGTATCGCCCAAGCACGGACCGATTCGAGTCCCATCCTTTTTCTTCCCGGACACCCAGGTACGGAGTGGGTGGGAGTACCGCCGACCTTCGACTCGGTGCCGAACTACCGGGCCATTACAAAATGGGCCGATATGATCCCCTCTGCAGGCACGATCCCGGGACGCATGCGGCGGGCGTTCACTTGCTTGCGAACCGGTCGGCCGGGTCCCGTCCTGGTCGAGGTGCCAGTGGATGTTGCCTCTGCGGAATTCCCCGGGCCACTTCAGTACAACCCGATCGCACCGGCACGCAGCGGTGGCGATCCGACTGCGATCCGTGACGCCGCCAGGCTCCTGCTCGCCGCCAGGTGCCCGATGATCTGGGCTGGCCAGGGCGTTCTTTACGCAAGAGCTTCGTCCGAGCTCACCGAGGTCGCGGAGTTGCTTGCCGCACCCGTGATGACGACGCTGCTTGGGAAGAGCGGCTTCAACGAGCGCCATCCGCTTTCGTTGGGAACCGGGGCGTACTCGCAGACCGAGATGGTTACTGACTACCTGAAACGGAGCGATGTGATCTTGGGCATCGGTGCGAGCCTCACCCGTTCGCTCTTTGCCCCGGAGATCGACACGAATCACTGCGCCATCGTCCACGCCACAAACGATGCCCGGGACCTGAACAAGGACTATCAACCTGAAGTTACAATTCTCGGTGATGCGAAGCTGGTGCTCGAGCAACTGCGCGAAGAGATCCGTGGGCAGACCGGGGACAAGGATCGGCCTGAACGTTCAGAGGTAGAGGCGCATGTTGGAAACGTGCGAGCCGCGTGGCGCCAGCGGTGGGCGCCGAAGCTCACTTCAAACGAATCGCCGATCAACCCCTACCGTGTTATGGGCGACTTCATGAAACTGGTCGATCCCGCCGACGCGATTGTCACCCACGACTCCGGCAATCCACGCGACCAATTGGTTCCGATTTACGAATCGGTAACCCCCCGCGGGTATATCGGCTGGGGGCACTCGACGCAGCTCGGTTTCTCGCTCGGTGTTGCTATGGGCGCAAAGCTCGCCCAGCCGGATAAGCTCGTCGTTAATTTCCTCGGCGATACCGCGATCGGAATGGTGGGAATGGACATCGAGACGGCGGCTCGGGAGCAGATCCCCATCCTCACCCTCCTCTTGAATAACGGCGCCATGGGCAACTACCACCACCTCATCCCCAAGGCGGTCGAGCGATACGGCACCAAGTATCTGACCGGAAACTACAGCGAGGTTGCCCGAGGCCTCGGGGCGCACTCGGAGCGTATCGACAAGCCGGAGGAGGTCACACCTGCTCTCAAACGGGGCATCACGGCAACGCGTGAGGGAAAGCCGGCCCTCATCGAGTTCATGACATGCGAGGAGCCTGACTTTAATGTCGTCAGAGGCGGCTCACACTAGGCCCCGGAGAAGAACTGCTACCAATGGCGCTCGGGCAATCTCTGTGTGTGAGGTGACGTTCTTTTTAACCGCCTTGGGAAACGGTTTCCCACAGTCAACGTTGGCCCCCAAAATCCTGCCGTTGTGGCCAACTTCCCAAAGAACACCGCTGAGAACGAGTGTAGAAATTGTTTCTGTGGTTACAATACAGAGTTAGAGGTGAAGCTTTCTCACAGGGCCAGTCAATTTTCCAGCTAGTCTCATGACGGCAGAGACCTACCGGGTGACCTACAAACAGAGAACACGACTTGCTATTGCCCTGCTGCTGCTCGGCTGTAGCACTGCATTTGGCCAGTTTACCGACCCGGCCGTCGTCAACTGGATGATCAATACCGACGGGGCGACCGGGTCAAGTGTCGACGCGGAGATTCATGAGCTTGTGAGCCAGATTCTCGCCGACGTTCAGGCCGTCAGTTATACCGATACCTTCGTATACGTTGAAACGTCGGGAGTTCCCTCCTACATGACGGGGCCATTTCCCGACGGCAACCCTACCTACCCGTCGGATCTTGACGCAACGTATCGGATACCCCGTTCACCTCAGATGGACTCCAGCGGAAACAATGCAGAGGTTGGCTTGGGCCCACAAGGGGTTTTTATCAACGGGGTCGCCCTCTTTA
>Ga0310123_10003654_pt1 | contig 11818 bp, 14 predicted proteins | sample CB6_AW_1057_MG_FD_203505 | JGI IMG/M metagenome (GOLD analysis project Ga0310123, IMG submission 203505) | Marine microbial communities from Western Arctic Ocean, Canada - CB6_AW_1057 | ecosystem: Environmental > Aquatic > Marine > Oceanic | place: Canada: Western Arctic Ocean | collected... | reverse complement strand
TTGGCGCATTTTGCCACTCTTAAAAAAGATGGTAGTCCTCATGTTACACCTGTCTGGATTGATAGAGATGGAGATACTATTATAATTAATACCACTTCCTCACGTCTTAAATATAAAAACGTACAAAATGACAAACGTGTTTCTTTGAGTATTACTGATTATAAAGATCCATACACGTGGGCTTCTATTATTGGAGAAGTTGTAGAATTTTCCACTGCTGATGCTGAAACTCATATAGATAAAATGTCTCAAAAATATCTAGGAATACCCAAATATCCTATGAAAAATACTGCTGAATCACGAATAATGATTAAGATTATTCCTATAATTGCTAAACATAGCTAGACTACACTATGTCAACTGGATCAAAAGTATATATCGAAACTTATGGACGCAGTGCAAGTTTTTCTGATTCAGAAATTTGCGCTGGCCAATTAAATTGTTGGTTATCCTACTGAATTCGACGAAGAATTTCATGATACAGTTGAGTTAATCAAATCTACATGACCTGATGTTGTTAATCTCTCTAAATATGGCGCACGTCCTGGAACCAAAGCAATAGAGATGGAACCGGTTCCTAATTCTATAATTAATGCAAGATCAAAGTCATTGACATCAATTATAAAAGAAATTTCCTTGGAACGTAATAAAAAATGGCTTGATTTGACTGGTAATTGTTTTGTAAATGAAAACGGTAAAATTGATGGCACAATGATTGGTAGAAATTTCGCATACAGACCTATTGTTTTAAAAAATTCTGACGTTGTTTTGGGCAATCATTACAATGTAAAGATTGTTGAAGCACAATCTAACTACCTTGTTGGTGAAATTTTATAATGATAGCCCGGGGCAGATTCGAACTGCCGTCACCGCCTTTCTTCCTCTTCCAAAGGGCGATATGCTTGACCGCTACACTCGATGGACTTAACATCCTCCACCGGGCTAAACCGGGCATGGTATCATTTTCGTGATAGTTCTTGATTAAGTTTTGCTCTCATTAAAATATCTAATCTATCTACTATAATTTGAATTGGGTCTTCCATTCCTGCTCTAATTCTTCCTGCTCGCATTTTTATTTGCTTTTTCATTTTAGGATCTCTTAAGAAATTTTTTGATACACGAATTACTCCGTCTATATCTCTTGGTTTAGTTAGAAGACCTTTTGAAACTAAATATCTTTCTACAAAATAACTTCCACTAAAGAATGATATTGCAGGTGTACCCATTAGTGCAGCTTCTGCAGTCATTGTTCCTCCAAGTCCGATAAATAAATCAGATTGTTGAAGCAGCGCAACTCCATCTACTATGTCATTCGGAACGATAACTCTTCCTTTGAATTTTTTCAATACCGCATCTACCTGTTCAGAATATCTACAAAGAATTACAATATTTTGATTCCTAAATTCCTCGATTAGTCTTTGAATTAATGCAAATTCATGCGTGTATGTGTCATTTTTAATATATGCTGCGAAACTCTCTTCTAATCTTAATGATATTGTAGTCTTTGATTTATCCAAATTCAATTCTAAAGGAAATTTTTCAGATAAATCTTTTCGTGATAACCAAACAAATGGATCTAAAGCTTTATATGATTCTATTTTACTTCTTTCAATTCCATAGACTGTCCATGATTTTTCAGGAACTATCCATGGAGTTAACAAACAATCAGCTAAAGGAATGGTTAATTTTGATACAGCTTCTGCATGCGGTGAGTCACTCACACATATGTTTATTATTCCTAATCCAAACGCTACTCTTCCTGCTTCTGGCGAACTAAAAGATACAAGAGCATCTGGCTTATCATCTTCAAAATATTCTAACAAAAGTTTACTTCTTTCTAAACTTGCACTTAATTTATTCCTTAATTCTTTGCCTCCATGGCTTCCAATAAATACTGCATCTATCTGTCTTTTCCGACAAATTAGCTCTGCTTCTCTATACCTGCGCGAAGTTACTATTACTTCGTCTCCTCTCTCCTTAAGCGTGTCAATTAAAGGTTCAAAAAACAACGCTTGTTTCGGTGTTAATATGTCAATCCAAACTCTCATGTCTTAATGTAGTATATCATCATAATTCCCAGATATAACTTTTTTTTAACCAATTATGATGATATGATTCGTCATTCTGACAATTTATTAATATAAAAATTGCTTGTATAATGTAACCTTGGAGAATAATGATTCTGTTTTAGTTTATGGCCTTAGCACAGAAGGTTATATTCTATCTAATTCACTTGTTTCAAATTCTATCCGTACCACAATTCTTGATGAAAAATTACACGTCGCTACTGAAATAACTCCTCAAATCTTGTCTGAATATTCCACTGCAAGATCTATAATTGAGGAAGAAGCTCTTTTCAGCATTCAACCTGAAAAAAACGCAATTAGTGAGAATCCTATAATCTTCTTTACTCCTAAAATCCGTGAAACTGATGATTATAAGAAAAAAATCTTCTCAATGGTTTCGGAACTTTCTACTGAACTCTCTAAAGGCGCGGTGTTTTTTAATTGTGTTCCATTAGGTTATGGGCAAAATTCTGAAATGGTTGAGATTATAGAAAGAAGTAGTGGTCTTGATTCTGAAACCGATTTCATCTATTCATATCTCCCTCTTGAACCAAAAACTAACAAATCTATTACCTTTGGTACACATAATCTTGATAATAAAAAAATTGTACAGAATCTTGCAAAGAGTGCCAATATTAAATTCACACAAACCTATGACTTAGAAATATCCGAAATACTACACCTGGAAAAAATCTCTTCTCTATACTCTCCAATTATTGCTAAATCTGAATCATTAAAAAAACTCAAAGATTATGATAAACGTAAAATATTAAAAAATGAAATTTATTATATTGAAGATCTTACAAACCACCTCTCTGACATACGTTGTTATACTTCATCTCTGGACTCGGGTGATCCATCTCTATACATGATGTCTGGTATATTGAGAAGTATTGATTCGTTTACTCGCTTTTTTATTGATGAACTTAAATCTTTTATGAAAAAGAATTCCCTTAAAGCAAGTAAAACAGAAATTTATTTATGCTGGTCGATAGATAAGTCTGAAATTCGCGGCGATAAAGTTATTATGCATGAACATATCATCGATAAAATTTATGATGTTGTTGGAAACATTAAAGATATTAATGATTATGCGACAACCAAAAATGGTGAAGCCAGTTATTATTTACCCACTAGCGATAAAAAACAATTATTGATATTATGCTCAAAAAATGACGAAAAAATATTAAAAACCTTTAAAAGAAATCTAGATGACAATATGTTTTTAATTCACGCTAATACTTTATGTACTAGGTAATTATTAAGAGGAAATATATATATTGAAAGCAGCTGTTGCGGGCACAGGATCTTGGGGAAAACATCATCTTCGTGTATTAAATGATTTAGGTCATCTTGATTCGTTTGTTGAAATGGATAATGAACGTAGGATATTTTATGAAAAAAAATATTCAATAAAGGGGTTTTCCAATATTAATGATCTTATTAACGATCACGATATTGATATTGTGAATATATGCACTCCAACAATTACTCACTTTGAAATTGCTAAAACTACGTTATCTAATGGGATATCTACATTAGTCGAAAAACCACTTACCTATTCATCCTCTCAAGGCGAAGAATTAGTTAACCTTGCTCGTGATAACAAAGCTGCTCTTACTGTTGGTTTTGTAGAGAGATTTAATCCTATTATTATTAATATTAAGGAAAATCTTCAGAAACAAACTTTTGGAGATCCTCTATTGATTGAATTTCAACGTGAAAATCGATGGGCAGGTGTTACAAAAGATATAGGCGTTATTCTGGATTCTTCTGTTCATGACATTGATGGAGCTAGATGGTTATTTAATGAAGAACCCAATATAGTATTTGCACGAACTGGTAATGTATTAAATCCTAAATCTACTGGATTTGTTGGTACTGATTATGAGGATTTTGCTACTATAATTCTTGGGTTTAAAAACGGAAAAACTGCCATAATAATTGCAAATTGGGTTACTCCATATAAAGTTCGAAAGATATCTGTTACTTGTACTGATGGTAATCTATCAGGAGATTATATGTCACAAGAAATTAGACAAGACGACGGTACTTCTGTTACTATTCCTACTCGAAAATACGAAGAACCATTGGTAAATGAATTGACTAGCTTTATTCATGCAGTTGAATCTAATACCTCACCTGTAGTTACTGGTTTAGACGGATTGAATACTATTAAAATCGCAGAAGCTGCAATAACATCTGCTAAACGTGGTTCTCCGATTTATCTAGACTTGTGATTAACAATGAAGAAACAACTTATGAATATTCTAATATGCCCTTTTGATAAATATGCTGATCTTGATTTAATCGAATTTGAAACCAATAATTCTAACGTCAACTCCGGTATTCTTTATTGCACTAAATGTATTCGATATTATCCAATAATCAACGGTATACCTATAATGGTTCCTGATAATCAAAGGAATCTTATTTATGAATCTAATTTTCTATCTAAATGGACTAATAAAATACCTGAAAAAATAAAATCTAATAGCATGCCATTTAATATCAATTGAATCTATAGTGAATTATCATGAGTAACAACGAATCTAATATTGCTACCACTGCATTTGTTGGCAAACAAGTAAAGTTCGGTAGTAATGTCAAAATTTGGAATATGGCTTATATTGGCACTAATACAGAAATTGGCGATAATGTAATTATCGGTTCACTTGCACATGTTGATTATGATGTAAAAATTGGTTCTAATACAAAGATTGAAGGACTCGTATACATTGCTCCTAAATGTATTATTGGCAAAAACGTGTTTATTGGACCTTCTGCAACACTGACCAATGACCCATACCCTCCAAGTACTAAACTTGTAGGCGTATGCATAGAAGACAATGCAGTGATTGGCGCTAGGGCTGTAATAAAAGCTGGTGTTACAATAGGAAAGAATAGTGTTGTGGCAATGGGTTCTATAGTTACAAAGGACGTTCCTCCAGATACTGTAGTTATTGGTTCTCCTGCAAAAATTGTTTATACTCGAGCTCAATACGATGAAAAAATGAAAGATTGGGAAGTAAGTTCTAAATATTAGTTCTAATCTCTAGTTATTATGACTGATGTAGGTTCTAATATTCCAAGTTTTGAATTACCTGATGCAGATGGCAAGTTTGTAAATATATCTGAATTTAAAGGTAAAAACATCGTTCTGATATTCTATCCGGCGGCATTTACCGGAGTTTGTAAAACTGAACTTTGCCACTTTCGTGACGATTTGTCTAAATTCTCTAATATGGAAGCCGAAGTTATTGGTATAAGTGTTGATTATCCATTTAGTGTAAAAGAATTTTCTACAACAAACAATATTAATTTCTTACTTCTATGCGATTATAATAAAACAGTAATTAAACAATTTGATATAGAATTCTCAGATTTTTTCAATTTAGAAGGATATACTGTCGCAAAAAGATCAGTATTTATTGTGGATAAAGCAGGAATTATTCAATACAAATGGATTGCTGATGATCCTGGCCAAGAACCTGATTACGCTGAAATTGATTCTAAAATATCTTCAATGAACTAATTTATTTCTTTTAATTTCTTTTTTAAATATCTAGTAATCATCTTCTGTATAATAACAACCCAAATCAAAAACAAAATAAAACTTGTTATTAATTTAATAATTACAATCAATATTTCTCCGAACTCGAATGCAAATGGATTCTCTAACGGTACTATTACAGTAAAAATTATCGCCGCTATTACAAACACTAATAAAAATGCAGAAACTACAATAAAAACCAAATCTAATATGTTTTTCATTTATATCATCCAGGTTAATACTCCCATTATTGTTGCAAGCACTGCCGATATTAAACTCAATACAAAAATTGTATTTACTATCGGTAATTCTTTTGAGGGATTTCCTGCCACTATTAATCTTACAAGAGTTATGGGCGCATTCTCATTACTTTCTGCTTCAATAGTACCGTCTGATAACACTCTTGTTGGCCTCACTTTGATATTTTTGTGTTCTACAAAGTCTCTCATACTTGCTAAATAGAAAAATGAGTTCAATATTGCTGGTAATATTGCAAATACTCCAATTAGTTCTATTCCTCCCACGATGGCAATTGCTCCATACATCGCTCCTATTGTGAGTGTTCCTGAATCACCCGGAAATATTTTTGAGGGATATCTATGAAAAACAAAAAATGCCAAACAAACAGATATCAAAATTAATGTCACTAATACCATGTTGCTATCTCCTATCAGTACGAGTAAAATTAACAATGGAATAGAAGTAATTATTACAAATCCTGTTGATACACCATTTAATACATCTATTGTATTGATTGTATTGGCTGTGACTGGTATTGATATCAATACAAGTAATGGGTATATTATTGATAATTTTACAGAACCAAAAAATAAGAAATTCAAATTTGGTTCATATGTTCCCAATAAAATTATTGGTAAAGAAGCTAATACTAAAATCAAAGGCTTTTTCCTTCCGCCTAGTGTTCTAAAATCATCAACTAACCCAATTGCTGAGGAAATTATTACTACTCCGAGTATTGCTATTATTCTTATATCGTTTGTTATTATAAATGCCAATACGAGTGACGATATAAGACCTATAATTAGTGCAGGTCCACCAGGGTATGCAACAAACTTCTTTCCTTCTTTATGGTAATCTAGAACCACTCTTTTTGAATTAATTAATAAAGAAATCAATATTTTCGTAGCAAAATAAGTAATAATAAAGGACATTAATACTAATCCATATTCAAATAATCCTAAATTCATCCTATATTACCCTTGTATTATGGTTACTAATAAAAAAATAAAGTTAAAATAATATTGAAAACTCATATATTGTTATAAAATGAACATTACAGAATTAACTGACGGTGCAAGAAACGTTGAAATTCCAGAAGCTGAAGTCACTGAAAAGGGTGAAACACGAACTGTAAATACACGTTTTGGCACGGAAGCCCGTGTCGCAGACATTAAAATTAAGGACGAAACAGGAGAAATTACGCTGTCGTTATGGAACGACGATATAGAGAAAGTAGAAGTTGGCACCAAACTAAAAATTGGTAATGGCTATACTAACAGTTTTCGCGGAGAAGTTAAGTTAAATGTTGGCCGATATGGCACACTTGACATACTTGGTTCTGATAGTGAGACTATCTAAATTACTATTCTAGCTGCTAATACTAATATTATAATCAGCACAACTGATTCCGTCACTCCATTAATGTAATCTCCCGATTTGTAAAATCCTATTGCCATTATGGACAATCTTATAACTGGTATCATGAATAATGCTAAAATTGCCAGAAATTTTAACAAGTCAATTCCTAATAGACTTGTATTCAACATTGCACTGATGATATATTGATCCATAAAACTGATTTCTATTATTACTGAAGCTATCGACATAGTTACTGAAGTTATCAATAATAATTTCATTATTTTTAATATCGAATCTTCTACTTTGTTTTTCTCATTTATCACAGTCATATATTGAACACCTCAATTCCTAATCCATTCGTAACCATTCTAAACGCAATATAAATAATTACTAAGATGAAAATATTTGTAAGTAATCTTTTATCTATTACCATATTTATTCTGGATCCTACTTGTGCACCAAAAAATATTCCTATGATTATCGGAGAAATAATTCTAACATCAATAAAACCATTGTTAAAAAAAATCAACATTCCAACCAATGAAGTTACTCCAATCATAAAACTACTTGTTGCAATTGCTACTTTTATTGGAACATTCATTATTCTATTCATTATAGGTACAAAAATTGCACCACCTCCAACTCCTAATAGTCCCGCAAAAATTCCCCCTACTGAACTTAATATTATTCCCTCTTTCTTTCTTAGCAATGAGTATTTTACCATCTTTTTTGTACTCTCTTCAAAATATTCTCTTTTTTCCCCCGAATTCAATTCTCTTTTGATATTGTTCTCTTTCATAGTTCTAGTCTTTCTATACATATCAATTGCCACATATCCCAATACAATTCCAAAAATTATACTCAGAATATTGCTCTCCATTAATAATGCAGTATATGCACCGATGATTGATCCAATTGCTGCACCTATTTCCAGAATTGAACTTAATTTTATATCTGTTATGCCATTTTTTATATATACTAAAGACGAACTGCTTGAATTTACTAATACTCCTATGAAACTCAGTCCAATTGCTTCATGTATTGGCATATCGAATAATATTGTTAATGCAGGTACTAGTATTATCCCTCCTCCTAGTCCTAATAATGATCCTATTATTCCTGCTATGAAACTTGTTGATAGAATATATACAAAGAACAGTATCTCCACACGCATAATTGCACAATCTTGTTAATAATATTGTTCTAATTAGTGACCAAAATTATTTCATTCCTGAAAAACTATAAATCAGGTTGCACATATAAATATGAAATGCCATCGAGGAAAAAGAAAAAAAGTTCTAAATCTAATGAACTATTGAAAAATAAGATAATTGCGCCTATTCTTATTGCATTCATATTTGGATCGATTCTTAGTTATGTCGTAATACAACCACAAGTTGACAGTTTAAAAACCAATGAAGATGTACTTGAATCACAAATATCATTTCTTGAAAAGCAAATTACTAAACTCAAAATTAAAGAATCTGAACTATCTCAATCGCAAACTATAGTTAATGATTTACAATCACAAGTTACTTCTAACGAACTCGAAAATGAGGCTATGTCGCAAAAAATCTCATCATTAAATAATGAACTGAATGTTCTTGAAAATCAACTTCAAGATAACAAAATTCAACTTTCTGATTCTATTCTACGAGCAGAAATCTCTGAATCTGAATTATCGAAATTAAATTCTCGTCTAGATTCCATAACTACAACTATTGAAAAATTTGAAAATGATAAGCTTCTACTTGTAGAGCTAAGAAAAGAAATTCCTTCTAGTAGAAATGAAGCGCATGATCATTGGAATAGAGTTAAAGGTATAGCAGTAGTTAGTGACCCAACACTCGGTCCAAAAATTGATAAAGTTATTTCTATGATTGATGCATACTATGATTGGCTTGACGACCAACCTGGAGTTAATTCCACTGATACAGACTTTTTTAACTGGATTGTTGAAGGTAATATTAGTGGCGCAATTAATTATACATCAGAAATCGGACAATTCCAAAATGACGCACTATTGGCCGTTATTATCAGAATGGATGCTGCTATTAGTCTTGTTTCTTAATCCTGCCGACAATTATTTCTCCAATTAATACACTCTTTAAATATTTTAATAACAAATCTAATTAAATGAAAATATTCCCATATGTTGCATTGTTTATTCTTGTATTCACTTTACTAATTCCTTTGTATAATCCTGCATCTGCAGGACCTGAAGATATTCTTTGGAGTGGCGCTCGGCCATACAGAGCAATTTCTCCACTTATTCCAGAAAGTGGTATAATGTTTCATGAACCTGTTTCCAAAGTCTTTTCCGGCGCTGCTCAGGGGGTAGTTAGAGGTGAAGATGTCCGTTTTGCTAATGCGAAGAACGGAGCAATGGAAGACTGGCTCAAAGACAATGTTGATTTAGCTGGCGCAGACAATAATCAAGATGTCCGATTTCAAGCAGCTGGCGCTGCCGCTTTAGTTCCTTATCGTGACCCATCACAAAAATTTAGTAGGAATATTCTTATTACAAGAGATTTTGGTACTACCCCGGTTCAAACTGAACCAATACTTGCCGTAAATCCTAATGATCCTGAACATCTTGTAATGGGTACAATTGATTACAACTTTGCAAATGTTGTTTCATATGTTAGTCGAGACGGAGGTCAAACTTGGGCTGGTGCATTCCAATCTAAGTATTTGCAAGAAGACCTTGGTGCTGCAGGAGATCCAATTGCAGTATTTGATAGAAAAGGAAATGTGTACATGGGTTGTATATCTATCGGCAGTGACGATTTTAGTTTAGGTGGTACACCTTTACAAGAAACCGTTTCTAGTATCTCAATTACTCGTTCTAGTGACGGTGGCGAAACTTGGCTTCAACCAATATCAAGTGCTCGTAGTACTATCTCATTGGTTTATTCTAAAACTCAATACGAGGGTCAAACTACTAATGTTACAAGTAGTGGAACGTTAAGATTTGGTTTCTTGGATAAACCTTGGATAACTACCGGCCCAAACCCTGAAAACCCTGATGAAGATATAATTTACGTCGCTTACACACATTTCGTTACACGATATGACTTCTTCTTTGCTTTAGATGGCGCTATTCTCTATTTCCGTTATCCTGTTCTAGAAACAACTATTGAACTTGTCAAATCTGAGGATTACGGAATGACCTGGAGTGAACCACTTGCTGTTAGCCCAACAGTATATTCTACATATGGAGGAGCCGGTGGCGGAGAAGGAGGCCCACTTGGCGAAGAACATGACAGAGTTGTTCAATTCCCAAATGTATTCACACATGACGATGGCACATTATATATTGCATATCATGATTCCACTGACGATGGGCCTTTCGAAGGACTAGGTGAGATTCACGTTGCACGTTCCGACGATGGCGGCGAATCAATTTCTATCAACGAACGCGTAGCTACATTTAATGAACCATTTTATCGCTCTAGAAACGCTCCATTTAGGTCTTGGGCCAGTGCGGCACCTCGCGGAGCTGTTTCTGATGTAGATGGATCAGTCAGTCTTGTTTTCGGAGGCAGACCTTCTGATAAACCTACTGATGACGGCGACGTATATTTTGTACGTTCTACTAATCAAGGAGAATCTTGGTCACTTCCAAAACGTATTAACGATGATACTAAATCTGCATTCCAATTCTTTCCAGCATTAGATGTTGGTCCAGATGGAAATATTCATGTATTCTTTGGGGATTTCCGTGATAGTCTAAGTGAAATAACTTACCATATGTATTACACTCGTTCTGACGACGGAGGTAAAACTTGGTTGCCTAATTCTCGAATTACTGATTATCCAACAAATCCTAACAAAGCTTTTCCTCGAGGCGCATTCATTGGTGATTATAATGATATCAAAGCTGTTGCAGATGACGTTTATATGATTTGGACTGATGGTCGATTAGGTGAGATTAGTGGAATGAATCAGAAAATTGCTTTTGCACGAACTAAAGCAATGCCTACTCCTTCTATATTCATAAGTCCACCTTCTGGACCTGGAGGTAGAGACGTACGTATATCCGGTTTTGATTTCCAACCAGATCAAGAAGTATATATTTCTGTCAGTGGTGTAATTATTTCCTCAACTCGTACTAATGATGACGGTTTATTCAATACTGATATATTTATTCCAATTGCTGGTGAAGGGGCTCATACAATTCTGGCAATAGAAGCATCTGGAAATGTCGCTTCCGCATCATTCTTTATGGACTTTGGTTTCAATAACTTAGAACAACTTGAAAATCGATTAACTGACATATCTGAATCTATATTTGATATGTTACAAACTCAACCTGGTTCAAACAGTCCTGTTCCTCCTATAATTCCATCAAATGATATTGCGTCTGAACTTGGTGATTTATCCAATCTTCCCGTTCAAATAAATCAACTACAAAGAGACGTATCTGATATCTCCGACAAAACAAATACTTTTGAAACCCTAATCTATACTTTGCTTGCAATGATTCTGGCAATTGTTGTGGTAGTGTTTCTTTCTATCTCTCGTGAAAATGGAATTGATATGAAAAAAATTCGTGAACTAATGAATAAATCATAGGCGACTCTTATGATAATTAATA
>Ga0310123_10003652_pt1 | contig 11822 bp, 8 predicted proteins | sample CB6_AW_1057_MG_FD_203505 | JGI IMG/M metagenome (GOLD analysis project Ga0310123, IMG submission 203505) | Marine microbial communities from Western Arctic Ocean, Canada - CB6_AW_1057 | ecosystem: Environmental > Aquatic > Marine > Oceanic | place: Canada: Western Arctic Ocean | collected... | reverse complement strand
CCATGCCCGAGAAACTTCGAATGTTCGTGGTGGGCGCCGAGGCCACATTCGGCAAGCGGGCTAAGGGCCGGATCAAGTTCACCTGCGACGAGGTCTCAGCCGCGCGCAACGCCATAGAGCAGAGCCGGGTCAGCGGCGAATCGGTCGAGTGCGACCTCAGATCCATCGGCATGGATTCCTCAGGGGACGTGGTTTCCGAATGGGTATTCAAGTGGGACTTCCTTGTGATGGAGAAGAGGTGAGATATTGGTCAGTACCAGATTCACAGAGGATGCAGGCGTGAGGTACCCGATCATATGCGGGGCGATGTATCCTTGCTCCAATCCGGAGCTAGTGGCCGCAGCGGCAGAAGGAGGAGGCTTAGCGATAATGCAACCCGTCTCAATGACTTACGTGCATGGGTGGGACCTACGGGAGGGAATACGCTACATGCGCAACCTGACAGATAAACCGATCGGGTTCAACGCTCTCATCGAGAAGGGCAGCAAGAAGTATTTCGAGAAGATGAACGGCTGGATTGACATCGCGCTTGAGGAAGGTATCCGCTTCTTCGTCACTTCCTTGGGCAAGCCCGATTGGGTGTGTGAGAAAGTCCACGCCTACGGTGGCGTGGTATACCACGACGTCACAAACCGCAAGTGGGCAGAGAAGGGTAAGGAGTGCGGGGTCGATGGACTGATTTGCGTCAACGACCGTGCTGGTGGGCACCTCGGGCCGATGTCTATGCAGGAGATGTACGACGAACTGTCCGACATGGGACTGCCGTTGATTTGCGCCGGGGGCATAGGCAGCGAGGCGGAACTGAACAGAGCCCTTGAGATCGGCTACGACGGCGTTCAGATGGGAACGAGGTTCATAGCCACCATCGAGTGCAACACCCCTGAGGACTACAAAGATGCCATAGTCGATGCAGGAGAGGAAGATATCACTTGGACCAATCGGCTTACCGGAGTACCGATATCAGTGATCAAATCCCCCGGTTTCCGTCAAGAAAACTCCTGGCTGATACGCAAACTCCTGCATAGCAGGTTCTTCAAGCACAGAGCTAGGGTGTTGCTGAACGCGAACTCGTTCATCCGCCTGAGGTACCTCTCGAGGAGCAAGAGCAAGAACACCGCGAAGAAGAAGAAGTTCTACTCTGCGGGAAAGAGTGTCGAGACGGTGCGCAGCATCGAGTCGGCGACCGTAATCATGCGCCGCTTGGGCGAGTCCTTGGATTCCAACCCGAAACTCGCTAACCAATCAGAGGACGCGACTGTTTAGTTGCTGGGCATCACCAACGACACCGAACCCGTACTCCTCCTCGAGCGCCCGGGACACCAGTCTGAAGTCCGAGTCACGTGTGGCAACTAGGATGCTGCCGACGTTGTTGATGCTGGTCGAAGAGAGAAGTGCGGCTTCGCACATGATGTCGCGGTCCCCCTTCTCAGGGTAGATGTCCTCTCCATTGATGAGAGTTCTCTGAGGCGCTTTGCCCCCTCTCCTCTTCTGCTCATCGATTAGTTGGAAGACATCCCGGTGCCTGACGAGGAAGGCGTCCAGCCCAACATCAGTGTCATCCCCCTTCGAGTTGGAGCTCTCCCAGCCACCGAAGACCGCGCATATCGCCTGCACCCTCTTTTCGAGGAATTCAGTAGTGACTTTCCGACTCCACATGCCTTTGTCTATGTACATGTCATCGAACAGCCTCAGAACGGAGTCTGAGCTCTTAGCACGATGCAAGAACTCGCCCTTAGCAGCAGTTGGTATGTGGAGCAGCACACGACCCTCTTCCTTTCTACGCCTCAGCATCCAGTGGAAAGCCCTCTCCACCGTCCAGTCGAGGCTACCGAGACTGTCCACTGAGATTTCCCTCAGCAGGTCGTCTTTCAGAGCCTCGATCAGGATGTTGGTGTCCACCAGTATCAGCGGTTTGAGGAAAAGGCTCCTCAGAGTCCTCCTGTCCTTCACTGGGATTGCCTCCCTGTGGCTGCCAAAGAGAGCCTTTTGTGAGCTCTTCAGGGTATTCCTATGCTTGGCATCGAGACTCTCTGATTCAATCGCCTTCTCCAGCATTATGAGTCCACGAAGAGGCTCTCCTTCCGCGACCTCTTTGGCGATGAGCATAATCTCCAAGGGGTCCATCTCCCCTCTCATCTGCATCATCAGGAACTTTCTCTCCAGATCCGATTGACGACTCGTATCCGATCTCCTAAGCACCTGAAGAGCCGCTCTGACCCTTCCCTGGAACGGATCCATAGGAAGGCCATGCTCGTCAGGATACCTCTGCAGAGCCTCCAGAGCCTCGCGGCGCCCTGTCTCGACTCCATTCCCAGCCCCGTTCCTCATCCGTACCTCTTCTTGGGCTGCGAACTCTATCAGACGACTACTGGCTTCTGCACTCTTGCCCTCCTCGTGGTCTCTACAGGTTCTGATGTAGAGTTTGAATCGATTCGTGAAAGAGCCTGAAAGAGCAGGATACGCATCAATCAGAGACACGGCTTCCTTCCATCCCGCGGCGTGAGCGAACTCGATGAGAGACTTGCGTAGTATCAAAGACGAGCGCTCAAAGTCCAGACGCAGTTTCATCGCAGCTTCCTTGTAAGCCCGAGCGGCGTTCAGACGTTCGTTGTTGCCTTGTAGAATGGCCGCCCTGATAATGTGAAAATCTGCCCCAAACTTGTCATGGCCGCGGTACCATTTCTCCAGCGGCTCGACGCTGACATTATGCTCGATGACTAGATTGGTCGAGCGCTCGATGATGCGCATCGAAGCACCCTCGCGTCCACAAAGACGACCCAGAGACTCAGTCGCTCGCCTCTCTCGCTCCGCGACACCACTCTGCAGGTCCATCGCAGCGCGGTTCAGCAGCAGTGAGTCGATGAGAGCACCGAACAACTTCCTCTCTAGATGACTGAGATCAGCGCGTTTGATAGAATGCCTTAGGATTTCTATCCTCTTCGTGCCGACTACACCATCACCATCTGGAGCCAAGGCCCGTCTGACCTCATTGAGGGCTTTGAGCCCGTCCGAATCCAATTTTCTGTGGATCGACTCGATGTCCTGCGGGACTCCGTCCAACAGGGAAACCAGAGCGATGGAAGCCTCTGAGAGGGTCCGGTCTAACACGGAGTCCCCGATGAACGTCAGTGCTGTTTTCCTCAATGACGAGAGGCCTCTCTTGGATCCTATGGCGGCCTCCCCTGTAATCAGGTGCCATATCAGTAGGACCCGGTGAGGGTAAGCACGAGCGAGTGCGTTGTCCTTCATGAAAGCCCCGACTAGGCCATCGATGTCAGCCGCTATGGTGAACATGTTGAGCATCTCATCAGCGTGCCTGATTGAGTCCAAGTCGGTAAGGCGTCTAGCGGCCTGCAGCCTAATCGGAATTGAAACGTCCTCATGCTTCAAAACGAGGGAGGCTTCTTCTTCGTCCATGCTTGCCATCGCATTTGTAATCGAATCTTCGAGGGGATCTGAGTCCACTGCTGCGAGGATGTTCAGAGCCGCAGAGACTTGCGAAGGTCCCTCGATGCCAAGCCCTTCGATGTGCTGCAACGCTTCTGTGGGCTTGCCTTCTGAGACTAGGCTTGAGGCGAGGCCCCACACCAGCGCGTCCGGCATCGTCTCGCCCGCTTCGGCTAGGGCACCCGTTCCTTCGAGCAGGTCTCCTGCGGATAACTCGGCACCAGAGTCTCCGACTCGCCGCCAAGCTGCGATCCTCAGGGATCGAGACAACCCGTCGTCCCCGTAACGCTTGGTGCAGACCTCCCAATCAGTTAGGTCGCCTGAGCGGATTCTGATTAGCATTGAGTGACTGCCAGACAATTCTCCCAACACACCACCCTCAAGCCCTTCCAGTACACCCCGAGCCTCGTCGCTCAAGGCGGATGCCAGTAGGATTCCCTCTAGAAGAGCCCCCTCTTCTCGCAGTCCCCTGAGCATAGGACGCATCCAGTTGAGCCAACGATCCGGTCTGGCCCGGCCCCCTGAGAGGTCGCGCTTGATGTTATTCAGAGCCAAGGCTTGCTGGGAACTGGCCTTGAACGGCAATTCCATTGAGAGCCACTTCTTGAGTTCGGTATGGTCAAGCGGGTCGAACCGTGCTGCTTGGACCCAATCCGTAGAATCGATTTCAACAATCTCGGGCTCGACCATGGGAAAGCCCCCTAACTCTCCAAGCAGGGGCGCCTCTCTGGCCATTCGCCTCCATACAGGGTGAATTCCCTGCTGGCATTCAACTCTGAGGGAATCCATCTCACTGTCCCAAGATGAATCCCATGACGTACCCATCCGTTCTCTTTGAACGGTCAGCACCGCGAGTTTGTAAGCCGCAGGCTCACTCGAACTCAGAGCTTCGACAGAACCAGCCAATCGATCCTCGATCCTATTCACTCTCCCCCTACCGCCTCGTCTACCTCGCCTCCGCCGATGGCTACTGACCACAGAGCCGGGACTCGATGCAGACTCGATGTCAATCGCCGCGGGAGCCGCTTTGGATGCAGCCAGTATCGCGAGTGCTTTCCATTCGAATGGCAACAGGGACCAAACCTGAGGAGTCTGGACTTCCTTTCGGCGTCTGCCGACATCGTTTCCGGCTCTCTGTAGGAACTCGAGGCACTCGAGAAGGTAATCCTCCATTTGACCCACCGGTGGGTCCGTTCAAGCACTTCCATACATCAACACATCGCCTTGCTATGCAAGGCGCGTAGAGCGAGAACTCAAGGCTTCACAGCCGCAGCACTAGATGTGGAACTCGCTCGTACGCTTGTGATGCTACTCCATCCTATTGCGGCTTTGACATTGATTTGGCTGTTCATAAAGCAGCGTCGGTGGAGGCAAGAGGGACATCTGCTAAGGGGGGCAGAACGGTCCGTTGCATTAGTGTCGCACCAGGCCACTGGCGACAGGATGATGGCGGCTGTCCTGGGGGTGATAGCACTGGCATTCTCGGCGCAACTGGCCAGAGCCCAGTTCGACGACGTCGAAGCCACCGCGTATCTGATTCCGGGGCACTTCCACGGCTGGGCGGGTTTGCTCGCCCTTGCCATGATGCTGATCCTCTGGAGAATGGGACGCAAGACCCGCGACCTGAAGGCCGAGGGCCAATCGTTCGCACGCAGCAAGAAGATGCACGGTAGAATCAGCGATGTGATGATGATGCTGGTTTTCATCCATGCGTTCCTGGGCTTTCTTTACCTGCTGCAGATACTCTGATCACCGCTCAGCCCACATTGACAGCCATTCTAACAGATTCGCCTCGATATCACTGTGCTCCACCTGCCGCTCTGTCCTCATGCCCCCTTCAAGGGCTTGTATCCTACAGCCGCAGGCGTTTGCGTGCCCTCCACCGTCTGGATCGAACCTCGTAGCGAGCCTCGTCAAGTCGTATATCCCTCCAGCGGTGTGCAGGAACGAGTTGGTGTAGAACGAGGCCGAGACAGGATAGCGTTCCTCGTCCCCGAACGAGGCACCGACATCACCGTGTACTATCAGGCAGGCATCACAGTCCTCGCCGACGAGTGCAGTGACGTGGTATCCGTTGGAACGCATATTCCTATCCTCGAGTCTGACAATCGCGAGACGGTCAACGACATGGGTGCTCCCGGCGATGGCCGAGTCCATCTCAGCCTGCCTCGCACGCCTATGTTCGAGGGCGGGGGCAACTGCGGGGCCACTCAGGATATCATCGACGGAAACGCCGTGCTGCAAAGATTCGAGTATGTGATATGCAATACCCGACTCGATATCGACCACCCGTCCCAGCCAGATTACCGGGTGGTCGGAGCGAAACTCCTCGTGGTTAATCCCGCCCCCATCCAGCTTGTCCACCCAGACCAGCATATCCGCGAGGTCACTGAGGTCCACTTCTCCCTCAAGCAGGTCGTACGCGATGCGAGCCGCTGACGGGGTCTCCCTCCAGATAATCACGACATCGCTGTCTTCATCCTCGACGGGTGCATTAGATTGGTGATGATCAATGCTCAGCCCGCAATCGGGGTGTCGGGGCAAATCGCAGACTGCGGTGTGCCTGTCGATATGCCCGTCGAGCAGTCCCGCACGCAACTCTCCGGGGTGACCGAAGACAACCTCGGCCTCCGGCCACCAGCGCCGAAGTATCGCGGCGGTGACGACCCCATCGAGGTCGCTGTCTGTGACTATCCTGCGAATATCCAGCGACAGCGCTTCGCTCTCCATCTCCGCACCAACCCTAGCCACCCCTCCATTGTGCTTTCGCAGACGGATGGTGCGTACTCACGAGGAATCGACGCGTGCATCCAGCGACAATTGAGATATGGATGACCCCTTTGCGGATTCCATGGAGACTTCCTGCGGCTTCGTTCTCGTCAACTATGACAGCGTCCTTCTACTACAGTACCCACGGGGTCACTGGAGCTTCCCAAAAGGTCACGTTGAGCCGGGCGATGCGAACCATCACATCACTGCCTCGCGCGAACTCATCGAGGAGACCGGCATCGCCGAAGTTGCGATTGACGACTCGTGGATGTCACGCACTGAGTACACCTTCCAGAGAAAGGGCAGGAAGATACCCAAGCAGGTCTACTGGTACCTCGCTGAGACCAGAGAGTTGGACGTCACTCTGTCCAAGGAACACACCAACTACCTGTGGCTGGACTTCGACGGGGCCGAGGCCCAACTGACCTTCGACCAGGAGAAGAATCTACTGCGCTCTGCCAGAGACCATCTGAGGTCGATCGGAAGAGCAGTCTGAACTAGCCCTCTCGCTTGCCGAGTGGAGTCCAAAGAACTTCTTCCTCCCCTGCGTTAGAGGAGATCCAGCGCCCGAGGACAAACATCCAGTCCGAGAGCCTGTTTAGGTAGGAAATGACCTCGGGACGGACCGCCCCCTCTCTGTCGGCCTCCCGCATAGAACAGGCGTGCCGCTCAGCTCTGCGTGCAACGGTCCGAGCAACGTGCAGAGTCGCTACCGGCGGTGATCCGGTTGGCATGATGAACGACTCCAACGGCTCGAGATCCTCCAGCCACATATCCATCTCATCAACCAGCCTGTCACACGCGTCAGAGCCGATGAGCACCATCTGATCCGGCAGCTTGCCAGGAGTGCAGGAACACTCCCCGCCGACGTCGAAGAGCTCCTGCTGGACCCTGCCCATCGCCTCGTCTGCGGTGTTGCGGACCTCGAGTGAGATGCTCGGCATCCGGTTGAGTTCCATCCTTACTACGCCAACCTGTGAGTTGACCTCGTCAATGGTTCCGTAGAGCCTCACTCTGGGATGCTCCTTACCGACCTTGGCCCCATCGAGCAGACGAGTCTGCCCTGTGTCGCCTGCTCCGGTGTGTACCTTGGTTATGCGGACCATGTTGATTCTCCGATTCCGCTCCGCGCTATCAATCGTCCCGAAGGGGCCCAGATCTCACCTGACTCAACGCCTTCTCTAAGGCATCGAGCCATGATTGGTCAACAGACTCCCAGCCACCTGCCTTCTCAAGCTCAAGGACATGCTCGCGCGCTTCTTCCTCATTGCCCGAGTGGCGATGAATAAGAGCGAGCGCGGCGTGACTCATCGAGTTAATCCACGGGTCTTCCATGTCCCATGAGCGCTCGAAGTGAGTGATTGCCCCATTAGGGCCGTGAATCAAGCCACGTCGGACCTGTCTGAGGCCAGATTTGGACCAAGATATCCCCTGGACCCCGACTACTAGCCCCCTGAAGGCCAGGTAGATCTCCAACAGGACGAGAACCGAGGCCACTGCAAACGATCCTATCTGCTCCGTCTGACCCATCTCAGCCCACCTATCGCCCATGAGGCTGATAGCTCCCATGCAAAGCAGTACCCCTCCGAACGGAGCGACCACCACATCGTTGCGAAGCACAGTCATGTGTATGACGCCAATGATCACGGCTACCCCTCCGATGAACGCGGCGACAATCGCTGGGACCGACTCACTGGTTGGTCGTGGTGCCGTGGTCGAGATCCATAGTATGACACCGATTATGATCAGGACGCCAGCGAACCTGCCGCTGATTTCTGGGAACGGCTGATGACGCGAGTAGTACAGGGTGATAACGCCGAGGACTAGGAAGAGCGCGATCCAGGACCACACGGGAATCACTCCCCCCTCGGCTCGTCACGCCATCCTGGTTTCCAGAAATCCTCGTCGTCGAGCCACTTCAACCACTCGTCACCATCGGATTGCAATAGCTTGATTGCTCGGCGTTCCAAACCTTCGAGCAGCGAATCATCGACCTCGCCCTTGCTGTGTGAGTCGGTCCACTCCTCCCGCACCTGCCTGACTTGGCGCCGACCCTCGCTGGGGTCATCGTAGCAACGCTCGCAGACATCTCTAAGATCCTGAATCCACATCCGGGCGCCCTGCATGTGAGGCTCTTCATCGAGGGGCTTCTCCCTGCGCTTGAACGGCCACCAACCCATCTCTATCAGTAACCCCGCCACATCCGACTTTCTTGATGCTTTGCGAACCGCTAAGTCGCAGGTCGTGGCCTGTGATACCCGGATAGCGCTGATGATACGCTCGCGCACACGCGAGGGGTTCCGTTGATAAGCAGAGCGAATTTGACGGGGCACTTCGGTGGTCGATACGATGGACGAGACAAGCAGTAGAACGATTAGAGGCAGAAGGAAGAGCAACTCTGCGATAGCTGTGGTACTGCTCATGCTGATGAGCACGCAGATGTACAACTTCCAGGATTTCGAGAGAGATGATCCAGAGGAATCCGATTGGGGCACCGTGCCTCAGAGAACCGCATACCAGCAGATGAACCAGGCCTCTGGCCCGGTGTCCGGAGGCACCCAAGGGCCCGCATCGGAGTTCGTGTTTAACCAAATCAGTTTCACCGACCCATCGTATCACGACCCCGCTTCGTTCTACGGCAAGGTTTCCGACCCCGCCGCACTCAATCTGGACCCTGGTTACGGCTTCTTCCTCGAGGAGACCCAGACCGAGGACCACGACAACGATGGTATCGATGACTTGAACGACCTCGATGACGATAACGACGGGATTAACGACCTCATCGAGCGATTCGACGGATGCTATGGGACAGACCCGTTCGACCACGATAACGACGGCATCCTCGACGAGTTCGACTGGGACGATGACAACGACGGCATCTTAGAGGGCCCGATCGATTACACTCAGGGTGCTGACCCGAAAAACGTCAGCGCCGACCGCTACGTCGATCCCTCTACAGTCCACCCGTGGACCGGGACTCCTGTCGGCGCCGGCTACCGCGTCGACCAGAATCCGATGGACCACGACAACGATGGGATAACCGATGAAGACACCGATGGCACCGGCCGTGGCTCCTACGACGAGGATGACGACAACGACGGCCGGATTGACCAGTTCAAGTGGCCGTGCGACTTCGACGGCGACGGTCTGCAGGACTACTTCGACCTCGACGACGACGGCGACGGTGTGAACGACCTTTGGGACGAGCACCCATGGGATAGCACGAAGACCGGCAACATCACTGCTACGGCCCCCCTCTGGGATGGCTGGGTGGTGTGGACCACAGGAGCCACTACTCACAACGTCAACATCGTCAGCGGGGGCTACACCCCGAGCGCACTGAGCATCAAGGCCGGAGACACCGTTGTGTGGACAAACACCGATACTGTCGACCACACGGTCACGTCGATGCCAACCTACGACAGCACCTCGATCTTGCCAGGCGGGACATGGAGCTACACCTTCAACAGCACTGGGACGTACAACTACTCCTGCCTATTTCACCAGACGATGACCGGCCAGATCGTCGTGACATCCTCGGGTACGACGACGACCAACACCTACTCACATTTCGTCGGCGGGGTTGACTACGTGCAGCGTGAGACCCTCTGGCACCCACGAAACCAGAGCTTCGACATGATCATCGACGGCGACCTCGACGGCGACGGGATCCCTAACTTCCTCGATCCCGACAACGACAACGACGGGACGCCTGACTCTGCCGACACCGACGACGACAACGACGGTCTGATGGACATGTACGACGTCGATGACGACAACGACGGCCTCCCGGACACCTGCCATCAGATCGACACCAACAACGACGGTGTAGGCGACTACCCTATCCCTTACGCTGTAATCGAGATTCCCGGCATTGACTGCGAGCTGGACTACGACCGTGACCTCGACGATGACCGGTACCGCCCCATAGACCAGGACTACGACCTGGTCTGGGACTGGCTGGATCCAGATATGGGCGGCACTCCCATCCCCGACAACCCACTCTCCCCATTCCCCAACAACATCCCCTTCGACCTCGACGATGACGGTCTGAAGAACGAGCTGGATCCGTTCATGAACTCGACCTGGGACGAAGTCCAAGGTTGGAACTGCCCCAGCGTAGACAATCCGAACCCGGTCAACCCGCACCAGAACTGCGTGCTGATGCGCAAGTCCTACACTGGCAACAACGACTGGGACGGTGACGGCATTAACAACTGGGAGGATGTCGACGACGACAACGACGGCATCCTCGACTGGCTCGACATCGACCCCAACTGCGACCTCGATGACGACAACGACCTGCATCTTCTGAACGGCTCTATGTACCGCGATGACGGCCCCAACAGCATTGACACCGACATCGACGGTGACGGTCTTCCAAACGACGTTGATTGGGACGACGACAACGACGGCATCCCAGATTTCTACGATCCGGACGATGGAAATTGCGGCATCGTCGATTCCGACAACACCGACCCGTTCTACAGCTGGTACTACTCGCACTCAGACGGCGACGCCATCGACGGTTCCGACGACAGCGATATCTACGCCCACGACGTTGCTCACTTCTACTACTGGAACCAGACCTGGATGTTCAACCCGTTCAATCTGGGCAACAGCTTCGTCCTTGATTACAACGGCTACATCAACGACGGCGCCAACGGGACCCTCGTGACCGGCAAGGTCCCTGAGATGTACTGGTACGTCATCAACAAGTGGAGTCCCTACAACGGTGGCAACTACTTCGACATCGACCTCGATGGTGACTCGCTGGTGAACGGCATCGACATCGACCAGGACGGAGACGGCCTGCCTGACTGGTGGGACCAGGATGAGGGCAACGACGGGGTCCTCGATGTGAACGACCCCAAGATGGGGGGTTCCTTCGATGACGGGACCTGCGGCTCGACCCTGTTCTGGGCAAGAGTGCAGAACCAAGTCGCCGAGCACGCCTGCGGCCTGGCTTACGCTTGGCTGTACGGATACCCCCTACAACGTGCCACTCAGACCCAGCAGATGATCTACACCATGCCTTACAGCACCAGACCCGACCCACAATGGGATGACGGCGCTTACAACGGCAGCAACTCGCAGGGGCAGTGGACCTGCAACAAGAACTGCTTCTGGTTCGACTTCTTCGGCAATCAGGACATCGGGCCCAGTGCTGCTGTAACCTACAACCAGATCAAGAACAACCGCGACCTCTGGATAGCCTATGTCGGCATCAACTTCGGCTTCTTCTCCTGGAACTCCGACGGCAACGCGAACATGTTCCCCGACGAGCACGCAGACCTGCTGAACAACGATGTCGACCCGGACGACGATTGCGGCGCCCCTATCCCTGGCAACATGAACCCGCAGTGCATGTTCAATGACACTGCGGATCTCGACGACGACTTCGACGGCATCTACGACCATTGGGACATAGACGACGACAACGACGGCATCTGGGACTACTTCGAGGTCGATACTAATGACGATCTCGACGACGATGCCAACACCGAGCCCGAGGGAGCATTCTTCATCGGCTTCAATTGCGAAGACAACGACGACGACGGCACCGACACCGACCCGGACGATGATGGCTGGTACCAAGCGGTTTG
>Ga0310123_10003651_pt1 | contig 11825 bp, 7 predicted proteins | sample CB6_AW_1057_MG_FD_203505 | JGI IMG/M metagenome (GOLD analysis project Ga0310123, IMG submission 203505) | Marine microbial communities from Western Arctic Ocean, Canada - CB6_AW_1057 | ecosystem: Environmental > Aquatic > Marine > Oceanic | place: Canada: Western Arctic Ocean | collected... | reverse complement strand
TGAGACCGCTCAGCAAGCAGCGGACGCCATGGGCCAAATGTCCCAGCAACTTCAGCAGGGACAGCAGCAGATGGCCGATCAGAACGCCGCGTCCGCTCAGAAGGCCCTGGAGCAGACGGCCACGGATGCGTTGGCGCTCGCTCGCGAGCAGACGGCCCTGCAGGACCGGATGCGCGGTGCGAGGTCGGAGGAGCTCGACAACATGCGTAGCGATGAGGCGGCGCTGCTCCAGGGCGTCCGAAACATGGCGGACAGGCTCTCGGGCGAGATGTCGGTGGATCAGAGCAGTAATGAAGTAGCCGCCCAGATGGGCCAGGCGATGGAGGCCATACAACAGACCCTCGATGCGTTGGAGAATCAAAGCGGAGACACGCCCGCTCCCACCAGCGCCGCGGGCCAGGCGGTCGCAGCGCTCAACCAAGCCTCCATAATGGCGGCGTCGGCCGCCAAGGTCCCGGGGCAAGGACCGCAGGGGCAGTCTGGAGAAGAGGTCACCGAGCAGCTTCAGCAGATCGCCCAGCAACAGGGGTCGGTGAACCGCCGAACCGGCCAGATCATGCCCATGAACCTCGGGCAGCAGGCACGGTCGAACCAGCTTCGAGAGGCGGCCTCCGGCCAAGAGAAGATTGCTGAGCAACTCGGCGAGCTCTCGGATCAGCCGGCGGACCAAGCTCAAACTCTAGGCGATCTCGAGGCCTTGGCACGGGAGGCTCAAGCGCTCGCCGAGAGGCTTGCAGGAGAGACCCTGGACGTCGAGACGCTTCAGCGACAGGAAAGGCTCTTCCACCGGCTGCTGGATGCAGGACGGAGCCTGGAGAAGGACGAGTTTTCTGATGAGCGCGAATCCTCGACGCCCGGCCAGTTCGAGCGAAACGAGGTCGAAGTACTCTCGCCCGAGGATATGGGCGCGTTACGCTTTCGGCTCCCCCCGGCGGAGGAACTCCAGCGGCTCTCCCCGGCTCAACGGCAGATGGTGCTGGAGTATTTTGAGCGGCTCAACCGGGCGGAACGCCGGGCCGGACCACGAGGTGGGTCACCAGGCAGACTCAGAGGCACGAACCGGTGACAATCAAAGCGTGGCGATGGAGTGTGGGTGCGTTTTGTGTGGCCCTTCTTGGGCCGGCCGAGATCCACGGGCAGGAAGACGATCCTCGCTTGGAGACACGCTTGCTCCGGACCGCGGTCGATGAGGAGTCCGCGGGTGACCTGGCGGCAGCCGAGGAGACCCTGCGGCGCCTCATGGGCCAGCGACCTACGTCCACGGCTGGCATGTTAGCTTTGGAGCGAGTCCTTCGGGCTCGGGACCGCATCCGCGAGATTCTGCCCTTCGCCGAGCAATTCGCGGAGATCGAGCCGAACTCTTCTGGCCCGAGGCTCCTCGAGTTACGAGTGTATATTGAGCTCGATGACGAGAGGGGGCTTGAGAACGCCGCCGAGGACTGGATGGAGGATGTAGGGTCCTCGGCGGAGCCCTATCGGGAGGTAGGAATTGTTTTTGCTCGGGTCTTCGGTCCCGAGCGGGCTCTGTCCGTGCTGGAGCGGGGCCGGACCGAGCTCGGCCGTCCGTCTCTTTTCGCCCTGGTGGCGGGCGATCTCTTGAATGATCTTGGCCGCGTTCAGGAGGCGGTCCTCGAGTGGGCCGCGGTCATAGGAAGTGACGGGTCTCAGGTATCGGCGGTGATGCGAAGAGTAGGGGAAATCGCTGAGAACCGAGAATCGCTGGTGTTACCTCTTCTCGAACAGTTGCGGCAATCGCCTACGACCGGGGCTCGGCTTCGGGCGGGGGCCCGTATCGCCCTGGAGGCCGGTGTCTTTGAGGAGTCGAGGACCCTGGCTGAGATCGCCTTGGAGGATTTGGCGGACCGGCCACGCCGGGGCTTTCTGACGGCTCTCGCTCGACAGGCTCAAGACGTTTCCGCCATGGGAGTTGCGCTGTGGGCGTACGAGGCCCTCCGAGAAAGCGCTGCTAACGACGCAGAGATCCGGGCGTTGGATCAGCGCATCACGCTCTCGGCGCTGGTGACGGGCGACACGGTCCGGGCCCTCGAAGCCCAACAAGCGATCGCGGACGATCTCCCCGAAGGCAGCCCCGACCGAGGGCGGGCGCTTGCGGAGATCATCCGGCTCGGCATCGATCGGGGCGCAGCCGAGATGAGGGAATTGTTGGCGGCGTTCGCTAGGGAATTTCCGGACGCGCCCCAACTGGATGAGCTGGCGGTGACGCTGGCCGTGCAGCTTGATGCCGAGGGGGATCGGGAGGGCGCCCGATCGCTTCTGGCCGGCGTCGCGGGCCCGAGGAGCGCCCTGGAGCGGGGTTACCTCTTTCTTGCCGCCGGAGAGGTCGGACCAGGGCAGCGGGCCCTTCAAGAGGCGCTCTCAGGTGTCACCCCCGGCGTGGCGACTGAGGTGATCGCGCTTTTGGATCTTCTCGACTGGCTCGACGGAGAGGCGCTCGCCGCTTTCATGGCGAGCGCTGTCCTCGCGCATCACGGGCGCCCCGAAGGGGCGCTGATTGAATTGGAGGTTGCTGTCGACGCCGTTGCGCGGGACGAGCGACCTCCACTGCTCGCGATGGGTGCCCGGATCGCGGACGGGGGGCGTATGCTGGAGCGAGCCGCCGATTTCAGAGGGCGGATCATTCGCGACCACGCATACTCTGCCGAGGTACCAGAGGCCACGCTCGAATTAGCGCGTTTCAAAGCAGCGACCCCTACGGGGGTGGCGGAGGCGATTCGGCTTTTAGAGGACCTCATCCTGAGCCAGCCCAACAGCGCGATCGTACCGACGGCCCGCCGTGAGTTACAGCGGATCCAGCGGATTCAAACGATCCAGAGAGGGGCGGAATGATGATGAGGGTTCGGGTAGTGCGGGTCATGACCCTCTTGGGCATGACCCTCTTGAGCTGGCCGTTGCACGGAGCCACTCAGTCTTTGCTCGTCCCGATGGATCGCGTCCAGGAGAACCACCTCAAGGCGTACGGACTCACGTATTGGGCTCTCGAACAATACGGTGAAGCCGAGTGGCTGCTCAATTACCGCGGCGGATCTTTCCTGTTGCCCGACATGGAGGGTCTACGCCGCCAAGCTGCCCTGCGAGGCATCACCACCGAGCCCGTGAGTGGCGCCGATGTCGCCGGGATCCGCGCCGTGATCGCCGATTCGAACATGGAGACGGTCATCTTGGAGAAGGCGCCCAGGGTGGCGATCTATACGCCGCCCAACAGTACGCCGTGGGACGACGCCGTCACGATGGCGCTCGAGTACGCGCAGATTCCGTACGAGACCATTTGGGACGACGATGTCATCCGCGGAGGACTGGGCGAGTACGAGTGGCTACATTTGCACCACGAGGACTTCACGGGGCAGTACTCCAAATTTTTTATTACCTACGCCGGGTCCACATGGCTCCAGGAAGAGGTGTCCCGGAACGAAGAAATGGCGGAGCGTATGGGGTTTCCGAGCGTGCCCGACCTCAAAAAGGGCGTCGCTCGCCAGCTCCGCCAGTATGTGGATGATGGCGGATTCTTGTTGGCCATGTGTTCCGCCACTGAGACGCTCGAGCTCGCGCTCGGCGCGGAGCACACCGACATTGCGGCCTCGTATGCGGACGGTACGCCGCCTGATCCGAACGCCACGAGGAAGATGGAATGGGACCTCACGATGGCGTTTAGGGATGGTGTGGTACAGACCGGTCCATCCGTGAACGCCTTCAGTGACATCGATGCACACCAGGTCAACACGCCATGGCGTCTGGAGCTCGGGGTGTTCACCCTCTTCGACTTCTCGGCCAAGTTCGACCCAGTGCCCGCGATGCTCACGCAGAACCACGTGTCTGTGATTCCGGACTTCTATGGACTGACGACCTCTTTTCGGACAGACCGACTCAAGCCCGGCGCGATTGTGCTGGCCAAGGAGAGCGACATCGTGAAGTACGCGCACGGTAACTATGGAGAGGGGACGTGGACGTATTTCGGCGGGCATGATCCTGAAGATCCGGAGCATCAGATCGGGGATCCACCCACGAATCTCGATCTGTACAGAAGCTCCCCGGGGTATCGGCTCATCTTGAACAACGTGCTTTTCCCGGCGGCCAGGAAACAGAAGCTCAAGACTTGAGTACCTGAGGTAGCCTCCTTGAACGCTCAGCAGGACTCCCCCGAGGCGGTCTCATCCACATCCGACGTCGGTCTCTCAGCCATACCCGCCCTCCGTCTCTCACCCGCTGCAGCTGAACATATTCGGACGGAGGTGGAGAAGGCCGGTGGCCGGGAAGTGTGCTTCCTCGCTGGGGTCAGCCCCGAGCGAGTTCTGGTGGAGCCGCGGGCCGTCGCGCGGGGCAACAAGGCGGCGGTGCTGGCCGCCGCCCGCGATGCGGATGAGGGCTCGGTCATGATCCATAACCATCCCTCCGGCGAAGTGGAGCCCTCCGACGCAGATCTAAGTGTGGCCGCAAGCCTGTATGAAGAGGGCATCGGGAGCGCGATCACCAACAACGATGCGGATCGGCTTTTTGTCGTCGTCGAACCCCCAAAACCGAGAGTTGTACAGCCGCTTGAGATCGAGCGACTGGAGGCCCTGATCGGCCCGGCGGGCCCGCTCGTCGAGGAGCATCCCGCGTACGAGGACCGTCCGGGGCAGCGCACCATGCTCCGTCGGGTCGCCGAGACGTACAACCGCGGAGGTGTCACACTCGTCGAGGCGGGTACGGGCACGGGTAAATCTCTGGCTTACCTGATTCCGTCGGCGGAGTGGGCTCTCTCGAACGAAGAACGAACAGTGATCTCCACCAACACGATCAACCTCCAGGAGCAACTGGACGGCAAGGACCTACCCCTGGTGAGCCGACTCATCGGAGAGGAGGTCGACTGGGAGCTTGTGAAGGGTAGGGGCAACTACATCTCCATCCGAAGGGCCGGGTTGGCAGCGGCATCCGCTCCGCTTCTTTTTGGGGACGATCGGGCAGACGAGTTGGATCGGTTGCTCGAGTGGATTAGCCGGACGGAGGATGGGTCCCGTGCCGACCTGGCGTCGGTGCCCAGCGAGGATGTCTGGGACGAGGTGAAGAGTGACTCCGATATTTGCCTCCGCGCGCGCTGCCCTCATTTCCAGGAGTGTTTCTACCAACGCTCTCGGCGCAGGGCGGCGTCAGCTAGCCTGCTGATCACTAACCATCATCTTCTTTTCAGCGATCTCTCGGTCCGTATCGCGACACAGAATTACAAGGCCGCCGCCGTGCTTCCGCCGTATCGGCATCTGGTCCTCGACGAGGCGCACAACATCGAGGACGCGGCCACATCACATCTCGGACAGGAAGTCACGCGTCGCGGAATGTTTCGGATGTTGGCCCGTCTGGATCGGGGGGGGCGGGGCGTGCTCACAGCGGTGCAGGAAGCCCTGGCCGCTAGGACGGAGCGAGCGCCCGCCTTGGAGTTGAGATCACGGATCGAGGAGCGGGTGCGCCCGACTCTCGAGGAGGCCAGAGCTCAGCTTACGCTGTTCCTAGATGCGGTAGAGCCGCTTGTGCCGTCCGATACTGGAGGTGCCGTGCGGGTCGGCACACCCGAGATGCCCGAGCCCGCCTCCCACCCCGCTGTGCGGGAACGCCTGGATGGGCTGGTGTCGGCATTTCGAGCGCTGGCGAAGGAACTACGCCAGGTCCGGGAGTGCTTGGAGGACCACGACACGTTGGCGGAGGGGTTTCCAGGACGTCTCTTGGATCTACGGAGCGGCGAGCGCCGCCTTACTGATTCCGCTCATGTGCTGCACACGGTTCTCGACGTGTCCGAGAAGAAAGAGGAGCGCTTCGTGCGCTGGCTGGAGTGGCGGGGTAAGTCCCGCGGAAAGAAGCGCAATCTTGTGATCGCTTCGGCGCCCATCTCGGTGAGTGACCTTTTGCGGGAGCATCTCTTCGAGAGGGTAGGGACTGTGGTCCTGTGTTCCTCTACCTTGGCGACAAAGCAGTCCTTCACCTTCCTCCGGAGCCGGATCGGCTTGAGGGAAGACGACCTGCCTGAATATGATGTAGAACTAGAGGTAAAAGAGTATATCATTAAATCGCCCTTCCATTTCCATGAACAGACTATTTTGGTCGTTCCCACGGACCTGCCCGATGTGAATGACCCCAAAGGGGCGTTCGAAGAGGCGACGGCCGACGTGATCCGGGACGCCTGCAGCATCTCCGGTGGGGGAACATTCGTGCTGTTTACGTCCCACCGCGCCCTCCTCCGGGTCGGGGAACTGCTGCGCGAGGATGGAGCGCTTCGATGGCCGCTCTTCGTTCAGGGTGAGGATACTCCCGTCCGGCTGCTAGAGCGATTCGTCGAGTCGGGTTCGGGAATTCTGCTTGGCACGGCGTCATTCTGGGAGGGCGTCGACGTACCGGGGCGTCCTCTGAGGGCACTCATCATCCAGCGACTGCCGTTTAGGGTTCCGACCGAGCCCATCACGGCGGCTAGGATCGAGGCGATCGAACGGCGGGGGGAAAGTTCGTTCCGGGAGTTCGTGCTCCCCCTCGCTGCATTGAAGCTCAAGCAGGGGTTCGGTCGGCTGGTGCGATCCCGGCAGGACCGCGGCGCGATCCTGATCCTCGACGATCGCATCATCCGCAAGGCCTATGGCGCATATCTCCGGGAGTCGTTGCCCCCCGCTCCCTTGAAGAAGGGGCCGTGGACCGACCTGATACGGCCCCTGAGGGAGTTTTATGCCGAGGGTGGCCGGGAGTGACGCTCGCATCCTGTGGTCTTACCTTGTGGTCTTGTGGTGCGACGGTAGATTACACCGTATGACTCGCATTTTAGGAATCATGGCGGGTATCGGGATTCTTGTCCTGGCCGGCTTCGCGTGGGATGATTCTGCGACCGGTTGGTCCGCCGGTCATTCTGATATCGGATTCTGGTGGGCTGTAATCGCCACGTTCCTCACTATAGCGGGGCTGGGGGCAGTGATCGGCACATGGTTGCACACCCGGCCGATCGAGGACTGAGGGCAGGCGCCCTCGTGGAACGAGTCCCAGTGGAATGACTCCTCCTCCCACAAAAATCGTGTGCGTGGGCAAGAACTTCAGCGCACACGCCGCGGAGCTCGGTAGTAACGTGCCCTCCGAGCCGTTGATCTTCCTGAAGCCGCCGTCGAGCATCATCGCGTCGGGGGACCCCATCGTGATGCCGAAAGGAGTCGGCAGGGTCGATTACGAGGGTGAGATTGCCGTACGTATCGGGATGAAGGCTCGACACGTTGCGGAGGCCGAAGCCTGGAGTGTGGTCGACGGGGTATTCCCGCTCAACGACGTTACGGCGCGCGATCTACAGGCCCAGGACGATCAGTGGTCGAGGGCCAAGGGATTCGACACGTTTTGTCCGATCGGTGACGTGTCTTCGGTCTCCCCCGACGACTTTCCGGGGGTCACGCTCGTCACTCGCGTAAATGGCGAAGAGCGTCAGCGAGCCCAGGCATTGGAGATGGTATTTTCAATACCGGTCCTGATTTCCTACATCACCCGAATCATGACGCTGGAGCCGGGTGACATCGTCTCGCCGGGCACCCCCGAGGGGGTGGGATCGCTTTCGCCCGGGGATGAAGTGGAGGTCGAGCTGGAGGGTCTTGATATCCTGCGTAGTCCGGTCGAGGGAGAAGGGGACGTTGGCTCCTGAGCGGAGTCGGTGGCTTCAGAAGCTCCCCTCGTACCCGCTGGCTGGTGTTCCGGAGGCCAGGAGGAGACTGGAGTCCGCCGGCGTCGACATCATCGATCTCGGAGCTGGGGACGCCGACCTGAAACCACCACCCGATGCGGTCCGCAGGTTGGCTGAGGCGGCGTCGGAACCGAGCATGTCCCGGTACCCTTTTCAGTCGGGTCTGCCGGACCTCAGAGAAGCCATCACCACCTGGATGAGCCGGCGCTTCGGTGTGAACCTCGACCCGTACGCCGAGATCTTACCTCTCATGGGCTCCAAGGAGGGGATCGCCAAGTTACCGCTCGCGTTTCTCAATCCAGGCGATGTCGCTGTGATTCCCGATCCTGGATTCCAGGCCTACCAAGGCGGTGTCATCTTGGCCGGGGGAGAGCCACATCTGGTGCCGTTGCGGCCAGAAGACGACTACCTGCTCCCACTTGGCGGGATCGGGGACGAGGTGAGGTCCCGTCTTCGGCTGATGTACCTCAACTATCCGAACAATCCAACGACGGCGACGGCTAAGCGCGAATATCTGGGGGACGCGGTGGACTTTTGCCGAGAGCACGATGCAGTGCTTGTCTACGATCACGCGTACAGCGAGATCGCCTTTGACGGCTACCGTCCGCCGAGCATCTTGGAGGTCGAAGGGGCCGACGGGATCGCGCTCGAGTTTCATTCTTTCTCAAAAACCTACAATATGACTGGATGGCGGCTGGGGTGGGTCGCGGGGAACGCGGGCTTGATCGAGAGCCTTTCGAAGGTGAAGACGTTCATGGACACGGGCGTCTTCAAGGCGGTCCAGGCCGCCGGGGCCGCTGCACTTGCGGTGTACGACCACTGGGTGCCGGAAAATGTGGCCCGCTTTCAGGCCCGTCGTAATGTTGCGGTCGAGGGCCTGGGGCAAGCCGGATTCACGGTCACCGAACCAAAGGCCACGATGTTCCTGTGGGTTCCGGTTCCCGGCGGCGGGTCCTCGCTGGCTTTCGCGGATCGAGCCCTGGAGGAAGAGGGGGTCGTCGTGCTTCCGGGCGCTGCGCTTGGCGCCGGTGGGGAGGGTTTCTTCAGGATCGCACTCACCGTGGACGAGGAGCGGATGAGGGAGGCAGCCGCACGGCTGGCGAGGCTTGCGGAACCGCCTACTTAAGGGGGGTTAGTACCGAGATGACAGCGCCGATGCAATCCGAATGCCCGCTAGGGCAGAGCGCGCCCACAACACCGGGTAGGGCGTACAGGCGCGCTCTCGCCGTGGGGATCGGTGCGTCGGTTGTCCTCCACATCGTCCTCATCCTGCTCTATTCCGTGGTCATCACTCAGTGGAGTCCTGGAGAGACCCTGTTGGGGGTTGAGTCACCTGCTCTGGCTTCAGGTGACATGCGAGTCGTTCGGGTAATTGAGATCGAGTCCCCCGACCCGACCGCTGAGGCCCCGGAGGAGCCCCCCGAACCGATCGCCGAGATCCAGGTGGAGGTTTCCGATGGGGGCCCACCCCTTCCGGATGGTATCGATCTCGAGGATCCCCTGAGGGGCCTGCGCGCCGCTGACGTCTTGAGGGTGAGGAGTGCTGACGCGCGCCTCTGGCGTCAGGCTATGCCCGAAGCCTTCGAGCTCACCGAAGTCGAGAGGATGGAACTCGCACTTGCCGGGCGACTTGAGGAGTGGGCAGACTCGGTTGCTGAAGCGGTCGCTGCGGAGTATGCGCTCACGGACTGGACCAGGACCGATGACCAGGGGCGGAGGTGGGGTTTCTCACCCGGACAGATCCACCTGGGCGACATCACACTTCCGATGCCGTTCTCCTTCGGCGGGACCGCCATGCAACGGGAGCAGTTGGCGCGCCGCGCGTGGGAGGACCAGGACATCCTCGACGGCGCCAGCGGCCAGGCTCTGAGATCGAATTGGAGGGAACGCGCCGAAGCCATTCGGCGCCGGCGAGATCGCGATCGGGACGAGACGCCGCTGGCGTCCGACACAACCGGAAGTTCCGGCGGATAGGATTCCCTGAAACGACAGGAGCGACCGTGGCCGACGCGTTGCCACCGCGCTTAGATCCCAAGACCATCGAAGAGCCCCTCTACCGCTCCTGGAGTGAGGCTGGGTACTTCCACGTCGAGTCCGCGTCCGTGAAGTCCGACGGTCGGGATCCTTATGTCGTCGTGATTCCGCCACCCAATGTGACCGCCATACTTCACATGGGCCACGGGCTCAACAATACGATCCAGGACGTGATGGTGCGATGGCGCCGTATGCAAGGCCGAGCCTCACTCTGGGTGCCGGGAACCGACCACGCCGGGATCGCGACTCAGAATGTCGTAGAAAGAAGGTTGGCCGAGGAGGGGACGTCGAGGCACGATTTGGGCCGGGAAGCCTTTGTGGAGCGGGTTTGGGAGCACGTGAACGGGACGGAGGGCCAGATCCTGGAGCAGCTCAAGGTGATTGGGTCGAGCTGCGACTTCGAACGTACGCGCTTCACACTCGACGAGGGGCTCAGCCAGGCGGTTCGCGAGGTGTTCGTGCGCCTCTACGAGAAAGATCGGATCTATCGGGGGGAGTACATCATCAACTGGTGCCCCCGTTGCTTGACGGCGCTCTCCAATGAAGAAGCCGAGGGCGAGGAGGTCGAGGGTAGACTCCACCGCCTGCGGTACCCGTTTACTTCGGCGGCGGAGGACAAAGCCACGCAAGCCGCAGCAGTCGCCCAGGCGGCGGCACACGAGTCCGGTGCGGAGGCCATCGGCAGACTTCCTGACGGACAGTGGTACCTCACCGTGTCGACGACCCGCCCAGAGACCATGCTCGGGGACACCGGTGTGGCCGTGAGCCCCAAGGACGAACGTTACGCCCGTCTGATCGGGGCGGAGGTCGAACTGCCCCTGACCGGCCGGACCATCCCGATCATCGCGGATGAGCTGGTGGATCCTGCGTTCGGCTCAGGGATAGTCAAGGTCACGCCCGCGCACGATGCGAACGACTTCGAGGTGGCTCAGAGAAGTGGTCTGCCGATGCTCGATGTGATGACGGCTGAGGCGACGATGAGTGAGAACGCGCCCGAGTCGTTCCGTGGCCTCGATCGATTCGAGGCACGCAAGAGAGTCGTCGCCGAATTCGAAGCCCTGGGTCTCTACGGCGGGGAGGAAATCCACGTACACTCGGTTCCTCATTGTTATCGATGTCACACGGTCGTGGAGCCGCGCTTGAGCCTACAGTGGTTTGTGAGTATGAAGCCTCTCGCTGAGCCGGCACTCGAGGCTTCGAGGGATGGGACCATCTCGTTCACGCCTCCGCACTGGAAGAAGGTCTACGAGACCTGGATGGAGAACATCCGGGACTGGTGCATTTCTCGGCAGCTCTGGTGGGGGCACCGAATTCCCGTTTGGTACTGCGCGTCATGCGAAGCCACGATCGTCGCACGCGACGATCCCGACCGCTGCCCCTCGTGTGAAGGCGAAGACCTCGAGCAGGATCCAGATGTGCTCGACACGTGGTTTTCCTCTTGGCTGTGGCCCTTTTCCGTGTTCGGGTGGCCCGAGGAGTCGGACGACCTTGAGGCCTTCTATCCCACACATGACATGGTCACGGCGCCGGAAATCATATTCTTCTGGGTCTCCCGAATGATCATGGCCGGATACGAGTTCATGGGAGAGGCGCCTTTCACCCAGGTGTATTTGCACGGGACGGTTCGGGACATGAAGGGGCGCAAGATGTCGAAGTCCCTCGGCAATGGTGTCGATCCGATCGAAGTCGTCGACCGTTTCGGTGCGGATGCCCTCCGTTTTACGCTCCTTTCTTCGGCTGGGGTCGGGGCGGACATTCAACTCGATCACGAAGACTTGGAGGCGTCCTTCTCGCCGGGGCGCAACTTTGCCAACAAGCTCTGGAACGCCGGCCGATTCGCTCTGATGACCCTGGGGGACGACCCGGTGCCTGCCGTGGCCGACGTGAGGAGTACGCTGGAACTCGAGGACCGTTGGATTCTGTCGCGCCTGCAACGGACGACGGAGGACGTGAGCGAGGGGCTGGAGCGCTTCCGCCTCCACGAGGTGTCAGAGCGGCTTTATCACTTCGTGTGGGGAGATTTCGCCGACTGGTATCTGGAGTTGATCAAACCCCGCATGCAGGGGGAGTCCGGGGACGACAGCCTCCAGGCGGCACGAGCGAC
>Ga0310123_10003649_pt1 | contig 11827 bp, 8 predicted proteins | sample CB6_AW_1057_MG_FD_203505 | JGI IMG/M metagenome (GOLD analysis project Ga0310123, IMG submission 203505) | Marine microbial communities from Western Arctic Ocean, Canada - CB6_AW_1057 | ecosystem: Environmental > Aquatic > Marine > Oceanic | place: Canada: Western Arctic Ocean | collected... | reverse complement strand
CGCGAACGCCGTATACCGTCCATCGAAGTCTGGCTGCGGTGAATGGGTAATGAAGAACTGACTGCCGCCAGTGTCTTGCCAGTCGAGCGCCATACCAACGGTGCCGCGGAGGTACGGCAGTTGGTTGAGCTCGTCTCTGATGGTGTACCCGGGCCCACCTTCGCTATCCCCTCTCGGGTCACCACCCTGCACCACGTAGTTCGGAACGACGCGGTGAAACGCGAGCCCGTCATAGAAGCCACTGCGGACGAGCGTCATGAAGTTATCCGCGGTCACTGGCGCGTCAATTACATTTAGCTCGAGCTCGATCGTTCCATAGTCCGTCTCGACGTAGACGTGAGGGGATACCGTTGGCCTGACCAACCGGGGTGCCGCGAAGTCCACGCTGCGTCGTCCCGGAGCCGGGCGAATCGCATCGGCCTGCGCGCCGTCAGGCATGAGGGCATCGAGACCTTCCGCTGCCCGAAGCCGGGCGGCCCAGTCGGCGTCGCTCAATGCGTCGGTCAGCGTCGATTGTGCCGCGGCACCACCAAAGGCCGTCAACGCATCAAGGATTGCGGCCCGGGCCAGGTAGCTGGCGTCGTCCTTGGCTACCTCGAATGCCTGGACCAATGCCGCAACGATCTCAGCCGTGACCTCCGCCGAGTCTGTCTCTGAACCAAGCTCACCAAGGAGTGTCGCTGCCGTCTTGCGGATGACCACATCATCACTGACGAGCCGATCCAACAGCACCCGTTCGATATCTGGCAATTGTTGTGCCACGAGCGACCGCAGAACCGCCGGAACGACTCGCGGGTCTTCGTCTTCGAGCAACAGGGTCAACTGATACGTCGCCGCCTCAGGGTCGGTGAAAGCGAGCCCTTCTGCCAACGCGGCGCGTGCTCGCCAGTCTGGGTCGCGTCCGAGTCCGGAGAGCACCAGCATGAACGTGTCCGGGTCCGTTCGAGCCAGAGCCTGGAGCGCCGCGGCTCTCATCGGAGGCCACGAGTCGGTCATCAACTCCACGAACACCTCGGTCACGTCTGGCGCCGGCTGCTGCCGCAAGGCCTCCAGCGTTGTAAGTCGGAGACTCGGCGGTAGCTCTCGCTTGATGGCGAACTGGCGCAACTCGTCGCCGATACGTGGGTCATCGAGATCGGCCAGCGCTCGAATCGCGGTCGCAATCACGCGCCCGTCGCGCCGCTCGAGGTCGAGCAGCGCGAGCAGCGCATCAGCCGCCGCCGGTGCGTCAGCGTTCCCAATGGTGCCCAACCCCTGGGCCGCGAAGGCGACGCCGACGCTGCCTTGAACGGCGGCCAGCGTCACGAGCGCCTCCAGCGCTCGAGGATCGCCAGTCCGTTGAAGGGCGTAGGCCACCGGCCACCACCAGAGGACGGGCTGTCCATTCTCCTGAAGGACGGCCTCGGCTAACGGTTCGTACGCTTCGAGGGCTCCGAGCGCATACAGACCGAGGCGAAATGCCTCGACCTCGGGCGCGAGCGGGTACGACAGATCGTCAGGATCCAGATCGAACGCCGCAGTGATGTGAGTCCGCACGAGAGCCCCGATCGCTGGAGCGGCGTCGACGGCACCCATCCGCCCCAGGGCCTCGGCCGCTCGTCCCTGCACCACGGGGTTGGGGTCTCCCAGGGCTCCCACCAAGGCAGGGGTTGCCGTCTTGTCGCCGATGAGTCCCAATGCGAACGCCGACATCTGGCGAACCTCGACCTCCGGATCGGCGAGTGACGCCAGGAGAGGGGTAACCCCTTCCGGCAGACCGATTCGACCGAGCGCCAAGGCCGCCCGGCGGCGGAGTTGAGGCTCCGTGTCTGACAGTAGCGCGAGCAAGTCGGGTTCAGAACGCAGAGAGGCGGCGGCCTCTCGAGCCACAGGTTGATCGCCCTCAACGGCGTCTGATACCGGGGGGGGGTGGGGCGCATCTCGGAGCACCCGTTGGTTCTCCAGACGCAGGATCCAACTAACCTTCTCGTCGAACGTCGGCGGTGCGACGGGGACGACCGTGGGCCGCCCGGCGCAACTAGTCGCGAAGATGACACCACACACGGTGAGCAAAAGGGCGGACGCTTTCGTCCTCCACCGGTGGGATAGTCGGGACATCATGGAGCGAGACGAGCCTGGCGGCATCATAGTGGGCACCTGTCGTTCAGACCGAGACTGCTATACTGCCGAGTATATTGGACTTCCGCTATATCGCCATCGAGGGTCCGATAGGCGTCGGCAAGGCGGCACTCGCGCAGCACCTCGGCGCTCGACTAGACGCGGCAGTCATTCTCGACGAAACCGACAATCCCTTTGTCGGAGACCTCTACACCGGGAGACCAGGAGCAGCGTTCCAAAGCCAGCTGTTCTCCGTTCTCACAAGACACCGGCAGCAGGCCTCTCTGCATCAAACGGACCTGTTCAATCAGATCACCATCTGCGACTATCTCTTCGACAAAGACAAGATTTATGCCTATTTAAATCTCGACGACAACGAGTTGTTCATTTACCAACGCCTGTACGATTTGCTGGCGGTTGACGTCACCGCCCCCGACCTGGTCGTCTACCTGCAAACGCCGACGAATGTGCTGTGCCAGCGTGCACGTGGCTATCGACGTTCCGGCGCCGAGGTGCCGTTTCCGGACGACGATTACCTCGGAGAACTGAACGAGGCCTACACACATTTCTTCTATCACTACAACACCACACCACTGCTCGTGGTCGAGACCTCCCAGCTTGACCTTGAATGGGGGGATGTGGATCTCGACGGGCTCGTCAAGCAGGTGCAGGAGATGGGACGGGGTACCCGGCACTACGTCCCCAGGACGGGTAAGGCCTGACCGATGGTCTGGTTCAAGAAAGCGCGTCGCCCCATGACCGCGCCGGCCGGTCCAAGCCGAGTCCCTGAGGGGCTGTGGGTCAAGTGTCCTGCGTGCGATCAGATTCTCTATGGCAAGGATCTCGTCAAGAGCCTGCGTGTCTGCTCGAAGTGCGGTCATCATCTGCGGATGACCGCCACCCAGCGCCTGGAGTCACTGCTCGACGGGGCAATATGGACCGAGTACGATCGAGAGCTACGATCGACCGATCCGCTGCGTTTCCACGACACGAAGGCTTATGAGGCCCGTCTCAAAGCCAGTGAGGCAGCCATCGGGACTCAAGAGGCCGCCATCGCCGCCGTCGGTAAGGTGCATGGCATCGACGTCTCGATCGTCGCGATGGAGTACGGCTTCATCGGCGGCAGCATGGGTGTCGTGGTTGGCGAAAAGATCACGCGCGCCGTCGAGCGTGCACTCGAACGCGGGATACCACTCCTGATCGTGAGTTGCTCCGGTGGCGCCAGGATGATGGAAGGTACCCTCTCGCTGATGCAGATGGCGAAAATCAGCGCGGCGCTGGGCCGCCTGGACCGTGCGGCCCTTCCCTATCTCGCCATTCTCACGGACCCGACCACTGGCGGTGTCACTGCCAGCTTCGCGATGCTCGCCGACTTCAGCCTTGCGGAGCCGAACGCGCTCATCGGTTTTGCAGGGCCCCGGGTCATCGAACAGACGATCCGACAGAAGCTCCCATCTGGATTTCAGCGGAGCGAGTTTCTGCTCGAGCACGGCATGCTGGACCTCGTGGTCCAGCGGCGCGATCTAAAGATGACTATCGCGCGACTTCTCGGTCTCCTCAGCACCAGGACGGCACGGGCGTCGTCGGACAGCGCGCCGGCCGTGCCAGACACGGTGCAATGACCGACGCATCACCTCTCGATTATCTGTTTAGTCTCGAGCAGCACGGCATCAAGCTCGGACTCGCCAACATCCGAACGCTATGCGCCGCTCTCGGGGATCCCGAACAGGCGTTCCGTTCTGTGATTGTGGCCGGAACGAACGGGAAGGGCTCGGTCGCCGCCATCATCGACACAGCGTTGCGCGCGAGCGGCCTGACCACAGGACGGTTCACGTCGCCGCATCTCATCGACGTCAGGGAACGCTTCTGCGTCAACGGACATCCAGTCTCTCGGATGACTCTCTCGGATCTCGCCGAGAGCCTCCGGAACGTCATCAGTGACTTGCAGAGATCGAAACGACTCGAGGCGCCACCCACGTTCTTCGAAGCGACCACCGCACTGGCGTTCACGTTGTTCCGACGGTCCGACGTCGACGTGGCCGTGGTCGAGGTCGGCATGGGCGGTCAATTTGACGCCACCAACATCGTAACGCCGGTCGCCGCAGTCATCACGTCGATTGACCTCGATCATCAGCGGTTCCTTGGACACACACTGCCAGAGATCGCCTTCGAAAAGGCCGGGGTCATCAAGCCCGGCGGGCTCGTTGTCACTGCCGAGACCAAACCGGCCGCACTGGAAGTCCTGCGCCGGGTCTGTCGCGAGCGCGACGCCAGGCTCGTCGAAGCGCCTCAAGAAGTGACCACCCGGGTGGCGCTGCGCGATGGCGTCACCGAGCTCGAGCTGACGACCCCACGGACCACGTACGGTCCACTCCGCTTATCGCTGCGCGGCCGCCATCAGGTCGCGAATGCCTGTGCTGCCGTTCGCCTACTCGAAGAACTGGATGTCCTCACCCCACTACCATCGTCCATCATCGAAGCTGGACTGACCACGACCCACTGGCCTGGTCGCCTCGAACTCGTGAAGGCCGCGGATCACCGCTGGGTACTGCTCGATGCCGCCCACAATGTCGCCGCGGCGGCTGCACTCGGCCGCTACGTGGCCGAGGTCTATCCGAACGGCCTTCCGCTGGTGTTCGCGGCGATGCGCGACAAGGATGTCGCTGGCATCATTCGAGCGCTCGCACCACACATCACGCGTGTCGTGTGCACCTCGCTGCAGAACCCGCGCGCGTGCCGTGCGAACGACTTAGCCGACATCATCGCCGTGACATGCCCCGACATCCCGACCACGGTTCATGATTCACCCGGTCTCGCGTTGGAGACTGCGTGGACAGCTGGTGACGTCGTATGCGCCGCCGGATCCGCGTGCCTCGTAGGCGAGCTGACCGAGCTTCTCGCTCAACGCGTCGAACCGAGCGACGCGCCAACAAGCCGACCGCGATAGTATGTTTATATGATGAGGGTTGTCGTCGCTCTCGCCACCCTCCTGACTGTGGAGCTCGGCGTGACCCCGTCGGCGTGGGCACAGCTCTTTCCGGGACTTCCGTTTGACTCGCGCCAGTTTACCTTCGAGGTCCTGAGCGACAACCACCTCCGTCTCACTGGCGAGGTCGAGCTCGAGGGCGATGGATGGGAGTTTTACGCCGACCAGGTTGATTTCTTCATCGACGAGAGCCGCCTGGACGCGGTCGGCAATGTCGTCTACGTGGCCGAGGGGGCGCGTCTGGCCGCAGAGCGGGCTGAGATCAACACCGAGGACCTCACTGGAATCTTCTACCGCGCCTCTGGCTCCGTGAACATGGGCGCGGAAGTCGAGCGCAGCATGTTCGGCTCGCAAGAGCCAGATATGTACTTTTACGGTGAGACTATCGAGAAAGTTGGTCCGCGGACGTATCGGTTATCGAACGGCGGCTTCACAAGCTGTATTCAACCCACACCCCGCTGGGAGCTGACCTCGAACTCGTTCACGATCAACCTCGACGACTATGCCTTGTTGCGCAACACGGTGCTCAAAGTCAAAGGGGTGCCGGTGTTCTACTTTCCGGTCATGTATTACCCGATCCAGGACGACGGACGAGCGACCGGCATCCTCATGCCGACCTATGGCACGTCGACATTTCGAGGGACGAGCCTGAGCAATGCGTTCTTCTGGGCGATGGGACGCAGCCAGGACACCACGTTCTTTCACGATTGGTTCACCAGCCGGGGCCAAGGCAGTGGTGCCGAGTATCGATTTGAGGGCGGCCCGGGATCAGAAGGACACGTACGGACCTACTTCTTGAATGAAACGGAAAGCCTCATCTCCCAAGGCGGCTTTGAACAGATTCTTCCGGCCCGGCGAAGCTACGAAATCCGCGGAGCCGCCCGCCAGCAGATCATGCCGAACATCACGGCACGCGCCAACATCGACTTTTTCTCCGACGTCACGGTTCAGCAGACCTACAACAACAACATCTTCGAGGCCTCGAACCGCGAGCGCAGTATGAGCGGAAACATCGCCGGCTCCTGGGGCATGTATCAGCTCAGCGGCACGTTCGATGCCAATGAGACCTTCTTTGGCAACGAATCGGCGACGCTCTGGGGCGGCGGCCCGCGCGTCAGTTTTGGCCAGAGCCAGCAGGCGGTCCCCGGCACACCGTTCTATTATTCGTTTGACACCGAGTATGTCCGGCTGCTCAGGCGGACGACGTTCGACCCGGGCGGCGACGAGACTCAGCTCGACTCGGGTCTCCACCGAGTCGACGTCAGCCCGACCCTTCAGATCCCGTTTACACGCTGGCCCTTTCTCACGGTCAACTCGACCGTCTCGTTTCGATCAACCTACTGGACCGAGAGCATCGATACGAAAGCTGGCGAGCAAATCAAGGTCGGCATCGATAGGAATTTTTTCGGCGTGCAGTCACAAATCACCGGACCGAGCTTCGTCAAGACCTGGGACACACCCAACAGCACCTACTCAGAGCGAATGAAGCACGTGATCGAGCCCTATCTCACGCTTCGCCGGCTCAGCAACATCGATCGGTTTGACGAAATCGTCCAGTTCGAGAGTGTCGACTCCATTGTGGGTGGGGTCACGCAGGTCACCTACGGTCTCAATAACCGCGTATACGCGCGTCTTGCCGAAGGCGGAACCGCCGGCGCCGCCCAGGAGGTCCTGACCGTTGCGCTCACGCAGACGTACTACACGAATGACCAGGCGGCCCAATTTGACAGTCGCTTTTCAACCAGCTTCAACGACACGCCGCCCTCGAACTTCTCGCCCGTGGCACTGACTGTTCGTGGGGCACCGACGGACACACTCAGCGCCTCCATGCGAGCCGAGTACGACACGCAGTTCGGGGCCATCAGAACGATCGGTGCCGGCGGAACCTACGACTTCAGAGGCTTGGTGCAGACGACGGCGGGCTGGAGCCAGCGGCGGCTCGTCGAGGGTCTGCAAGGATTCGACGATCCTGCCGGACTGGATCACTATCTCAACCTACTTGCTCGGGTACAGAACCGCAGCAACACACTGGGCGGCACGTATCAGTTCAACTACGACATCCTCCGGGATCGTTATCTCCAGCAACGGGTGCTCGTGTACTACAATGCGCAGTGCTGCGGGGTCAGCGTCGAGTACCAGACGTTTAATTTTGAAGGGCTCGGCATCCGCGCACCCGTCCCACAAGATCGGCGGTTCAATTTGTCGTTTACCCTCGCCGGCCTTGGTACGTTCGCCAATGTCTTCGGCGCCTTCGGCGCCGGAGGAAATCCGTGAAGGGCCTGAGCGGCGGCGAAGGGACACGTCTGCGCCCACTGACACACACCAGGGCTACGCAGTTGCTACCGGTCGCCGAAAGGCCGATCCTGTTCCACAGGATTGAGGCGCCGGCAGCGGCGGAGATTCGCGAGATCGGCATCGTCGTGTGAGAGTGGTGGCGGCGTCCAATCAAGGACGGTGACGCTGCCTCTCGCTTGTAATACCATGAGGTAATACGGTCAGCAGGGCTGACCGGGGGCCTCACATCATCAAGATCAATGTCGAACGTCGTCCTCGTGACTGGTGCGGCAGGATTCGTCGGCAGCCATCTCCTCCGCTCGCTCACGAACGACGGGTCGGCGGCAGCGGTGGTCGCCTGGAGACGCCCGTCGCACGGTCGCGCCGCACCCGTCCCAGCCCGCCTACCGGACGACACGCCGGACGTCCGATGGCAGGACGTCGACCTCATCGACGCCGACACCGTCGCTGCATCGATTCGGGCAACCCGGCCGACCTCGATCTACCACTGCGCCGGTGTGGCGAGTGTCCATGCCTCCTGGAACCAGACCCTGGCCACCTTGGAGGGAAACGTTCAGGGAACGGACAACCTCCTGCGCGCCGTGGCCGCGGCGGAGATACCTTCGAGAGTGCTGGTGCCTGGGTCGGCCCTCGTCTACCGACCCTCCGACCAGGCGATCCGGGAGAACGACCCACTCGGACCGGTGAGCCCCTACGGTCTCTCCAAACTCGCCCAGGAGATGCTGGTCCAACGCTACGCGGAGGATGGGGTCGCAGTGCTGCTGACCCGCTCGTTCACCCACCTTGGACCCGGTCAGGCTTCCGCCTACGCCGCGTCGAGCTTTGCTCAGCAGATCGCACAGATCGAAGACGGACAGATCTCTCCAGTCATCAAGGTGGGCGCGCTCGACGCGCGGCGTGATCTGACTGACGTCAGAGACACCGTGAGGGCCTACATGTCGTTGATGGAGCGTGGCACACCTGGCCGACTCTACAACGTCTGTTCGGGGCAATCGCACCGAATCGGCGACGTCCTCGACGGGCTCATTTCGCTGGCCACTGTCTCCGTCAACGTCGACATCGATGCGTCGCGTCTCCGGCCGAGCGATAACCCGCTGCTCTTGGGCGACCCAGCGAGACTGACTCGTGAGATCGGCTGGGCGCCACACATTCCGTTGCCCCAGACGCTCAAAGACCTTCTCGACCACTGGCGGAGCGCCATTCGCTGATCGGCGTCTCCGCGCCATGCTGCTGACACCGCTTGACATCTCAGGCGAAATCGCCAATCCTGATCACACGAACAAAATACGAAACAACATGTCCCAGCTTCCTTTTGTTTGGACGTCAGCTCCCTGAGCTACCGACGACGCTGGACATCGCCGACCGTGTCAAAGAGCAAGGACTCGGCGGACTCCCAAGCGCGGTGCGCCGAGCGGGCGACACGACCTACCAGGAGGTTCAGTGCCGGAGCGCTCTCAATCGGGTGCACGGCATGCCATTTCAGTGGACGCTCAACCCCTATCGCGGTTGCACCCACGGCTGTCACTACAGTTTCGCCCGACGGTATCAGACACAGCTCGAACTCGGCAGCGGAGACGACTGCTCGTCGGTGATTCTCGTGAAGGTGAACTTTCCGAGCGTGGTACGTCTGGAGCTGTCGAGGGACGCTTGGCAGGCCAGGACTCGAGACACGCCGGAGCTCGTCGCCGTCGGGACCGCGACCGACCCGTATCAACCAATCGAGGGTCACTATCGGCTCAGCCGACACCAATCGGCCTGATCACCAAGGGACCGATGGTCATGCGTGATAAGGATCTTCTGTCTGAACTGTCCCGGCACACTCGGTCGACGGTCAGCATGAGCATCCCATCGGTGGATGAGGAGGCATGGGAGAAGCTCGAGCCCGGCACCGCATCCCCACTTCCAGCGCCTCCGTGCCGTTCGTGAGCTGCGTGACGCTGGCATAGATGCGGGTGTCTTGATGGCACCGTTTATCCCAGGCATCACCTCCCATCCAGCCAAGATCAAACGAACCATCAAGGCGATCGCCGACCACTGGGCCACCTACGTAGGTGGGTTTGTTATGCACTTGGAGGGCGGCACCCGGGACCACTTTATGAGGTTTCTGAAGCGTGAATTTCCGCACTTGGTCGAGCGCTACGGACGACTCTACGCAGGAAAGTACGCCAGCACGAAATACGCGGAGCGTGTCAGAACGGTCATGGGAGCGATCAGGGCCCGTTACGGGTAATCACGACGCGAAATCCTATGAACGGGCGGCGGGCACCCGGATCCGCGCCACCTCGAATAGCCGCCCGAACATTCCGTGCAGGGTCGATAAACGAGCCGCCACGCATCACCCACAGGGCGTCTTCGTCGAGGTTGGCGTGGTCCCCCGCCGGGTCGTACGGATACGGCCGGTATGCGCTCCGGGTCAGTTCCCAGACGTTGCCACTCGCATCGAACAACCCGAACGGGCATTCGGGACAGCTGAAGCTGCCTACGGCGGTTGTGCCTGCGCCTTCGTAGTTCGCTCGGTCTCGTCGTGGTTCGCCTCCCCACGGGAAAACGCGGCCGTCGGTTCCTCGAGCCGCCTTTTCCCACTCCGCCTCTGTTGGCAGACTCACACGCCAACCGTCATCGAGGAGCTGTCGCAAGCGACGGGGCGTCGCAGACGACTCCGCCAGGGTCGTCTCGAGCCATCGGCAGTAGGCCAGCGTGTCCGGCCACGAGACGCCGACGACTGGATGATCGGAAGGTCCCGAGAGTGCCAGGTCGTCGACTGGAAATCCGGTCGCCTCGACGAAGACGCCGAACTGGGCGACGGTGACCTCGTACCGGCCGATGTAATACGTCGGCAGCTCAACCGACCGCGTCCCCACGGATGGTGTCCAGCGCTCGTTGTCAAACAGCCTGGGGTCGTTCGCTGGATCGCTGCCCATCAGGAAAGCTCCCGCCGGAACCTCCACGAAGCCAAGGAGCTCATCATCGGGAAGAAACCAGGCATCAGGACGAAAACCTGGAACCGCGGCGGGGTCAACCGGGGACACAATCGAGGCGGTCGACCCTGCCGAAACAGGCTGTGGCCGTTGGGTATGGAGCCACCCAGCAACCACGGCAACAAGCACGACGATCACCGCGACGCCAACCGTGCTCCGGGCGGCTGACGGGTCGGGGCGCGGGGCATTAGGAATCGGCACCCGACTCAAACCCAGCGGCCTTCTCACAGGCAAACGTCCAACGATGTGCGCACGCGCGAGCGTACAGATCTGGCTCCGACATCTCCATGAGGTTCGCGCCGCCCTCACGCAGCAAGAGTCGCAGGTCAAGAACCCGCGGGTCCGCCTGCGTATCCCGTTCTTGGGTCAGCAGGTTTACACATCCTGCGGTGAAACGCAGCTCGCACGCTCTCGAGAAATACCCGAGCGCCAGTCGAACATCCCTGGCGGTCACGCGTCCATCGGCGTAGTGGCGACCGAGTTCGTTGCAGGCCCATCCCGAGTTGTCGCCACAATACGAGGACTCAATTTGAAGCAGTCGGTCGCAGGCCCCCCGCCGCCCATCTGCGCACGCCCGCTCCCAAAAAGGAATCGAATCGCCACGATGGATCCCGTCGGTCGATCCCATCACGCTCATCACGCCAAAGAACGCGGCCCAGACGCCCATGTACGCCAAATTAGTCCGCTCCGGAGCCCAGCCGACAGACCAACGATTTAACAATCCGCCGCCATCGAGTGCCCGAACCAGGCGATCGATCCCTTGCACGCTGAGGTTGAGCAACGGCACACACAGAAGCTTGTCATAGAAGGTCGGAACGCCAAGGGTGCCCAGGAGCGCGTAGAGCCCGAAAACACCGAGCCCGTAGAGCACACCGAACATGAGCTTTCCCAGTTGTGTCCGCGGCGACGTCGACGGGTCGGTGACGAGCAGATGCAGCCCGAGAAACACGGCGGTCGGAATCTCAGAATCGACGAAATACGGTGTGCCGGTCAGCGCCGAGTACAGCGCGCTCAATCCGAACAGCACCACGGCCGCTGAGCCAGCTACCAACGTGATCGAAAAGAAGTACATGACGACGACGCCGATCAGAAACAGGAACAAGTAGATCTGAGGAGCGAGACTCAATGTCGTGGCGATCTCCTGTCCCCACGTGAGGCCAGTCGTGTTCGTCCCGATCAGAATGAGTGAGAACAGTGCGAGGGAGAAGGCAGACGGATTGAAGAGATGGACTCGTCGACCGTCTCGGTTCCACCGCACAAACTCCTTACCCAGAAACCCGACTGCAATCATCGCGAACTGGAGGTAGAACCAGTCGTCCCTGAACCACAGGAACAGGTTGGTGCTAAGAATGATTGGGAACGGGCCAAATCCGAGAACATACGTGTCCCGACGTGACCAGGAGAGCAGCATGTCAAACGCATAGGCGAACGCCAGTTGCGCGACCAGCAGCCACACATGGTCGTAGACCGG
>Ga0310123_10003648_pt1 | contig 11831 bp, 7 predicted proteins | sample CB6_AW_1057_MG_FD_203505 | JGI IMG/M metagenome (GOLD analysis project Ga0310123, IMG submission 203505) | Marine microbial communities from Western Arctic Ocean, Canada - CB6_AW_1057 | ecosystem: Environmental > Aquatic > Marine > Oceanic | place: Canada: Western Arctic Ocean | collected... | reverse complement strand
AGGCGCCCTATCGCGAACAAGACCGTAAACATGGTGATCGGGATTCCAATCGCGCGATAGATGATCCCCGAATAGAAATCGACGTTTGGATAGAGCTTCCGCTCAACGAAATACGCGTCGTTCAAAGCCACCTCCTCCAGTTGCTGGGCGACCTCGAACAACGGGTCGTCGATCTGCAGCTTAACCAGCAACTTATCGCAAGATTTCTTGATAATCGTGGCACGCGGGTCGAAATTCTTGTAGACCCTGTGCCCAAATCCCATCAAACGGAAACTGTCGCTTTTGTCTTTGGCCATGTCAACGTATTTCTGGACATTGCAATTGTCCTCGATAATCCGTTCCAGCATTTGCACCACAGCCTCGTTGGCCCCGCCGTGCAGCGGGCCCCATAAAGCGCAAATGCCGGCCGCAATCGAAGCAAACAGGTTGGCGTCCGAGGAACCCACCATGCGCACTGTAGACGTACTGCAGTTTTGCTCATGGTCGGCATGGATGATCAGTAACAAATTGAGCGCGTCCACGAAATCGGGGTCGATTTCGTACGGTTCGCTTGGCACGGAAAACATCATCTGCAGGAAGTTTTCGCAATAACTCAGATCGTTTTTAGGATAATTGAATGGCTGGCCGAACGATTTCTTGTAGCTGTAAGCAGCGATGGTCGGCAATTTGGCCAGCAAACGGCGAATGGAAATGTCGACCTGTTCCGGGTCATCCGGATCGAGTGCATCCTGGTAAAAAGTCGACAAGGCGCCGACCACCGAACCGAGTATCGCCATCGGATGCGCGTCACGTGGAAAACCGTTATAGAACGAACGCATGTCTTCGTGCAGCATCGTGTGTCGGCGGATCGACAAGCGAAAATCTTCCAGTTGCTGACGGGTCGGCAATTCACCGTTGATCAGCAAATAACTGACTTCGACGAAATCACATTTTTCAGCCAGGATTTCGATGGGATAACCCCGGTATCGCAAGATGCCAGATTCGCCGTTGAGATACGTGACCCTGCTCGATGTCGAGCCAGTATTCAGATACCCCTCATCCACGGTAACCATGTTGGTCATCGCCCGCAGTTTGGCGATGTCGATACCAACCTCTCCTTCGCTGCCGACAATCCTCGGCAGGTCAATTTCCTTGCCGTCGTAATTTAAGCTTACCTGTTGGGACATTGATTCTTTCTTTGAAGCAACCGAACTCATGATGTCAGACTCTGTGACCGATGGCGAAACTGGGTGATGGCTGCCGTCGAGCGAGAGGCGGCCCTCTGCCCTTCGTCCGACACGTCGCCGTATTTTGGCATGTCCCTGTGTCAAGTGGTTCAACTCGATTTCAGGGACGCGACAAGATTCAATGAATTGCCCATGCTCATACAATGATCAAGCGAACGTTTCAGTTTAACGATTGATCGATGCTTCGACAATTCGCCACGCGGCGAAATATTCGGTCAAGACAGCCCCGCTGCCTGCACAGCAGCCCACTGGTAAGCCAGAATCTGATCACCGTAAGAGTCTGCCAGCAAAACACTTGTGCTGATTTCGAAATGCTCTCTGAGGACTGTAAACTGATGACGCTCGGGACCGTTATCAGCATCCGGAACGAGCGCAGCCTCGAACTCTCAGAAAGCGCCCAAATGTTCTACTTCATCCAGGTGGATACGCACATTGTGGTAGAAGACAGATCTCCGGGCACTTGCTGACCGTCACCCGAATTCGATAGGAAATAGCCATGGGACGAATGAAACGTTGTTTTCCTCGAGCTGACCACCGTCCTACAGTCCTACCGACGCCTCTTCCCTTCGTCAAAGATCGTCCACACCGGAGTTTGTGCGCGGAGATCACCAATGTACTCATCGAGCCTCTTCTTGCGGCGTTCGTCGCTGATCTGTTTCTTAATCTCTACCTGCGCAACCTTGAACGACTCGCGCCCTGCTTCGGTGCGTTCGATGACCCGGATGATGTGCAAACCGTCATCGTCGCGAATGATCTGGCTCAGCTTGCCCATGGGCAGTGAAAAGATGACTTCGTCCAAAGGATCTGAACGCAAACTTCCTTGAGTGGTCCAGTCATACTGTCCCCCCTGCTCATGGCGTGGTCCCTGCCCGCTCCGTTTGGCGACGGCGTTCAGCGGTGCCCCGCGGAGGACTTCGTTGCCTAATTCGGCGATTTCACGTCGTGCCGCTTGTTCATTGCGATAGTGAAGGAATTCGACCACAAGTTCTTCCCACCTTGCTTTGGCGGGAAACTCGTAATCGGCGATACGCTGCTGGTAATACTCGAGCATCTCCTCGTGCGTAATTTCTTTTTTGGCGTCAACGCGTTGATGTACCATTTGTTGCGCGATCACCTGTTCCGTAAAATCACGCTTTAGTCGCTGCAACGATGAACCTCGGCTTCGCAGCAACGTGTCCAGTTCGCCGATCGTATTCACTTTATTCTGTTTGAGTGTCAACGCGACCTGCTTTTCATGGAATTGTTGACCGATGTTGGATATTAAATCACCGTGTCGCTCCTTGGGAATTTGCCTGAGAAAGTCCTGGTAAACGATCATCGTGTCGACGCGCTTTTTAAGTATGTCCTTCATCAGTGCCGGTCGTTGCAAGTCGAATTGTTCGTCGGTGACGTTTTCGCTGATCCGCTCTCGAATCTGCAGCATTTCCGCTTCCAAATCGCCTGCCAATATCGATTCGCCTCCCACCACGGCAACGATTTGTGCCAACTCGCACAATTGGCCCTTGATACGCGGTGCCGCGGAAACGGCCGTGGTTGGCGACCGAACGAAGCCAATCGCACTGGGTGCAGCGGCGTTAGTTTGTGGATAGACATTCGGAATCTGCGGAAGTTTTTCGAGCGACGCGGTGCGTGGGCCAATACCAGCCGCCGGGACGCGAGGTGCCGGAATGGCGCGCGGGTTCGTTGACGGATAACTAATCGGCTGAGCCGACGTATCACCAGACAAGAGCAGGATGGCAACGCCAAAGGTGAAGATTGTTCGAATCATCAATACTGCGCAGACTAGACTACGATTGTGATTAGCTCGTACGCCACAAGTGAGCGGAATCACCCATTTCGACTTTCGACAGTGGACTGAAAACTTGACCACGGAGGGCACACGAAATATGATCGGGAAGATTCTAGGGAGGATTGGCAGTACTGGTCAATTCGGGTTTCTGCTTTTTGTAACAATTTTTGCCTGGTGTGATAGCGGCAGTGGCAAGTCACCGACTGCGCGCTGACCGCGAGATCACTCAGGCAGGAACCAGTCCGTCCGGATCGGCATGTATTCCAGAAGATCGGCATGCCAGGCTTCGTAGTCCGGTTTGGGGTATTCCCGTTCACCCGAACCGTGACAGTACCACTCGAAAATCGCATCGCAAGTTATCGGTTTGACTGATTTGGGGCGTCGTTGCAGTCATGCCAACTGGACAAAATTCATAGGCAATTCAGCGTGCCGCAAATTAAACTGGTCCCAATCCTGGCGTGTGATCCTGCCGAACAAAGAATGCCGGACACAATTTGACTCTGCTGGCGACGCCCCACCGCGCGGCACAGACTTTTCAACGATTTCCGCACGAAAGCCGAATTGGGCGGAGAAAACTGTTATTCCACGTTTTTCGATTTCTTGAAGCCGGCCAGCAAGGTCTTCCTGAGAAATTTCGACTTCAGGATCATGTTGGCGATCAGCCACACGGGATACGGCATCGAAAACGTTACACCATCAATCGAAGATTCCAGTACCGAAGCCAAATGCGTAACGATCTAAGCATAAGACCAGTTGCCCACCGTGCGACAAGGCACACCAGCGAGTCTCTCCACATCAGCCAACAATTCGTCGTAATTCTGATATGTCAGTTCACAACGACCCGGAACAGTCATAGTTTCGACGGCCATGAGATTACTCTTGGTTTGGCAACAAAAGCGTAAAACCAATTTACGATACCATCACAAGTGGTGCCTGCTCGTGGGGGGCGAGGTGAAATCAACACTCAATCATTAGCCAGGGACCTGCTTCACCTACGCGCGAGCAAGCAGGTGGGGGTCGCGGCTGAATAGAGTTGGATCATTTCGACTTATGTCGTTCAACGGGAGTCGGCCACTCACGCCAGCGACGACTTGGCGGCAGCAATCACCTGGTCCGGATCGTCCGCCGGCACCGACAAAGTCAAGTAAATGCTGTGATCGTCCACGATACGGAGTTTTTTTCCGATCGAAGTGACCAGCTGTTCGGCACGGCGCCGGTCCGTATAAGTGTAGACGAGGTAAGGTTTCTCAAGGCGGATCGAGTCGATCAACCATACGGCCGCTTCGATCCGCAGCGCCTGCAGTTCGATCAGCCGCTCAACCGGTTCCGGAAGCGAGCCGAATCGGTCGCGTAGTTCCTCGACCAGTTGCCGTAGTTCGTCATCGCTGGCCACGCGGGTAAATCGTCGATAAAGATCGATCTTTGTCCGCATGTCCGGCACATAATCAGTGGACAAGTACGCTTCCCCCGGCAAGTCAATCGTGACGTCGATCTGGACTTTCGCTGGCTTGTGCTGCAGACGACGGGCCGCCGCTTCGAGCAGCTCGCAATATAGTTCGTATCCCACGGCTGCGATATGTCCGCTCTGCTCGGTACCGAGGATATTGCCCGCGCCGCGAATCTCCAGGTCACGCATTGCGATGGCAAAACCCGCTCCCATTTCGCTGAACTCCTCGATGGCCCGCAGCCGCCGTGCGGCGTTGGGGGTGATGCTCTTGGTGGGGTCAATCAATAAGTAACAATAAGCTCGATGCTTGTAGCGGCCGACTCGCCCACGCAGTTGGTGCATGTCAGCGAGTCCGTAGCGGTCTGCTTCGTCGATAAAGATGGTGTTCGCGTTGGGTATATCGAGGCCGCTCTCCACAATCGTGGTAGCGAGCAACAAGTCAAATTCCCCATTCACAAAGTCAACCATGACTTGCTCTAACTGCGATTCCGGCATCTGGCCATGCCCAATCCGCAAGTTCGCCTCCGGCACGATTTGACGCAAACGCGTCGACAGCGCGTCGATGTCTCCCACTCGGTTGTGCACAAAAAAGATCTGGCCGCCCCGGTTCATCTCGCGGAGCACCGCGTGACGAATCAGATCCGGCTGAAACCGCGTTACGCGGGTCTCCACCGAAAGACGATCTTCGGGGGGAGTTGCCAGATTGGATATGTCGCGCACCCCGACCAGCGACATGTGCAACGTTCGCGGGATCGGTGTGGCGGTCATCGTCAGCACATCCACCGTCGTGCGCAACGTTTTCAACCGCTCCTTGACTTCCACGCCAAATCGTTGTTCTTCGTCGATAACAATCAAACCGAGATTTTGAAACACAACATCCTTGGACGCCAACCGATGTGTCCCAATCACCACGTCAACGGTACCCGACTGCAGCCCCTCGATGATCTCACGCTGCTGCAGCGGACTGCAGAAGCGGCTAAGGCGGGCAATCTGACAGGGGAACTCAGACATCCGTTCCTGAAAAGTACGATAGTGCTGCTCCGCCAGAATAGTCGTGGGAACCAGGACGGCCACTTGGTAACCATTGTCGATGGCAGCGAACGCGGCACGCATTGCCAATTCCGTTTTGCCGAATCCGACGTCCCCACACAAAAGACGATCCATCGGCCGGGACCGTTCCATGTCCAGGCGAATGTCACCCAACGCCGTCCACTGGTCCGGCGTTTCCTCGTAAGGAAACAGCGCGTCAAATTCCTGCTGCCAATGTGTATTGCATGCAAATGCGATCCCAGGCCGCGAAGCTCTTGTGGCCTGCAGCTGTAACATGTCAGCCGCCAAATCAACCGCCGCCTGCTGCGCCGCTTCTTTCTGACGAACCCACGTTTTGCCGCCGATGCGGGCTAGTGACGGGCGGGAACGCGCGCTACCGATGTATTTTTGAATCAGATCAATCTTCGACGAAGGCACATAGACCCGGGTGCCGCCGTGAAATTCGATCTCCAAGTGTTCCTCAACCAGGCGTGAACCGTCCACCTCGTCTAGTAGCTTCAACCCCCGATATCGTCCGATACCGTGTGTTAGATGCACCACGAGGTCGCCTTCGCGGAGGTCGATAAAATTGTCGATCCTTTTTCCCAGACGACGGCTCGGTAAGCGGCGCACATCGCTACGATGAAACAGCTCGTTGCCGCTAATCAGTACGATCCGCTCCGCCGCCAACTGAAACCCGGCCCGCAATCGTCCGATGGCAAAACTTAGCTTGCCCGAGATAGCTAGCCTGGTCTCACCAAATATTTCGCGCAGCCGTTCGACTTCGCCTTCCGTCTGACATACCACGTGGACTTCGACCGCGTCTGCAAACTGGTCCAGCTCGTCACGGACTTTCTCGATGTCACCACTAAAACGTTCAACCGATTCGATCGGCAACCGGCAATTGGCCTCCCACGCACTCGTGGCCAGTTGGGAAGCGGTGACATTAGCAAATGCCGAAATTCGCTCCAACGTGCCAGGCACGTGGTGCTGCTCCTGGGGCCGCTCAAGCCGTTCCATGTACCGCGTGCCTTCCGATCGAATCTGGTCCGGTTCGACCATGAAGAACCAGCTGCCGTCGGACAAATATGAGCAAAAGTGATCCTGCGCAGCGCTCACCGGCGCCGACACCGTGATGTCGACTTCGTTCAGGGAACCGCTGCTACGCTGCGTGGAGACGTCAAATTGCCGCAAGGAACTGATCTCATCACCAAATAATTCCACGCGCATCGGTTGAATCCAGTCGGGCGCGTAGATGTCGAGGATACCTCCGCGCATCGAGAACTCATAAGGCAACTCGACGGCGCTGGTATTGTGGAATCCGTTGTGAGCAAGCCAAGCCAGCATGGACTCCAGGTCGAGCACCTGACCCACGCGGAACAACCGGGTATTGGCGGCCAAAGTTTCACGGGCGGGAACAGGTTGCAGAAGTGCCTGGATGCTCGTGACGATGAGAGGCAGTGCATCATCGGCGGCCGATGGCGGGGCGTTCCCCTCGTGCTCCACACTCGCTGCCGTCAGGCGTTTCAAAACACGCAACCGGTCCCCTTCGGCCTCATCTTGCACTACTCCGCTGCCGGGTTCCGTCAAACGTGTTGCGAATATGTCAACAGTGATATCGCAGAAGAGCGCCAGGTCGTCGCAAAAATCATCGATGCTGCTGGCGTTGGGAAATACGACAACCAGCGGCGTACCGGTTGTCGGCTCACGACCACGCAGCAATTCTGCCACGACGAGCGCGCACGACGACCCCCAGATTCCGTCGAGCGTGGCAACCGCTCCCGATCGAAGCGCGTCCACGACACCAACGAAATCACGACGCATTGCCAGACAACGGGGCAGCTCGCGTAGCCGATCCGTCTGGTTGAACGACGCTGGTGCTAGGGACATTCGATTTATGCCGCACTATTCTAGACCGAACAGCCCGCGCGATCCATAGCAAGCTGTGTTCAGGTTTCAAGGTTCGGTAGCGTTCAAGTTCACCGCAAAGCACGGAGTGCCGAAAACTGGGTAGGTGAATATTGGGCACTCCCGTCGTGACGCACACGGACTGCAGATTGCGTGACCATCACCAGATCGTGGCAAGACTGAACACTGAAACCCGAAACCTGAACACCGGTGCCTGGCCCGCGCGCTGTCCGACTATCGAGGACTGCTGACCGGGCGCAGATCGCTGTGGACAAGCCGTATTTTGCGCTCACCCGCACCGCCGAAAAAATTCACGGTGGCCGTGCGTTGATCGCTGCTGCCGCTGAGCGCGATCACTTTTCCTAACTCGTATTTGGGATGCCGGACGACCATGCCAACATGAAAATCGTCCGGATTGGGCCGTGCGCTAGCAGACGAAGCACCTGTTGCCGAGGCCAGTTCGGCGGCGGTGACTAACCCACTCGCCGTGGCGGTTGGCAAGTCGGATCTCGGCCGCCGAACCGCACGCCGTTGGGCAGTGTACGCCGGCCCGTGCGTGATCTCGGGCAAGATGTCGGTGGAGGGGACCGAAGAGTCATCCAGGCCGATGATCTCCAATTCATTGCGTGGTATTTCCAGTAGAAAAGAACTGGGAATGGCAGGCCGTCGGGTGCCGCGAAAGTCACGGTAGCGGGCCATACTCAATTCGAGCGACTCACGCGCGCGTGTGATGCCGACAAATAACAGGCGGCGCTCCTCTTCAAAGCTGTCGAGCTCTCGGAGACTGCGGTCATGCGGCAGCAGCTTTTCCTCCACAGCCACAATGAACACGACCGGAAACTCGAGGCCCTTGGCGGCGTGCAGCGTCATCAACGTCACCTGATCCGGTTCGATTTCAAACACATCCGTGTCACTGACAAGCGACACTTGATCCAAAAACGCGTCCAGCCCACCGGAGTCAAAATGATCTTCTTCGAATTGCCTCGCCGCCGATAAGAGTTCGTGGATGTTGTCCAAACGATTCTGGTCCTCCGCCGCAGCCGATTTCCGCAAATGTTCTTCGTAACCCGTTTGACTGATGACGTGCCCCAGAATCTCTTCTACCGAACCGTGCATGTGAGATTTCAAGCGGTCAATCAGCTGTATGAATTCCGTGACCGCTTTGGCCGATTTGCGACCGAGCGTCTCCAGAAGTTGCGTTTGCCGGACAGCTTCCAACCGTGACAGTCCGTAGCGAATCGCATGATTCGAAATACGCTGCATCGTTATCCGACCGATGCCCCGTGGCGGCCGGTTAATGATACGTTCCAGCGCCAAGTCATTCCGCGCGTTGTTGATCAAATGCAAATAAGCCATCACATCCTTGATCTCCTGCCGCTGATAAAATTCGAATCCGTTGACGATCTGGTACGGGACACCCTGCTCGTACAATGCCTTTTCCAAAACTCTCGACAATGCGTTGATACGGTAGAATATCGCGAAATCACGCGGCCGACGCCGCCCCGATTGAATGGCCTCCGCAATCTTGACCGCAATGCTCTCCGCTTCGTCACGCTCATCGACATAACCCACCACGTGTACCGGGTCTCCTTCGTCGTTGTCCGTGAAAAGGACCTTTTCCTTGCGTCTCGTGTTGTGAGCAATCAAACCGTCCGCCACGCGCAAAATGCGCCGTGTACTGCGGTAATTCTGTTCCAACCGCACAACACGCGTGCCGGGAAAATCGTTTTCAAATTGGAGGATGTTGTTCAGATCCGCGCCACGCCAACTGTAGATGGATTGGTCCGGATCGCCCGTCACAGAAATATTCGGATAGTCGACCGACAGGGCGCGCAGGATCGTGTACTGTGCCAGGTTGGTATCCTGATATTCGTCCACAAGAACATATTGATAAGTCTCATCCAGTTTGCGGCGCAGGTCCTGATTATGCTGCACGAGACAGGCAACATGCATCAGCAGGTCATCAAAGTCGACCGCGTTGGACGACACCAGTCGTCGTTGATAAGCCGGGTAGACGTCTGCCACGATCCTGTCCCCCGGGTGTCCAATCCGCGGTGCGTATTCGTTCGCCGACGTCAGGTTGTTCTTGGCACGGCTGATACCGCGCACAATTCGCTCAGGCGAAGTGCGCGTCAGTTGAATCCCCTCTTCTTCGATCGTGCGTTTAACCAAGTTCAAACTGTCGGCCGCGTCGTAGATCGTGTAGTTATCCGCCAAGCCGACACACGGTGCGTATTGACGAAGCAATCTGGCGCAGAACCGATGAAAAGTCCCCATCCAAACCGCCTCACCAGGCGCCAGACGGGCCAGACGCCCGCGCATCTCCTCGGCAGCCTTGTTGGTGAATGTGAGCGCCAGAATTTGCCGTGCGGCAATGTCCTGCTGTAACAAGCAGGCGATGCGATGCGTCACCACACGCGTCTTACCGCTGCCCGGTCCGGCCAATACCATCAACGGACCGTCCACGTGCTCAACCGCTTCCCGCTGCGCTGCAGTCAACGCGTCCAAGAGCTCGCTTTTTGTCGCCGGACTGTGCATTTGTGCATGATACGCACCACCAACACGTTCGCCCAGGTGGAACCTAGGTTTCGGTGTTCGGTGTTCGGTGTTCAGTATTCCGGTGTCAGTTCTCATGGCATTCCGCTAACTTAGCGATTCCCCAACTCGTCCCTTTCGTTCTTCCGTATTAAACGGTGCAACCGGAAACTCGAAACCTGAACACTCACCGTCGAACCTAGTTCGAGCACTAAATTGCCCATTTTACCACAGGATGGTAGGCATCTTTTTTGGGATGGCAGTAATGACGTATAATTCGCCCACTGGCACACGGTGTGCCGCCCGCTTGTATGGGAGACCTGGTGAATGGAGGTACGAACGATGACCCGCATTCCTTTGAGTTTAATCCGCGAAGAAACTGTTGAGCAAAACGAACGATTGGAAATGAGTACGGCGGAGATCGGCCTGTCGGTACGCACGACCAATTGTTTGGAAGAACGCGGTATTTTTACCGTCCACGATTTGCTCCACTCGACCCGCGCGGATCTGCTGAACATTTCCAATTTTGGGGAAAAAACGCTGGAAGAAGTGTACCAAGCGCTAGAAGGGATCGGGTTCTATCGTCCATCCCGCCATCCCCCACACGGCCGACCATCAACACCGAAGTAACGCCAGTGGAGTGAGGCGGTGGTCGGGATTGAAAGCGGCACGTCGTTTTCCCCTAACGCCACTGGCGTCACGCACCCACTTGGAAAACTCGCAACGTGTTCCGGTCGCTACCATTGCTGCGTACATAGAGGCGGCCATTGGCCAGCGCGGGAAGCGCACGCGTTGTCGCCTGGATAATTCGGGACCGCTGAAGTTCACGGTAAGACTGTGAATTCGCCTCGAACAGGACTAGTTCCCCGCCGGACGTCAGCGCCAGGATACCGTTGTCGGCTAAAATTAGATGGGCCACGCCAAACCCGGATTGAGTCCAGCTGACGGTCCCCTGATCAGTTCGCACGCAGCGCAGATGGGCAGTTCCAACGTCCTCTCTACCGTGAATCCCAAAAACGTGTCCGTCGCGAAATACACACGAATTGTACTGGCTGGAGATCACGTCGGCGGCGCGCCAGACGACCTGCACGTCGTCCTGTTTGCATTGTGCAACGACGGCACCAATGCCGTAGCTAGCGGTTAAGAAAACGTGGTCCCCGAAGACCAACGGCAGCGCGGCGTTCACCGTCGCACCTGACTTGCCAAACGGCACCCGCGCGTTCACCGAACCATTTTTCGGGTCAACCAGCCACAATTCACGTTTTGTCAAAAATAGCACGTAGGGTTGGCCATTCAACGGGATGAGGACGGGAGAGGAATAGCTCGCCTTCTGATTCGTAGCAGCCGTCCACACCGTTTCACCAGTACGTTTGTCGACCGCAACCAAGCCTGCGTCTTTGTGCCCGCCAACATTGACCAGGATTTTGTCGCCCACAACGATCGGCGTGCTGCCCGCACCAAAGTAGCCTTCGTCACCGCGATAGTCATCGTATAGATCACGCGTCCACTGATGTTCCCCCGAGGCGAGGTCGACACAAACCAGACTGCCGGCGGCTCCAAAGGCAAATACCCGTTCGCCGTCAATGATGGGTACACATCGCGGACCAGAGTCTTCGTTCATGCGACACCGGTAGTTGATATCGAATTCGACGTGCCAAAGCCGCCGCCCGTCGTCCACGTGCCGTGCTTCCAGACGTTCAAGGTTTGCGTTCGCAAAGCGGTGAAACAGAATCACACTTTGACCGGAGACCGCTGGTCCCGCGTATCCGCTGCCGACCGGTTCTTCCCACAGCTGCTGGGGGCCGGACGCTGGCCATTTCTGGGCCAGCCGTTCACCGTCCGCAACACCGTTTCGTGTGGGGCCGAGAATCTGTGGCCAATCCCCGGCGCGTAGACC